>Ga0154020_10006240_pt1 | contig 13984 bp, 23 predicted proteins | sample Klosneuvirus_201_FD_109709 | JGI IMG/M metagenome (GOLD analysis project Ga0154020, IMG submission 109709) | Active sludge microbial communities from wastewater, Klosterneuburg, Austria - Klosneuvirus_20160825_MG | ecosystem: Engineered > WWTP > Aerobic digester > Activated sludge | place...
CGCTCCGCGTGATCCCCCCTGATGATACCATTAGCTTGTCATATCTTGTACCACCACCCCTTATTTGTTGTTTTACTATTTTCATCCATGAGATAAGACCTATCCTTCATTCGGAATCCGTGTACAATCCGATCATGCTGATTGTTGTCTGATTTTTCTCCTTCCCTTGTTTGAAACAAACATCGAAAAAGTAGTCAAAATATTCACTCCGTGATCTTCCAGAGCAGCGAGGTATACAACGCAGGCCTGCGGTGGCTTGCTTTCGTTGTCTACCATTGTCTTTTCTCAACCCCCACCAAAATTGATTTCATTTTTTATGCTATTATTTACTTCCCGATCGTTATTATCGCAAGAATTGCTGCTTGTGAAGCGCGCTGCGTCGTCGATACCGTCGCGACAGATGCTTCCGATGGCGCCTTCCCGCCTCGCCCTCGCCCCCAAATATGCCTCGAGCCCTCTGCCATCCACCTCACCCAAAACCCGAACAATTTTCAATTTTACAGATATCAAAGGAATTCGATTTGTGAATACGACAAGCTCGGACGCAGCCGGCTTCTATAAACCCGCGCCAGGTTCGCCGATTCCTGAGTTCGATGATTTCATTCTCCTCGAGCTCGGTCAGCTCGCCTTGATCATGAGGGCCATTGAGGGGAGCTTGGGGCGTGAAATCCCACAAATCTTATTACATTGCTATTACATAAATTCCTCAATTAGGATTTTCATTTGATCTTAAGTCTAAATCTTCGGTTCGTTGACGAGAAGCTCAAAGTCTCCTCTTTTTTTTTCTTCAAGCTGAAATCATGTCGACTGATTTTGAAAATATTCACGGCGATGTTCTCCTGGTGATGGTGGCGGACCCATTGGTGCAGTACGTAGCGCAGCGCAACACGCACTGGGAAGATATCCGCGATTCGCTTACGCCTACGCAGCGCTACTTCTATGCTTTCTACCACGCGGACGAGGTGATTTCCCACACGGGATTCCTCCCTTTTTTCTACATGGGCCGCGGTGAGGTCTTTGACGACCTTCGTCAGTGTCTCCTTCACATCCAGGACAAGGAGATGGAGAATATTGTCATCCGCGCCGTCCGCGAGATCGAAGAGCCCAAGACATGGAAGATCTTCACGGACCTCAAAGACAAGCTCGATGAGAACCAGTTCCCCGCGGAGCTCCACGCTGACGATCGCATCAAGAGCATCTTTGAGCCTCTTCATGAGCTCTACAAACAGCGCCGCCCCGTCACTATGGAGCGCATTGAGCAGCTCGTGCGCCGCCACAAGGCCGAGTTCGTCAAGCTAAGATAATTCCATGGGCCGGTATTAATCTTGGTCGATATTAATAACATATAATCCAATTTGAGAGGCAAATTGGCTGCAGCTCCATCCATTCCCCATTCTTCCTATTTGCGTCTCCGTCATAATTCGTCCGACTCATCACTGAATCGCCAAAGTGGGAAAAAAAGCGCCTCCGAGATCATGAAATGCGTGAAATGCTCGCGAACATAAACGATCTCTTCCTCCTCTGCCCATTTTTGTCATTGTTCTCTTTCATGTGTGGAGGGGCGCGTCGGTCGTGGGCGGTGTTGTGGGCCGTGTGCGCGGCGCTTCTCGCCTTGGCCTCGCCTTCCCTCGCGCTCGGCACCTTCCTTGCGCCTCCATCGCACGCCAACGCGACGTTTGAAGGTAAAACAACGATATATAATTATATACGTAATATACCTAAATAGGGGTTTTTATATTGTCGTGCATCGAATGAAATTGGAGCGCCTCATTCCTGGGTGGCATGGTTGCATTGTGTCCCTCGGCGGATGGTATTTTCCGAAAGGGAATGGCCCCTTCTTGGCCGATCACGGCTCACCGATTCTCAACTTTATCAAATTAATTATTATTATTATCATAGTGGTATCGTTGGACGAACCGACAGTCCAGGCCAGCGTGTTTGGTGTCCTTGCCGGCCGCTTGGTTTTCGCCTCTCTTTCCGATGGCCAGGATATTCGAGATTGTTGGGTCGCCGTACGGAACTTTCTCCTAAAGTTCTATAAATTCATAAATCATAATATTCATATTACAATAATATCACTGCATTAATTTGAAAAATCTTGTGTGAATAGGATTCCGCAGTGGACTTCTTGTTTCGCGAACAGCGGCCGGCCTTCTTCTCGGCCTATGCCCAACGAGGCGCTGTGGGCTTTGTCCAGTTCATGAACTATCCTGACTCAGGTACACTTTCTCGATTGTCTGGTTCCTGTTGTCTTCCCTACATGGTGGAAACAGATTGACTTAACCTCCCTGAACGGTGTTCTTCATAATAGCGGCGCTCGGCTTTCTCAGCAAGCCGAACAGTCGGGGATTGGTCGACAACTACCCTCTCCACTTCCCGATCGTCCTCGTCAAGAATGCCACGGCACAGATCTTCAAGGATCTGAACAAACTCAACGAAACCATAATTTTAAATTTGACATCTGATGGTATTTCACTAACTTGTTTTCTCCCTCAACTGTTCTGTTAAGTCAGTTGTGACTCTGGTGGTGCAGATAAGGACGTGTGGGTCGAGCTGCGCTCAGGTTGGTTGATTGGTATCTTCCAAGTCTCCCTCGCACCGATCGCCGTTGCTAACATCGGCCTCGCCTCAGTCAAGCTCTATGTAACCTCATCGTCAGACTTATTGCCTTTGCTGAGCGATAATATCTTTCACTTCCATAGAGCATCTTCTTCTACTCGGGCCACCGGTCGAAGATGACCGTCGCTTCGGTCTGTCTCTTGCTTGAGGTGGTAGCCAACATATGTACGCGCTCTTGGTCGATTCGTTGACCTTCATGTGGCCGATATATTGCACTCTTAGTGAGATTTATCTGGTTGACCTTCGACCCGATGCTTGCTTATGGTGGCTTACCAGAAATCGCTGGCCAAGTTCTCGCCACAGTTCACATCTCTTTCTCCCTCTCCATATCTCTCCTCATTTGCCTGGTACCTTCTATGCTGTCAGGTCCTTCGCACTTGCTTATGAGCGTTTGATAGTATTGGCACGAGCTGTTACAAAAAGCGAAGCTGAAGTCACTTGCGACCAAAGTGAGCTTCTTATCAAACATGAGGAAACCTTTCATAGTCATTGTTGTCCTCATGTTCTGCGTCGAGCTGGCCTCCTCAATTGCCCGAGGATTCCCAGGGCTCGATATCAGTGCGTTCACATTATCTCTAAAAACTTTGATTTTTTCTGATCGATGGTTTGGCTTCACATAGGCCCTCTCACTATTACGTGTGGAGTGATCTATGTGATTCTCACCATTTCCACAACAATCTTCTTTTTCTGGAACGGCTTCCGCATCATCGTATTCTTTCGAGCCACTCCTCGCAATGACACGCGCAGTCGACGGCTGAAGAACGTATCAAGTCATCATGTTGATGCACTCTCAAGCTATGCAGTCACTCTTTCTTCCTAGGCCACCTGGATGATTGTTCTCAGTGGATTTGCAGGCATCCCACTCCTCGTAGGCGAATGTATTGCCGTCACGGACTTCATTTGGCAACCAGTGGGGTCGGTCTTGTTGTGGTGCCGTCTAATCTTCTGTTTATGTTGCTTGCAAGATCTTGGCTGTCAGACTGAGTGTCATGTTGTGGTAGGTGGCTGCTCTTCTTCTCATGCGAGATCGGTGGTTTTGTCCGCATCTTGGCCTTCCATGCTCCCAACCGCGACAGTGGCCCTAGTTCCACTCACGATGGCACCACGGTGCACCGAACTACAGATCACACGAGTACTTCAACTCACAAGGCGACAGAAATGACTACGAACGACTTCACCGAAACAGGCACTCCGAAGCACGGGCCGAGCACCTCCGAGATCGACCGCGAGGACGACGTGGACCCTGTTGGCATCAGATCCACCGACCCCCACGACGACACGTCTTCTTCGAATGAGCTTCAATGACACTATCTGCCCTCCGATATTATGTAGGGATAATAAGTTCTGAAATATGGTGTGGGGTGTCTCCGCCGCCCATCGGAAGGTTTTGGTCTTCCAACGAAGGCAGTGGCAAGCTAGGACGGTTGGTTTCTGGGAGAGAAGGGAGGTCGGTCATAGTGAGAACCCTGCGAGTGCAAGTGAGTGCCAGCAGAGCCTGCGTCTGTGATTCCCATTCTCATCTCTCTGTCCCTCTTCATTGTGGTCGGATCCGAGAACCAGGCGGCCAAGCGGCCCAGACCAACCAAAGAGCGAGGTGAAAGATTTTGTACATCGATATCGTTTAAACAAAAACTAATAATTGATCACTATTCAGGAGCAGCATCGAGGGCGAGTTGTGCTCCTCCACGATTAGCCAATGTAAGAGGCGTGCGTGTTGAGCTCCGTCTCTATGTTGCTGTTCGTGATGATGAGGCCGAGCTGATACATCTTACTCATGTGTGGGCCGTTCTTGCCGTGCCACCGCTCCTGGAAGTCCTCATTCACAAGATATCCATAAGTTCCTATATCAAAACGTCTAGATTTTAGAGGAGTCTAACCTCATCAGAGACGAAGTTGAACATGAGGGCTACCGAGAGTCCACGGGTCCATGAGGAAAACGTGCTCCTCATCGTAACCGACAACGACGGAGTAGTGTCCGGTGTCCCAGATCTCCGTGTAGTTGAATGGACCTGCGCCGTCCTCCCACGCTTGATAATTCACAAGAACGGGAATTCCTAACATAATATGCAATTAAACGGCAACCAATCGAACCTTGAAGGCACAGCTGGGACCTTGGTCGACGAAGCCGCGGAGATCATCGAGAGACATGTTGGTGCGTGCCTCCACGTCGAACTGGAGCTTCTTGGCGTAATCCACAATGCGCACATAATCCGTTCCTATGAAAAACGAACAATGAATCCTAAGAAGAGAACAAGGCGGGGGGAGGAGGAGGAGGAGGAATTCGCTAACCTCGAACTGAGTTGGTCCCCAGCGCCTCAGCGCACGTGTGCTCCTCGTCGCAGCCTGGCTCGCCGTTCTCGTCGTACGTCGCCTTCAAATAGCGAAACCAAGACAACATGGAGGCAGCACCACACGTATAATCCGTTCCCTGAGACACAAAATCGATCAGGGGACACAAAAGCAGCGAGGGAGAAAAAAGGGGACTCGGAGACAAGGCTGAGGATCTCTCGACGAACTGGACGAAGGCATTCGGGTCTCCTTCGGATTTTCATTCAAAAATATTGAATAATATATATAAATTGTAAAAAATTATATCGTGGAGAAGGAGGAGAAAGGCAAACCAGAGAAGTCGAGAGAGATCTCCGAGTCGAGCTCGTCGTTGCCGATCTGCGAAATGGGCATTCCCACAGACACAAAAACGAGAAATATGATATAAGAGGAAATTTCTGACATATTGGAAGCAAAGGGGGACCTGGCGAAGGCGAGGGAGGCGGAGGAGGTTGGCGGGCAGAGGGACAGTGGGCTCGGCAATAGGCTTTCCGTGGGAGGGCGTCACGGAGACCAGCGCCACAAGAAGGGCCAATAATAGCACTGAGACTCTTAACGGTGACCAATGAAGCATATGATAGCGATGCAAGGGTCACAGAGCACCCGAAGAGAAAAATGCCGGATGTCAAAGAGCTCATCTGGCACTCAAGAGGAGCTCGTTCTGGATCCTGAGGAAGCACCCGAGTCAACTCCACCAACGCCTGGCTGATTGCTCCTCCACTTCGTTCCGCTGAGGACGGTCTGTCTCATTGTTCTTCGACACCCATTTAGCTGTCGGGTGGTGTTTAATCGGTCATCGTTATTCTCGAAGGCGGCTGCGATGCTCTCCCGCGGCGTCACTGCGCTTTTCCTCACGACCGTCCTCTTCTGCGGTGCGCCCCATTCCGTCCTTCCGCCCGCCCTCCTCCCGAGCACCCATCAATTAACTTCGTTGAGGGGCTCCAATTGTTCATAGGGAATCGATCTCCTTTTCTAATGGGCACGTTTTCGTTCCTCTTTGAATCTGGACATTCGGGAAGGCCGGGATCTACGAAAAGTTCGTACTTTTCTTGCACTCCTCGCGGACTTCTCCTGGGAGCCTTGCGAAATATGCCCCGTAAAGGCCATCTAATTATTAATGTGTTGCTCAATTTGAGGGGGAGAGACGACGTCCTTGGGATTTACTGCAGCTCCTATTCCTCGATCTCGGGTTCAATTCTTCGCTGTCATGACATCACGTTCATTCTCTTGATGATGATTCGCTCCTGGCTTTGACTTGTCTGAAGTTTTATCGATTGGCGATACGCCCCGAAAATTTTGTCCCTCTCCAGGAAAGAGGAAGGAGGCTTCCTAACTCCAGTTCCTCGCATTCGCTAATCTTCTGTTCAAGCAGATGCCTCACATTCCTCGTCACTTAGCTTCTGCTTCTGCTGCGACGATTTACCTCGAGAACATCGCCTACCAGGTCTCCAAGGGCGACGTCACTGATGGCTTCTCTTCGTACCGCCCTCGCATTGAGTATGATGGTACTGCTCCTTAAACCTTCACGCGTGGTTGCGTCGCGCCTGGAAGCAATCCCTGTTTTTAATATCGCTCCATTGAATTCTAATCAATCTAATGGTTTCCTCTAGGGACTTCGAAATGGGTGGCGGTGTGGGAGGCGGAGAACGTGACCAATCGCATGCACACCACCCTCATGTATTCAGCGAGCGACGACGGCGGCGCCACCTGGGACAACGCGTCGTTCGTCTACGCGCGTATCTCTCCCTTACATCATAATAGTTGATAATATCGATGGTGCGGGCTCGGATCATGCTCATTCACCTCCCTTTGCAGCTCGCGGCACGAACTCGTCGAATAAGGACAGCCAGCCGGCGGTTCTTTTCGCATCCTACCTCGGCACGTTTATCGTTTGCTACACCGAAGCGAGCACGAATTCGGATGAGGATATCGCTCTGGTGGCGGTGGGAAGTTCCGTCCCCCCGAAATATGTCGCTGTCGATCACTCCACGGTCGGGAGTTCTCCGTTTAATATCCCCTTTGCGCAACACCCACTAACCGAGAAATCATAGGATTCTGCCTCTGATACATCTTGCAATATTGCGGTCATCAACGATGCCTTCCTCGTAATGTGGTGGCGTGGCGGATCTGGAATAGGGTTGACTACATGCACTTCGACCACCTGCGCAACACCAAGATACCTCGGGGCAACTGAAGGCGTGCCAGCGAGCGCATCCAGTCCGAAGCTCTCCGTCTCTCCAATCGACAGTTCAATTTGGCGAATTATCTATCATCTTAAGAATCTCACCAATGCCGGAGACGTCCATATCATATCCTCATTGACTGCAGGCGCGAACTTCACGACCCCTCTGCGCATCACCGAGTCGATGGTGAACCTCGAGCGCAACCCTCTTGCCATCACCCATGACCCAGCTGGAGGCCGCGTCATCGTCGCCTGGTATGACTACGCGTATGTGGATACCCTTGGATCACTGTTCACATACGATTTCAATGCTTCGACTGAATTGGACGTTGCCAACCCCAACTTCAATCGGAGCTCCTCTCAATTCAATTTGGTGTCGAGCAACCTACTCGCTTCGTCGATCGACATTGCCGGATATCTCGATAATAAATATGTCTCAGCCGCCGATAGTGGCAACAACACGTACGTATCTTGCTCGTACTATAATGGGCAGTCGTGGGCGGAGCTTGGGAACTGTTCTCCGGACTTGCCCGATGGCAGCGAGGACGTCTTCTTCCCTCAGATCCGCTTGCGTTACTACCCCGAGCTGCTCATGGTGTACACGCGGGGTTACTCCAACTCGAAGGGAAAGATCATGGCTACTAGTACGCTCTTCTGTGAAGATTGGCTATTCGCGAAAGGCTTATGCTATTTTTACGAATATAGGGCTTTCTGGCAATCAATTTCCGGTCACTTCTCCCTCTCCTTCTCCCACTCCTACTCCGACACCCACGCCTACTCCCACTCCCACTCCTACTCCCACTCCCACTCCTACTCCCACTCCTACTCCTACTCCCACTCCCACTCCCTCTGAATCTCCCTCCCCCTCTCCATCTCCTTCCCCCACTCCCACCCCTACTCCAACTCCCTTATTCCCATCTCCATCTCCCACCTCTTCGACATCTCGTACACTTTTCTTTTTCCCCTTCATTTGACAAACGCCCATCTCATCGATGAATCTCATAGCATGTGGAGTGAACATCCCCGCAGAGTTCACCTGCCTTAATGGCATCTTGGTTGCCATTTCCGTCAATGTCTCTTCTGGTACGTCACTTCCCACTCTCACTTCTATATATGTTTCTGCTAATATCCTTCCTCCTTCCCAGAGTCAGTGATCGTCGCCAAGTCAGTGAATGTGAGCGCAAGCGTATTGGTGAGCAGCCAATTGACCATCAATGGATCAGTTATCAATATCGGCGGCAACTTGAGCGTGGCTACGGGGCAGACCCTCGTCCTTAACAACATCGTGCCATCTCTCGTGCAACGTACACTCCTCTCCCATTTTGACATGATGCGGTCGAAAGTGCGATTTCAAATGCTGATGCTTGTAGAGTCCTTCATCTTGCCGCTCTCATCATCTCTGGTGGTGACTACGGAGTCCACGTCCTCGACTTCGTCCGATCAAGTGCCTCTCATCAAAGTCCAAGGCTGCGTTGATCTTTCCGGCAATATCACCATCGACGATACCTATGTTGGCCCTGCTGTCTCTGGCCGCTCTGTGTCTCTCGTCGAAGCATCTCGCGCTTGCAATTCATCGAGCACGGCTAATACCGTTGTCAGATCTGGCAATCCATGCGCAATCCCAACGAACGCAAAACTGCAGACGAAGCAAAGTGTATACGTGGTCACCTTTGACCTCACGGAATCCACGAGTCCTTTTTGTACTTCTAATTCTGCCCTGTTCGCAGTGCCAACGCCACTGATCGTCTTGGTCGCATCTGCGATGATGATGATGATGATGATCAGTGCTTAAGCTATGGTAGAATCATGTTCAATTAGAATGGTTTAGACACCTCTAGTCTTCAATAAATAGATCATTCCCCATCTCTATCGAAAAGCGGTCTGCTGTAGAAAAGACACTAATCCTACAATAGTTTCTCACTTAACAGTTGCTACACTTTAACCTTCTCATTTTTCTTAGTGTTGGGCACAACCACGAGCCAGGAGGGATCAGGGACGTGCACACCTATGTGGAACTGCAATTGGCGCGGCAGATTCGCAGGGGGGACATTCGATTTGAAATCTAACTGCGAGGCTGAAAGATCTTGTCGCTGCCAGGCCCTGGTGAGGTAGTCCTCAGGCATCTTCCACGAGAAGACAGAGCGGAAGGCTTCGAGGATCTGCAAGGAGGTGGAGTCGCGACGGATGTAGAGGACGTGGGGCGTTCCGGCGAAGTAACTCGTCTCCATCTTGCCGACACCGTCGTGACAGTCATTTCCGACTTCAAACTTCAACCTTCTAATAGTGGAAATGAAGAGGAAAAAAAGTCGACCGCATAGACCCTGCCAGATTTATCATACCGATAGAAGCTCTCTCCGGCTGCCAGGTCGACGCCTGCTGGGTTCGGAGGAGGTCCCTTGTCGCTCTCGCTTCCAACAACATGGAGGAAGAGTGAACTCTCAATCTCCGCTTCGTAGGGACCGGACTAGAAACAAGAAGTGACTCTGGAAATGTGTGATGGCAGCGAAGCGGGAAGATAGAAAAGGGGATGAGAAAGAGCCGCTTCCGAGGCCCTCATTACGCATGAATGGGATCTAGCATTTATCAATTACGAGATTTTGAGGAGAAAAAGGAGGGAAAAGTAGCAGAGGCCTCCCCAGACAGCCTCGAGGAGTTCGAGGTCTCGACCAACGGCGGGCGACTGTCCGCAACGCGAAGCCATGCAAAAACATCCGACAGCCGATCATTCAATGGCCGATCAACAAACTCTCACGATAGCAATATTATAGTAACCCATGTCTCATTATATAAAAATTCAAAATGCAATTGATGTGAGAAAGAGGTCCAAGGACAGACGGAGGAATGGACGACATACGAGGAGCGGTTTCGGTCGCGAACCTGCCGCGCCCATCGCCTCAGTTTCCTGATTATCGAGAATATAATAACAATGAACTCTTTTATCACTCAGAACGAGGCAGGCTCCCCCTTCTCAACACAAAACTATGCACCAACCCGTCGAAGCAAGGATTGATTTACTGTACGCAACGTCATCGTAACCCCCACCGCCACCACCCAAAGATATCGACATGATCTATCATACACACATGATGATCACAAACAAACTCCATAGCAGTCCCCAGGGGCCGATGCATCATGCGCTGCTCGGAAACAAGAGGTATTCGTTGATATCGGATTTGAAATCGACGCGGCACAGTCACCAATATTAGGCATGCTTTTGCTCCTTTGACTTCTCCTCCTCCTCCTGACGCTTCTTGATGGCATCGTATTGTTGACGCAGAACATCCATCATGGGGTCCGAGGGAATCGGGCGGAGCAATGGCACCTCGAGCTTAGGCTCCTTAGCTATCTTCACCTTCTCTCCCTCGGGAATACCTGCATGCACACCAGGTCAAAACCGACTACAAACTCTCGAGGTGATTGAAAACAACGCACTGAATGGCGGCGCGCCAAATTGGAAGTCGGCGTTAAGCATTGCCTCGTCCGATATCGAAGCCAGAGCTTTTTGTTCGCGACGCACATACTCGACCATGCCCGCCAAATCGCTCATCGGCACCGCCGGATCCGCCTCGAAGACGTTTCTATTAAAAATTGAACAACAAAATGAGCACAATAGCGAAGATCGACAAATCTCAAAGACGAATTAGTACCTCCAAAGGGCATCGGCGAGGGCGGTGTCAGAGGTGATGCAGCCGTAGTCGTACGCCAAAGCCGATCCGAACCACTGATTCACGAGCATCTTAGAATATTTAGTGAGCACCAGCGGATTGCGCGTCGCCTAAATCGATTCGAGGAATGAAAAGACATTGGCAATCAAGCGAGTGATGAAGGATTGACGCACGAGGGTCTCGACAAGACCTTGCTCGAGATCCTCCCACAAATAATCGATCGTATAGCGCATAATTCGCTGCCGCCGCCAAGGGTCAGCTACGAAACACGCAGGTTCAAAAAAAGAGAAAACATCGCCACATGTTAGAGGAGTCAGGTACGAGTATATCGAAGACGGAAATCAATCAGCCAGAGATGCAGGAAGCACAGGCGAGCCCACACTGGAAAGCTGCCAGGGAGACTCGTTCCTACATAATTGACAATTATTAGAAAAGAGAACACCCATCAAAGGAAAGCGAAATCAGAAATGCGCCTCACCTTTGAACTCGGGGCGGGAAGCTTGGGCGGCAATCTTCTCAAAGGTAATCAAAGCGTTTACGTACTCGCGGCTCGACTTTTGCCGGAAAACAATCGGACCCCTATGAATGACAATATAAGGAGGACAACATTCGGTTAGAGCGCGACTGGGTGTTCGTGAGCTCAATTTGAACAAAAAGACGGTACCGAGTGCGATATATGAGAGACCGAGAAAATTTAATTCAAATCACAGATTAAAAAATAATTAGACAGAAACGCCAAGCCCATCGAAAGTAAAAGGAGCGTGGAAAGAACGAACCAGTATTTGCCGAGCCATCGACCTTTCTCGAGCTCGTCGAGGATCTTACGCTGAATGAGCGCCTGCAAGACGGACAAACGTCATGATCTCAACAAATAAGAAATAACATAATCAATTAATTATCACGAAAGAGTAGGACGCGAAGGAGGGCAAAGAGGGAAACGGAGTGTCGCTCAAGGTCGTGAGTGATTCGATCAGTGAGTCGCACCTGCTCGAGGCCAGGCTGGTTGATAAGAGCTTGGCGAGTCTCCTGTTTGAAGGAAGAGATGACGGCACGCCAAATGGAGATGCCTCGCCGCTGAGTCTGCGCGGCCTCGACGAGGACATTCGCCGAGCGCCCGAAGCGCGCCACAGAGGACAGCATTGGATCGTAGCTCTCTGCAACACGAACGTACGCAAGCACACTAATCAGTGAGATACGCAGGCCCATCCCAAAGGGTGAGAAACGATATTCATCGAGATGTGCGTATGAGTCGATCAGAGCCATCGGTGAATCGGTTCGCGAAGACCTGCCGCCCCAATACCAGATTTCGAGCAGAAGAGTTTTTGCGGAGGCCGTGAATATGGCCATGACTGTTCTCTCGCGGACGCGCATTCACCGCATTGACCATCCTCTTATTTTATTTCATTGTCGACGCGGACTGTGCGTCCGATCGACGTTCACGATTCATTGCCCTTTTCGTATTCTCTTCACAATCTCTATCGCTGCGAACACTCAACACCATGGCCGCCACCATGACGCCTGCTGTTCCTTTTGGTAATGGTGAATGGTCGAACGACTGGAACGTCGTTCAGGGCCAGAATCAGGGCTCCTGGGGAACCTGGGAGGCCCCTGTCCAATCGCCCCTTCGCAAGTCCTCCCTCTCGCTCCCTACCAAGGCCCTCCCCGTTGTGCAGCCTCCTGCACCTGTTCCCAGCGCCTCCTTTGTCCCAGTGACATCTGGTGCGGACGGCTGGGCTCCGGCCACGGTCGCTCCTCTCAAGCCGGGCCAACTCTTGCCGGTGCCAGTTCAGTCCCCGCCCTCGGTGCCCTCCTCCGCCTTCATTGACGTCACGCTCGACAACAACGCGTGGAATGTCGTTGCCCCTATTGCCCCTGCTGTTCCTGATGCGCCGATCGCCTCCCCAGTGGTGCCTGTCCTTCACTCCCCTCAACGTTCGATCAAGTTGAGGCAGAACGGCAACATCGAGGTGCCTTTCCCTTTTCTTTTTTTTCTCATCTCAATATTAATTTTTATTGTATTAATATTCTCTTCGACATAATCTGGAATTTCCTTGGCATCCTGAGAGAGGAATTCGTTGCCTATTCAGGTCGCTCTCTAAAAACTCCTCAGTCGGAGCCTCTTTGTCTCTTCTTACGCACGATCATCTCTAGGCCGAGCTTCGTCAGCAAGATCTCTACAAGACCGAGTATTGCCGCAGCTGGCGCGAGACTGGTGCCTGCAGGTATTCCACTCACTCCCTCCTCATTACCAATCGTCCTCTCCAAATGGTCGTCGCCCTTTGGGGGAGATTCCTTGTGCCTCCTCGACTTTTTTCTTCTGATACCTTTTTCTAGGTATGGTTCCAAGTGCCAGTTCGCTCATGGCGAGCATGAGCTGCGCCCAGTGCTTCGCCATCCCAAGTACAAGACTGAGGTCTGCCGCAACTATGCCGAGACGGGCACTTGCCCTTACGGTATTTTGACCGCTCCTTCCCCAATATTGTATCCCCCTAATCGATGTTTTGGTTAGGCACGAGGTGCCGCTTTGTGCACTACCAGCGTGGCACCCGACACTCGGTCGCGGTGGCTCCGTCCAATGTCGAGACCCAAGCCGAAGAAGTTGCGGCCATGTCGAGTCAGATGTCGGCCATGTCCATCTCCGCGCCCAACCTCGCCGCCCTCGCCGATCAGCCTCCGATTGCCGAGCAGCAGAAGGAGAAGACGAAGGGTTCCCGCTTGCCTTTCTTCCAGAAGCTCCGTCGCCAGACCTCGGGCGACAAGGAGAAGAAGTAAGCCGTCTGGCAAGATCGCATACGATGCTTGTTGCGAATCACGATTGCCCCATGCAGGTCATCACTATGGGCCGTATGGGCCGTGGTCTGATCGCAACGAAGACAAGAAGTGGTTTGGTCTGTAGCGAGTTTAGTGCTGTTGTTAGCTTCCCTTGGGTATACATATTCGAATTCTTTTCGCTATTTAGAATATATCCCTTTCTATGCTAATATCTTATTTGTACCAATTGTAAATGATGTTGATGTTTCTTCGGTCCATAAATATAGCCTAAGTGCTCCCGATGCCCCTCCGACTCAAGCCATCTTCGTTGACTTGCGCGAGTCGAACCGCCGACGGTAGAAAGAACCTCCAGACTTTGCCTCTGAGAGGGGTCCGATGAAGCCATGGGAGCCACCTGGACAGCCGGGAACAATTCATA
>Ga0154020_10006242_pt1 | contig 13982 bp, 13 predicted proteins | sample Klosneuvirus_201_FD_109709 | JGI IMG/M metagenome (GOLD analysis project Ga0154020, IMG submission 109709) | Active sludge microbial communities from wastewater, Klosterneuburg, Austria - Klosneuvirus_20160825_MG | ecosystem: Engineered > WWTP > Aerobic digester > Activated sludge | place...
TCCGAACTCGGCAACCCCAATTGAATTTGATTTATGTTACGCGCGCTTTACTCCGCATCGTCCGGGATGGAATCCCAACAAACCCAGCTCGACGTCATCGCCAACAACCTCGCTAACGTCAGCACCAACGGATTCAAAAAAAGCAAAGCCGAATTCCAGGACCTCCTCTACCACACCACCAGCGCCCCCGGCGCCGATGCCGGCGGCGGCAACCAGGTCCCCACCGGCGTCCAGATCGGCCACGGCTCACGCCTCGTCTCCACCGCCAAAGTCTTCACCACGGGCGAACTCAAACAAACCGACGAACGCCTCGACATCGCCATCGAAGGCGACGGCTTCTTCGAAGTCCAAATGCCCGACGGCACCAAAGCCTACACCCGCGACGGGAACCTCAAGACCGGCCCAGACGGACGCGTACTCACCAGCACCGGCCTCCCATTACAAGGCGGCTTCCAGCCCATCCCCGCAGGCTCGACAAATGTTTCCATCGCGTCCACGGGCGAAGTCTCAGTGAGCGGCAGTTCCGGAACGTCCACCTTCCGCTTGCAGATGGTCCGCTTCGCCAACCCCGCCGGGCTTCAAAGCCTCGGCCGGAATCTTTATGCCGAGACGTCGGCCTCCGGCTCGGCCGAAATTGGCAGTCCGGGAGAAAACGGCTTTGGCACCGTTCAACAGGGCGCACTGGAAATGTCCAATGTGAAAGTTATCGAGGAAATGGTGAATCTTATTGTCGCCCAGCGTGCCTACGAGGTGAACTCCAAAGCCGTCCAGGCCGCCGACGAAATGCTCCAAATGAGCAACAACATCCGCCGCTGATAATGAATCTTATACCACGCCTTCAGACCCGGCCCCTCCTGCCGAGCCTGTCACTGACGGCGGCTCTCACGGTCGCACTGGCCGGAGAGCCGCCCGAGTGGCAATTGCGTCCCGCTGCGCAGGTGGACGCCACCGGAATCTATTTCTCCCAGCTGTTCGCCGGCGCACCGGCGGATTTGCCACACATCCAAATCGCCCCAGCGCCCGCCGCCGGACAGTCGCTCACCCTGACACGCGCCCAGATCACCGACCTGCTCGAAAAAGCCTCCCCGGATTTTGCCAACACCAATTGGACCGGCGAAGCCCAGATCAAAATCACCCGTCGCACCCGGCCCCTCGACGAGCCGGCCCTCAAAACCCTCCTCACCCACGCCCTCCAACAAAACTACATCAAAGACAAAGGCGAACTCGAACTCCGCCTGACGCGGCCCTGGAACGCCGTGGCGGTGGCAGACGACCCGCTCACATTGAACATCGTTGACCTGCCCACCCTCGGCGTCACGCCAAATTGCATCATCCGATTCGACCTCAAGACTGGGCACGAACACCTCGGCACGTGGCAAGCCACCATCGCCGCCAAAGTCTGGCGCGACATCTGGGTGGCCCGCTCCACCCTCAAACGCGGCCAACCCATCCTCGACGCCGACCTCATCAAAGAACGACGCGACATCCTGCCCCTGCGCGACATCCTCGGCACACTCGACACGGACCAACCCGGACTCGAAATTGCCGAAACCGTCCCCGCCGGCGGCATCCTCACCTCCCGCTCCGTGCGCCAACGGCCCGTCGTCCAACGCGGCAAAATCGCCGACGCCGTCATCCGCGAAGGCGCGCTCATGCTCACCATGAAAGTCGAAATCCTCGAAGACGGCATCCCCGGCCAGACCGTGCGCGTCCGCAACCTCAAAACCAAACGCGAATTTAGAGGCCAGGTGCAAAACGAAGAAACCATCCAAGTCATACTCTAAAAATCGGCGCACTCCAAAACCATCAATGTCCCGGACTGAAAAAATGACCAACTCAAAAAATTGAAACCCCAAACCACAATTCAGAATCAGCCGATGCCTCCCACCCTGGTGGAGCGAGCCTCCCTGCGAGCCACACCCCCAGCCGGTGGGGCGAGGCTCCCGACGAGCCGGTTCGCTAGTACGCTCACCCCACCCAGCACGTTTACACCCACCCACACCCCAAAAAACCATGCTCCATAAACCCTGGACACCCCCGCGCACCGTGCGCCTTGCAATCGCCATTCTGTTGATCTGCACAGGCGCAGACACCAGCGCCCCGGCACAATCCCTCTGGAAAGACGGCACATCCCAGGCCATGGTCAGCGACCGCCGAGCACGCGCCGTGGGCGATCTCCTCACGATCGTGGTCCAGGAGAACAACACCGCCACCAAGGACAACACCACCAAAAGTTCCAAAAGCTCTTCCATCGACGCCAGCCTCAACACAGTTTTATTCAGCCCTGCGGCCAGTGGATTTCTGACCAAAGGCGGCAAACTGCCCGCGCTCAAGACAACCGCCAAACAGGACTTCGACGGCGGCGGCAAGATCAGCAACTCCGAAAAAATCACCGCCCGCATAGCCGTGCGCGTCGCCGATGTTTTACCCAATGGCAACCTCGTGATAGAAGGCCGGCGCACCACCTCCTTCTCGGGCGAGACCCAGGAAGCCGTGTTACGCGGCGTGGTCCGCGGTGAGGATGTCGCGCCGAACAACAGCGTGTTCAGCTACAACGTGGCCGATGCCACCATCAAGTACATCAGCAACGGTTCCGTGTCCGATCCGCAACGCAAAGGGTGGTTTCTGCGCGTGTGGGACAAGGTGACGCCATTCTGAGAGGGGATGATAAAATGAACCCGCAACTACCATCAAAAGACCGCACCCCCTCCCCGGTGGGGCGAGGCTACCGACGAGCCTACCCTGGAACAGCGGACATGAGTCCGCTCCAATCCGGTTCGCGAGTACGCTCACCCCACCACAAAAGAACACTGGCCCTGGCGCAAATCCTGGTGGCAATTGCCGCCCTGTTTTGTCAGACCGCCAAAGCCGGATCGCGCGTCAAGGACCTGGCCATGCTGGCCGGTGCCCGCGAGAACCAGCTAGTCGGCTACGGCCTCGTCACCGGCCTTGCAGGCGATGGCGACAAAGACCCCGTTTACACCGTGCAAAGTGTGGCCAACATGCTGCAACGATTTGGCATCAACGTTCCCGCCACAACCCTATCCTCCAAAAACATCGCCGCCGTCATGATCACCACGGACATCCCGGCCTTTGTCAAAAACGGCACCCGCCTGGACGTGGTGGTGTCCGCCATAGGCGACGCCAAGAGCCTGCAAGGCGGCGTGCTGTTGCAAACCCCGCTCATCGGTGCGGACGGAAAAGTCTATGCCGTGGCGCAGGGCACGCTGGCTGTGGGCGGATTCATCGGCGGCACCGGTGGCGCGGGTGGAGCCACGGTGCAAAAGAACCATCCCACCGTGGCCCAGATATCCGGCGGAGCACTGGTGGAACGCGAAATCCCAACGGAAGTTGTGAAGGACAATTTCGTGGAACTGCTGCTACGGGATCCGGATTTCACGTCGGCCTCGCGCATGGCGGCGGCCATCAACGGGAAATTTCCGGGAAGTGCGCAGGCAGTGGATTCCACGTCCGTACGGGTGCAAGTGCCGGAGGGACACGCCCGGGCGCCGGTGGATTTCATCGCGCGTGTGGAGGCGGTGGAAGTGACGCCGGATGTGCCGGCCCGGGTCATCATCAACGAGCGGACGGGGACAATCGTGGCCACGGCGCGGATTCGGATAGCGGAATGTGCGGTATCGCACGGCGACCTGACCATATCCATCGCATCGACGGTGGATGTGACGCAGCCGAATGCGTTCAATGAATCCGGCACCACGGTGGCCGCGCCGCGCACAGACACGAAGGTGGAGGAAAAGAAAGGCCAGTTCATTGCGTTGCGGGAGATGCCCACGGTGGAAAAGGTCGCCGCCGGGCTCAATGCCATTGGCGTGTCAGCCCGCGACATGATGTCGATCTTTCAGGCGATGAAACAGGCCGGGGCGTTGCAGGCCGAACTGGTCATGCGCTGACATGGAAATCTCCATCCTCAACCAATCGTTGAAGCCGGCGGACATCCCGCTGGAACGGCTGGCGTCAAACAAGCATTTGTCCGACACACAAAAGGTGACGGAGCTGGCGCGGCAGTTTGAGGCGGTGTTGTTGCGGCAGATCCTGGGCGAAGCGCACAAGAAAGTGTTCGCGTCAACCATGAACCCGAATTCGATGGCGGGCGGGGTTTACCAGGACATGATCACGAACCAGCTAGCAGACCAGATCAGCCATTCGGGGTCGTTCGGCCTGGCGCGGGCGCTGGAGACACAATTGCAGCACGAATTAAAAACTGAAACGCCGTCGGTTGACGGCAACTGAACATGAAGATTGAAGACATTGAGGATTTGATCGGGTCGTTGCGGGAGGAATTGCAGAGTTATGGGGAGATGCTGGCGCGGCTGGACGAGCAGCAGGAACAGGTGATGAACCGTGCGCCGGATGAATTGTTGAAGTGCACAGCGGCGATTGAGACGCAGAGTTACGCGATCCGGGAGGCGCGGCGTTTGCGAGAATCAAAGCAGCAGGCGGTGGCGCTGGGGCTCGGACTGGGCGGAGAGGCGGGCCTGGGTGAGATGACGGCAAGGTTGCCGGCGGAATACCGGCCGTTGCTGGAAGCGCTGGTGCAGGAGAACAATGAGTTGCTGGTGCGTGTGCATCAGCGGTCGCGGCAGAATCATATTTTGCTTTGCCGGTCGATGGAGTTGATGAGCCGGCTGCTGGGGGGTTTGTTGCCGGGGAGCAGCCCGGTGTATACGGAGCGGGGCGATGTGATGGGTGCGTTTGGCACGATCACGCGGTCCACCTATCAGGCGATTGGCTGAAGCATGCTTGGACTATTTGGCATTTTAAATCTCGGCACGCGGTCGCTTTCCGCGCAGCGGCAGGGCGTGGAGGTGGCGGGACAGAATCTTGCCAACGTGAACAATCCGGCCTACGCGCGTCAGCGTGTGCAGCTGGCGACGAGCACGACGATCATCGGGGAATCCGGGCCGCAGGGTTCGGGTGTGGACGCGGTGGCCATCGTCCACATGCGCAGCGCGATTCTGGACAACCAGATTCAGGCGGAGGGCAGTGTGCGCGGTTCGCTGGAGTCGCAGCAACTGGCGTTGCAGTATGCGCAGGCGGGGTTGGGGGCGCAGATTGACCGGCTGGCGTCGGGGGCGGAGGGCGCGGCGGCGGCTTCGGGTGTGGGCGGCGGGCACAGTCTCGGTGCCGGGTTGTCGGATTTATTTGCGGCGTTCCAGGGGTTGTCAAGCAATCCAACGTCGATGGCGGAGCGGCAGACGTTGTTGATGAAGGCGTCGACGCTGGCGGGGCAGTTCAACCAGATTGATCAGCGGCTTGGCAACTTGCGCCTGTCGTTGAACGATTCAGTCAATGCGGATGTTGGTGCGGTAAATAATATTCTCGCCACAATCGCGGACTTGAATCGCAAGATCGGTCAGATCGAGGCCAGGTCGGAGGGTCAGGCCAATGATCTTCGCGATTCGCGCCAGGAGCAAATTGAGTTGCTCGGCAAATACTTGAAGGTGGATGTAACGAGCGGTACGAACAACATGGTGAACATTTCGGTGGATGGCACGGCGCTGGTTACGGACGTGAATGTGACGGACACGCTGGAGACTTTTGACGCGGGTGCCGGACAGGTGTTGGTGCGGGCGACGACGGGCGGAAACACGCTCAACATCTCGGGCGGGAGCATCCATGGAACGATCGAAGCGCGTGACGGGGCGGTGGAGAATTTGCGCACAAGCATCAGCGGGCTTGCGTCGCTGCTCATGACGGAGGTCAACGCGGTGCACTCAGCGGGGTTCGGTCTGGGAGGCACGTCGGGGGAGGTTTTTTTCACGGGATCGGACGGGTCGGATATTGGGGTGAATGCGGCGTTGCTGAATGATCCGTCGCTGTTGCAGGCGGCGGGCGTGAGCGGCGCGCCGGGGGACAACCAGGTGGCCGTGGCGATCGCGCAGCTCTCGGAGTTGAAACACGCGGCGTTGAACGGACAGACGTTCACGCAGGGTTACGGCCAGGTAGTGTCAGCGCTCGGCCAGGCATTGGCCAAGGTGAACACGCAGCTTTCGGATCAGGAGACGGTGGAAACCATGCTGCTGCGGCAGCGGGACTCCCTGGGCGGCGTCTCGTTGGATGAGGAAATGGCCGATCTGACGAAGTTTCAAAAAGCGTTCGCCGCCTCGGCCCGGCTGATCACCACGGTGGACGAGATGCTCGACACGCTGATCAACATGAAACGCTGATGAACTCAAACCCAGGAGAATGACATGCGCGTAACAGCCAACACGTTTTCGCAATCACTGGTGGATCACCTCGGGAATCTGGCCGTCCGGCAGCAACGATTGCAAAGCCAGGCCGCCACGGGCCAGCGCATCCGCCTGCCGGAGGACGATCCCGTGGCGTGGCGCCGGGTGATAGATCTTCAGACGGAGTTCAGCGCCGTGGGCCAGTATTCACGCAACATCGCACGGGAGTCCGAGAAGGCCCGGGTCGTATTCAGCAACATAAGGTCCATCAAGTCCATCTCGGACCGCGCCGGAGAAATCGCCACGCTGGCCGATGGTCTGAAGTCGCCGGACGAACTGCGTGCCTACGCAATCGAACTCACCGAGATGATCAAACAGGCCGCACATCTGATGAACGCCAGGAACAATGGTGATTACATCTTTGGCGGGACGCAGACGGATGTTCCGCCGTTTGCACTTTCCACCGATGCGGACGGCAACGTCCAAAGCGTCACCTTCCAGGGTAACACCGACTCGGCCCCGGTCGAAATTGCCGAAGGCGCGATGTTGAGCGCCCAGGTCGTCGGCGAGAACACCAGCGGGAGCGGGTTGCGCGGCTTGATCACCGACACGCGTTCAGGCGCGGACTTTTTCAACCACCTGATCTCGCTCCAGAACAATCTGCTCGCAGGGGACACGGCCGCCATTGCAACCACCGACCGCGCCGCGCTGGCGCAGGACGAGGACAACATCCTCTATCACATCAGCAACAACGGCGCAATCCAGGCCCGGCTCGAAGCCGCCAGCTCCGCGACCAAGGATCGCAGCATGACCGTGGAAACCCAGGTCTCGCGCGAAGTCGATGCCGACCTCGCTCAAACTTTCGTCAAGCTCGGCCAGGTTCAGACAGCGTATCAGGCTGCATTGCAAAGCGGTGGAACAATCATGAACATGTCGTTGCTGAATTATCTCCGGTAGTGTGCGGCAGGTCTCGGTGAATCGGGCCGCCCGCCCCCGGTGGGGCGAGGCTCCTGACGAGCCGGCTCGCGAGGACGCTCGCCCCACCTTGCTCGCTCCTCCGGGTGGTTGCTACGCGACTTTGACTTTGACTTTGTGGCCCTTGATTTCGGCCCGGTTCAGTTTGGCAATGATGGCGTTGGCGTTGTCCGCATCCACATCCACGAACAGATGCCGCTCGCGCACGTCCACCGTGCCGACAACTTTTCCCGGCAGACCCGTTTCGCCCGCGACGGCGTTGACGACGTCAATCGGCTTGATGTCCATCGCCTCGCCGAGGTTCATCCAGAGGCGCGTCTGATTCGGCGGCGTGGCGCGACTCGGCTTGCCCTTGGCGTAGGGTTTGGTTGCATCGTCCTTTTTCTTGACCCAAGGTGGTGTGGTTTTTGGAGAAAAGGATTTCTGTTCCACCGGCACCGGAGTTTTCACCGCCGCCAGAATCTCCTCGTCGGAATACGTCTTCCCAGCGGCTGGTTTCGATTCGACTGATGCCTTGATTTCAACAACAGGCTTCGCTGACGGCTTCGGCGCTGACGGCAGCGCGCCAGCCTCCTGATCAGCTCGAACCATCGTTTTCGGTCTGGTCTGCACTGACGACGCTGCGGCCGCAGGCGCAACAGGTTGCGTTGCCGGCCGGGTTGGCCGCGAGACGGGCGACGCCGCGCGCGGCGGACGATCCTGAAACTGGCGCGGCCGCTCAACCCGTTCGTGACGCTCGAATCGCGGGCCGCGATCATCATAGCGCGGCGGGCGGCGATCCTCGCGAAAACCTCCCCGCTGCGGCCGCTCATCCCGCTCGGGCCGCTCGTAATCCTCGGTGCGCGCGGCGGGTTTTGGAGCCGATTCGCCCGTCTGCAATTGTGCGAGGCAGGCGGACGCGATGTCTGTGGAGGAGAATCCCTCTTCGAGGAGGCGTTCGATCAGGTGGTCTTGCTTCTTGAACTCGCCGCCCTGGAGTGTGGTGCGGAGTTTGCCGATGAAGGCGTTCTCCTTCGCGTCCGAAACCTCCGCCTCCGTCGGCACCCGCGCGCGCTGGATGCGCGTGTTGGTGTAGCGCTCGATGTTGCGGATCTGAAACAACTCGCGCCCGGACACGAATGTGATCGCCCGCCCGCTGCGACCGGCCCGGCCTGTGCGCCCGATGCGATGCACATAATCCTCGCCATCGTAAGGCAGGTCGTAATTGAACACCACCTGCACATCGTCAACGTCGATGCCGCGCGCGGCGATGTCCGTGGCCACGAGGAATTCCAGGCCGGACTTGCGGAATTTGTTCATCACGCGGTCGCGCATGTTCTGGGTCATGTCCCCGTGAAGACGGTCGGCCATGTAGCCGGCGGCTTCGAGATGATCCACCAGATCATCCACCATGCGCTTGGTGTTGCAGAAGATGATGCCGAGTTTGAGGTCATGAATGTCAATCAGCCGCATCAGCAGCTCCACCTTGAACCGGCGATCCACTTCGTAATAAACCTGCTCCACTGTCGGCACGGTCATCGCCTTTTGTTCGATCTTCACCGTCTGCGGATCGCGCGCGTATTTTTCAATCAGGTCGCGGATGGGCCGGGGCATGGTGGCGGAAAAGAAAACGGTCTGCCGCTCCTTGGGCGAATCCTTCAGGATGGTTTCGATGTCGTCGCGGAAGCCCATGTTGAGCATCACGTCGGCCTCGTCGAGGATGGCCAGCTTGACCGTGTCCAGGCGCAACGTGCCGCGACGCATGTGATCCATGATGCGGCCGGGGGTGCCGATGACGATCTGCGCGCCCTGCTTGAGGCCATAGAACTGGCGCTCGTAGGATTGGCCGCCGTAAATCGGAAGGGCATTGATGCCACGCTTGAACAGCGCGAGCTTGTGGATTTCTTCCGAGACCTGGATGGCCAGCTCGCGGGTGGGGCAGAGGATGAGCACCTGCACGGCGCGGATGTTGGGGTCCACTTTCTCCACGGCGGGAATACCGAAGGCCGCCGTCTTGCCCGAGCCGGTCTGGGATTGACCGACGATGTCCTTGCCCGCCATCAATAGCGGGATGGCCGCCGCCTGAATGGGGGCGGCCTGTTCGAACCCGAGTTTGTCAATGGCCTTGAGGATTTCGGGCGATAGTCCGAGTTCGGAAAATAGTTTAGGTGTCATGCAGTGTCTTTGCGACTTATCAAGCCTAAACGACCTGCGGGTGAAACGAGAGACAAATCTTGGGAGCACCCGAATGACCCTACCGCTGTAGTTTATCGATTGCCGGAAGGACTACTGCACGAGCGTGCTCCACATCGTGCGGGAAATCAATTTCGGTCCACGGCAATCCGGTGATGTCCACATGACTGAACCGTCCTTCCCGAACCAGCGCCCTCAGAACTTCGTCATACGAGGTGGACCGCCCGCTGCCGGCGCTCATTTTTTGCGTGACTGCAATCAGTTCGAGCCGGTCCGCCGGTGACAGTTTGAAGAAGCCGATGGATTCGCCGATCAGGTCGGCCTCGCCCCGCCATTTCTTGATGAAGTCGAACGGCTGGCCGTTGGAGATGGGAACCAACACCGGATCATCATCGGCTGTGGAATAATTGCGATCAATCAACAGAGCGGTTCGCTCCGGCGACTCCACGAGCCGCCTCAAGAGCTCGGTCGGATAAAGTACGTCGCCATCCATGATCAGGACGGATTCATTCGAAGCGATGGACTGGAGCACGGGGATGGATGTGCCCAGACTCAGGATGCTGCCCTCAGTATAATCTGGATTGATCAAGGCCTGGATCTCAATGCCGTAAAGCTTTCGCAAGCGCGGCAGCGCCTGTTCAATGAGCTGATGTTTGTATCCAGACACGACGGTCAGTTGGACGACGCCGACTTCTCGCAGGCGTTGTACATGTCGCTCCAGGAGGGATTTTCCCCCGAACTCCAGGAGAATTTTGGGAAGTTCGCCGAACGTGGTAGTTAGTCGGATGCCGACTCCTGCGGCGTAGATGAGGGCTTGCATGAGTTGTTTTTAGGGATGGTTGGCTGATTAAGTGCGTTGTGTTTGTTTTGAGTGTGATGTGTTCACCCGGTGACCGATTCCTCAGATGCGCGATCCAGCACGCGTTTGAAAGATGCCTCCTCGGAATAGAGCAGCGCTGCACCCACGAGGACAAAGAAAAGTTCGCGCCCCCGCCGGAGGATCGCGTAGGACAAACCAATCGGGGCCGGCAATCCAAAAATCTGGAACAGCAGGACCACGCCAGACTCCTGCACCCCCAGTGCCGCGGGTACGAATATCCCCAGAGCCTTGGCCACGGAAATAAACGATTCGATGGCGATGGCTTCTGTCCAGGACAACGGGAGGCCCAACAGGTGACATACCACATAAATCTCAATCGCATCGGCCAGCCAGCCCAGCAAAAACACCATGGTGGTCTGGAAAAAACGAAGGCGGTCACGATGATAGAACGCATAGACCTGGTCGTCCAGTTTGCGCAAGATCGGCTGGTGTTTTTCAAAACTCTTGATTCGAATGGAAAGGCGGGTGAGCAATGCATGGAGGCTGCTGAACATTCCCCGCCGTTGCAGGAGGAAAAGCAGAACCACCACGCCGAACGCCGCCACTGTGATCAGCAGCATCCCGGTTTGGGCTCCTGACCCGGCAGGCAAATGGTTCATGGCAGCCAGTGCCCCGAGGCCGATGAACACCACCTGGGCCAGGACCTGGCATGTTTTGGAGGCCACCACACTCGTGCTCGCGGTCATTCCGGAAAACCCGCGCTTGTGCAGTAAATACACCTTCAGCGCTTCCCCGCCGACGTATGCGGACGGGATGACGTTGTTGATGGATTCGCCGGACCAACGCACGCGGAACAGCGTCAGAAAACCGGGGCGCACGCCGGCATAACTCCCAAAGGCCAGATACCAGCCCCAGCTATCAATGACATAAACGATGAAATAAGGCATCAGCACCACCGGAGCCAGCCAACCCAACCGGCTCACGTTGGCGAAAATCTCCGCCGGCCCGGCCCGGTAGATGAACCACCCGAACAAACCCAGCCCCAGAAATAAAAAAATCCATCTAAGAGTGGTTTTCACGATCGGGGTTCAAGATTTTGCGGCCACAGGAGGATTCACCATTTGCACTCCCAAGGCCAGCATCCAGAAGACGTGAACCCCGATGGCAGTCATCCAAAGAAACCACGGCAGTTTCTCGAGCAAGACCAGCAGAATGAGCAGTACGGAAAAATCGCGGTTGGTCGTGGCATCCATCAGCTTTTGGAGGCGCGTGTTTCGCTGGCCTTCCGGTCGCAACAAACCGCGCAGAACAATGGCGAAGGAAATCGCCACCCCGATGGTAGCACTCGCTGCCAGCCACAATACCGGAGCTTCGCTGCCTGCCCGGTAAAGTCCGATTCCGATACAGGCGAAGACGCCGACATGCACCACCTGGTCGCCAACGATATCCAGCCACTTGCCCAAGGGAGACTCCTTGAAGAGCACCCGTGCCAGGTCTCCATCCACGCAATCCACGATGGCCGACACCTGAAGGAGAATTGCCCCCAATAACGCCGCCCCATGATTGCCTTGTGCAAAAAACCAGGCCGAGAGCAGCCCCAGAAGTGTCGCGCTGAGTGAAACCTGGTTGGGCGACACGGAAGTGTAAACCAGAATTTTAGAGAGCCAGCGACCAACTGGACGGTTGAAATGCTTGTCCACGAATCCATCCGCGGAGGATGTGAGTGAAGCCCACAACACCCTGGTGGCGGCGGCGGCAGAGACAGCATTGGTGATGGGTTCGGCAACCCCCCCCGCGAAAACGACGGGCAACAACGACAACTGCTCTTCCAGCGGCCGTCCAGAAAACTCTGTCAACATGCCGGCGGGCAAAGGCGTTCCGTCACGCCCTGTCAACCGGCCGCGGCATTCGATGAGGTGTTTCAAATCCGCAGGCTGGACCAGCAGGCGGGTGGAGAGAATCAGGGTTGGCCCGGTCAATTCCGGACAGCTAGTCACCGGATTTACGGTGATTCCCAATGCGGCGGTTCTCTTCAGACGCGGCAGGGGGTTATCAGAAACCACGGTGATGGTTTCAGCTCCCGCGCGATGCGCGGCCACCACCAACCGGTCAAGCACCCGCAACCCCGCGATGCATAGCGTGGATGAATCCGGGTCGCAAAGAATGACCGCCGGAACCCTCATGCACTTTTGCGCCGGCCAAAGAACACTTCCTTGAGTCCGAAGTAGGCAATGGAATCCTTCATGTTGGACAGGAATCGCATGAACGGATTCATCGCGGCGATGGTGACATACTGCATGGAAACCATGAAGCGCGTTTCGCCCGCCCTGGTCGGGGTCACAGCGTGATACACCTTGTCGCCATTGAACAACACCAGCGTGCCGGGCGCGACTTCGAGGCTGAGACTGACCGCTTCGTGGCCGGGGTTTTTCGTATGCACATTGCAAACGTGCCGGGAACTGGAGTTGTCCTGGAATCCCACGAGCAGCGTCCAGCGGCGATCCTTGTAGGAGGAGGTGTGGTAATGCCAGCCGATGTGGTCGCCCTCCTCGGTGTAAGCGTAGAGTGCGCACCGATGCGGGTCTGACTCCGAGCACTCCTGCATCTCCGCGCCGGTGATTTTTTTCAAGAGGGCGAGCAGGGCCGGACTTTGATAGACCGCGTTCATGGCACGAGCGCTCGCGCTCACAGTGTCGTAACCAACGCAGCCGCCATTTTTATGCCTGGGAATGAAGTTGCGGTGGATGTGCGGCTTGAGGAATTCCAGTTGTGCGCTCCATTGCTCCATCACTTCCGCAGGCAAGAAATCGTCCAACCCCAGGAATTCATCCTGATCAAGGTAGGTTTTGCGAAGCGAGGCGGCATCCAACCCGGAGGCTTTTCCGGAGATGACCTCCTCAATGTTCAATGCCGGTGTCATGGTGCAATGAATTCGTTCCAATCCATTAGGACAGAAATGCCCGACCAGGGAACAGCGTTCAAGCACATAAGAAAAACGTGTCGGAACAGGACGCATCTGGAGTGTTCTCCCCGGAGGGTGGGGAGATCCCGCGAGCCGCCCTGGTGGGGCGTGCGTCCCTGCGAGCCTACCCCGTAGCAGCGGACGTGAGTCCGATCCATTCCGGTTCGCGATTACGCTCACCCCACCGCTCACGAGCCGCCCCCCGGTGGGGCGAGGCTCCTGACGAACCGGCTCGCGAGTACGCTCACGCCAGCCTGCTGTTATCGAGAGACAGTCAGACCTTGAATGCAAGCGGTGTTGCCTGATTCAAGAGCGCGTCAAAGGAGGGACCGACGTGAAAAACCGCCAAACAGACCTGCGCCTGGGCGGGGTCGTTGAGGCAGACGGCGCCCTGGCGGATGCGTGGCACGGGCTGTCCTTCAAGACAAACAGGGGATTGTTCGTCCCACTTTCGCACGCAGCTCATGAAGTCCTCAAAGCCCTCCGCGCGCAACGCGGCCCGGTTGACGAGCCGGAACAATCCAACGCATCCCTGACATGTCTGGCGCATCAACTCGACCGTCACCCGGCCCATGGTGTAGCGTGGATTGATCTCCACAACAGGCTTGAGGCGCGGCTCGCCGGCAGCATCGCGATAGACGAATGCGTCTATGCCGATTGGCCCGAGATAATCAACAAGGCGAAGTTCCGCTTCGAGCAACGCAAATAGGTCCGAGTAAAGCTGAAGCATCCAGCTCGATATGTTCATCACTTTGGGAAACTGTTTGACGACGCTTGCAGGAATGCGCGTGTGATGGTGTGACTCGGCAATATTGCCCTGGTATTGACCTCTTCTATCGGTGAACAGGACGGTGTAGCCACA
>Ga0154020_10006243_pt1 | contig 13981 bp, 7 predicted proteins | sample Klosneuvirus_201_FD_109709 | JGI IMG/M metagenome (GOLD analysis project Ga0154020, IMG submission 109709) | Active sludge microbial communities from wastewater, Klosterneuburg, Austria - Klosneuvirus_20160825_MG | ecosystem: Engineered > WWTP > Aerobic digester > Activated sludge | place...
CCAGCGGGAGAAATGCTCGGCGATCTGTCCGTAAGATTGAATGCAGCTCGGCGAATGACCGCGCGCGTGCAGATCGAGAACGAAACCATGCAGAATTATGCCGAGATGACTGGCCGCCATTCGGTGGTGAATGAAGGTATTTTGAAAAAGATTAGCGATTATCTACGTTTTTTAAATTTTATGGTTTTAAAGATGTTGTTATCATTCTTCCGGCCTCAATACTTTGAAAAAGAAGACTCCAGAATCAGTTTCGCCAGGCCCGCCTCCGCATAACTGACAACTGCGGATAATTCTTCCCAACCGCCGTGGGGCGAATGGCGTTCTCGCAAAGGTTGTTGTCGATCTCCAACCGGCCGTCGTCCACGTAGCGGGTCAACGCTTCCCACCGGCTGAGGGCGTAATCAATGGCCTGGCCGAGCAGGCTCTTGGGCAGCACGCGGCGGCGCACCCCTTCCATCGCCCGGCGGAGTCGCGCAAGGATGGGCCGGCTTTGCCACGCGCGCACTGCCGCCCGAAGTTGTGGCCCGGCGTTCTGCTCGCGCAGGTGTTTCTCCACGGCGTAGAGTTTGCCGATCTGGCCCACGAGCCACGCGGCGGATCGCCCTTCGCCCAGGGCCTCATGGAAGCCCCGGCGCGCATGCGCCCAGCAGCCGATCAAAATCAACTCCTCGCCCCGCTCCCGGGCCAATGATTCATACACTCCGTAACCATCGGTCTGGAGTTTCCCGCGAAAAGTTTTCAGGAACTCGCGCGGTCCTTCCCGCGAACGGCTGATATGCCACTCGAACACCACGTCGCCCTGCGGCGCGCTGTAAGTCCACAACCAGCCGGACTGGCTTTTGCCTTTCACATCCGGATCGAGGTAACGGATCGGCGTTTCGTCGGCTTGCAGATATTTTTGTTCCAGCAACCCCGCTTTCATCTCCCGGTAAATCGGGGAGAGCCAGTCCGCCGCCGCTTCGACCCAGCCGCACAAGGTCTGGCGAGAGAGGTTCACGCCGTGGCGTTCGCGGTAAATCTTCTCCTGCCGGGAGAGCGGCAGATGATCCTCATATTTGCCGACGATCACCTGCGTGAGCAGGCCCGCGCCCGGCAGACCCTTCTCGATCAACCGCGCGGGTAGCGGCGCGATGACGATGCGTTCGGCGTTCGCATACTTGGGCCGGATGTAGAGGCGCTTGATGAACTTCGCCGGCTTCCAGTCCAGTTCCTCGGTGACTTCCTCGCCCAGCTTGCGCCAGCCCGCAGGCTGTTGCTGCACTTCCGCCGGTTCGAGGATCACGCGCTCGGTCTCCAGGTGTGCGGGCAGCGGCTGGCGCGCGGGACGTGCCGCGGGCGTGGCCCGCGTAGGCAGCGGTTTTGCCACCACCGGTGCTGGTGCGCTCAAAGCTTCCAGTCCAGCCAGCAACAGCTCAAGTTGTTTGGGATCGAGGCTTTCGTTCTTGGTGCCGCCGAAGTAACGCTGGAGGAAAAGTGCGAGCTTTTGGCGGAGCAGTTTGTTCTCGGCCTGCGCGGCGTGCAACGTGCCTTGCAAGGTGGCCACCAACTCGCGCAGTGCGCTGAGATCGTTGGTGAGCGTGGCGTCCATCGTGAGTTGCAGAAAGAGACTCACGCGCCGCGAAAATGTTCAAACGCCGCGCCGACTTTTTCGCGCGTTTTTTTTCAACCCTCGCGCTCATACCACGGCCGCATTTTCGCACCGCGCAAATCCACGCCGTCGGTCAACATGGCCAGCGCTTGCGGCGTCAAACTCAGCTTGGTGGTTTGTGGTTCCACCGGCTTGGGCCAGGAAAAAGTTCCTTGCTCCAAGCGCTTCGTCAGCACCCACAGACCGGTCCCATCCCAGCAGAGGATTTTGATCCGGGTGCGCCGCCGGTTGCAGAACACGAAGAGCGCGCCGCCCTTCGGGTCTTCGCCGAGGCGCTCCGTCACGGCGGCATGGAGTCCGTTGAACCCCTTGCGCATGTCGCAGGCTTCGAGCGCGACGAACACTTTCAGACTCCCGGAAAAACTCAGCATGGCGTGGCGGGATGTTCCAGTGCCCGCACGAAGGCCGCGGCCAGCACCGCCTGCGGCACGTCGGCGATCTCCAGCCGCGCACCGCCGGGCAACTGCAATACCAGCGCGGTGGTTCGCGTCCGGCTGGGGTTTTGCGCCTGCTCCACCACCGCTTCCAGCCAGCGCACCTTGTCCACTGACGGGGCCGGAACTTTCGCTGATCCGTCCGCCGCCCTGGCTTTGCGTCGGCGCTGCGCCCAGAACGCGAACGTCTGATACTTGATGCCCGCCAGCGCGGCGAACTTCGTCCCGCTTAATCCGCTGCGTTCAAACTCGTCCAGCAACCGCTCCCGCTGCGCCCGCGAGCGCTTCACCCGACCCACGGCATCAGACTTCAAGACCACCGCTTCACCGGCCCCATTCATAGATGTCATAGCGTTATGCTACGACATCTATGAGCTCAGCGAACAGACGTGCTTCGGCTGACGCTTACGATTAATCGTTTGGAGTTTGGAACGGAGGTGACAAGTCAACTTCCGTCCGGCTTTTCCGGTAGACCAGTCAAAGGACTTGCAGGGATGACCACTTTTTCCGGTGGATCGGGATTCGCAGGATCAAAAGTGCCCACCTCTTTGGCCAAGTGCGTGGCGAGCTCAGGCACGCTTGCCCTGATGCCTTCGACAACGCAACGCGCCAGTTCATAGCCGCCGTAAGCGTTGTGATGCGTCCTGTCCTTGAGTTCCATGTCATGGCCGGGAAACGTATTCGCCGGGTAAAAGACAAATGCTTTGGTGCTCCTTTGCGGCCCGAGCGCACCGTATAATTTTAAGCTCATTGCGTTGAGATCAATCACCGGAACCTTATCCTCCGCACCAACCTGCCGCACTGCCTCTGCATAATCGTCCAGCGTCGGGGTCTGATTGCCCTGCTCATCCATGCGCAGCCGCTCCATTGGTGTCACCAGCACCGGAATGCCGCCTTTGCTTCGGGCCGCCGCGACAAAGCGCTTCAGGTTGGCCTTGTAAGTTGTGAACGGCCCCGCACCAGCCGACGTGTCCTTTTGGTCGTTGTGCCCGAACTGGATGAATAGATAATCGCCCGCCTTCATCGTGCTGAGAATCTTCTCCAGCCGCCTCTGGCGTTCGAAGGAAGACAACGCCAATCCTGACTCCGCCTGGTTCGACAAGGCCACACCGGGCTCGAAGAAGCGCGGCAACATCTGCCCCCAGCCCGCCCACGGTTCGCGCCACTGATCGGTGACGGTGGAATCGCCGGCGAGGTAAATTGTAACCGCATTGGTCGCGGGTTTGATCTCCATCGAAACCACTCCGGGACGGCTGCCGTTGAACTCAACGCTGAGGTATTCGTCCCAGTTGGGCGATGCCGGCGGACCCGACTCACGCTGGTTTAATTTTGTCATGCCGCCGGTGCTGAGGGCTGGTTTGCGCACATTGACCGTGAACGTCCGTGTCACAAATTCTCCTGGCGAGGTCTCTACCTTCTCAATCATCAGCCGGCGCGACTCAGCTTTAATGGTGGTGGACGTGGCGTTCGTCGGATCGCCAAAGCGCATCGTTACGTCGTAGTTGCCCTCGGCGACATCTACCGCGAATACTTTCACCGCTGGTTGGTTGGATGCGGCCAGTGCGCCACTTTCAAGAAATCCAAAGCCGCGTTTGCCATCATAGGTCACCTCGGGTGCAACTTGGATATAACCGGGCTGTGCCTTGTAGGAGCTAAACTCAAATTTGGATTCCGCCGACGGAGCGGCGTTGTTGAACTTCGGCAATTGAGCCTTCTGAACCGACACATCTTCAAACTTCACGCCCGCAACTCCGTTTGTGTTTAGTTCGGAATCTTTGGCGACCGTAACGTGAACATTGCGGAAGGTAACATCTCGAACCGTGGCCACGGTGCCGCCAAAAAGCGTTCCAAACGAACCGAAGCTCCCCGATACATTCTCGATGACGATGTCGCTGACTTTGGAGATCGGCGCCTTCAGTGTGGGAACTTTGGGTCCGTAGTAAAGGTAGACACGCACGATTTCCCCCTCACTGCCTTCAAGCTGGATATTGCGAATGCGGACATGCCGATAGTCTTGATTGGAGGTATCAGAACGCAGCTTGAGGCGCAGCATCGGCATGTTTCCCTTCACCACGCACTCTTTCATCTCGACCTCGCTGATGCTCTGCGCCTCGGTGCCCAACGTGAGGGCGCCGTGCCCCCGGACGAACGTGCAGTTCTCCACAAGCACGTTCCGGACGGGCGGACTCTTCGGCTCCTGGTTCAAGCCGTCGTGGCGGTTCCCCTTTAGAGCTACACAGTCATCGTTGACCGAAAAGTAACAGCCTCTGACGACGATGTTTTGACTGCTGTCAATATCCACCCCATCCGTGCTCGGGCCGGTGGCTCCATCAGGAATCTCGAACCGGCAATTTTCCACGACCACATCCTGGCAGTTGTAAAGGTGGAGGTTCCAAAATTGGGAGTCCTTGAAGGTGACACCACTCACTTCGATGCCCTTCGAGTTCTGGATGAAGCAAAGCCGTGCGCGCGGAACGCTGAGGCTGATAAAATTCTTTGGGTCTGCGGCCTTGCGCAGTTTCCAGAAATGATCCCAGAGCGGCTGTCCGTCTCCATCCAGCGTGCCCCCCCCGGTGATCCGCAGCCCGTCGCAGCCGTCGGCGTTGATCAGAGCCGGGCTCCAGCTTTCCTCGAAATGACCCTCGATGCGTGTGCGTCGGGGCGGAAAGTTCGCCATGTCGGTCGAGCACTTGAGCACTCCTCCCTTTTCGAGATGGAGGTTCACGCCTGGTTTCAGGAAAAGTGCGCCGCTCAAGAACGTTCCTCGCGGGACAACCAGCGTCCCTCCGCCTGAAGACGCCAGCTCGTCGATCGTCGCCTGGATTTTGTCCGTGTTGAGCGTCTTGCCATCGCTTACCGCACCTCGGGTCGCAATCGACACGCGGTTGTTTGAGGCAACCTGCCCTTGGAGCGGAGCTGGTATCGCAACAGCCACAGACAGTGATAGACAGGCGAGACGAAGAAGTTTGGTCAGGTTCATGTCCGGACTATTTCACCAGCAGGTTTGTTTCCATCGGCTTTAATCCCGGCGCTGCAACCTTCAACTTTACGGCTCCAGCGGTTTTCTCGGAACGTAAAATCGCCAGCGCAAAGCCTTTGTGAAGCGCAGTTTTGTTGCTGCCAAACAAGCGATCACTCGCATGATCGCCGTTATCCACCGCAATCAATCGCGCGGGACCACTGACATCGAAAGCTATCTCGCCGGCGGCGGTCGGCACCTTGCGTCCCTTGCTGTCCACGCAATACACCTTCACATACTGGAGGTCCAAACCATCCGCTTTCCACGTGGTGTTTTCAGCTTCCATCACTAATCCAACCGGCTCCCCGGTGGTTTCCAGCTCGTGACGAGCCACTTCTTTGCCTCCGCTGCGGCCAATGGCGGTAATGGTTCCAGGAGCGAACGGAATGTCTTTCCAGAAAATGACATTGCGTTTTCCCACGTCGGCAGAATTTTGCCGCACGCCGAGAGATTTCCCATTTACCAACAGCTCCACCTCCTCGGCATTGGCGTAAGTGTAGAGATCATACTTTTTACCGGCCTCCCGATTCCAATGCGACGAGAGGTATTTTCGACCCACCATCACATCGTTCCAGAGATGGGATTCGGCCTCACTATCAACCACACCGATATGCACTAACGGCTCGTCCTGGAAGATGCTTTTTATCAAATAGGCCTGCGGGTTGGGCTCCAGCGAATGATTGAAAAATGAATAGTTCCACCCCTTGTTCGGCCAGCCGCTGGATTCGCCCCAATACTCGATGGCTCCCCAATACGCCAATCCGACCATTCTATCCCGGTCCATGCCGAAGTAGGGAGCGCCCAACTCGCTGGTCACCGCCTCGCTTTGGTAAACAATCATATCCGGCGCATGATTCAGATAAGCCCGATAATCTACCCAGCAATAGTTGAAGCTGGCCACATCGGTTACGGCCGCCAGCTCGGGTGGAACGATGTTGCCTTCAATATTAAAATCCGGATCTTTTTTGACAATGCCTCCGGCCCGGGCGGGATACATGGCAACGGTGGTCTTGCGCGTGGGGTCGTAACGTTTCACCACCACATCTAAAATCCGGTAGGTGGTCACGCCCCAATCACCGGTGGGAAAGCCCCACCGTTCTTCCTGAAACTGCAATTCGTTTCCCAAGCTCCACAGGATGACTGACGGATGATTCCGGTCGCGCTTGATCCATTCCTTCACCTTTTCATACCACAAATCATTCCAGGGTTTACTCCCCGCCCAGGCCGTTTTGCTGCCCCATTTGTCGTATAATTCATCAACGATCAAAATGCCCTTCTCGTCGGCAAGTTTCAAAAATGACTCTGAATACGGATTGTGCGAAGTCCGGATATGATTGAAGCCAAATGCTTTCAGTTTATCCATCATCCGGGCAATCGAAGTTTCGTAAGCCGCTGCACCCACAGCACCAAGGTCATGATGATTGGCGGCGCCCTTCAGAAAGACCTTTTTGCCATTTAATTTCAGCCCGTATTCTTTGGAGAACTCAATGGTGCGAATCCCGAATTTTTCAGTGAAGCGGTCAACCACTTTGCCGTTCAATGCCAATGCGACCTCCGCAGTGTAAAGATTCGGGGTTTCGCACGACCAAAGCTGCGGACTGGATATTTTAACCTTCGGCAACGGAACCTCTACCGATACAAGTTTAGACTTTTTCGGAGCCAGGGTTTTGATTTCAGCCACTGGTTTACCCTCTGGCGAAAATATCTTGGCACTGATCTCCACTTCTTGTTCTCCATTCTTCATTCCCTCCACTTCCACCTGGATGCCGACTTCGGCACTCTGATCCAAGACGCTTGGAGTCGTTACGAAAACACCGTGCCGGGCGATGGCGATTTTGTCTTTGACCACCAGATGCACATCACGGAAAAGCCCGCCGCCGGTATACCAGCGGGAGTTGCCGTTTTCGCCAGTCGAGGCACGAACGGCCACCACATTGTCAGCGTCATACTTAATATTGCTTGAAACATCCGATTCAAAACCAAGATAGCCATAATCGGTTCCGCCGATCTTCTTTCCGTTCAGCCAGACATCGCCCGATAGCATGATGCCTTCGAAATCGAGCAATATCCTTTTCCCCTTCCAGTTGGGATCTGCTTTGAACGATTTGCGATACCAACCCACACCCATTGCTTTAAAGCCCCGGCCCCGGCTGGCGGAACTATCCCAAGGCTGCTCAAACTGAAAATCGTGTGGTAAATCCAGCTTGCGCCAGTCACGGTCATCGAAAGTCAGATTTTGTGCATTCGTGATTTCGCCCGCTTTGAATTTCCAATCAAAATTGAACAGTTCGATTATTCGAACCGCCTCGTTCCCTGGGCCGGTTGGGCCGCTTGACCGAGAGTCGGCAGCGAAGGTCGGCAGCGATATGCCGATCGCCAAGGCGATGAGAGTGAAAAGTGTTTTCATTTGTTTGATGCCGATGCCGAGAGGACTTTTTCGGACGCCTTAGTGGCTTGAAGTCTGGAATCGCCCGAAGTGCCGCGAACCGCGCCAAGGGCATGCACTTCACTGCCTGCAAGCAGGAAGCAGCCGAGTCCATAATCGTCGAAATCTGGAGCCGAATCGTAAGTTACGGGTTGGCCATCGGATGGCTTGCTGCCAGTGCCTTGGACATAACCCAAAAAGCCGTTCGGATGCAGCGCCTTGGTAGCAATCGCATTCCAGCCTTTGGTGGTCGCCGCCAGGCAGGTGTCGGCGGGCAGATGACCCTTGTTAATTCCCCAAGCCATTCCGTAGGTGAAAAGCGCCGTGCCCGTGGTCTCGGGACCGCCAAAATCATCTGGGTCGCCAAGGTTCACGTTCCAAAAGCCATCTTCTCGCTGCAAAGGCAGCAATGCCGCGGACATGTCCTTGAACATCTTCAGGTATTCCGCGTGATGCGGATCGGTGGGGGGAAGCACGTCCAATACCCTGACCAAGGCCGCGACGACCCAGCCGTTGCCCCGCGACCAATAGCATTGTTTTCCGTTTGGGGTGGTGAAGGGCGGCTTAAACTTCACGTCGCGCCACCACAGCTTGTCCTCAGAATTATAGAGGCCGAGCTCCGTCTTGGCATGATCATACAACACAAACATCTTTTCGAAATACTCCGGCTTGTTCTCCAAGACTCCCATTGCGGCAAAGCACGGCATGGACATCTGAAAAGTGTCGATCCAGGTATAGTAATTTCGTTTCGGGCTGTTCGCCCAACTGTCCAGATTGGTGCGGACCTGGGCAATTCGCTCGGGCTTCGAAGTGTCGAATTGGTAAAGCCCGATGTAAGACTGGCCGGCGCATTGATCGTCCGGGTTCATCGTCGTGATTCCGTTGCGGTAATTCCACTTGTGGAACTCAGCCCATTCGACCGCATAATCGTGAATCGCCGGATCTTTGTTGATCTTGTAAAGCTCCAGTGCCCCCTCGAAATAAACTCCGCGTGTCCAGATATTGCTGGGACGCTTTCCGGGCAGGCCATCTTTGCTGCCCGCCGTCGGCCACTTTGCCATGAAGTAGTTGTTCGCCAGCACCATCACGCCAAGCACGTCTTTCTTCGGAGGAAGCGCTGCCGCACGGGCGGGATGCGGAGTGATCGCGGCCACTAACAGCACCAAGACGAGCATTGGCAGTGCGGGATTAAGTGACTTTTGCATAAGGAGTGACTTCTTCAATTTCCATTCGTCTTCCCCGACGTCCGCAACTGGACCGGGCCGAGCAGGCCCGATGAAAGGAGGCGGTCTCCGGCTTTGTAGGGATTGTAGCTTGCCCACGACACGCGTTTCGATTCGGGCAACCCCGCGTCGGCAATCAAACGGTTTGACCAAACATTGGCGACCTTCACCTCCAGTCGGTTTTTCCCAGGCCGAAGTTCCTTGGTCACATCCACCGCAAAAGAAGCCTTCCAAAGCGCGCCGAGATCAACGCCGTTTAACGACACTGAGGCCACCACGTCCACGATTCCCAAGTCGAGCATCACTTTGCCCGCCGGTATCGCCGACAGGTCAAACTCCTGCACATACGTTGCCGTGCCGGAGTAGTTTCGGACACCGGGGTCCGAATGTTGCGTCCAAGAAATGAGTTCGGGAAATTTCAGTTGCTCCGGGGCGCCGAGATTTGGCTGGAACCCGACCTGCCAGGGACCGGAAAGTTTTTTCCAGACAGGAATCTCCCCGACCAGACCGAAAGTTACCGTCTTCGGAGCCGGCTCGTCACGAAACACGACAAAGAGCGAACCGTTGGCTTCCAACTGGAGCGGCACTGCGATGCAATCCTGCTTCGCGCTGAACCCGGGCAGCGCGGCAATTTCACCCGTTTCAGGATTCCATGCCTGCGGGATTTTACCCTGCATGCGGAAGACGCCGGTAAATTTCGTAGGTTCTCCGCCATGGTTCGCCACAAAGTAAATGTCATTGGAACCAGCCCGGCGGTGAGCAAACAAAATCTTCTTCCCAAGTTTGGTATGCACCGCCTCAAAATCTTTCGACAGACCCAGTCCACCAAGAACTTCAGCAGGTGTGCGTCCCCAAATCACCTTTCCCAGCCCGGTCACATGCTCTCCAGATGATCCCTGCTGGCCCGGCCCCCACAATTCGTCGGCAATTTTCTGCACCTCGGCGTCTCCCGCAGCACCGTCGGCGAGGCTGCGCGATCCGACTGGTTTGCTGGATGCAAGGACGACCGCACCTTGCGTTACCAACTCGCGCAAATGGCGCGCGGCGGCCAGCGTCATCTGGTCACCGCCCGCCAGAACCAGCACGCTGTAGCTCATACCGCCCGGCAGCACAACGCGCCCCTCTTTCACGCTAGTCTTGAGTAAAGGTTCATCTCCGCACACGTCGTAATCATAGCCCTCCGGCGGGGCGGGCCTCATCCGTGCCGGGACAATTTTCAGGGGCACGTCATTGCCTAAATGATAGAGCAAATCCATCACAGGTTTGCCCTGCTGCATCATGTGTGAGGACCGGGCGAGCATGGTCCAAAAACCGCCGCTGTATTCCCACCAGGTGTTATGGCGTTGATGCGGGAGGTAGTAGCGATCCTCCGTCACTCCGGGCTTTCGATCATCCCAAGGCTGATGAACATAGGCGAGCGCCACGAAACGGTTGATCCCCTGCACCAGGGCGGCATCTGCAACGGGCTTCATCTTCCCGGGATGCATGTCGGCCATGCTGCCGGTAAAAGCCTCGGCCGCCGCGATTGGTTTTCCGTAAACGTTGGCGGCGGAGGCCGCTTCCTTGCAGTCGAGCGTGCCGTCCGATTGGCTCACCCAGAACTCCGCCATCGGAATGTCGCTTCGTCCCTTGGCCTGAATGTTGTCAACCGGCATACAAGTGGCAATGCCTGGCGCTTGCGCCATGAATGTCATGCCATTGGTATGGCAGAGCCGTTGAAACTCTCCGTAGTAGAGATCAGAGATCAAATCAGCGCATGTGCGCCGAACGTCGGTAAGAAAGCGGTCCGATTGCTCGCGGCTCCCAACCACACGCCCCGCCATGCTCGGCAGAAAACGACGCAAATCATACCCACGTCTGGCCTGAAATTGTGCGGCAAAATCAGCCGTCCAGTTTTGCGAGCCATTTTCAATGCTGTCCATGTTGAGGCCCGCGAGTCGCGCTCCCGGGACCGTGTTTATTTCTTTCAAGATTCTGCCAGTGTAGTTCTCGAACTGCACCTGCGCCGCCTTTGCGCTCATCCTGTCGCATTCGAGACCTTTGCTCTCAGGCCGTCCGTGTTTGACCGACGCTCCGGTCGCCGTGTGGCCGAAGCGCATAATCGTCCATCGACCGGGTGGCGCGTCCCAATCCAATTTCCCTTCGGGGCTGAACCGGTCCGTCAAATCAACGATTTTCGCCGGATCAATCACCTCATTCCCGGTGTAAGCGGGCGTGCGATCAGGATCGGCAAAATCAATGTAGTTTGCCGATTTTACCTCCCATTGATCCATGCGCGCTTCGCCCAGCAACTCGACGGCTCCAATATGCAAATCGTCATCCTTGTGGAGTGCATTGCGCCCCCAACCATGAAGGTTCAAGCGGAAGAACCGCGCCGTCTTTGCCGGAAAAGCCAAGGTTTGGCGCTCTCGTCCGTCGAGTTGGAAGCCGCGCTGCGGCAGCGTGCAGATGAATTCCCAGTGAATCCCGTCCTCGCTCGCTTCCAACTGGCCGATGGGTGGATGCGGGCGAACGCCTTGGCCGTGATTGTCATCGCTCCAATTTCCAGGAAGCTGCGTGGCGACGATGAGTCCCTTGGAATTCGCGCGTTGCGAAAACGCAAGGCTGCGCGCCGTGAAGGGTTTGCCGAAATCCATTTTAATTAACGTCGATCGTCCGTTCGGCGAGGGTGGAACGCGGACTTTCTTGCCGTTCGGATCGAACATCGCGGTCAAATCAAGCCCCGCAGGTTCGCAGGTGAGGGTCGGAGGTTGAACGGTTTCACTTCCGGCTGGAGACGGAAAGGCTAGCACCGCGACATCGCGATAGAATCCGAGCTTTATCGACGGTTTCGGCAACGTCCTGGAAATTTTTTTTCCGCCTTCGATTTGAAGTTCGCTCGAAACCAGGCGTTGCATGCCAAGCTCCGGTGTGATCCAAGGCCCCCCCGCGACATAGCCGGGACCCACATTCAATTCCAAAGTCATATCAAGCCGGGCGCATTCGGCGGCGGCGAATCGGACCCGCGCCATGAACTCCGGCGAAAGGCTCTTGTAGGCATCGGGCGCGTCTTTGAAGACCTGTTCGTAGAGGACCACGCCGCCGAAGCCGACCCGTTTAAGCGCCTCCAGATCCTGCGTGATGCCATGCTCCGTAGTAACGGACTCTCCCCAGAACCACCAAATGGTGGGCTTGGCTGCTGTCGGCGGAGTTTTGAATGAGCCCGGTTCCAAAGCCCCAGCGGGCATGGTTCCAACGAGGATCAACAGGCAAGCTAGCCGCAAAAGTGTTTTCATTTTAGCTGCTAAGTGATTTATGAATCCTCTCCGATTTCACTACGGTTTGTTTTTCAAGGATGTCGCTTGGGTGGTAGGATATGCAGCAGCCAGCGCTTTCGCTTCGGCAGCAGTAATCGGCAGGATAGTGCCATGCTTGGGCAGCGGGTCAGGGAAGTTGACCGGAACAACTTCCCACTTCGGGCTCTCAAAACTTTTGGTGCGCAAAGCCACATAGGTTTTATCAGGTATCCACCGCTCCACCCACAGGTAGCAATAGTCGCCATTGACGTCGCCGGGGTTCGATTTGAACCCCAGAGGGGCCTCGGATTTGTCGGTGCCAACCTTGGTGCCAATGCAATGATCGACCGTCTCCCAATGATTGAGGGTCGCGCGCAGATTTTTTGATCTCTCCTGAATTATGTCCTGGCAGCGATAAGCTTTGGACTGCGCCTTGGTGAAGCGATGATACCAGTCGCCGACCTTGGTCACTGTGGAGTCAATGCGCCACTCACCGGGTTGCCAGACTTGAGCTTCGGTAAATGTCACGAAGTCCCGGGTCGTTGCATACATCGGGGTGTGGTAATTGTTGCCACCGAGTTTCGACGTCCAGAAGACGACGTAGGCGCCAATCGACTCGTCCCAAAAGGCCTCCGGCGCGTAGGTGTTCTGCACATTCGGGGGCGAGACAAGGACATCCCTCTGCGCCGACCAATTTACCAGATCGTGAGACTCCCAGACCTCGATGTAACGTTTACGATCCGGTTCTTTAGTTCCGCTGAACCACTTGAGATCAGTCGCCATCAGGTAGAACGCATCCCCATCGGGCGAACGCACGATAGACGGGTCGCGCAAACCCGTTGTGCCAACGGTTGAACTGAATATAGGCTTCCCGTTGTTCAGCGCACGCCAATCCAGCGCACTATTCCCCTTCGAAAGGCTGAAATAAATCTTCTCGTCGGTGAACGTGAAGTGAACGAAGAGATAAGCCTGATCGCCCGCTTTCTTGAAGGCCTTGACGACGCGAACCGGGATATCCTTCGACGCGGTTGCCGCGCCTTTCGTGATCGTCGCGTGCAAAATGACTTCGGCGTCGCGATCTTTCGGTCGAGTGACCTCTCCGCTTGCGGTCAGGAGTTTCTCATTCCCAGACGCCCACGTCACCGTCACGCCGTTGATGTTGGTCGGTAGCGTCAAGTTGCCGTAAGCCGCTCCGGCGTTAACGACAGCGAGTTCAGTCGTTACCACTTTCACTGCTGACTGATCATCGGCTTGAACCGCGGCCGTGGTGCCGCCGGACAACGCTCCAAACGAACCGAAGCTCGCCTCGGCTGCTCGGGCGTGATGCGGAGCGATGGCGGCGACACCGCTCTTTACGTCGAGCGTCCACTCCCGCGGCTCGGGGAGCCAGAGCCTGCCGTCGCCGATTTCCAGCGGCATCCAGAGGTAGCGGCTGTCCCATTGGGCATTGGGCTTCCACTGGTCGCCCATGAAGATGACGGTCGTTTTGTTGGTGCCGACGACCTTTAGAAGCAGCGTGGACTGGGAGTCATAGGTTTTTGTCTCGGGCGGAGCAATGTCCTTGAACTCGCTCCACGGGCCTTTCACATCCTTTGCAGTGGCGTATTTATTCGCGTTCGGATTCCAGCCGGTAAGCGCGGAGCCGAGAAGGTAATAGAGGCCGTCATAATGAACGAGCGCGCCACCCTCAATCGGGGCTTCGATGAAGACGGTCTTCTCGACGACGTCCAGATAATCGTCGGAGAGCTTCGCGATGAAGAAGCCGCGCGTCGGGCGGCTCTCGAAGATCAAATAGGCGCTGCCGTCGTCATCGATGAACTGGCCGATGTCGCGGCTCTCCTGGCCGAGCGGACGGAAGGAGCGAAGATATTTGTAGGGGCCTTCAACAGTATCAGAGATGGCCACGCCGACCCGGGCTTGCTTGTAGGCTTTGTGCGGATTGGTCTCGTTGGGATCG
>Ga0154020_10006244_pt1 | contig 13979 bp, 10 predicted proteins | sample Klosneuvirus_201_FD_109709 | JGI IMG/M metagenome (GOLD analysis project Ga0154020, IMG submission 109709) | Active sludge microbial communities from wastewater, Klosterneuburg, Austria - Klosneuvirus_20160825_MG | ecosystem: Engineered > WWTP > Aerobic digester > Activated sludge | place...
CTCCGCGTCAGGCCGCGTCACGGGCCAACGGCACGAGGTCGAGGAGTTCCTGGATGTAGGGGCGAAGGCGTTCCAGCGACACGGTCGGCTCGGCCAGCAGGCCGTTGATCTCCTCGCGCACCTGGGCGGCGCGCTGCAGCGCCGACGCGCCGCGATAGAGCAGCTGCTCGATCGGCAGGACGTCGCGCCCGAGGAGGGCGTCGATCGAGGGCTCCTCGCCGCCGCGGGTCGCGGTGACCAGCGACAGCGCGCGGTACGCGACCTCGAGCCGACCCGGTGTGCCGGGGGCATCTGCCGGAATCGCCGCCGTCCACGCTGGCGCGAGTGACTCGATCGGCACGATCGCGTCATCGTCCGGTGCCAGCGATTCGATGGGCACGATGGTGTCGTCGTCCGGTGCCAACGATTCGATCGAGACGATCGTGTCGTCGTCGGGCGCCAGGGACTCGATCGAGACAATCGTGTCGTCGTCGTGCGCCAACGACTCGATGGAGACGATCGCCTCGGCGTCGGCGTCGGTGGCGATCGGCTCCAGCGCGACGACCGGCGGCGCATCCGGCGTGAAGGTCATCACGGCAATCGTCGGCGGCTCGGCGGCGTCGAGGGCAGGCGGTTGCCACGGATCGGCGAGCAGCGGTTGCCCCATGGCCGGCGAGCCATCTGGGGTGGCGTGCAGCGCCGCGAAAAGGATGGTGGACGCGAGGCGATCGCGCGTGCCGAGCAGCGACTCGTCGGTCGGGCTGTTGCCGGCATGCGTGAGGAATTTCCCCGCCTCGCGCACGAGGCCGACAAAGCGTTCACGATCGCCGCGCGCCAGGCCGCCGCCGATGGCCGCCGTGAGCGCCTGTGCGAGTGGCGCCAGGAAACGACCGGTCGGCGAACGCGGCGGCATGGTGGCCAGTGTCCGGTGCAGCACGAAGAGGCGCAGGTTCGCGGCGGCACTCGACGGACTGCGCTGCAATCGATCGGCCGCCTCGAGGAGGTGATCACCGACACCCACGAGTTCGAGGGCGATCGGCGTGGACTCTCCCGTCCGCAGCGGTGGCGTGCCCAGGCGGAGCAACGACTCACTACCCTCGGGCGCGAGGTCGGCGATGGCCACCACGTCGCGCTCCCCGGCATACGACGCAAGCATCGCCTCGGCGAGTCCGGCGAGTTCACGCGGCTGCTCCACGCGCCCCTCGTCGGTCATCGAGCGCGCCATCGCGGCGAGGACATGAGCCGCATCGGCAAAGAGCGTGGCCACATCGGGCGGTGGGGGCACGTCGCTGAGCAACGTGCGCGTCGCCATCTCCATCGCATCGAGCAGTTCGGGGAGTGGCGAGAGCTCGGCCGATCCGCCGAGACCGCGGAGGGCCCGCATGCGCTCGAGCACCGCAGCGAGGGCGGCTTGCGGCGGCACCGGCGCCAGCGCGCGAGCCGCCTCCTCAAGGGAGCCCGCGATCATTGCCGATTCACGGGCAATGAAGGCGCGAACGCCCGGCGTCAGCGCCGGGGTCGCAGGGACGCTCACCCTCGGTCCAGATCCCGAGGTGGCCTGCTCGATCCGGTCGGCCAGCGCGAGCGCGGCGCGATCATCCGCTGCTTCCCAGGAGGGGGCACGCTCGGTCAGCTCACGCAGTGTCTGCAGCCCGTCCTGCCAGGCGGCGCGGGCTCCCGGGGCCCACGGGGTCCCGTGGTCGCGCACCCGACGGGCCAGCGCCTCGAGGCCGGCGGCGGCGCGGGCGAAGGTCCCCAGGCCGGCCATCAGCGCCGCCCCGCGAAGCGCCCGCGCCCCGCGCACCAGCCGCTCGAGGTCCGGGGAATCGGCGGAGAGCACCGGCTCGAGCTCCGCGAGGTACTCCCGCGCCTCGAGGGCAAAGAACTCGGCGCGCCGGTGGGCCGTGCTCATCCGCGGGCGGTTTCCATGAGGCGCTTCATCTCCCGCACGGCGGGACCGATACCCTCGAACACCGCGCGACTGACGATGCTGTGGCCGATGTTCAGCTCCTCGATCTCGGGAATGGCCGCGACGGCGGTGACGTTCTGATAGGTCAGGCCGTGGCCCGCGTGGACCGCGAGGCCGATGCCTGCGGCGTACTCGGCCGCCTTCCAGAGCTCTTCAAGCGCGGCGTCGCTGGTGGCCCAGCTGTGGGCATAGCGGCCCGTGTGCAATTCGATGGCGGGGACGCCGAGGTCCTTGGCGGCGTCGATCACCTCGATATCGGGATCGATGAAGAGGGCGACGTGGATGCCGGACTCGTCCAGACGTCTCAAGGCGGTGCGGAGGTACGGATCACGACGGTCGAGATCGAGCCCGCCCTCGGTGGTCACCTCCTCGCGCTTCTCCGGGACGATCGTCACCTGGTAGGGGCGCAGCCGACAGGCGAGTTCGACGATCTCCTCGCGGCTGGCCAGCTCCAGGTTGCACACGGTGGTTACGCCCGAGGCGATCGCCTCGACGTCGTGATCCTGAATGTGGCGCCGATCCTCGCGCAGGTGGATCGTGATCCCGTCGGCGCCGTGCGCCTCGGCGTCCACCGCCGCCCGGAGCGGATCGGGTTCGTCGGTGCGCCGGGCCTCCCGGAGGGTGGCCACGTGATCCACGTTCACATAGAGTCGGAGCGGTCGCATTCAGGGATACCGAGGTATACGTTTCAAGAGTCCATCTGCCACGAGGTGTTGATGCGCCACTTCATTGCTCCAGCCTTCGCCTTGCTTGCCCTGAGTGTCGGTGTCACCGACGCCCGGGCGCAGGGTGCCAAGGCCACCACCGCCTCCCAAGCCGTGGAGGAGTATATCCGTGCGGCGTCGGACAGCAATCTGACCCGGATGGCCGAGCTCTTCGGCACCGACAAGGGAACGCTGGCGCGCCAGAAGGTCGCAGGGGCCGACAAGCGAATGGTCATCACCCATGCCTACCTCGCCGGCGTGAAGGTCCGTGCCCTGTCCGAGGTGAAGGGTACCAAGGCCAACGAGCGGCTGGTGACCACCGAGATCTCGCGTGGGCCCTGCAAGGTGGTCCTGCCCGTGACGGCCGTCGAGAGTGGCAAGGACGGCTGGCTCGTCCGCAACCTCGACCTCGACGCCGCCCGCGAGGTCAACCAGCCCTGTTCGGGATCGTCGGGGAACTTCGACGACTAATCAGGCGTTCTCCTGACGGCATCCTCACTCGGTCAATTCGATGAGGATGCCGTTGGTGCTCTTGGGATGGACGAAGGCGATCCGGCAGCCCCCGGCGCCGATCCGCGGCGCCGCGTCGATCAGGGTGTAGCCCTGCGCCGTGCAGGCCGCGAGGGCGGCATCAAGATCGGGGACGCGGTAGCAGACGTGATGGATGCCGGGACCACGGCGGGCGAGGAACCGGCCGATCGGGGAATCGGCCTCGAGCGGCTCGAGGAGTTCCACTTCCGAGCCACCGAAGTCGAGATGGACGATCCTGGCTCCATCGGCCTCCTCGGGTCCGCGCGTCGGCACCTGCAGGACGTCACGATAGAAGCGAAGTGCGGTGTCTACGTCCTCGACCGCGACGCCGATATGCGCAATAGTGGGCTTCATGCGGGGAACCTAACATGACGGGTGCGTCAGGAGTGATGGCAGAATGAGCGGAAAGACGGTGGAAGTGACGGATGCGACGTTCGCGACCGAAGTGACCGGGGCCAAGGGCCTCGTGATGGTCGATTTCTGGGCCGAGTGGTGCGGGCCGTGCCGGGCAATTGCCCCGACGCTCGAGGCCCTGGCGACGGAGTACGAGGGCAAGGTCAAGGTGACCAAGCTCGACGTGGACCACAATCAGGCGACGGCGATGAAGTTCAACGTCCGTTCGATCCCGATGATCGCCTTCTTCAAGGATGGCCAGCACGTGGACACGATCGTCGGGGCGGTGCCCCGTCCGGCCTTCGAGGCCAAGATCAAGCAGCACCTGGCCTAGTCAGGCCGCTGCTCCGCGCCCCGGCAAGATGACGCCGGGGCCGCGGGCGGCTTTCTTTCCCGAATGTCCCCCCCCGGCACCCTCTACGTCGTCGCGACCCCCCTTGGCCACCTCGGCGATCTTTCGGCGCGGGTGATCGAGACGCTGCGGTCGGTGGACACGGTCGCGGCCGAGGACACCCGGCGGACCCTCGGGCTGCTCTCGTCCATCGAGGCGCACCCGCGGCTGCTCTCCTACCACGCCCACAGCACCGACACGCGCGCCGACGCCTTGCTGGCGGTGCTGACGGCCGGACGCGACGTGGCGCTGGTGACCGATGCCGGCACGCCGGCCATCAGCGACCCCGGTCATGAACTCGTGGCCGCCGCACGCGCCGCCGGGATTCCGGTGGTCCCGATTCCCGGGCCGTCGGCGGTGGCCACCGCCCTCTCCGCCGCGGGGCTGCCTGGCGACCGCTACCTCTTCCTCGGCTTCATCCCGCGCAAGGGACCCGAGCGGAAGCGCCTGATCGGGCGCGCCGCGAGCGAATCGTGGACCGTGGTCTGCTTCGAGGCGGCGAATCGCCTCCCCGAATTGCTCGTCGACCTCGCCACCGCCTGCGGACCGGAGCGCTTCGCGGTGGTCTGTCGCGAGCTGACCAAATTGCATGAGGAGTTCCGGGCCGGAACACTCGCCGCACTCGCCGCCCACTACCAGGAGACGCCGGCTCGCGGGGAAGTGACGCTGGTGCTGGCGGGACGGGGTGAGGACGGAGGCGACGACGAGCCCGCGATTGACCCGGCCGAGATCGTCGCCGCGGTCCGCCGCGGGCTCGATGCGGGCGAATCCCGGAAGGATCTGGTGCGTATGGTGAGCACGCGCTTCGGCCTTCCTCGCAACGACGCCTATCGGCTGGTGATGGACCAATCGTGATCCTCCGCGCCGCCATGCCCCTGCTGCTCGCCCTCGGCGTGACGATGTCCCTTGTCGCGCAGGGGACGCGTCCCGCGGAGAGTGCCCTCACGATCGGCCGCCTGCACTACGACGGTGGTGGCGACTGGTACGCCAATCCGACCTCCTTGCCCAATCTGTTGGCGGCCATCGAAGAGCGCACCGCGCTGCAGACTGCCGGGCGCGAGCGCGTGGTGCGTCTGAGCGATCCCGAGCTGTGGGATGTGCCGTATCTCTACCTGACGGGCCACGGCAACGTCGCGTTCGCCGAGCGGGACCTGGTCACGTTGCGTCGCTGGCTGCTTCAGGGTGGTTTCCTGCACGTCGATGACAACTACGGGCTCGATCCCTCGTGGCGCCGCGAAGTTGCGCGGCTCTTTCCGGATCGTCCGTTCGTCGAAGTGCCGCTCGATCACCCGATCTACCACCTGATCTATGACTTCCCCGAGGGGTTGCCGAAGATCCACGAGCATGACGGCAAGCCGGCGCAGGGCTTCGGCATCTTCGTTGAAGGCCGCCTGGTGCTCTTCTACAGTCACCAGACCGACCTCGGTGATGGCTGGGAAGACCCGGCCGTGCACGGCGATCCGCCCGCACTGCGCGAAGCGGCGCTGCGCATGGGCGTGAACCTCTTCGCCTACGCGGTGGGGTGGGGTGGATGAGCGCGCGTGACTTGAACGAGGCGCTCGATGCCGTGGCGCGTCCGCTGCGTGGCCTGAGCGGGTTGGCTCGGCTCCTCCCGGCGGTGGCCGGAGGGATCGGCTGTGCAGCCGCAGCGGCGTGGCTGGTTCGCGGTGGCGTGCTCGGCGGTCCGGTGACGGTGCTCTCGCTCTGGGCGCTGGTGACGCTGCTGCTCGTGGCGGGACTCGTTGCGGCACGCCATGCCATTCGTTCGCTCGGGCCCTGGCACGTTGCCGAGGAACTCGAGGCACGCGGGGCATGGCGCCGGGGCGCACTCACGACCGTGCTCGACGGTGCGGCGCCTGGCACCAGTGAGACGCTGCACCGCGCGGCGGGTGCGGAACGCGCCGACGAAGTGCGCGGCCGCGCGGCCGAGGCACTCGCGCCGGCGATGGCCATGCAGGCCAGGCGTGCCCGACTCGCCGCCGGCATGCTCCTCGTCGGGGGCGTGGCGCTCGCGATGGCGCAACCGCTTCGTGGCGCACCCGTCAGGCTCTGGCAGCCGATCACCGCGTGGCGCGCCCTCACCGCGCCGGTGCGTCTCACGGCGCGCGACAGCAGCGTGGTTCGCGGTGTCGGCGCCACGCTTTCGCTCGAGGCGGTGGGACAGACCCGCGCCGTGCTCTCGACCCGCAGCCCTGGCGAAGCATGGCATCGAGAGGAGGTCGCCCTCGACGCTGAGGGCCGCGCCACCATCACCACGCCGCCCCTCGCGGCCGACCTGACTGCCCGCCTCGAGGCGGGGGGACGCACATCCAGTGATGTGGTCGTGCGGGTTCGCCTCCCCGCCTTCCTCGGTGCATTGACGGTCACTGCGGCATATCCGCGGTACCTCGGTCTCCCTGATGAGGCGCTGCCCCTGACAGGTGATACCCTGGTTGTGCCGGCCGGGACGCTGTTGCGGTTGCAGGGGCGGGCCACCACCCCGATCGCCTCGGCGCGACTCGAATCCGCAATCGGGGTCGTGGCGCTCACGATCGCGGGGGAAGCCTTTCGCGGCGAGCTCACCCCACAGACCAATGCGACCTTTGCGCTGCGGGTGACGCCGAGCGGCGGCGGGACGCTCGAGGGAGAGGCGCCGACATTCTCCGTGCGCGTGGTGCCGGACAGCGCGCCGGAAATCGACCTGCCAGTCCCCGGGGCCGACACGGTCGCGCCGGTGTCGTTGCGGTTGCCCTTGGTGATCGCGCTGCGCGACGATCACGGGCTGCGCGACGCCGGACTCGAGGCCAGGCGAGGCGCGGCCGGTACGGTCACACGCCTGCCGATCCCGCTGCCGCCGGGCACCACGGATCGGGCCCTGCTCACCAGTTCGCTCGACCTCGCCGCCCTCGGGCTGCGCGCCGGCGACACGCTCTTCTATGCCGCCGTGGCCAGCGACAACGCCCCCGCGTCCAGGCGTGGGCGGTCGCGCGAGTACCTGGTGCGGATTCCCACCGACGCGGAGCAGCGCACGGCGCGCACCCGCGAGACCGGTGCGACGGCGAACGCGCTCGACTCCCTGGTGACGCAGGCGCGACAGGCGCAGCGGCAGACCGAGGACCTCGCGCGTGAGCGGCCTCGCTCGCCCAATCAGGGCGGCTCCGGCGAGACCGATCCGCTGGCGCTGGAAACGGCGCGCAAGGCGGAGGCGGCGGCGCAGGCGCAGGAGCAGGTGATGCAGGACGCCGCGAAGATGCAGCAGCAGGTGGAGGCACTGCGGCAGGCCGCAGAGCGCGAGGGGCTCGCCGATTCCGCGCTCGCCGCCCAGCTCGGTGAGATCCGCGATCTCCTCGACCAGGCGATGTCCCCGGAGATGCGCGAGCAGCTCGCGGAACTGCGACAGGCCCTCAATCAGCTCGATGCCACCAAGACGCGTGAGGCGCTGCAGTCGCTGTCGACGCAGCAGGAGCGCAGCAAGTCGGCGATCGAGCAGGCGCGTGAACTCTTCAAGCGCGCCGCGCTGGAAACCTCGCTCGCCACCATGGCCGAGGAAGCCAAGCAGCTCGCCACCGCACAGCAGGAAGTCACCGCACAGCTGGGTGCGCGCGACAGCACGTCGTCGGCCAAGGCCGAACAGGCACTCGCGAAGCGCGCCGATTCGCTTGCTGCAGCCCTCGATCGCGCCGCCGAGAAGGTGCCCGCCAAGGAGACGGCCAAGGGGCTGCAAGAGGCGGCCGAGCAGGCACGGCAGGCCGGTGCCCAGATGCAGCAGGCGTCGCGATCGGCCTCCGAGGGGAAGCGCAGCGCGGCACAGCAGCAGGCCAAGCAGGCCGAGGGGAAGCTCGAGGACCTCGACGAGCAGATCCGTGAGGAACGCGAGAAGATGCAGGCGGAGATGCGCGAGGAGACGGTGCGCGCCCTCGACCGCGCCCTCGCCGAGACCGCGCGCCTCGCCGAGCGACAAGCGGCGGTTGCCGAGGCGTTCCGTCGCGGCATGCCGGTGGCGACCGTACGGGCGGAGCAGGCGCTGCTGGCGGAGGGCGCGGGCAAGCTGGTCGACCAGGCCGTCGCGGCCGGCGCCACCAACGCACTGGTCTCGCCGCAGATCGCGGCGGCCTTCGCGGCGGCGCGCCAGGCCATGCGCGGGGCCATTGATGCCATCTCGACCGCGACGCCCAACTATCGCGGCGCCGCCGAGCTCTCGGGCGAGGGCGTGGACGCGCTCACGGTCGCGGCCTTCTCGCTCCTGCGCTCACGCGACAAGGTGAGCGGCTCCGAATCGGGCAGCGGCATGGAAGAGATGATGGAGCAGATGCAGCAGATGGCCGGCAAGCAGGGCCAGCTGGCGCAGGAAGCGCAGGGGATGATGCAGCAGGGGCAGGGCGGGGTGCAGGAGATGATGATGCAGCTTGCGATGCAGCAGCGCGCGCTGGCGCAGCAACTTGAGCGCATGCGCTCCCAGGGCCAGATGCCGGGGGCCGGCGCGCTGGCGCAGGAGGCGAAGGAGCTGGCGCGCACCCTCGAGGCCGGTCGCCTCGATCGCGAGACCGTGCAGCGACAGGACCGGCTCTTCCGCAAGATGCTCGATGCCGGCCGGACGCTGCAGGGTGAAGAGAAGGACGAGATGAAGGAACGGCAGAGCACTGCGGCTGCCGCAGGGGTGCTGCGACGCCCTGATGCGCTCGATCCGCGCCTGCGCAGTGGTGCCGATGACATCCGGCTTCCGGGGTGGGAGGCGCTGCAGCGGCTCTCGCCGGACGAGCGCCGACGCGTGCTCGAGTACTTCCGCGTCCTGAGCGGCGGCGCACCGTGATCGCGACCGCGCTCCGGCGGTCGCTGCACTGCGCGGTCCTGCTGCTCGCCACGGTGCCGCTCGCTGCCCAACAGCCAAGACCCGTGGCCGGCCAGGATCCGCTTGCGCGCGCATCCGCCGCCGAGCGACGCGGGGCTGATGCCGAGGCCAGTGCACTCTACCTCTCGGTGCTCGGGGGACAGCCCGCCAATGTGCAGGCGCTGCTCGGCGCCGAGCGGGTGCTGCAGAACCTCGGCAAGGCCGCAGAGCTGCTGCCCATCGTGCAGCGCGCGGTGGCGCTCGACACCGCCACCGTGGGCGTGCTCTCGGTGGCGGTGCGCACCTACGCGCGCGCGGGCCTTTCCGATCAGGCGGAACGGTACGCCACGCTCTGGGCCGCGCGCGTCGGCAACGACGAGGACCCGTGGCGGGAGTGGTCGCAGGCCGCGCTCGAAGGGCGCGATCTTCGCTCGGCCAAGCGCGCGCTGGAGGAAGGCCGGCGGCGCCTCGGCGTCGGCGTCCTCGGTGCCGATCTCGCCCAGCTCCTGCAACTCTCCGGCGACTATGCCGGAGCCACGACGCAGTGGCTCGAGGTACTGCGCGCCACGCCGACCTACCGGAGCGGCGCGCTGATCCTGCTTGGTCAGGCGCCGCCGGCACAGCGCGCGGTGATCCGCGAGAGCATCCAGCGTGACGGGTCGGTCGAGGCACGTCGCCTGCTGGCCTTGTTGCAGGCGCGCTGGGGCGACGCCGAGGCGGGCTTCGCCGCACTGCGCCCGCTGCTCCCCGCCGACCGTGCCCAGGCGGGCGCGCTGCTGCAGGCGTTGCTCGACGAGATGCGCGGGCAGGGCGATCAGGCCGCGTTGCGGGTCCGCGGCGCCCTGCTCGAGGCGATCGCCGAGCGACAGGACGGGGCCACGGCCGTGCGCACTCGACTCGACGCGGCGCGCGCCCATGCCGACGGAGGCAACGAGCGCGATGCGCGGCGGTTGCTCGCCCTGGTGGCTGCCGATGCCAATGCACCTCCGGGTGCCGCCACCGGCGCCTCGGGTACGCTGCTCGGCGTGCTCATCGCCGAGGGGAAGGCCGCGGAGGCCGAGCAGGTGCTGGCCACGCTGGCGTCGTCGCTCGACATGGATGGGCGCGACAAGGAGCGGCGGCGCATCGCGATGGCCTGGGCCAAGGGCGGAGACTTCGACCGGGCCGACGCCCTCGTGCGCGGCGACTCGAGCGTGGCGGGCTTCGACCTGCGTGGCCGCCTGCGCCTCTACCGTGGCGACCTCGCCGGAGCGACGCAACTGCTGCAGGAAGCGGGGCCGTTCGACGACGAGCGCGAACTGGCCGTCGCACGGGTGACCATCCTCGCCTTGCTGCAGGCCGTTGCCAAGGACTCGCTGTCGGCCCTTGGCAACGCATTGCTCGACCTCGAGCGCGGCGACTCGGCACGCGCCCGCACCACGCTCACGACGCTGGCCCAGACGCTTCCGCCCCCGGGTGCCGCCGAGACCCGCCTCCTGGCGGGGCGCATCGCGGCCGCGCAGGGGGACACCGCCGCTGCGCGTTTCCTCTGGGCGGCGGCCGACACCACCGCGGCGCCGGCAAGTGCTCCGGCGGCGCGGCTCGCGCTCGCGACACTCGAAGCCGAGACCGGTCGCCGTGCCGAAGCGCTCACGTTGTTGGAGCGGCTCCTGCTGGACTTCCCCCAAAGCACGGCGGCGCCGGAGGCGCGGCGGCTTCGCGATGCGCTCCGTCGCCCGGGCCCACCTGAAGGAGCCAGTTGATGGAACGCCGTCGCTTCCTCCGCATCGCCGCTGCCGGTGGCGCCGCATTCGTGGTACCCCGGCCGGTGTGGGCCGGCTCGGCACGTGGTGCGCGCGCCTCGCTGCTGCTGCCGATGGACGACGCGCAGTCCGATCACCTCAAGGCCTATGGCGTGGCGTTCCGGGCGCTCGAGCGTGGCGACAAGGCGGAGTGGCTGCTCAACTATCGGGGCGGCGCGTTCCTGCTCCCAGCGAGCGAGGCGGTGCAGCGCGACGCGACGCTTGCCGGCGTCAGCATGGAGACCCTCAGCGACGGCAGCGTGGCGACGGTTCGCGGCGAGGTGCAGGGTGGCAACATGGACGCGGTGCCGCTCGAAAAGGCGCCGCGCATGGCGGTCTATGCACCGCCGGATGCGGCGCCGTGGGACGACGCCGTCACGATGGCCCTCGAGTATGCCGGCATCAAGTACGACCGCGTGTGGGATCCCGAGGTGATCGGGGGGCGGCTGACCGGCTACGACTGGTTGCACCTGCACCACGAGGATTTCACCGGGCAGTACTCGAAGTTCGTGCTGAACTACGCCGGATCGCCGTGGCTGCAATCCATGATGGACCTGAACCGGCGGACCGCGGGTCAGCTCGGCTTTGCCAACGTGCCCACCGCGAAGCGGGCGGTGGCGCAGCGGCTGGCGGGCTTCGTGGATCGTGGCGGCTTCCTCTTCGCGATGTGCACGGCCACCGAAACGCTTGACCTGGCACTGGCGAGCGATGGCGTGGACATCGCGGCCGCGTTTGCCGACGGGACACCGATGGACCCGCGCGCCACGGCGCAGATGCGCTGGGACGCGGCGCTCGCCTTCCAGGGGGCAACGCTTGAACAGTCGCCCTCCATGGCGGTCTTCAGCGACATCGACGGGCATCAGGTGAATGGCGCCGCGCGGCAACAGCTCGGCGCGTTCACGCTGTTCAATTTTTCGGCCAAGATCGATCCGGTGGCGACGATGCTGGTGCAGAACCACCGCCAGGTGATCCCCGATTTCTACGGGCTCACCACCTCTTTCCGGCGGGAACGGCTCAAGGCCGACGTGACCGTGCTCGCCGACGAGCCGGGCGCCCCCTGGGCCAAGTACATTCATGGCACGCGGGGGAAGGGCACCTGGACCTTCTTTGGTGGGCACGATCCGGAAGATCCGCAGCATGCGATCGGTGACGCCCCGACCGACCTGGCCTTGCATCCGCATTCACCGGGCTACCGCCTCATCCTGAACAACGTCCTCTTCCCGGCCGCGAAGAAGAAGGAATTGAAGACCTGAACGATCGACTGTCCGCCGCGGCACGCGAGACGCTGCACCGGGAAATAAGCGCTGCGGGCGGGAACGAAGTCTCCTTCGTGGCCACGCTCGACGGGGCCGGCGTCATCACGGCCGTGCGCGTCGTGGCGCGCGGGACGGTCGATCGCGTGTTGGCGCTGCCCGGCGTGGCGAGCGCCGGCGAGATGCTGCTGCACAACCATCCGACCGGTCATCTCGAGCCCTCCATGGCCGACCTCTCGGTCGCGGCGCGCGCCCACGATGACGGGATCGGCTTCGGGATCGTCGACAACACCGGCACACGGCTCTACGTCGTGGTCGAGGTGCCGAAGACCAAGCAGGTGATCCGGCTCGATCCGTTCGAGGTGATTGCGCAACTCGGCGAGCATGGCCCGATCGCGCATCAGCTGGGTGGATACGAGGATCGCCGCAGCCAGCGCGATCTGGCCGCGCACCTCGTCGATGCCTACAACGACGGCGGCGTGCTCCTGCTCGAGGCCGGCACCGGCGTCGGCAAGTCGTTCGCCTACCTGGTGCCCGCCCTCGCCTGGGCCAAGGCCAACGGCGAGCGGACGGTGATCTCGACCAACACCATCAACCTGCAGGAGCAGCTGGTCGGGAAGGATCTGCCGCTGCTGGCGCGCGCTCTCGGGGGCGAGGAGCACACCCCGACCTTTGCGTTGCTCAAGGGATGGCGCAACTACCTCTGTCGTGCGCGGCTCGAGTCGGCGAGCGGAAGCCAGCAGTCGTTGCTCGAGGGCGACCGCCTGCAGGAACTCCTCGACCTGACGGCGTGGGCATCGCACACCGAGGATGGCACGCTTGCCGATCTCCCGGCACCGCCGACCAGCGAGGTCTGGGACGAGGTCGCGGCCGAGGCCGATCTGTGCACGCGACTGCAGTGCCGTCACTTTGATCGCTGCTTCGTCTTCCGAGCGCGCCGTCGCGCGGCGCAGGCCGACGTCGTGGTGGTAAACCACCACCTGCTCGCCGCCGATCTCGCGGTGCGCCAGGCCTCCGACAACTGGATGGAGGCCGCAGTGCTCCCCGCGTACCAGCGGATCATCCTCGACGAGGCCCATCACCTCGAGGACGTCGCGGCATCGCACCTCGGGGTGCAGGTGTCGAGCCGCGGCATCCGCCGGCTGCTCAACCGCCTCGAGCGGAACGGCAAGGGACTCGTCCCCTCGTTGCAGCGCGATCTCGCCACGGCCGACGACCTGCTGTCGCGCGCCTCGCTCGACCTGGTGCGCGATCGGCTGGCGCCCGCGGTGGCCGATGCGCGACGCGCCGCCGAGGGATTGGTGCTCCGCCTCTTCGGCTTCCTCGAGCAGCAGGGGAGCGGGCAGGTGCGGCTCGACGAGGACTTCGCCGCGCTGCCGCTCTGGACCGAGGGGCTGACCCACGAACTCGAGGCGACAGTGCGGTCGTTCCAGTTGATCGCCGAGGTGACCGAGACCATTGCCGACCGGCTCGCGCAAGCCGAGAGCACGGAACGACGGGAGCAGCTGCTTGCCGAATGTCGGGGCGTCATCCGTCGCCTCGATTCCGCCGCCGACGGATTGAACATCACGCTGCGTCCCGCGGCGGGGCGTCCTCCCGAGGTGCGCTGGATCGAGCGCACGGGGCCGAAGGGGCAGGCGCTCCAGCTCGCGGCGGTACCGCTCGACCTCGCCCCGACGCTGCGCGACCTCCTCTTCAGTCGGGTGCGCACCGTTGCGCTCACCAGTGCGACGCTGGCCACCGGCGGCGATTTCTCGTTTCTCTCGTCGCGCATCGGACTCGGTGGCGCGGATTCGCCGGTGACCGTGGCCGAGGTGTTCCCGTCGCCCTTCGACTACGGGGCGCAGTGCCTCCTCGGTGTGCCGGAGGACGTACCGGATCCGCGCGAGGATGAGGCCGGGCACGACGCCGCGATCGTGGACGTGGTGCACGACCTCGCACTCGCCGGCGACGGCGGGATCTTCGTGCTCTTCACTTCGCACGCCGCCCTGCGGCGCGCCGCCGCGTCGCTGCGCAGCGCCCTCGGCGACCGCTTCCCGATCCTGGTCCAGGGCGACGGGCAGCGCGATCACCTGCTGCGCCGCTTCCGGGAGACAGGCAACGCCATCCTGCTCGGCACCGACTCCTTCTGGGAAGGCGTGGACGTGCCCGGCCGCGCGCTCCGCAGCCTC
>Ga0154020_10006245_pt1 | contig 13975 bp, 13 predicted proteins | sample Klosneuvirus_201_FD_109709 | JGI IMG/M metagenome (GOLD analysis project Ga0154020, IMG submission 109709) | Active sludge microbial communities from wastewater, Klosterneuburg, Austria - Klosneuvirus_20160825_MG | ecosystem: Engineered > WWTP > Aerobic digester > Activated sludge | place...
TGAATTTCGGCTAACGCGTCGCTATTCCCATGTAGGCGGTTGAAGTACCTGGCGCTCTTCCTTGACCTGCTTGGCATGGCAGGCAACGCACGCATTGCGCATTCGGCCATATTCAAACTGCATGGCGGCTTGATCGCCGCGACTCGCCGCCGCTGAGATGGCGCGCGCCATTGTTTGAAGCTCGTTCCAGGCTGTGTATTCGGCCTCCGACGCTTTCCACAGGGCCATGGCGGCGGCCTCCGCGCCGGCGCTGTCCTGGTTGGTAACGGCCGATTGCACGTCAGAAAACAAATCATCAATCTCGCGCATGTAAACGGCAAACGCATTCCTGGGCTTTTGCTTCAAGCGAGCAGCCAAGGCCGCGACCCAGGGCGCGTTACCGCCGGCCCCCTCTTTGCGCCACAATTCGATGACTTCGGGCGTATAGCCGCGCAGTTCAAGCGGCCACGTTTCAACATGGCAGTCGCAGCAGGCGTCGCCGGCAGCCTGGTAATGCTCGTTGGCAGAGTCCCACTTCTGAACCTTGGCCGCCTTGCTCACCGCCAGTGCCGCGCGGCTGACGGCGCGCCAGAAGCTTGCATACCGCAGGGCCTTGCGCGCAATGCTGTCAGCCGCGTGGATGGCGCTGTCGGCCCGGCCTTCCCGCTGATGAGCGCCGGAATAAGCAATCATTCCGCTTTCCGCCCAGAGTGCGCGCATGGAACTGCGCCACGGAGATTGGGCCAGCCACGCGGCATGATCGGCAAACGGGGACTCCGCTGCTTGCGGCGCTGCCGGCGCATTACCGGCTGTCGGCGGTGGAGCCACAGGCGCGGCATTCTGGGCGGGCGCGGCATTGCCCGGTGCGGCCTTGGCGCAGCCAAATGCCGCCACAAGGCTTGCGCACAGCAAGACCAGTGAAATGGACAAGAGCAACAATCGGCGCGTGCTTGTTTTCACGCTCGGCCTCCGCTTTGACCCGCCCATGATAGCACGCCCGCGCGTGCTGGCCGCTCCCAATGGAAAGGGCCGGGTTGCCCCGGCCCTTTTGGAGTTGCGGTTTTCTTTACGCCTGGGGCTCGTTGATCGCGGTGAGGCCGATCTTGCGCTCCTTGGGGTCGAGCTTGATGACCTTGACCTTGATCTTCTGGCCGACCTTGACGCTTTCTTCCGGGTTGGCGTCGCCGCCGGCGAGTTCACTGATGTGCAGCAGGCCTTCCAGCTCGGGCGTGAGTTCAACGAACACGCCGAAGTTGGTGACCTTGGTGATTGTTCCTTCGACTTCCGTACCCGCGGCGAACTTCTTGGGGATCGTGCTCTCCCACGGGTCGCTGTCCATCTGCTTCATGCCCAAAGCGATGCGGCGCTTTTCGGTATCGACGGCGAGCACCACGCACTCAACCACGTCGCCCTTCTTGACCATTTCATTGGGGTGAGAAACCTTGCGCGTCCAGCTCATGTCCGACACGTGCAGCAGGCCGTCGATGCCGGGTTCGATTTCTACAAAGGCGCCGTAGCTGGTCAGGTTGCGGATCGTGCCCTTGACCTTGACGCCGGGCTGGTACTTGTCGCTCGCGCGATCCCACGGGTTGGTTTCGAGCTGCTTCATGCCCAGCGAGATTTCCTGCTTCTCTTCGTTCACGCCGAGGATGACCACCTCGACCATGTCGCCGGGCTGCACCACTTCGCGCGGGTCGTTGACGCGCTTGGTCCAGGACATTTCCGAAACGTGCACCAGGCCCTCGATGCCTTCTTCAAGCTTGACGAAGGCGCCGTAGCTCATGATGTTCACGACGCTGCCCTTGTGGCGCGAACCGACGGGGTAGCGGTCGGCGATACCTTCCCACGGGCTGCTGCTGAGCTGCTTCATGCCCAGCGCAATACGCTCGCGCTCGCGGTCCACCTTGAGAACCTTGACCTTGATCGGCATGTTGATCTGCACGACTTCGCTCGGGTGCTGGATGCGGCCCCAGGTCATGTCGGTGATGTGCAGCAGGCCATCGATGCCGCCGAGGTCCACGAACGCGCCGAAGTCGGCGATGTTCTTGACCACGCCGTCGCGAACCTGGCCTTCTTCGATTTCGCTGAGCAAGGCCTGCTTGAGGCGTTCGCGGTTGCGCTCCTGCAATTTGCGGGCGCTGACCACGATGTTTTCGCGGGCTTCGTCAATCTTGATGATTTCGCACTCGAGTTCGTCGCCGATGAACTCGTTGATGTCGCGCGTGCGGCGGATGCTGACCTGCGAAGCGGGCAGGAACGCGGGTACGCCGATATCGATCAGCAGGCCGCCCTTGATCTTCTTGACGATCTTTCCGTTGACCACGTCGCCTTCCTTGTGCTTGGCGACCACGGTCTCCCAGTTGATCTTTTTGTCGGCCTTGCGCTTGGACAGGCCGATCAGCCCGTCTTCGTTTTCGAGTTCTTCAATCAAGACGGTGATTTCCTCACCGACCTTGGGATAGTTGCCGTCTTCGAATTCGTGGCCGTCGACAACGCCTACGGTCTTGGCGCCGAAATCAACGATCAGGCGGTCCTTGTTGGCGGATACAACTTTGCCTTTGACGATCGAGTCTTCGGCGAACTTGCTGGCCAGGGGCAGGAAGCGCGATTCATCGGGCTGCTTCCACAGCGCGGTAACTTCGGCCTCGACGAGGTCTTCTTTGGGCCCGAATTCACGAATCAGGGGATTGGTTGCTCTAAGCATACGGGAATAGTGAGGGTTTCTCTCTGCGGCAACGCGCCCCTCTGACGCGTGCCTGATGACAGCGGACAATCCGCTGCAAGGGAGGGGGACGATAGCGGCGATTGGCGGTTTGACAAGTGGCTGGCGACGCCTGTCGCCAGCAGGCCCGACGGGCCAGCCGCCAATGTGAACCTTCCGTTTGCTTTGCGGGCGACGGGCGTCGCCAGCCACGCGTCTCAGTCCTCGTCGCGTTCTTCCTTCAGCACTCCGCCGACGATCAGCATCTCGCGCAGCTCGTTTCGCAGGTACAAAGCCGCGCGCTTGATTTCTTCATCGCTGGCCACATTGAGCCATTGCACTTTCGGGAACTGTTTGAAGAACGTCATGCTCTTGCGCGCGTAGGTTTTCACGTCGCGCTTGGTCATGAGTTCGGCTTCGGCGAGCGTGATCTCGCCGCGCAGGTGCGCGAGCAGCCGCTTGTAGCCGTGCGCTTCGGAGGCCGTGCGCGAGAACCCCCACTGCTCCTGTACGCGCCGGGTTTCATCGAGCCATCCTTCTTCAAGCATGCGGTCCACGCGGGCGATCACGCGCTGATACAGCCTATCGCGCGGCCAACTGATTCCCGTGAGCACCCACTGCACGTCGTCGCGCATCTCGCCCCAGGGCGTGAGTTCGCTCATCGGCTTGCCCTTGAGCATGACGTGCTCCAGCGCGCGCACGATGCGCTTCATGTCGTTGGGGTGCAATTTCTGCGCGCGCGCAGGATCGCGCTCTTTCAATTCGCCGTAGAGTTCATCGAGTGGCGTGTTTTCCAGTTGTTCGCGCAGGGCCGGGTCAGGCTCTGGCCCCTGCTGGATGCCGTACAGGAGCGCCTTGAGATAGAGCGGCGAAGTGACATCGAGAATGGGCAATTTGCCCCGCCCGTGGATTTCACCAATCAGCGGCGACGCGTAATCAAGAAACTGCGCAACCGAGAACTTGTCATTTGGCTCAATCAGATCCAAGCCGTGATGCGGCACCTTCGCGCGATCTTCAATGCCGGGTTTTGCCGTGCCGATGTTCAGGTGGCGATAGACCTTCATCGCGTCCACGCTGATGATTTCGCACGGCAGGCGCGCGGCTATCTCCATGGCCAGGAGCGACTTGCCGCTGGCGGTGGGGCCGAGGATGACGAGGACAGGAGGCTTGGGCACAATTCAAAATTCAAAATGAAAAATTCGAAATTGCCAGCGGGAGAGCTCGCAATAGCACTAATTTTGAACTTTGAATTGCGTGCCGCGCTAGCGCGGCACGCGGCCGGTGTCACGCTTTTCTTCGAGCGTGACGGCGGTGCCGCTGGCGGTGATCATCATCAGGCCGTCGGCCGCAAAATAGGCGTAGTCGAAATCAATCGCGATGATGGCGTTGGCGCCAAGCTCCATCGCTTCCTGCTCAAGATTGAGCAGCGCCATCTGGCGGGTTTCACGTGTGACCTTTTCGAACTGGGCGTGGCGGCCGCCGCCCTCGCGCTTGATGAAGGCCGCAAAATCGCGCATTTCCATGGGCGCCACGGCGGCCTCGCCCGCGACCACGCCCAGATACTGCGTGATCTTGTGCGTTTCCAGCGAAGATGTGGTTGTCATCAGCACGCCCCCAAGTTACCACGAACGGGATAGCGAGGCCACATGCCGAAAGACCGAACCGCCGCGGGATTTGTGCTGGCATGCGAAGCCAAGGGGCAGCGCCGCTACCTGCTGCTCAAGAACGCCCGCCACGGCGCGTGGGGATTTCCCAAGGGCCACAGCGAAGAAGACGAAACGCCGATGCAGACGGCCCTGCGCGAAACGCGCGAGGAAACCGGCATTACGGACCTGCAAGTCATCCCCGGATTCGAAGTCAGCGACACCTACCAGGTTCACACGCCCAAGCGCGGCGAGTACCGCAAGACCGTGACTTATTTTCTGGCACGTACACCCAAAGCCGCCCACGTGCAAAGCCACGAGCACGCGGCTTCCGGCTGGTTCGACTACACCGAGGCGCGCGAGAAACTCGCATTTCCCGCGTTGCAGGAGACGCTGAAAAAGGCTGAAGCCGCGCTCAAAGGAGAAAAGGGCTAGCGCAAGTCGCCTGCCTCAAACTGAGCCCCATTCTGTAATTGAAGCGGCAATCTCGAAGCACCACGAAGCCACCAAGGGCGCGAAGACACGAAGGAACCCACCGGCGAATGCAGTTCTTGGTGCGCTTCGTGTTCTTCGTGGCTTCGTGATTGCAGTTCGTTTGTGCCGTGGCTTGAGACCTGCCGCCTATTTCTCTTCCTTGACGGCGGTGATCTTCTCGAGTTGGGCGATGTTCTCGTCAAGCCAGGGCAGCAGCTTGTCAAAGCGGCGCTGGTGCCTTGAGGGCAAGGTTTGTCCGCCTGAATCGCCCCAGACTTTCTTGAGCCACTCGTAGTTGTTAAAGAGCTGGATCACCTCGCGCGCTTCGCCGATCAATTCGGATTCTGTTTTCAGCAGCTCCTGCGTGCCGGCCACGATCACCCGCAAAGCCTTGAGCGCGCGCAAATCGACGTTGCGCTTGTCGAAAATCATCAGCGATGCAATCAAGGCACCCTGGAATTTCACCAGCGCCTCGGTGGTCATTTCCTTCTCCTGCTCCAGGCGCAGGGCAATGGCGTTAGCCGCGGCTTCAATATCCTCGGGCTTGGCGCTGAGCATGGCAGTGTCCACGAGCAAGAACGCCACAAGTTGCGCCACGGAGGCGTTCTCATGCTTCATGAGCTCCAGAAAGAACGCAAAGCTCGAAGGCTGCTTGAAGTGAAATTTGCCCGCGCGAACATTCTCGGCCTGCGAGGAAAGCTCGACCACCAGATTATTCACGTCGTTCTTTTCGTGCGCGACCTTGATGTTCTTGATCGCCGCCGATTCATCGCCCTTGCGAGCCAGCAACTCGTTGAGCATGCGCTCAAGGCCGCTGCGCACGTTTGCGCGCAGGTCAGTCTTTTCGAGATACGATTGCAGGAAGGCGATCACCGCCGGGTAGTCGCCTACCTGCGCGCCCACGAATTCGATATACGCGCCGGCGGCGGGGCCGCGGGCGTCCACGGGCATAAGCGTGCGTTCAAGCTCGGCGGCCAGCGCCACATGGTCGCGCGCGGCTTTCACGTAGCCGTCATAAAGCTTGCGATCCTGGCCCTCGAGCTTGGGCTTGGTCTCGCGCAAATCCATGGCCATGCTGGCCCAGGTTCCCGCGCACTTGAGCTGCCAACGGATCACCGCAAAGGCGTCGTCCTCGGGCTTTACCAGCGCCAGCGCACTGTCGAAGTTCTTGATCGCGGCGTCGAAATCGCGCTCGCGGGTGAACACATAGCCCATGAACGCACGCGCTTCGCCCTCGTAACGCCGGGGGAACTTTTTGGCGCTGATCGCAAGTTCAATCTTGTTCTTGAGCGCGGTCACGCCCGCAGACTCCGCGTAAAGGCCGAGCACTTCCTGGAAAAGAGCCGGGTCGTCGGGCGTGAATTCAAAGCACTTGTCGAGAATCGCCTTGGCGCCGGCATTATCCGCGGGCTTGCTGGTGAGCAGCAGGCGCGCCTTAAGCGTCGCAACCTCGATGAAATCGTCATGAATGAACGCGGCCTTGATTGACGCGTCAAGTTCTGCGCGGTTGCCCCCACCCGCAAGCAGCGCAAGGTATTGAATGCGCGCATTGAGGTAATGCGCGTATTCAAACTTGGGATCCTGCTGCAGTGCGCGGTTGATCAAATCCTGCGCGGCTTGAACGTTGGGGCGGCCGTCGGGGTACTTGGTGCACACAATCGAATGCAGCGCGTTGAACGTGGGCTGGTTGACAAGCTCGGTGTTAGCCCAGGCGTCAAACTGCTTGGCGAGCAGTGCACCGTGGCCGCACACTTCAATATAGAAGCTGAGCAGACGCGCCATCGCGCGCGTGTAAACAAAGCGCTTGCGCGCATCGGTGTAGTTCTTGATCTGGGTGTAGTTGTGCTCGCCCGCGGGGTCGATGTCCGGGTATTGCTTCTTGAGGAAGGCCGTCAGGTCGGCCTTGGTTTCGGGCGAGGCTTCGGCCTTGGGCTCTTCCTTCTTGGCGTCAGGGGTCTGGGCGCAACCGGTGGTTGCGAACAGCAGGCACAGGCACAGCAGCAGGAATCGGTTCATGGTCAGGATCCTTATGCGTTGACTTCTTCGAGCAGGCGATAGCGGGAATCGCGGCGGCAGGGCGTGCGCCCGGCTTCGCGGATCATGTGGCGAATGCCCTCTTCATCGACGCTTTGCGGCGTGTGGCTGCCGGCGTCGTGGAAAATACGCTCGTGCTCGTAAACGATGCCGTCGAGGTCGTCCACGCCGTAACTCAGCGCCACTTGCGCAAGCTTGAGTCCTGCGGAAATCCAATAACACTTGATGTGCGGTACGTTGTCGAGCATCAGCCGCGAGATGGCATAGACTTTCAAATCAACGATGCCCGTGGCGCGCTCGATGCCGCGCAAGGCGTTGTTCTCCGGGTGGTAGGCCAGGGGGATGAATACCTGGAAGCCCTGAGTCTGGTCCTGCACGTCGCGAACGCGCAGCATGTGGTCGATGCGTTCCTCGGGCGTTTCAATGTGGCCGTAAAGCATGGTGGCCTGGGTCTTGAGGCCCAGCTGGTGCGCGACTTTGTGAATCTCGAACCAGCGCGTTGCGCGAATTTTGTTCGGGCAAAGGATATCGCGTACGCGGTCAGCGAAAATCTCGGCGCCGCCGCCAGTGAGCGAATCAAGGCCGGCCTCCGCAAGCTCGCGCATCACGGTTTCAAGGGGCTTGCGCGAGATGCGCGCAAACCAGTCCACTTCCACGCTCGTGAACCCCTTGAGAGAGGTCTCGGGCAATATGCGCTTGAGGCCGCGCAGCATGTCGAGGTAGTAGGCGTATTTCAGGCTTGGGTGCAGGCCGCCCACGATGTGCAATTCCTGGATGCCTTGCCCGGCGAATTTCTGCGCCCAGCCGAAGATTTCATCGAGCGGCTTGGCGAAACTGCCGGGTTCGCCCGGCTTGCGGTAGAAGCTGCAGAACTTGCAGGTATCCCAGCACACGTTGGAGTAATGCAGGTAGCGGTTGACGATGTAGGTGGTGGTATCGCCATGCAGCTTGTTGCGCACCAGGTTGGCGGCATGGCCAATGGCGGCGACATCGTTGCTTTTCATCAGACGCACGCCGTCTTCAAAGGTCAGGCGCGCGCCTTCTTCACTTTTCTGGATGATGTCTGCTACGTCGCTGGATGCGAAAACTCGGTTCATCGTGTTCCCAAAGGTTTTGGCAACCCCCAAGCGCAAGAGCATATCTTGCTTCGTGCGAAACTCCATTGAGCCCTTTGCTTGCCGCCACGCGCGCCGCTGCTAAACTGGCTGCCCCTGTATTCCCCGCTTGAGGCTTCCATTGAAAACCGCGTTCGCTTTCGTTCTGTGCCTTTCCGCCGTGCTCTGCGGTTGCGCGCAGCACAAAGAATATGAATACCGCGACTTCCAGGTCAGCCGCGAGAATGCCTACCAGACTGTCAAAACGATGCTGCAATCCGAGCAGTACGACATCGTGGAGGTGCGTGAAGAAAACTACGACGCGCCCGAAATCTACATGGAATCAAGCTGGAACATGCGCGACGTGAACAAGCAGGTTTATCGCGGCAACTCCGTGCGCCGCAAAGCCTATGTGCGCATCATAACCGTTGTGTCTGACCGCAACCCCGTTGAGTTCCAGCCCCTCGAGCGCGCCGACAAGCCCATGAGCACGGAAGAGCGCGCAAAATGGGAAAAGGAGCACGAGGAAAGCGTGAAGAAGGGCAAGCTCGAAATGACCACCATCGGCATCGCGATCAGGCGCGAGCGCCTTTCCGATATCAAGAGCCCCGCCGACATCATCGATGGCGACTGGGTCTATGAAGGGCCTGACCAGCTCGAGGGCTCCTCGCTGATGGGCAAACTCGAGATGATTTTCGCCGACAAACGTGGTGCCGGCAACCCCAGCGACCGCAGCATGAAGCGTGAACGCGACCGCATTGCCGGCAGCGGAGGCAAGTAATCATGAGCGACAGCTGCTGCCCGGGCGACAAGCCCAAGATCGTCGTTGACGACCAATGGAAAGAGCAGATGCAGCGCGACAAAGGCCAGCTTGAGGCCGAGCTCAAGAAAAGCTTTGAGCGCAGAACCGACCTGCCTCCCGCTGATTTCATGCTGCATTGCGTCAGCCTCGGCACCCAGGCGCTGATCTTTTTGGGCGCCATTGCCAACCCGCAAACCGGCGAAATGCAGGCCGACCTCGAACAGGCGCGATTCCTGATTGACACGCTGGTCATGCTGCAAACAAAGACCAAGGGCAACCTCACCCCCGAAGAAAGCAAGAGCCTCGAAAACCTCGTGGGCGACCTCAAAGTAGAGTGGGTCAAGGCGCTCAACAAACCTGCGCCCGCCGCCCCATGAGAACCGCAATCGCCTTGCTCGTGGGCATGTGTTTGAGCGCGTGCAGCCCAAGCCCCTCCGGCACTGATGCCTCCGCACCGCATTCCGCCAGCGCACCCCGCCGTCATAACAGCGCACACACAGCCTGGCCCGACGATTTGGGCGTAGCCGCGCGAGTTGCTGTGCCGCGGCTTGAGGCTTTCTGGGGCGGCCGCTTTTCGCCCGCGAAACCGGGCGGCGAGCCCATGCTGGCGGTTTGCGTCGATGCGCAGGGCAAGTACGCCACCCGCCGCAAAGGTGAGGAATGGGCGACGCGCACCGACCCCGACCTGCTGCATACGCTGCGCCTGTTTGCCGAAGAATCCTTTGATCTCGACGCCCAGCTTTCGCACTGCCAGGTGGTTCTGGGCGTGCACCGCAACGCCGCCATGAGCGCAGTCCTGGGCGTGCAGGAAATGATGGCGCAGGCGCGCATCGCGCGGCTATTGCTGGTCACGGTGGAGAGGCCATCGGTGCCGCTGCTGCTGGATATCAGCCTGCTCAGCGAGCGGCCCAAAAACACGCTCTTGCTCGCGATCACCGGCAGCGGCCAGAGTATCAAGGCTCGCTTGGGCGGCGAAATGGCCGAGGGCGCGAAGTGGGCAGCAGAACTCGCAGCGATTGCGGCACGTGTGCCATCGGCGCCCGAGCTGCTCGAAATCTCGGCCTCCACGCTGACAATGCTTGAAGTCGAAACGGCGCTCAATGCCTGCGTGCCACTAGGCATGACACGTATCCGCCTTGTTTGAAGCCAAAAACTGCTGGCACTTGTTACCTGCCTGTGCGCAATGCAAGATTGCGCCCGAGGCCTGAATGAACATCCTGCTGAACACCAAGGCGGCCCAGCCACCCTACGGCGCGGCCAGGCGCGCGCTTGCATTGGGCGCGGACAAAGTGATTGCCGAACTGAAGGCCTCGGGCCTCTCGGGCCGCGGCGGCGCAGGCTTTCCCGCAGGCGTGAAGTGGGAAACTGTGCGCAACGCGCCTGCCACGCCGAAGTACCTGATCATCAACGCCGAAGAATCCGAGCCCGGCACGTTTAAAGACCGGCAGGTACTCAGTGAAAATCCGCACGCAGTCGTTGAGGGCGCGATCATCGGCGCGCTGACCACGGGCTGCACGCAGGGTTACATTTACATTCGCCCTGACTATCGCAAACCGGCAAGCGCTTTTCGCAAGGCGCTTGAAGAAGCCAGAAGCGCCGGCTGCCTGGGTGAAAACGCCTGCGGCTCGGGCCGGGCTTTTGATATCGAGATCGTGCACGGCGGCGGCGCCTACATCTGCGGCGAAGAAACCGCGCTGATTAATTCCATGATGGGGCTGCGCGGCGAGCCCAACACCAAGCCGCCCTTTCCCGCCATCGCTGGCTTCCTCGAAAAACCCACGCTGCTGAGCAACGTCGAAACCTTTGGCTATGTGCCGTGGATCATCGCCCACGGAGGCGAAGCTTATGCCGCACTGGGCGTCAACGGCGGCAAGGGCCTGCGCCTGTTCTCTGTCAGCGGCGATGTGGCCAAACCGGGCAACTACGAGTTGCCCGTGGGCACGACCGCGCGCAAGCTGCTTGAGGCCGCGGGCGGCGTGAAGGGCACGCTCAAGGCGTTCATTCCCGGCGGCGCTTCCAGTTCGCCTCTGCCGCCGGACATGCTCGACACCCCCATGGATTTCAAGCCGCTCGCGGCTGCGGGCACCATGCTGGGCTCGGGCGCGTTCATTGCCATTTCGGAAAAGCACTCCATGCGCGAGATTGCGCGCAACGTGATGGGCTTCTTTGAAGATGAAAGCTGCGGCAAATGCAGCCCCTGCCGCATCGGCTGTGTGCGCATCAATGAAATGCTCGCGGAAAAGGGTCCTGCGCGCAAAGAGCTGACGCTGGAACTGAGCGAAGCCGTGATGCAGGGCAGCCTGTGCGGGCTTGGCATGGCCGCGCCGAATATTGTCAAGGGCGGTATCAAATACTGGGCGCAGGACTTCGGGCGATAACATGAGAATCGCATTCATAGGTGAACGGGGCAGTTACGCCGAAGCCGCAGCCGCGCGCATGTTCGCCAATGAAGACATTGCGACGCTGGCCATGCGCAACTACCGCGTGGCCTTTGACGCGCTGGCCAAGGGCGAAGTCGATTACGTCGTGGTGCCGCTGGAAAACAGCTACTACGGCCCGAACACGCCGCTGTTTGACCACTTGCACGAGCGGCGCTGCTTCCTGACGCGCGAGTCTCGCATTACCGAGATCTACAATCTCGCCGGCCAGAAGGGCGCAAAGCTTTCCGATGTCAAGCGCATCCATGCGCACCCCGTGCCGCTGTCGCTTTGCTCGGATTTCCTCGAGAAACTGGAAGGCGTCGAGATCGTGACGCGCTTCGACTCCGCCTCGGCGTTCACGCAATTGCAGAAGGCGGGCAAGCATGAAGCGATGGTTTGCAGCGATTACGCGGCCTCCATTTACGGCCTGCATATCATTCAGCGCGGCATCCAGACGGAAGCTGAGAGCGTAACGCGCTACGTTGCAATCGGCCGCGAGATGGAAATGCCTCCCGCGGTCGCGGACTCACCCCAGACGCTGGTGCTCCTTGAACTCAAGCATGTGGCCGGCGCAATGCTTTCCGTCCTGGAGGTGATGAAGAAGTACAATATTTCAGTGCATCACATGGGATCGCGGCCCAATCGCGTCAACAAGTTTGAATACATGATTGCACTTGAATTCCCCGGACGCGCGACTGACAAAACGGTCGCCGCTGTGCTCAAGGAAATGAGGGGGCGCACGACGTATCTGCAGCTTCTGGGCAGCTACGACAAGGTGGAAATGGGCACGTCCTCGGGTCGTTTCAAGGCCTTCAGGCCCGGCAGATAAACATGGAACACCACCTCAGTCAGCGCGTGCAGCGCATCAAACCCTCGGCCACCCTCGCACTCACGGCGCGCGCCAAAGCGCTGGCCGCCGAGGGCAAGGCCGTAATCGCGCTGACCGCCGGCGAGCCCGAGTTTGAAACACCCATGGCGATCCGCGAGCACACGATCGCTGAGCTCAAGAAGGGCGGTCAGGTCAGCCGTTACACGCCCGCGGCCGGGCTCATTGAGCTGCGCCGCGCTGTGGCCGCCAAGTTCAAGCGCGACAACGCCCTGACCTATGCGCCCGAGCAATGCATCGTTTCCTGCGGCGCCAAGCACAGCATTTTCAACGCGCTGGCGGCGCTCGTCGAAGACGGCGACGAAGTGCTTATCCCCGCGCCCTACTGGGTGAGCTACCCGGAGATGTGCGCATTTCTGGGCGCAAAGCCGGTCATTCTTGACACGTCAAGAACGGGCATGGTGCTCACGCCCGAGGCGTTGCGCGCCGCGATTACGCCGCGCACGCGCGTGCTGCTGGTAAACACCCCCGGCAATCCCACGGGCGCGGTCTGGAGCGAGCAGCAGCAGCGTGAGCTGGCATTGGCCCTTGAAGGCACGGGCGTGTATGTGCTTTCCGATGAAATCTACGAGAAACTCGTTTACGACGGCAGACACTTCAGTTTTGCCGCCTGCTCTCAAGATGCCTTTGAGCGCACGGTCACGATCAACGGCGGCGCCAAAGCTTTCGCCATGACCGGCTGGCGTGTGGGCTACGCCGCCGGCCCCAAGCCCGTGATCGACGCCATGATTGCGCTGCAAAGCCATTCCACCAGCAACCCGGCCACCGTAAGCCAGATGGCCACAATCAAAGCGCTGGAGAAAGATCCCGCCGAGCTGCCCGAGTGGCGCGCCTGCTACCTGCGCCGGCGCGACGCGTTCCTGGCCGCGCTCAATGCGCTGCCCGGCGTGACCTGCGCCAAACCCGGCGGCGCGTTTTACGTGTTCCCGGATATCCGCGGCTGGCTGGGCAAACGCCACGGCGAAACACTCCTGAACACCGACACCGACGTGTGCGACGCGCTATTGGCCAAGTCGCTCGTGGCAACGGTTCCGGGCTGTGAATTCGGAGCGCCCGGCTTCCTGCGCATTTCTTACGCGCTCTCCGACCGCGACGTGGCCGAGGCAATCAAGCGCATCCGCGAGTTTGCCGCCGCCCTGCGCTAACGCGTTTTTCTGCACTGTTTTTTCACTCCTGCCCGTTAAAGCCTGCATGGACCGCGAGTTCACAAAACTGCCCGGCCGCAACCAGGATGACGTCGCCTTCTATGAGGGCTACCAGAACGGCCATCGCGACACACTGAAAATTCTCTCGCGCCGCGCACTGGCTTACCTGTTCGTGGGCGGATTTGCAGGCGCGGCCTGCATGTTTCTCGTGGTGCAATCCGGCGTGCTGGCCGACCTGACCCAAAAGCCGGCCGTGATTGAAGACCCCGCGCTATCCACGCAAAAGCCCAAGGAATACGTCAAGGCCATTGCCTGGGCCAGGCGCTTCACGGTGGGCATCATCGCCGAGCAGCCCGGCCGCCGCGGCGAATACTATGAAGTTACCGGCGGCCAGCACATCGGCAGCGGCATCGTTCTCAATGAACAGGGATACGTGCTGACCAACAGCCACGTGATCCCCGAAAGCACTTCGCGCCTTGAAGTGGTGCTGGGCGAGAAAGCTTACGAAGCCCGCTTTGTGGGCCGCCGCGCCGAATACGACATCGCAATCATCAAGATCAACGCCAGAGATCTCATCCCCGCCACGTTTGGCGACAGCGAAAAAGTCGAACAGGGCGACATCTGCCTCGCGATCGGCTCGCCCTATGGGCTTTTCTACACGGCCACTGACGGCATCGTCAGCGCCGTGGGCCGCCAGGGCGACTTTGGCTCGCTCGTGCCCAATTACATACAAACCTCCGCGGCCATCAACGGCGGCAACTCCGGCGGCCCGCTCATTGACATCACCGGCCGCGTCA
>Ga0154020_10006246_pt1 | contig 13974 bp, 12 predicted proteins | sample Klosneuvirus_201_FD_109709 | JGI IMG/M metagenome (GOLD analysis project Ga0154020, IMG submission 109709) | Active sludge microbial communities from wastewater, Klosterneuburg, Austria - Klosneuvirus_20160825_MG | ecosystem: Engineered > WWTP > Aerobic digester > Activated sludge | place...
AGCTTCTGTACCTCGAAGTTGCTGGCGGGCGAGGCGGGCCGGGCGCCAGGCTGCTGGGCGAAGCCGCCGTGAGCGGTCCAGCCGATGAGGACCGCCGCCAGGAACAGTGGCGCCGCGACCGGTTGCAACAGTCTCATCATCATCTCCATCAGGTGAGCTGGTTCGCGCGAATGGGGAGCCGGCGCACGCGACGCCCGGTGGCCGCGAAGACGGCGTTCGCGACGGCCGGCGCCACGCACGGTACCGGTGGCTCGCCGACCCCCGCGGGGCGCGCCTCGCTCGGGACGAGGTGCGTCTCGAGCGTGGGCGTCCCGGGCAGGAGCGCCACCGGGAAGTCGTGATAGCCCGACTGTGCGACCCGCCCCTTTTCGATCGTGATCTCGCCGTGCAGCGCGGCAGAGAGGCCCCACAGTACGGCGCTCTCGACCTGGCTCTCGACGCCCAGCGGGTTGACGACGAGGCCGCAGTCGATCGCCGTGACGATCCGATGGACGCGGACGTCGCCGGCCTTCCCGACCGAAATCTCCGCGACCTGCGCGACGTAGGTGTCGCTGTCGTAGACGTTGCAGGCGAGGCCGCGACCCGTCCGCCGCCCCGGCCGTTTCGGAAGAGGTGTTCCCCAGCCAGCCTTCGCTGCCGCCACCTCGAGGACGCGGGTCTGGCGGGCCCGGTCGATCGTGTAGTCGAAGACCTTCACCACGTCGCGCGCGGCGAGGAGCGAGAGGCGCAAGGCGAGAGGATCCTTGCCCGAGGCGTGCGCGACCTCGTCCAGGAAGCTCTCCCGCGCGAAGACGCAGGAGGGGTAGGTGACCGCGCGCCAGGGTCCCGTGGCCACGGGCGTCTCGACCGGCGTGAACTCGACGTGCGCGTTCGGGATCGCGTACGGGTAGTCGCTCGAGCCCCAGGCCTCGTCCGCCGCGTTCAGCTTGGTGAGGTCCGGCGGGTCGAGGATGGTCAGGAAGGAGCCCGCCACGCGATGCGTCCAGGCAACGAGGTTGCCGACGGCGTCGAGGCCCGCCTCGAGGCTGTGGGCGGAGGCCGGCTGGAAGTGCCCGTGCTGCAGGTCGTCGGCGCGCGTCCAGACGACCTGCACCGGCTCGCCGACCGCCTTCGACACCTCCACGGCCTCGCCGACGTAGTCGATGCCGAGGCGCCGGCCGAAGCCGCCGCCGAGGAACGCCATGTTCACCTTCACGCGGTCGGCGCCGATCCCGAGGATTTTCGCAGCCAGCTCCTGCGCCTGGTTCGCCGCCTGCGTCCCCACCCAGACCTCGCAGCGCCCCTCGGTCACGTGCGCGATCGCGTTCATCGGCTCGAGAGGCGCGTGCGCCTGGATCGGAAAGCGGTACGCGGCGGCGAGCCTCTTCGCCGCGCCCGTCAGGGCCGCTGCCGCGTCGCCGTCGTGACGCCCCGGTGCGCCAGGCCTGGAGGTCGCCTCCTCGAGGCGCTTCCAGTGAGCGGCGGAGTCGATCTCGCGGTTCGGGCCCTCGTCCCACGTCACGTCGAGCGCGTCCCGCCCCTTGATCGCGGACCAGGTGTCGTTCGCCACCACGGCGACGCCGTTCGAGATCGCGACGACCTTGCGGACGCCTGGAACGGCGCGGGCGCGGGTGTCGTCGAAGCGAAGGAGCTTCCCGCGGAAGACCGGGCAGCGCGCGACCGCCGCGAAGCGCATCCCCGGAAAGCGGACGTCGAGGCCGTACACCGCGCGGCCCGTGACGATGTCGGCGCCGTCCACCTTTGCCATCCCCTTGCCGATGACGCGGAAGTCCTTCGACGCCTTGAGCGGCGGCTCCTTCGGCGCCTCGAGCTTCGCCGCGGCCTCGACGAGGTCGCCGTAGGCCTTGCGGCGCCCCGAGGCTCCGTGGACGACGGCACCGTTCTCGGCGCGGCACGTCGCGCGCTCCACGCCCCATCCGGCCGCCGCGGCGGTGATCAGCATCTCGCGCGCGGCGGCTCCCGCCTTGCGGAGCGGCGTGAACCCTCCGTAGACGCTGCCGCTCCCTCCGGTCCGCATCCGCCGGTAGTCGGGTCCCGGCGAGGCGTGCAGCACCTTCACCGTCGAGACGTCGACCTCGAGCTCCTCGGCGAGGAGCATGGCGTAGGAGGTGCGGACGCCCTGTCCCATCTCGGCACGGGCGACCACGAACGAGACCGCGCCGTCCCTCCCGATCCGGATCCACGGGTTCGGCGCGAACGGCGGAGCGGCTGAGGGCGTCTCGACCGCATCCGCGTCGCCCCACGGCACAGAGAGGACGAGCGCCGCGCCGGAGAGCGCGCCCCAGCGGAGGACGTCGCGGCGTGTCGCGCTCATCGCGCACCCCCGGCCGCCCGCTGGACCGCTTTCCGGATGCGCGGGTAGCTGCCGCAGCGGCAGACCTGGTCCGCGAACGCGCGGTCCACGTCGGCCTCGGTGGGGTGCGGCTTCCGCGCGAGGAGCGCGACCGCGCAGAGGACCATCGCCGGCTGGCAGTAGCCACACTGCGCGACGTCCTCGGCGAGCCACGCCCGCTGAACAGGGTGATCGCCTTTCGCCGAGAGTCCCTCGATCGTCGTGAAGCGGCCGCGGACGGCGTCGGCGAGCGGGATCTGGCACGCCCGCACCGGCTCGCCGTCCCGCAGGACCGTACACGCGCCGCAGACGCCCGCGCCGCAGCCGAACTTCGTCCCGAGGAGCCCGACGTGATCGCGAAGCACCCAGAGCAGCGGCGTGTCGGCCGCCGCGTCCACCTCGCGGCGTCGGCCGTTGAGCGTCAGAGCGAATCGCGGCATGGTGGGGCACCTCCGTTCTGCCCTTGTACGGCAAGGAGAACGTGGAGTTGCGTCGCCGGGACGCAATCCCGTCCGCGGCGGACGAGGTGCTTCTCGCGGAGGACGAGTCTCCTCGCGAGCAGAGCTCAGGCCTCCAGTCCGTGGGTGGAACATTCTCGTGAGGGCTCATACCACAGAAGTGGGACCTGACCCCAAATTGCGGGACCGCGACGCCAGGCCGGCCAGGTCTCCTGATTCACGTGACCCATTCGCGATGGGGTCCGGATGTGCCAGTCTCGGTGGAGCGGCGTCGGATCTCGGGGCGGGGGCTTGGCCCGGTCGAGACTGGAAGGAGCAGACATGGACCTGACAAGGTTGCTTCGGGAATCGAAGGCGGAGGTCGTCGCCGATGCGGTGCAAGGGCTTCTACGCGCGTCGTTGCCCCACTACGCGGCCAGCGATGGTGAGGCGAACCGGGAGCGCCTCGCGAAGCTCTACGACCTGACCGCGGAGTGCGTCGAGGCGCGGAGCCTCATCCCGATCGTCGAGTACGCGCGGGGCGTGGCGCGCCAGCGCCACCGGGACGGGTTCGACCTCCACGAGGTCCACACCGCGTTCAACGTGCTGGAAGAGGTGATCTGGCGGAGGATCGTCGCCGGGATGGAGCCGCTCCAGTACCCGGAGGCGTTCGGGCTCGTGAGCACGGTGCTCGGCGCCGGCAAGGAGGCGCTCGCGCTCGAGTACGTCGCGCTCGCCGGAAGCAGCCGGGGAGGCGCGGGGCTCGACCTGTCGGCGCTGTTCAAGGGAACGACGTAGACCGCTTCCGGGTCGAGCGTCAGGAGCGGAGCTCGACGCGTGTCAGGTGTGGAGCTCCACGACGTCCCGGTCGGCGAGGACGTGGTGGCGATCGACCTGCTGGCCGTCGAACTTCGCGTGGCCCCAGATCCTCGCGAAGCGGAAGGCCGCGGCGACGTCCTTGTGAACGTGCATCGCCAGGTCCTGGATCGTCGCCCCATCCGGCAGGACGAACGGTGAGGTCATGTCGGGCTTCTTGCCCGGCTCCTTCGGGTAGACGCGGATCCGGCGCAGCTCGTTGAAGAGGACCGGCCGGAGGGCGTCGAGACCGGCGCCGGTGGTGGCCGAGACGGCGTGGAACGGGAGGTCGGTGCCGACGGCCTCGCGCGCCAGCTGGGCGAACGTCCCGTCGGCGTCGTCGACGTCGCACTTGTTCCCGATCGCGATGACGGGGTGGAGCGCGAGGAAGGACGGGGCGTCGGAAGGGAGCGGGCGCGAGCGGGGCCAGACGCGGGCCCGGTCGAGGAGCTCGAGGAGGAGGCGGGCCGCCGGCTCGCCATCGTCGGCCGTCACGTCGAGGACGAGGAGGACGCCGTCGGCGTTCCGCGTCAGATTCGTCATGTAGGGCTCGGTGTGGCCGGCGGCGACGGCAGGGGTGTCGACGAGCTGCACCTGGACGTCCTCGAACGGCATCATCCCGGGGTGCGGCGCCCGGGTGGTGAAGGGGTAGTCCGCGATCTCCGGATGCGCGTGCGTCAGCGCGGCGACGAGCGACGACTTGCCGGCGTTCGGCTCGCCGAGGAGGACCCACTGTCCCGCCCCTTCGTGGCGCACGTGGCCCGGGTCCGCGCGCCGCGAGACGCGCGCGGCGATCTCCACCTCGTCGTCGAGCTTGGCGAGGCGCTTCTTCAGGTCCGCGTAGAGCTTCTCCGTCCCCTTGTGCTTCGGGAGGAGGGCGATCATCTCCCGCAGCGCGTCGAGGCGCTCCTCGTGGGTGGTCCCCTTCTTGAACCGCTCTTCCGCGTCGTGGTACTGGGGCGTGAGGTTCGCGGTCATGCCGGCCGATTATCGCGCCCCATGGAGGTCGCGCCCCGCGGGAGGTCGCGCCCCCGCGAGGTCAACGGACGGCGAACTCCAGCACCTTCGGCTTCACGAGCCGCTCGAACTCCGCGTATTTCAGCTTCACCAGCTCGGTGTGGGTCCCGGCGTTGAAGAAGATTTCGTCGTCCTCGGCCAGGCGCGACGCGACGTAGACGTCGAAGCCCCACAGGTTGCCGAACGGCGGCATGGCACCCGGCTCGCAGTCGGGGAAGAGCTTCTTGAACTCCGTCTCGCTCGCGAGGTCGACGTTCTTCGCCCCGGTGACCGAGCGGAGGAGCGGGATGCTGACGCGGAGGGACGCCGGCACGACGGCCATCGCCAGCTTGCCGTCCACCTTCACCATGACGGTCTTCGCCATCTCCTTCCCGGGGATGTGGGCCGAGGCGGCGATCTCCTGCGCGGTGAAGGCGCGCGAGTGGACCATCGTGACGTAGCGGACGCTGTTCGCGTCGAGGAAAGACTTCAGCTTCTGGACCGGCATGGCCAGCTCCCTTTCCGGCGCGGCGGCTGCGGGATGCGCAGCCGCCGGCCTGTCTGGGGCGTCGCCCGGAGCGCGACCGCCGGGCGCCCCGCCCCGGCGGCCGCTTCCCGTCACCTACTCGAGGACGTGGATCCGGTGACGGGCGCACATCTCCTTCAGCACCTTCGGCCACACGGTGACGCTCACCTCGCCGAGGTGAGCCTTCTGGAGGAGCAGCATGACGGTTCGAGACTGGCCGATGCCCCCGCCGATGGAGAGCGGCAGGGTGTCGTCGAGGATCCCCTGGTGGTACGGGAACTTCAGGAGCGGGAGCTGGTTCGTGATCTCGAGCTGCCGTACGAGCGACTCGGCGTTCACGCGGATCCCCATGGAGGACAGCTCGTGACGGCGCTTCGTGATCGGGTTCCAGACCAGGATGTCGCCGTTGAGGCCATGCATGGGGCGGCCGTCCCAGGAACGGGTCGGCGTGACCCAGTCGTCGTAGTCGGCGGCGCGCATCTCGTGCGGGAAGCCGTCCTTCAGCGTCCAGCCGATCCCGTAGATGAAGACCGCCGGATACTCCTGCAGGATCGCCGTCTCGCGCTGCTTGCGCGGCAGGTCGGGGAACTTGTCGAGGAGATCCTCGGCATGGATGAACGTGAGCTTGTCCGGGAGCCTCGGGACCTTGCTGGCGCCGAGCGCCGGGAACCGGTCGAGGACGAAGAGCTCCGCTTCCTTGATGACCTTCCAGATCTTCTCGACGGTCTGCGTGAGGAACGGCAGCGCGCGCTGATCGGGGGTGATCACCTTCTCCCAGTCCCACTGGTCCACGTAGGCGCTGTGGTCGTGGTCGAGGAAGTAGTCTTTCCGGACGGCGCGCATGTCGGTGATGATCCCCTCGCCGGCGACCATCCCGAGCTCTCGCAGCGCCACCCGTTTCCACTTCGTCGCCGCCTGCACCACCTGGGCTTCGATCGGGTTCTGACCCCGGTCGTTCGTGATGTGGAACTGGACCGGTGTGCGCGAGCCGTCGCGATCCAGGAAATCGTTCACGCCGGCCTCGGCGTCGACGATGAGCGGCACCTCCACCCGCATCAGGCCGAGCTCCTTGCAGAGCTCGTGCTCGATGAGGCGTTTCACGGCCGTGATGGCCTTCTGGGTGTCCTTTGGGGTGAGCGCCGAGACGTAGTCCTTCGGGAGAACCCTCTCGATCTCCTCGTACGTTCCGATTCCGGGACCGGCCAGATCGGCCTGTTTGTCGAGCGCGACAGTCATGAGCTCCCTTCCTTTCGGAGCCCGTCCTCGCACGTACCGTATCCCGTGTGGACACGGCCCCAACGCAACGTGCGGCAGGGGAGAAGGGCGGTCAATGAAGCAGATGTACCAGACACCCTGTCTCAGTGACAGCCGCCATACTCAGTGGGTGACCTCGCCGGTGTCGAGGTCGATCGTGAAGGGGACCGTGATCCCGCGGTACGTGTACGTACCCGTCGCGTAACGCGTGCCGTTGAAGGTGACGGTGACGGTGCTCCCGCTCGCGACAACGGTGATCGTGCCGGAGGTCGGATACGCGCCGGGGCTCTTCGGGACGCTGACGTTGCTCACCTGGAAGGTGCCGGAGACCCCCTGGATCGTCGCGGAGCCGGAGCCGTTCACGATGAACGACGAGCTCGTCGAGCCCAGGCCGCTCAGAGTCAGGTCGAAGGCGACGTCGCCCGCGGTCCCGCTGAGCGAGCCCCGGCTCGCCATCGAGCGAGTCGTGAGCGGGTTGTAGAACTTCTGCGGCTGGCCGGTCGCGTCGAGGAACTTCACCTGGATCTGGCCGGACTGCCCGGTGGGGAGGTTCACGGTAACCGTCCAGTACCCGCTGCCCGGGTCGTACGTGGGCGCCTCGACTTGCGGAGCGCGCTGCGACGCGAGCCGGGACGTCTGGTCGTAGCTCACGGCGATGACGGCAGTCGCGCTCGCGGTGATGCCGGCCGCCGTGCTCTCGATCGCGGCCTCGGCGGCGTTCTCGGCGAGGAGGCCGTCCTTGAAGCTCATCTCGACGCCGGCCGAGTCCTGCGAGCCGTTGGCGATCTGGGTGCCGTAGACGAGCGCCTTGCCCGCCCCGTCGAGGATGCTCACGTCGAGCCGTCCGTTCGTCGTCGCCACCGCGCCGAGGTCGCTCACGTTCCGCTGCAGCGCCTCGTACGGACCGAGCGGGTAGTCCTTCGTCAGGAGCAAGGCCCCACCGGCGCCGCGCAGCGTCACCCGGGCCGTGACGGCCTGCCCGGTCACCTCGACCATCCCGAAGTTGTAGCGGTAGTCCTCGCTCCCGCCCTGCGAGATGCCCTGGAGGATCGTCCCGTCACCCTTCCCGACGGCGAAGCTCGCCGGCACCGCGCCGAAGAAGAGCCCCTTCACGTCCTTGATGTCGCTTCCCGGCGGCTGGTCGAACGTGCGCGACACGGCGAGGACCCGTCCGCTGGCCGTGATCCGGATCGCTCCCGCCGCGCCGCTGTCGAACCCGAAGAGCGTCTTCAGCACGTTGTCGTAGCGCCTCGTCTCCCCGGCCGCCAGCGTCTCCTTCACCGAGGCGGGTGACGGGTTCGGCTGGCCGAGCCGCAGGAACCGGTAGTCCACGTCGACGGGCGTCGACGTGGAGACGTTCGTCACGAGGAGCGTCGAGTAGAACTGCGACGTCCCGGCCCCCGCGGTCCTCGCGGTGGCCGTGATGACGACGTCGGTTCCGGTGAAACCGGCGTGGAGCGGTGCCGCGACGACGGCGGTCACGGCGGTGGCGGCGACGACGGAAAGGGCTCGAACGAGCTTCGGGAATGACATGAGATCTCCTCCGCGAGGGGAAGACGCGGCCCGCGCGAGATCGGTTACAGGGTGCCTTCAGAGCCGGTTCAGGATGGCGTCGAGGTCGCGCAAGAGAAGCTCCGCGCTCGCGTAGCGTTCCGACTTCTGCTTCGCCGTCATCCGGGACACGAGCTGCCAGACGGATTCGGGAAGGGCCAGCTCGGCGGGGAACGGGGGGAGCGGCTCCGAGACGTGCATCTGGAGGAGCTCCAGAGGGTTCGTGGAACGGAACGGCAGGCGGCCGGTCAGCATCCGGTACAGGATGATGCCGAGGCTGTAGAGGTCCGACTGGGCGTCGACCTCGGGCGGGCGGACGGACTCGGGGGCGCTGTAGAGCGGCGTGCCGAGGTACATGTCGGTCGCCGTCAGGCCCTCGGATCCGAGGAGGCGGGCGATGCCGTAGTCCATCACCTTCGCGGCGCGGTCCTCGACGAGCATGACGTTCTCGGGCTTCAGGTCGCGGTGGACGACCCCCTTGAGGTGCGCGTAGTCCAGGGCCAGAGCCACGTCTCTCGCGATGCGAAGGGCTTCGGCCAGCCGAATCGGCGCGCCGCTCTCGAGCCGCTTCTCGAGGGTGATCCCGTCGACGAGCTCCATGGCGATGAAGGGCCGTCCATCGGTCTCTCCCGCCTCGAAGATGCGGATGATGTTGGGGTGATGGAGCGTGGCGCCGAGCTGCCCCTCCCGGACGAAGCGATGAGCGAACTCCGGCCTCGAAAGGACGTGCTCATGGGGGACCTTGACGACCATGGCGAGCCCGTCGCGGCGCCGGCGGGCCCGATACGTGGTTCCCATCCCCCCTTGTCCGAGGATCCCCTCCAGCACGTAGTCGCCCAGCCGCGCCTCGCCCGCCGAGCCGCGCGAGAGGATCTGGGTCCCGGTGCTGTTGTCGGAGGTCGGGGCGGATCTCGAGGTCGTGGGGGCCTGGGAGTCTGCCACTCGCCGGCGGGCGAACCGCCGTCGCAGGAGGAGACCGAGGCCGGCGAACGCGAGAACGGTCCCCGCAGCGCCGGCGACGAGCGGCCAGCCGGACGCGTCAGCCTCGGGAACGCCTTCGGAAGACGGTGTGCGGAGCGGCCGGGGCGTCGCGGGAATCGCGGTCATCTCGGGGGCGACCGGCGTTTCGGTCGCCCCCGTCGCGATCGGGCCCGCAACCTTCTCTACCGGCGTCGACGTGGCTTCCTTCGGCATCGCTGGCGACGTCGGTGACGTCGGTGACGAGGCGCGCGCCTCGGGGACGCGCGTCGAAGGCGGTGCAGACGTGACCGCAGGCAGGGTTGGTGCCGGCGCCGCGGTGGGCGTAGCGGCTGGCGGGGCGGTGGGAGCGTGAGTCGGGACCGGTGGGACGGCGGACGGCCGCGGCGCGGCGGTGGGGGCCAGGGACGAAGCGCGGCGGGCGCGCAGCCCTGCGATCTCGTTCTCCACGGTCGCGAGCTCGGCCGGTGGGCTCACGGAGGCGCGGCGCGAGCGCGAGAGGCTCGTCTCCGCCTCCTCCAGGCGCCCGAGCTTGGCCGCGACCCGTGCCAGGCGCAGGTGCGGGTCGTAGACGTCGAGGAAGTTCAGCCCGTACGTCTTGACGCGCCGGCCCGGCTCCGCACGGAGCGCGATCGAGCTGAGGAGGTAGCCGCGCGCCTCGTCGAGCTTGCCGGCGGCCTCCGCCCGGACCGCCAGGTCGTACGCCTCGTAGAACGTCGCCTGCGCGAGCGCCCGCGCCGACGGCAGCGCGAGAACGGCGGCCGCGAGCAGGACCGAGGCGCGAACGCGAGAACGACTCACGGGCCAAGGCGGCGGGTCAGGAGGAGCCCTTTCGCGCCGGTCCGACGAAGATCTCGCGGAGGATCTCGCGGACCGGTGAGCCCGCGGGGAGCTGGACGATGAGCGAGACGAAGAGCGTCAGCTCGCGGCGCTCGAGCGTTCCTTCCGAGGTGGCGCGGAGGTTGCCGCTCGCGAGCTCCCCGGCCTCGAGGAAGCGCGTCACGCGCGCCGACGCGGTGGCGTACCGGACGGAGGCATCGAGGGAGAGCCAGCCCCTCTTCAATCCGACGCCGAGGGTCCCTCCCTGCATCACGATCCTGTCGCCCGTCACGGCGTCCTCGGACGGCGCCGGCTCCCGGAACCACCCGGCGCGCAGGGGGATGACCGACTTCCCGGCGAAGAGAAGGAACTCCGCCCCGGCGCGAAAGTCGTTCGCCACGGTCGCTCGCGTCGCCTCTGGCGACTGCAGGTCGAAGAAGTTGACGTGACCGCTCGTCGAGGAGGCGTCGAACTGCATCGCAGACCAGTCGGTTCGTCCCCAGTCGAGCGCGACCATCCAGCGATCCGAGGGCTTCCAGGCCACACCGACGTTGAGCGTGCCGGGCCAGTGAAGAGTGGTCGTGGTGGGCGGGAGGGGCTGGAGCGACGTGGGGATGTTCGTCGCGAGGGTCGCGTCGAAGTCGTAGTTCGCGTCGAACGGAGTCCGGTACCGAACGCCCACGTTGAACCGCGGATAGCGGAGGAGGAGGCCCACGTCGACGTTCCACCCCCGGAGCTCGTTCCGCTGGGAGTAGGTGAACGACTCCGTCTCGCCGCCGGCGCCGAGGGGCGTCTCCGCGTTGTAGCTCGTGAAAGCCCAGCTGCCGATCCAGCGGTTGACGGCCACGCCGATCAGGGTCCGCTCCGTCAGCTCGGCGGACAGCGCAGCGGAATAGAGCGCGATCGAGCCGCTCTGCTGGCTCGTCTGGACGAGGCCGAAGATCGGCGCGCCCGTCGGATCGAGCTCGGTGAAGTCCCGCCGCCCCTCGTACGTGAAATCGACCAGCTTCTGCGCGGAGAGCTGAAAGGCGAATCGGCGCTTGAGGAGCGAGAACGGCAGGGTGGCCGAGGCGAAGTTGAAGGCCCGGCGGTCGAAGGAGAGCGACGAATCGGTGAGCGGCAGGGACGGCACCTGGTCCAGCGAGATGAAGCCCCGGTAGTCGTCGCGGAAGCGGGCTCCGTCGACGACGACGGAGAACTCCGGCTCGAGGAGCTGGGCTAGGCCGGCCGGGTTGAACGAGGCGGCGCTGGCATCGTCCGCTACGGCCGTGAAAGCGCCCCCCATCCCGGCCGCCCGGGCTCCGGTGCCGAGAAGAGTGAAGCCCGTCCTCGCCTGCTCGGAGACGATGAGGCCGAACGGGAGACCCGACGCGCCCTGTCCGCGCGCGGGGGCGGAACCGGCGAGAAGGACGAGCAAGATTGGTGCGACGCGTCTCATCATCTTCGCGGGTCCGTCGACGTCATCGCCCCTCCCGAATCCGAGCCTAGAGGTTCGAGCCCGGGCCGTCAACGCGGAACGACCCGCCTCCGCCGCGGACCCGTGATGTGGCTCACGCTTCCGCAGCACATATCCTTGCCGGCCCGATTCCCCGGGCCTATGCTTCTTTTCGTGAGATCCATCGTGAGGTCGGTCGCGATCGGCGCAGTGAGCGCCCTCCTGTCGCTCCCCGGAGCTACGGCAGGCCCGACGAGGGAGGACCTTCGCCAGGAGGTCTGGCGCACGGAGGAAGCGTTCGCCAGGACGATGGCCGATCGCGACTTCGCCGCGTTCCGGAAGCTCCTCTCGAAGGAGGCGATCTTCGGGGCGGGCGGCGGCGTGAAGCGGGGCTCGGCCGACGTGAGCGAGAGGTGGAAGGCGTACTACGAGGGGCCGAAGGCCCCGTTCTCCTGGAAGCCCGAGACCGTCGAGGTGCTGGATTCCGGCACCCTCGCGTTCAGCTCCGGTCCCGTCTTCGACCCCGAGGGAAAGCGGGTCGGCACCTTCAACTCCGTGTGGCGGAAGGAGAAGGACGGCCGGTGGCTCGTCGTGTTCGACAGGGGCTGCCCGCCTTGCGGAGAGCCGAAGGGCAGCTGACCGCGTCTCTTCAGTGACAGTGGGTCGTGGACAGCTGTCCGCGGACCGACTCGCCGCTCCGCTCGCAGTCGACCTCGAGGGACAGCTTGTAGTCCTCGATGTCGTTGATGCGCCACCCGGTCGAGCTGAGCGAGAAGTGGAACGTGCGGCACTCGGCCCGGCGGAAGACGAAGGTCTTCTCGAAGCGTGCGTCGGTTGCGAAGACCCGGACGGCGGGCCCGTCGAGCGGGTCCACGACGAGCCGCACCACCACGCCGGACCTCTCGTCCGGGAAGTCGGCGCCCAGGAAGTGCTGGCGCCCGCCCGCTTCGCAGCCGAAGGGAGTGACGGTCGCGTCGCCGACGCGGTCGGACGCGACGGTGAACGAGCCGAGCGCCTGGCGTTCCTTCTCGCCCGAGCCCGCCCCCTGGGCCATGGGCCCGAGGCCGGTCCACGGTTGCGACGAGAAGCAGCCGACGTTCAGGACGATTGCCAGAAGGGCGGGAATCCAGCGGGTTTCGCGGGGCATGGGCCGGTCCTCCAGGGGCAAGATAGCGATCCCTGGAGGCGTCGCAAGGAAGTTGCGACAAGGCTGTGACGGGGAGCACGACTCGGAGTCGGGGGTCAGTTCGTTTTCGGACGATTAGCCCGTACACTCGACGTGGCCTGTCGAATCACACGAGGCCGGAGGTCTCGATGAAGCGCTCCTCGCGTGTCCTGCTCTCCGTGCTGGCATTTGCTCTCGGCTGTTCGACTCCGCCGCCGCCCCCGGAGGTCGGGCCCGAGATCTCGGTCACGTTGCCAGGCGGTGTGCCGCTCTTCCTCGTCAAGATCCCGGAGGGCACCTTCTCGATGGGATCGCCGGACGGTGAACGGAGCGGAGACACCGACGAGCGGCCGCAGCACAAGGTGACGCTGAGCGAGTTCTACATGGGCAAGTACGAGGTGACGCAGGCCCAGTGGCAGGCGGTGATGGGGAGCAACCCGTCCACGGGCTACGGGGAGGGGCCGAACTACCCGGCCTACAACGTGACCTGGAACGACATCGCGAGCGGGACCGAGAGCTTCGTGGCGAAGCTCAACGCGCACCTTTCGAGCTCCGGGCAGGAGGGTGCCGGGAAGTTCCGGCTGCCGACGGAAGCCGAATGGGAGTACGCGGCGCGGGGTGGCACGAAGACGCGGTACTCGTTCGGGGACAACCTGTCGTGCGACGACAACTGCGTGCCGTGCCCGCATGCGGACCAGTACATGTGGTGGTGTGCCAACGCGAGCAACACCGGGCACCCTGTCGGCCAGAAGACCGCGAACCCGTACGGGCTCTTCGACATTCACGGGAACGTCTGGGAGCTGGTGGGCGATTGGTACGGGCCGTATTCGAGCGAGGAGCAGACCAACCCGAAGGGCCCCTCGACGGGCTCGGAACGGGTGGCCCGAGGTGGCTACTGGCTCTACGACGCGTTCTACTGTCGCTCCGCGGATCGCGGTACCTACGACCCTGGCGGCGGCGGCGGCGCCGTCGGTTTCCGCATCTCCAGGTCGAAGTGACCTCCGACCTCTCGCCGTGGCCGTGCCCTACCGCACTGACGACGCTCCTCGTCCCCTCTGGCGCCTCCTGACCCGAGAAGACGTTCGCGACCACCCCGTCCAGGTCATCTTCATCGTCCTCGTCCTGCTCGCGACCCTCGTCCTTCCGCCGGTCGTGGCCGGCGTCACGAGCCTGCGACGGGTTCGCGCCACCGAAGAGGTGAGCGGAACGGTCGTCCACGTCTCGAAGAACCGGGGCCGCCGGTCGACCACTTGGGTCTACACGTACGACTACCGTTTCGACGGAAGCTCGTATCGCGGCGCGTTCAAGCTGTTCAGCAGCCGGTCCAGCGGGCTGCGCGACGAGTCCGGACTCCCCGCCAGGTCGAACCCCGAGGTGGGCGCGCCCGTCGCGCTCTTCGTCGACCCTCTCGCGCCGCACCGTTCCTACGTCTCGCGCGACCTCGTGAGGGGGGCGTTCGCCCTCCTCTCGTTCTTCTGGGGCGTGGCGGCGCTCCTCATCTGCCTGCGCGAGGTGCCGTCTGGCGGGTACCTTCTCAGACCACGCTACGCGTGGGCGTTCGCCCTCGTCTTCACCGCGCTGCCGCTTCCCGTACTGCCGCTTTCGATCCCTCCCGGGAGGTGGTGG
>Ga0154020_10006247_pt1 | contig 13972 bp, 14 predicted proteins | sample Klosneuvirus_201_FD_109709 | JGI IMG/M metagenome (GOLD analysis project Ga0154020, IMG submission 109709) | Active sludge microbial communities from wastewater, Klosterneuburg, Austria - Klosneuvirus_20160825_MG | ecosystem: Engineered > WWTP > Aerobic digester > Activated sludge | place...
CACCGATCGCATCAAGGTGCGTCCCGACGCCATCGCGTTCGACTTCCGCACCACCGGCGCCGACGGCTTCGAGTTCTCGCCCAGCGATGGTGACTGCGTGAACATCGACCTGCGCGCCGATGCCTACGGCCGCCTGCCGATCATCATGATGGGCATCAAGAACGTGACCCCGCCCTCGGGCAACCTGCAGGTCTGCCGCTAGGCTTGCTTCCGCTGCCCCTTCCCTCCGCGTCCTGCCAACCGTTTCCGGGTGCCTCGTGGCATGATCAGTCCATGAGGCATCCCGTCTTTTCGGCACTGGCGCTGGTGGGGCTGGTCGGGTGTGGCGGCAGTGACGGCAAGCAGCAGCAGCCCGACGCCGGACTGGTCACCTGTCAGACCGCGGCCGAGCGCACCATGCCTTGCACCGTCACGGTGGTGCCCGAGCTGTTGCAGTTCGAGACCCAGAACCCGCCGGAGTTCTCGGTGCAGCTGGCCTACAACACCGCCTGGGACGTGCCGCAGCGCTTCCCGACCACGTGCGAGCCGCTGGCCCTGGCGGTGGCCGACAGCAGCAACGGGTTCCGGCCGCGCCTCGACAACGTGTCGTGCGCGTCGTCGAATCCACGCATCATCATGCTGATGGCCGACGACGTCATCGGCGGCAACCGCTATGCGCTGTCGATCAACGACAAGAAGCTGCCGGCGCCGGTCGCGGGCGTGCGCACGCTGGACCCGATGCGGATCTACGTGGTCAAGCAGGCCACGCTGGACACCTGGCGCAAGGCGCTGGGGCTGTCGGGCCTGGACTGGACGCACTACGGCATGGCGGTCGTGATCTACCGCGACCGCACCCTGAACCCGGTCGCGGGCATCCGGCCCACCAAGACGGTGCCCGATGGCGCCGATCCCTTCCTCAAGCCGGGCAGCGAGGTCTTCTTCCTCAGCGCCGACCGCGAGCGTGTCGAGATCGGGGCCACCGCCACCACGGCGTCGGGCGTCGCGCTGTTCCCGCTGGTGGGCAACCGGTCGCTCGACGTCTCGGGCACCACCGGCGCAGGCTTCGAGTTCGTCGGCCTCTCGGCACCGCCCGGCGGCCTGTTCATCGAGGCCTGCGACCAGATCTAGCGCGACCGCCGGGTCAGCGCGGCGGATCGATGATCGGCCCGCCGGGAGGGCGGGCAGCCGCGCCAGCTACCCTGTGCGGCCGGCCGCGCTCAGCGCCGCCAGCACGGCGCGCGCGGCGGCCTCGTGATCGTCGCCAGCCGACGTCACCGCGGCCCCATCCAGCGCCAGCGCTTGGCGTGGCACCACCACCAGGGCGATGACCCCGGCGGCGGCCACCGCGGCGGCGCCGACCTCGGGCACCACGGCCGCGACCAGGCCGGCGTCGAACAGCACGCGCTCGATCAGGAAGGCGCGCTCACGCGCACTGGCGGCGTCGCTGCCGCCGATGGTGACCACGGCGCCGCTCTGGCCCAGGCGGGCGCGGCGCTCGGCCGCGCTGACCTGGGGCGCGCTGCCCACACCGGCGCTGGCGGCAGCGCCGGCGCCGGCCTGGATCATGCCGGCGGCCACGGTGTCATTGCTCAGCGAGTCGATCAGGATGAAGGCGCCGGTGCCGCGGTTTCTGCGATAGGCGTCGAAGAACAGCGGCTGGTGGCAGCGCAGCTCGACGCGCCCGATGTCGTTCAGGCCCAGCCGCGGCGCCGGGGTCGGCTGCAGGGTGTCGGGATCGACGATGCCGACCACGCGCTCGATGCTCGCGCGCACCATGCGGGTGGTGTGCTTGACCAGGTAGGACTTGTCGGGATCCATCGGGCGCTCCGACATCCAGACCAGCATGGCGTCCAGGCGCTGCGACGACTCCGGGCGCGCGTCGGGGCGCACCAGCATGTCGCCGCGGCTGATGTCCATCTCGTCGGCCAGGCGCAGGGTCACGCTCATCGGGGCCCAGGCCTCCTCGAGCGGACCACCGTGGGTGTCGATCGAGGTCACCGTGCTGCGCCGGCCCGAGGGCAGCGCGCAGAGCTCGTCACCACGGCGCACCACGCCGGAGGCGATCTGCCCGGCGAAGCCGCGATAGTCGAGGCTGGGGCGGATGACGTACTGCACCGGGAAGCGCAGGTCGGTGAGGTTCAGGTCGCCGGTGAGGGGGACCTCATCGATGTGCTCGAGCAGCGTCGGCCCGGTGTACCAGGGCGCCGCGTCGCCGCGATCGACCACGTGGTCGCCGCGCAGCGCCGAGATGGGCAGGCAGCGCACGTCGGGGATGCCGAGCTTGCCGGCGAAGCCGCCCAGCTCGTCGGCGATGCGCTGGAACACGGCCTGGTCCCAGCCCACCAGGTCCATCTTGTTCACGCACGCGCACAGGTGCGGGATGCCCAGCAGCGACGCGATGTAGGCGTGGCGGCGCGTCTGCGGCAGCACGCCCAGGCGGGCGTCGATCAGGATGACGGCGACGTTGGCGGTCGACGCCCCGGTCGCCATGTTGCGGGTGTACTGCACATGGCCGGGGGTGTCGGCGATGATGAACTTGCGCCGCGCGGTCGAGAAGTAGCGGTACGCGACGTCGATGGTGATGCCCTGCTCGCGCTCGGCGCGCAGGCCGTCGGTCAGCAGCGAGAAGTCGATGGCTGCCTCGGAGCCCTCGCCGCGGGTGGCGCCCTTGCTGGAGGCGCGCTGCACCGCCGACAGCTGGTCCTCGTAGATCCCGTGGGCGTCGTGCAGCAGGCGCCCGATCAGCGTCGACTTGCCATCATCGACCGAGCCGACCACCACCAGGCGCAAGAGCTCCTTGTGCTCGTGGCGGCGCAGGTAGCCCTCGATGTCGGTGCGTGCCAGCTCGGCGTCCTCCAGCTCGTGCATCAGAAGTAGCCCTCGCGCTTCTTCTGCTCCATCGAGCCCTCCTCGTCGTGATCGATGAGGCGGCCCTGGCGTTCGCTGTGGGTGGCCAGCAGCATCTCGCGGATGATGGCGGGCAGCGTGGTGGCCTCGCTGCGGATGGCGCCCGACAGCGGGTAGCAGCCCAGGGTGCGGAAGCGCACCACCTCAGTGCGCGGGGTCTCGCCGGGGCCGAGGCGCATGCGCTCGTCGTCGACCATGATGAGGGCGCCGTCGCGCTCGACCACCGGGCGCGGTGCGGCGAAGTACAGCGGCACGATGGGGATGTTCTCCAGCCAGACGTACTGCCAGACGTCGAGCTCGGTCCAGTTCGACAGCGGGAAGGCGCGGATCGACTCGCCCTTCTTGATCTTGCCGTTGTAGAGCGACCACAGCTCGGGGCGCTGGTTCTTGGGATCCCACTGGCCGAAGCGATCGCGGAACGAGTAGATCCGCTCCTTGGCGCGCGAGCGCTCCTCGTCGCGGCGCGCACCGCCGAACGCGGCGTCGTAGCCACCGGCGCGCAAGGCGTCGAGCAGCGCGTGGGTCTTCATGACCTGGGTGTACTTGTTGGAGCCGTGGTCGAAGGGGTTGATGCCCTCGGCGATGGCCGCCGTGTTGGTGTGCACGCGCAGGTCGTGACCGCGCTCCTTCACGAAGCGATCGCGGAAGTCGATCATGGCGCGGAACTTCCACGTGGTGTCGATGTGCAGCAGCGGGAACGGCAGCGGGCCGGGCGCGAAGGCCTTCTCGGCCAGGCGCACCATCACCGAGGAGTCCTTGCCGATCGAGTACAGCATCACCGGCCGGTCGAACTCGGCGGCGACCTCGCGCAGGATGTGGATGCTCTCGGCCTCGAGCTGGCGAAGATGGGTCAGGCGGCGCTGATCGACGGCGGGCGCGGTCACTGCGCCTTCTCGTAGCACATTTGCCACGCTGCGTCATGAAGTCGCCGCAGAGCTTGCGCGAATCAGGCTCACCCTTGTCGCGACCGGGTCGCGCGTGCTAGCCACGGGGCATGCGACTCGGATGGTTCGTGCTCCCGTGTGTCTCCGCGCTGGCCCTGCTTGCGGGCTGCAATGATCGTCGCGCCGCGGCCGACAAGCCGCTGCAGGCTGCGCCGGCTGCCGCCGCTGCCGGTGCCGGTGCCGGTGCCGCGACGTCGACCGAGGCCTGGCAGGCTGGACAGGCCATCGACGGCGCCGAGGCGGTCGCGCTGGGCGACATCGCCGCGCGCGCCGGCGAGCTGGGCGAGCGCATGGTCCGCGTCGAGGGCACCGTGACCGGCGTGTGCCAGCATCGCGGCTGCTGGATCGAGCTGACCGAAGGCAGCACCAAGCTGATCGCCAAGAGCATCGATCACAGCATCGTGTTCCCCAAGGACTCGGTGGGTCGGCGCATGGTCATCGAGGGCGCCGTGCGCGTCGGTGCCGCGCCGAGCTGCAGCGGTGAGGGCCATGGCAAGGCTGAAGGCGAGGCCGAGATGCACGCCGGCGCCGAGCCGCACGCCTGCCCGCAGCCCGACATCCTGGTCGACGCGCGGGCCGCCCGCCTGCTGCCGAAGAGCTAGCGACCCGCGCCCGCGCGCCGGCGCCGGCGACGGCGACCGCGCCAGAGCACCAGCAGCAGCAGGCCCGCGCACGCCAGCCCGGGCCGCGTCGCGGTGCCCGCGCCACGCCCGGCGCGGCAGCCGCACCCACCACCGTCGTCGCCCGGCGCGCCAGCATCGCCGCCCGCCGCGCCGCCATCGCCGCTCGCGCCCGCGCCTGCGTCGGAGCCGACCACCGGGCCACCATCGCTGCCGCCGACCGGGCCGCCGGGCAGCGTCGTGCAGCTACCCAGCGAGTGCTCCAGCGCGCCCACGGTCAGGGCGCCGCCCGGGCGCGTGCGGCCGCAGTAGTCGTCGCGCACGTCGGCGCGCGCCGGGCCGGCGCCGATCAGGGCCGCGACATCGCCGCGCACCCGCAGGTCGCCGTGGCCAGGGTCCTGGTACCAGGCCGTGAACATGGTGTCGGGCACCGCCACGCGGTTGCCGGTGCCAGTGAAGGTCGCGCCGTCGCGCATGCGGAGCTGTCCGGTCAGCAGGTTGCCGACCGCCTCGCCGGTCGTGGTGTCGAAGCGGAAGTCGATGCCCGCGGTGGCGACCAGCGTGTTGTACAGGACGTGGCTGTCGCGACCGCGGTTCAGGTAGATCCCGACGTCGGAGCAGGCCGCGATGATGTTGTTGCGCAGCGTGCCGCCGTCGTGTTCGACCGCGCACGGCGTCGCGGCGCTGAAGGCGGGCGCGCAGAACTGGGGCGCGGTGCCGCCGCCGCCCAGCGAGAGCCCGATGCGCGTGCCGGCGCCGCCCGTGGTGCTGCACACGACCAGGTTGTGCTCCATGACGCCGCGCTTGCCGCCGCTCTTCAAGAAGGCGGCGTAGCTGACGTTGTCGCCGCCGCCCTTCTGGAAGTCGTGGATGTAGTTCCTGCGCAGCACCCAGTCGTCGCCGCTGTCGATGTTGAGCTTGGTGGTCGGGTTGGAGGTCGCGCGCGCGTGGGTATCGAAGAGCTCGTTGCCCTCGATGAGGCCGCGATCGGGCGCCTGCATGGTGGCGCCGACCAGGGCGGCGTTGACCTTGAGCTGGGCGTTGAAGTCGACCAGCCGCGAGCCGCGCAGCACGAAGTCGTCGGCCGCGCCCGAGACATGGAAGGCATGCTCGCAGTCGCTGTCGACCGCGCACACGCCGCGCACCTCGAGCCCCTCGAAGCGCCAGCCCGGCCCGCTGACGCGGAAGCCCTCCAGGCCGTCGAACTCGATGCGCGCTCCCAGCGGGGTCGCGGCGCGCACGATGATGGGCGCGGCCGCGCTGGCCGCGGTGGCGCAGCTGGCCCCGGTCAGCCGGTAGGTGCCGGTGGCGAGGATGACGCTGTCGCCGCCGCGCGCGGCGGCCAGCGCCGCGGTCAACTCGGCCGCGGTGCTGACCGGCAGGTCGCGCGCAGCGGCCGGGGTCGCCAGCGCGACCACGGCGACAGCAGCAAACCAGGGACTGCGCATGCCGCGATCGTACACGTTGACCGGGCGCGGCGGGCGCCCGACCATACAGCCATGCTGTTTGGACAGGACGACACCATCAACTGCATTCAGAACATCTCGGCCCCGGGCCCTGGCGGGGAGCCGCTGTGCCTCGCCTACAAGTACTCGACCCACAGCCTCGGCGCGCCCGCGTACCTGACCAACGACGGCTATGTGCTGAAGATCGTCGGCCAGGATCGCTACATCCCGCTCGACCAGGCGCGCATCGCCAGCTTGCAGGCCGACGGTACGCTGCCCACCCCGCTGCCGCACTACTCGATCTCGCCGCTGGCCTATCTGTGGGGCTACTCGCTGTGGATCATCCTGGTGGTCGTCGGCGTCCTGACCTGGTTCGGGTCGAAGCGCAAGAAGGCGCGCATGGCGGCCGACGCCGCGCTGCCCATCAGCGCGCAACCACCGGCGCTGAACAGCGCCGGCGACCGCTTCATCCATGACCAGGTCACCCCGCTGCTGGGCAGCGGCGAGCGCATCACGCACCAGGCCTATGGCACCGACCGCGTCGTCGCTGGCCTCGCCGATGGCCTCGCCGCTCTCGGCGCCAAGGGGGTGCTGGCCGCGCTGACCAGCAAGCGCCTGTTCCTGATCAAGACCAAGGTCGGCGCGTTCTCGCCGGTGCTGGAGAACCAGGGTGTCGAGGAGCTCGAGCGCACCGCCATCCGCGAGGTCACGCGCGACGGCCAGATCCTGGAATTCAAGCTGCTCGATGGCACCACGCGCACGCTGGTGGTCGATGCGCGCAAGAAGCACTTCTCCAACCAGGACGTGTTCGTGCGCGACGTGCCGCGACTGCTGGGCGCTACGGCACTCGCGACAGCGGCCCCGAGCGCTGCAGGCTGAAGAAGCTGGGGGTGCCGACCTGGGTCAGGCCGAGGTCGAGGTAGGTCCAGCCCAGCAGCAGGGTGGGGTCGTCCGGGTGCAGCGCGACCAGCGGGTCGCGCAGGCGCGACAGCGGATCGAAGCGACCGTTGCCGACGCCATAGTCGAGCAGCAGGCCGCGCGTGGCCGGCTGCGGCATGCGATAGCCCGCGGGGGCCACCACGGCGAAGTGGCCGAAGGTGATGGGCGTGCCGCGCCTGGTCAGCGGGGTGTAGCCGGGCTGCTTGTTGTCGATGCGGATGTTCCAGCCGCGCAGCCGGCCGGTGCCGGGATCGCGATGGAAGGCCTTGCGGAAGCGCTTCCAGGTCAGGCGCTCGACCAGGTGGGGCAGGCCCAGGCTGGTGCCGTCATACTCGCGATCGTCGAGGCTGGTCGGATCGATGGGGTGGCCGGCCAGCAAGAGCTTCATCAGCTCGGCGGCCGGCAGGTCGAGCAGGTCGGCGGCGATCATGGGCGGGCCTCGGGCGCGAAGCTGAAGCTGCCGCGGCGCCAGGCCGCCAGGGTGGCGGCCGGGGTCGCGGGCTGCCGCGCACACCAGGCCAGGTAGCCGCGGAAAGAGATGTCGGCGTTGGCGGCCTCGCCGGCGGTCAGCGGCAGGCCGTGCGCCAGGGTGCCCTGCACCGCGCGCTCGAGCGACTCGTGATAGCCCTCGAACACCGTCAGATCGCGCAGCCACTGGGCGCGCCGGGTGGCCGCGTGGGGGCCGTTCAGCGCCGCCACGCGCCGGGCCAGCTCCTCGAGCGCGCCGGGCTCGGAGTGCAGGAGCTCGAGGTCGAACACGAACTGGTTGCCATCGTGGTGCGCGCCCAGCAGGTGGCGGATGACGCGCTCGCGCGAGCTGACCATGCCGGTGGAGTCGAGCGGCGCGACGGCGCGCTCGGCGACCAGGAAGGGGAAGCGCAGCGGTCGCCAGTGCAGCAGGCGTGCGCGCAGCGTGGGGCGCACGCGGCCCTCGGGCGAGGTGCCCACGGTCTCGCTGCGAAACAGGATGCGGTGCCACATGCGCAGCACACCGAGCTCGAGCTGCCACAGGTTGGGCAGCGGCGCCACCGGCAGGCCCGAGGCGCGCACCTTGTCGAGCTTGGCCAGGATGCGGCGCGGCCGCAGCAGCAGCAGGTACGCGTGCCACGCGATCGTACTCGTGCTCATCATCTATGTCCTCTTCACCTTGTTGCCACCACGCAGCCGCTTCAACGTCGACTCGTCTCGCTTCGTCAGCTCCGCGACCACCAGCGCCGGCAGCCCGGGGTGATGCGCATCCAGCCCCGCGAGGATGGCGCGAAAACCAGCCAGATTGCCCTCGGGTTCGGCGTACATCGCCGCGGTCAGCTCGACCATCTCGCCGAGCACGCGCGCGATCGGGTTCATGCACAGGCCGAGCACCGCGCTGTCGGCCTCGGCGATGATGGCCGCCACCAGCTCGAGATCCGCGCTGGCCACCGCGGCGTGGGCCGCCGCCAGCGCCGCCGCGTCACCCGCCGCGCGCGCGCGCCCGTGCGCCGCCACCGCGTCCGCGAACGCCGCCAGCCGCGGCGCCACCCTGCGCGCGCTCGACGGCCGCCAGGTCTCGAGCAGCCGCTCGAAGGCCGCGCTGGCCAGGTGGCGGCGCACGCGCAGCAGCTCCTCCGCGGTCTCGGCCAGGCGTCCGCGCTGGCGCGCCAGCGCCGCCAGCCCGCCCAGCAGATCGGTGCCGCCGCTCTTGTGGAAGTCCTGCACCACATAGCCCGAGCCCTGGCGCACGCTGAGCAGCCCCGCCGCCGCCAGCTGCGACAGCCCGGCGCGCAGGGTCAGCCGGCTGGTCCCGAAGCGCTGTGACAGCGTGCGCTCGGGCGGCAGGCGCTCGCCCGGGCTGAGCTCGCCATTCAGGATGGCGGCGCGGATGGCGCGCGCACAGCCGTCCGACGCCGACTCCTTCGGCGTCAGCCTGGCGGGCACGAAGCTGGGTCTCGAGGCCATTGGCTAACTGGTTAAACCAATTCGAACAGGACGTCAAGCCCGCATCTCGGCGCCGGAGACCGCCCATTCCTGCCGGGGCGCTGCTAGGTCTCGGGCAGGTACCGGGTCGACAGCGCGGAGCGTGCCGCGTGGCGCTCCAGCGCCAGCTCGATCAGCTTGCTGACCAGGTCGCGATAGCCGAGCCCGCTGTGCTCCCACATCTTGGGGTACATGCTGATCTTGGTGAAGCCGGGGATGGTGTTGACCTCGTTCAGGTACAGCGTGCCGCTGCTGCGCTCCATCAGGAAGTCGACCCGCGCCATGCCGCTGAGCTCCAGCGCCTGGAACGCGCTCACCGCCAGCGCGCGCACCTCGGCGGTCTGCTCCGCCGTCAACGCCGCCGGGATCACCAGGCGCGCACCGTCGGCGTCCACATACTTGGCCTGGTACGAATAGAACTCGGCGTTGGGCACCACCTCGCCGGGCACCGAGGCCTCGGGCGCGTCATTGCCCAGCACCGCGACCTCGATCTCGCGCGCCTGTGGCACGGCGCGCTCGACCAGCACCTTGCGATCGTAGCGCAGGGCGTCGGTGACCGCGGGCGCCAGCTCGGCCGCGCTCTTGACCTTGTGCACGCCGACCGACGACCCGGCGTTGGCCGGCTTGACGAAGCACGGCCAGCCCAGGCGCTCCGCCACCGCGGCCTGCAGCACCGCCGCGGCCCCCGGCAGCGCCCACTGCCGCGCGTGCACCACCCAGTAGTCCGCCACCAGCAGCCCGGCGTCGCGCAGCAGGCGCTTGGCGACGTCCTTGTCCATGCCGATGGCCGAGCCCAGCACGCCGCTGCCGACATAGGGCAGCCCGGCCATCTCGAGCAGCCCCTGCACGGTGCCGTCCTCGCCATAGGTGCCGTGCAGGACCGGGAAGAACACGTCGATGGGCGCCGCACCGGGCGCTCCCGCGGGCAGCAGCGCCCCACCGCCGGGCCGCATCGCCAGCTCGGGCGCCGTGGTGTCGAGCTGCAGCGGCGCACCCGGCCCGCCCAGCAGCGCGCGCCCGGCATCCTCGAGGTGCCAGCGCCCGTCGGGATCGATGCCGACCAGCACCGGCTCGTAGCGCTCGCGATCGAGCGCATCGACGATCGACCGCGCCGACATCAGGGAGATCTCGTGCTCGCCGGAGCGTCCGCCGAAGATGATGCCGACCCGTACTTTCTTCACGCGCGCAAGCTAGCAGGTTGCCGAGGTGGAGGTCCATCCACTCGCTGCGCGGTGTGCTATGAGCCATGCATGAGCGACGTGCCTTCGCCGGCCTCCCCCGAGCCGCAGTTCATCATGGAGCCGGGCTGGAGCCCGCTGCTCGGCATCCTGCCGGCGTCCACCGGCGCCCGCTTCGTGTCCAAGGACGACAGCGGTCAGCGCCTGCGCGTGCGCTACTTCCGGCGCGACGCCGACGGTGCCCTGATGGGCAAGGTCTGGTTCGGCCCCGGCACCGAGGGCCCGCCCGGCCACGCCCATGGCGGCGCCATGGCCGCGGTGCTCGACGAGGCCATGGGCTACGGGGCCTGGATCTCCGGCCACGCCGTGGTCGCCGCGCGCATCACGGTCGAGTTCAAGACCCTGCTGCCGCTGGGGGCCGAGGTGCTGCTCGAGGCCTGGGTCGAGCGCTCCGAGGGGCGCAAGGTGCACATGCGCGGTCACCTGCTCGGCCCCGACGGCAAGCCCTACTCGCGCTCCGAGGGGCTGTTCGTGGTGCTCGGCGCGCAGCGCTTCGGCGAGCTGCGCGACAGGGCGGCAGCGGCGGGAGCCACCGAGGACACTGAGCTTTTGGCGAAGCTGGTGCGGAAGGTCCCGGGCGACGACGCGCCCGGGTAGCGGAGCTAGCGAACCTGGCGGTAGCCGCGGTGGGTGCTCTCGGAGACCATGATGGCGAAGGCGTGGCCCGCGCGCCCCTCGTCGGGGTACTCGGTCACCTTGCGCACACCGACCACGCCGACCTTGCCCTCACGGATGTACAGCTTGGCGCCGTCGCGGCGGATCTCGATGAAGCGGTCCTGACCACCCTCGCTGCCGATCAGGGTGCGGTGGTCGCCGGGGCCGGCGGGGCCGGGCGGCGGAGCGGGCGCGTCGGGGTTCTCGTCGGCGGCCGGCGGCGGCGCGGGCTTGGCAGCAGCTACTGGCGCTGGAGCCGGAGCTGGAGCCGGAGCTGGCTTGGCGGGCTCGGGTGCCTTCTCGGCGGGCTTGGCGGCCTCGACCGGCTTGGCGGCCTCGATCGGCTTGGCGGCCTCGACCGGCTTGGCGGCATCGACTGGCTTGGCGGCCTCGGCGTGCTTGGCGTCCGCATGCTTGGCGTCGGCATGCTTGGCGTCGGCATGCTTGGCGTCGGCGTGCTTGGCGTCGGCGTGCTTGGCGTCGGCCTTGGCCTCTGCCCCAGCCTCGCCCTCGCCCTCGCCCTCGCCCTCGTCCTCGTCGTCACCGTCCTTGGGCTCGGAACCAGCGTCCTTGTTCTTTGCCGCCAGGGGTGCAACCACCCCGCGGGCCACCTTCCTCGAGCGTTCCGGCTTCTCGGCCATCGCAAGACCTCCCGAGCGGCATTCTACCCAACCCGGTGCGGGGCGCGAGTTTCTTTGCTTAGATTTTTTTCCTGTGATTTCGGAGCGCTACAGATCCCAGCGCAAGAACAGCTGGGCCGTCTTGTCGCTCGCGACATCGGGCTGTGCGGCGCTGTCGGCGAAGCTGGCCTGGAGCTGCCAGCGCAGGTTCACGCCCAGCGCGAGGTGCCCGGACAGGCGCAGGTCGACCCCGGCACCCACGAATGCGAGGGGAAAGATGCCGTCGTCGTCAGGCTGGCCGGGGCGCTGGACTGAAGCCACCTCACCACCGACACCGAGCTGCATGAACGGCGACAGCCGCGCACCACGCCAGAAGCGCAGCCCCATCGCGGCCGAGATCTGGGTGCCCTGCTCACGCATGCCGGCGGCGTCCTGGGACGACTGCGGGCAGCGATCGAGCGCGATCTCGCCGAACAGGTGGGCGCTCAGGCCCAGATGGCCGAACACGCCGTAGCAAAGCCCATCCACCGAAGGCTGATCCATCACCCCGCCAGCACCGACCCGGACCCCGATCCCCAGCGGCGAGCTGGCGGCCTCGCCACGCCCGGCGGCCAGCTCCTGCCCACGCGAGGTTGCGGTGAAGAGCCCCAGCAAGAGCGCTGTGATCCCGATCGTTTGCAGGTGTCGTGACATCGCGCGAGGGGGTAATTCAAACCCGATGCCACAATGTGGGCAAGAATTCACGCGGCCTTGCGTACCGCGGCAGTGACCGCAGGTTCACGTTTTCACACGTGCAGACGGCACAGACGTTACTTCTGGCCGGGCTTGCCTCTGGCCGCGGCCGCCGCGGCCTCGGCGTCGGCCAGGCGCTTCTGCGCGGCGGCCTCGCCGGTCGGGCGCTTCTGGCCCGGCGGCAGCGCCGCATAGCCGGCGACCTCGTCGTGCAGCACCGCCATGGCGGCGGCCTTGTCGCCCATGGCGAACAGGATCTCGCCCTTGAGCTTGAGGTAGCCCAGGCGGCGCGGGCCATAGGCCAGCGCCAGGGTGCGATCGATGGCGGCGCGGGCCTCGATGTGCCGGCCCAGCTTGAAGTAGACCCGGGCCAGGCGCGCCGGCGGATCATAGTGGCCGGGCAGCGCGGCCTCCGACTTCTCCAGCATGGCGACGGCCTGCTCGCCGCGCCCGAGCTCGATGTACGAGTCGGCCAGTGCATTGTTGTAGGTCGAGGCCGCCTCGGCGTCGGGGGCCTGGCTGGCGGCCAGCTCGAGCAGCTCGACGCGGGCCTCGTGAGCGCGCCGCGCACCGGTGACGTCCCCCAGCGCGGTGCGGGCCTCGGCCAGGATCGCGAAGGCGTCGCCGCGATCGTCGGCGCTGAGCGGGGCGCGCGGGTCGGAGGTCAAGCGCGCCAGGCGGGTCGCCGCCTCGCTGCGCGCCTGGGCCTTGCGAGCGTCGTCGTCGGGCAGCCCGTCGGCGCACTCCAGCGCATAGCTGGTGAAGTCGGCCGCCAGCGACGAGATCCCCAGCGCGACGCCCTCCTTCAGCGCCAGGTCGACGCAGGCCGGGTGGTCACCAGCCTTGAACAGCGCCTGGATCAGCGAGATCAGGACCTCGGTGCGCCGCGGCCAGGCGCGCGGCGCCAGCTCGAGGGCGTGCCGGTAGGCGGCCACCGCGCCGGCGAAGTCCTTGCCGGTGGACAGGCGCATGCCGCGGGCCAGCTCGGCGGCGGGATCGCTGCTGCTGCCGCCATCGCCGGTGTCCAGCGTGACGTCGCCGGCGGCCAGCGCGGCGCTGGCCTCGACGAAGGTCTTCATCTGGTCGACGGTAGCGCTGCCCAGCCAGCGCCCGACCACCGCCTCGGCCTCGGGGTCGATGACGAAGAAGGTCGGGTAGGCCTCGACCGGGAAGCGCGCCAGGAAGGGGGCGGCGCCTGGCTTCTCGGTGTCGATGGCGACGAACACGGCGCGCTCGGCCAGTGGCGCCAGGGCCGGTTGCGACAGCACATAGTGCTGCATCGACAGGCAGGTATGGCACCAGTGCGCCCAGGCATCGACGAACAGCGCCTTGCCCTCGCGGCGGGCACGGTCGCGCGCGGCCTGGTAGTCGTCCTCCATGAAGGTCAGGGCGGGCGCCGGCTGCCTGCCGCGGGTGGTGGCGTCATCCCGCCGATGCGAGGCCGTCTTGCCCGCGCGCTTCTTGCAACCGGCCATGGCGGCCAGGGCGAGGGCGACGGCCAGCACAGCGGCAAAGCGCGGACCGACCAGGCGAAGCAGGCGGTGGTGCCGTGACACGAGCCCCCTCTTAGCACTAAAGTAGCGAGACCACCATGCGCCTCGGCGAGATGCTCATCCGCGACGGCAAGCTGACCCAGGCGCAGCTCGACGAAGGGATCGCGACCCAGGCCAAGATCGGTGGCCGCCTGGGCACCGTGCTGGTCGAGATCGGCGCCATCGACGTCGAGCTGCTGTCGCGCTACCTGGCGCTGGAGCTGGGTGTGCCGGCGGTCACGCGGCGCGAGCTCGACCGCGCGCGCGACGCCGCGCTGCGCCTGCTGCCGCGCGATCTGTGCACCCGGGTCATCTGTCTGCCCTTCGACGTGCGCGACCGTCACCTGCTGGTGGCGATGCGCGACCCGCACGATCTGGAGGCGCTGGACGAGATCGCCGAGGTCGCCGG
>Ga0154020_10006248_pt1 | contig 13971 bp, 14 predicted proteins | sample Klosneuvirus_201_FD_109709 | JGI IMG/M metagenome (GOLD analysis project Ga0154020, IMG submission 109709) | Active sludge microbial communities from wastewater, Klosterneuburg, Austria - Klosneuvirus_20160825_MG | ecosystem: Engineered > WWTP > Aerobic digester > Activated sludge | place...
ATCGCTATTTTCTAGCTGTACGGAGCGAGTATCTGTATAGCAGCCATTGGTGGGTACTTCTATAAACTTTGTAAACCCAGTACTGAATAAATCACTTGTCTGGGCGTCTTTCCAACTGGAAAGCACTTGGTTTTGAGAAATCTTGTCAAAAGCTAACTTTATAGCGGTATCATAATCTAAGTATTTTATTCCAAGTAACTCAGCTAAATTATTGGGTTTGCAGACTACTTCGATCTTCATGCTATTTACTAAATTCTTTGCCAGGGAATACGAAGTTGAAGTAACAAAATACAACCAATAGGAAGATAACTTGGGGGTCATCACAGGTACTATATAAATTCGTCGCTTCAGGCCTCTGATTTTTGCGAATCGCAAGAGCATCTCTTCGTAACTTAAGATATCCGGCCCACCAATGTCGTAGCTATTACTATATGTTTCTGTCCTTCCTATGACACCAATTAGGCATTCTACCACATTGCGGATAGCTATGGGTTGGCACTTGGTCCTTAACCATCTAGGCGTGATCATGACAGGTAGCTTCTCCACCAGGTCACGAATGATCTCAAAGGAAGCGCTGCCGGAACCAACTATTATGCCTGCTTTTAAAGTAGTGAGTGGAATGGTAGAGTCAGATAGTATAGTCTCTACATTCTTCCTTGAGGAAAGGTGCTTTGAGAGATCGTCTGCATTGCTGATGCCACTTAGGTAAATAATTTGTTTCGCACTCGTCTGTTCTATGCGCGCTCTAAAATTTTTAGCACATGTCTCTTCCATTGTTTCAAAGTCTCCGATTTGGGTTGACATTGAGTGGATGAGGTAATAGGCAATATCTATATCTGTGGGAATATTTTGTAAACTCTCTTTTTTTAAAAAGTCTACTTCTATTACTGATATGCTCCCGGTCTCATACTTCTTGATATTAAATCTGTTCTTATCTCTAACGCAACAGATGACCTCATGCCCACTTTCCATTAGTACCGGTAGTAAACGCTGTGCAATATACCCGGTCACACCGGTTAATAATATTCTCATATAATTATCTTATCTAATTCTCAATTTGTAATTTACCATTTACCATTTACCATTTACCATTTACCATTTACCATTTACCATTTACCATTTACCATTTACCATTCATCATTTATGATTTTCCATTTCTCATTTCAAACTGGATATCCCTCCGTCTACATGCATGATCTGGCCTGTGATCCAACCAGCTTGTGGTGAAAGTAAGAACAGGGCCATATTGGCTATATCATCGGCGGTTCCAACCCTTTTTAGTGGGTGTCGAAAAGCATTAGCTTCCCTTTTCTGTTCTGTATTCAATAGAGAGGCAGCCAGGGGAGTATCAGTCAGTGAGGGTGCAATGCAATTTACCCTTATTTTCGGAGCATACTCTGCAGCCAATGCCTTTGTAAGCCCTTCAATCGCACCCTTCGAAGCTGATACTTGTGAATGAAAAGGAAGTCCTGTCTGAACTGCTACAGTGGAAAAAAGAATTATAGCGGCATTTTCACTTTTTTTCAATCTAGATGCTACTACCTGAATGGTTTTTATCGCTCCCACCACCTGTTAGGTTATAGTCATTTGTAAAATCTATGGGTTTAATTCTTTCAAACGGCCTTAAGTTGATACTTCCCGGGCAATAGATAACTCCGGATAGATCCTCAGGAAGAAAATCAAGAGAGAAATCATCAGCTAGAACATCTAATTTATGATATCTAATAAGCGGATTTTCTGAATGGATCTCTGCTTTATTGTAGGTGCCATATACCTGATGTCTGCTATGAGCCAGTTGCTTTGCAAGTGCGTTGCCTATTCCTGAAGAAGCACCAATGATTAAGTAGTTTGCCATTTTGAATCTATTTTTTTTACACTATATGGAATAACTTGCCTTTAAAATTGTTGCATTTGGGCATATAATGTCGGATATTCCACTCTAGTGGCATATGTGAGGTGGATTAGCGAACATTGAAGTGATTGCCAATTGGTAAGATTGGCGCGGAGAGGCACGGTGACTAATTTGGCAACAACTCTTTGTATAGAGTATTGATATTACAGGAGACTAATTTTTTAAATTTAAAAATTATACCTTGATGGTTAATACTAGTTCACATTTACCCCAAACAGATGACCAATGAGAGCGGTTATCCCCATTGCAGCAGTCCCCCAAAAAGTAATTCTTGTTATTGCCTTCATGACATTTGATCCACCCGCTTTAGCAGCAACTATACCTAGAACTATTAGAAATAGTAGTGCAACTCCATACTGAATATACACCATTTGTTTAACCGGCACAATCAAAGCAGCAATAACCGGTAATATACCACCGGAAATAAATGAAGCGCCGGATGCTAAAGCAGCTTGTAAGGGCCTGGCTCCTGTGATGTCATTAATTCCCAGCTCATCCCGGGCATGTGCTTCGAGTGCATTGTGAGCAGTTAATTGTTTAGCGACTTCAATAGAAAGTTTTTTATCTAACCCCTTCTGCTCATATATACCTGCAAGTTCTATTAGCTCAGCTTCGGGCATCTCTTTTAGTTCTGACGATTCTCTTTTAAGATCCGACTTTTCAATATCGGATTGTGAACTCACAGAGACATATTCACCAGCTGCCATAGACAATGCCCCCGCTACAAGACCGGCTATTCCAACCAGCACTATGGGTTCTCTTGTATCAGAGGCCGCAGCCACTCCTATTATTATACTTGCAGTGGAAAGTATTCCGTCATTAGCGCCTAAGATCGATGCTCTTAACCAGCCACTCCTTTTTACATAGTGTTTTTCAAATTCCATAATATTGATCTTTTTATGACGAATAGCAAGTCTGAGTCATACGTTTAAGGCTCATAGCGTGAGAGTTCAAATGTAATCTAATTCGGTGATAGAACTGCTCATTAATAATATCGAACTGCGTACCTTATTCCGACGGGAGTCATTACGCCAAGCTCAAATCAATGAATATATTTATTATTTATTTTAAAGGTTATTTTCCCTTTTTGCACTTTATTAAGGAAAATGGATATACATCATTAAGTTCTAAAATTTCTATTCCCGTAATTGATCTTCGGTTCTCACGAAAGATTGGAATATTGCAGCCGCAGCCTATGCCCGGAATAACAATCTTCTTAATGCCCTTTTCTATAAAAAAATTCTTTGTCAGGGTTGCAGACTTGGCAGGATCAAATCCACACATTTCTTTCATGTCTTAAAAGCTATCTTACCAAAATTCTCCCATTTCCTTAGCTATTTAAGTCTGCGCATTCCTGTTCCAATATTCCGGTAATCAAAGTAGGTGGTGATGCCCACCTTTGGATTGTGGTGTCTGACAGCAATGGAAGCTGAGAACTAAATCCACCGATTTCTCCCGTGGTTACCCCGGTTACGACTATTGATATTTTTGTATGTCGGATGATATAGGAACACATAATGCAAGGCTCATGTGTCGTGTACAGTATGCAACCGGATAAGTCTGGAGCATCTATCTGTCTTGTCGCATCCCGAATTGCCTCTATCTCTGAATGAAAAGTAATGTCTTTGTGAGACTTCCCTCCTTCAATTCCCTCTCCTATGATCTTGCCATCTTGCACGATGATGGAACCGACGGCGCTCTCTCCCCTTTGCTGTGCTATCAGAGCAAGGCTGATACACTTTCTCATAAAGTATTCATGCTTTTCTAAGTCTGTGTTGTTCATCTTCTTTTTCCCATTGTATTGAAAAGAGTTGGTTTATGTATGGTCGATATCGCCGAGCTCCATATCTTTCAGCCTTAACCTAACTCCGATAGTATTCTAAATGTTGAATCTCACACAAAGAGATGAACACCGGAGGAAATGACGAACGCAAGTAATTAACTCTTATTTCCTGAGGCACAAATTGCATGAATAAAAAAATGTTGAGCTTATTGAAGATAAGAATATCTCTTTAATAGCTCAACACTCGAAATTTACCAACTTATTTTTTAGCTAATAACCTGCCAAAACGATTTTGAAGTTCTCGAAAATAAAAATCTGTAATTAACTTTTTAAATTCAAACTACAATAATTCAATTAATTAAAATTTTGCAGGATACTGATTTGCGATACCTTCCGATAGCACTGAAGCAAAATGCATCATATCATTATACGCTACGTCGTAATCTATTACCGCCTTATCGTAATTCTTTTGGAGCAGATCCACGGAATAAGCTATAGTTTCTGATATGTGATTATCCATTTGAGTTCGCATGTGATCCTTTTCCCAGTATTGAGGATTAGCAGCCGAAAGGAAGTCTGCAATATCTTGTGCATTTTGACGCCAATCTTTAATAGCTTGAGTAAGAGCTGCCTCATTATTATCTCTTGCAGCTTGTAGCACTGGAACAGCCCCATTGATGTGGCCTTTGAGTAATACGGTAAGTTGGTCACCGGCTGCCTGACCATAGTAAGGAACAATCGCTGCCCCTATATTCTCTTGATTCTTTAATAACCTGTTGAGCTGTGCTTGTAGCCCGCCCTCATTGTTAAAATAAGCGTCAACAGTTGCGTAGGTCCATTGCATGTGGTCGGCCCACAACTGGTGCATTCCTTTGTCTAGTGTAGTGTACTTTTGTGATGTGAGTGGACTAATATCATTATCCTTTTCACAACTTGTGAATGTGAGCATAAGTGTGGCTAGAATAAATAAAAATGAAAATTGCCCTTTTGCATTTTTAGAAAGATTTAGAATACTAAGCATGTTTTTAATTTTTAAGATTTTATTGAAATAAATTAGGAGTAAGGGAGAAATATGGCTTTCTCAATTAGGGGATAAGATTTATTTGTTAAGTTGCTTTTAAAGACCTTTCATCCAGCATGTGTCAACTTGTACTGAAGGGCATTAGAGGAAGGTGGTACTATAGCAGCACATTCGGTTTTGGGCGCTTGGGAACTGAAAAGAAACTAACAGCCCAATTTGTAGGCTCGTTAAATAGAAGTGCGATAATTGCTGATAATAGGCAGATGATTTCAGTCCACATTTTCATACAGCTTTGAATTAACTTCAGGTACCATGTGATAGCCCTATAGTTGAGTGACTCTTCACAAATAGATATTTTCCATCCTAAATATTCTGTGGCTCGAACATCTGTAGTAGTATTTGCCGGAGCGAGTCTGAGTATGTTTGGTATCCTTTTCATTGTCTTTATTATTAACTTATATACTCCATTAGAGAGAATGAAAATTCGAAAGGTTACAACAAGTTTTATTTTAATAATGAAAATGAATTCGTGCAGTCTATATTATAAATGAATATAAGCCTTCTCTACGAATAGGTTCATAGCCCCATCGCGGTTCCACCTTTATAATTTAGCGTTAATCATCAAATAGCATTCTCCTCTAGCTTATATCCTCCAGTTACCTTTTACTTGAGACCTTTTTTTATCCCAATTCGCTTATACAGTATTGATGCCGCTGACTCCCCTCCATCATTCGTCATTTATCATTCATCATTAATCATTAAATTGCTGCCAGCCTACAGCTTATTGCTAGAAAGAGCCCTGACATCCTTCTATTTCCCTCTTGTGCCAAGTTATTTGTTTACTTCCTGAGCTTCCTTCATGACAATAGTCTGATAAGGGTATGGGATTTCAATACCATTTGACTCAAAGCGCAGCTTTACGCTTTCGTATACATCACATTTTAGATTAAAGGCATCTCCAAAATCCCTTACCCAGGCCCATGCCCGTATGGTAACTGAGGAGTCATTCAGCTTAGTAAGCGCTGTACGGACAATAGGTAGGTTATCTTTTTTTTCTAATTCAGTTCGGTTGTCTAAGATGAGTATGTGATTTTCACATTCTTCCTGAATTATTTTTTTTGCAAGTTCAACATTACTGTCATATGAGATACCTATTTCTATGTGTTCACAGCACTTAAGTTCACCAAGATTATAGTTGATTAGTTTCTCCTTATTAATAATGGAATTAGGAATCACAATCATTTTATTTTCAAAATTTCGGAGTATAGTATGTCGAAAGGTAATATCAGTCACCGTACCTATCATGGTGTCGGTAACCTTGACGACATCGCCGATTTTGAATGGCTTAAATGAGATAATAAAAATACCACTGACCAGATTGGACAGTGCCTCCTGTGAAGATACACCCACTATGAGTGCCAATACACCGGCACCACCCAGGGCGGTTTGTGCGATTCCCCTTAGCGATGGAAAGGCCATTAACCCTATAAGAGTCCCAACGAAATAAATAGTGGCAACTGCTACATAGCGTAAGAACTTCAGTGCAGTGGGATCTTCTTGAGTTAGAATTTTTTCTTTGATATTTTTTCTGAACCAGAGATTGACTGATGTTGCGGACACAATCGTTAGCACAGCCATGAAGCCCAGGTAAAGTGCGACTTTAAAGTGATGCTTTAATGCACCATATTTACCTTCTTCTACAAATAAGAAACTTAGTGCAATTAGCCCGAGTACAATCCATAAGGTTCTAAGAACTCGCTTTATCAGAAAAATGGGTGTAGTATTGACATATGGGAATTTTTTCTTTTTTAATGTCATTAACCCTTTCATTAGAAGTGTGGTTAGTACATTAAGCACAATCACTGAAATTATTACAGTTGCTCCATATATAATTTCTTGTCTGTTCGTTTCAAAAAATGTGGTCATTGTAAATCTTAATTTTTAATAGTGGGTATAAGATTGTAAATTCACCTCCCACTCTTTGGAATGGGAAGAATTAAAATCGATAGGCATATTAATTACATAAATGGAGAAAGTAATCTCACTAATTTCTCCCAAATTTGGATGTACTTAGGTCTTCTTAACCACTCTGCGGCATTTATCTCGGTGGATTCGATTAAGTCTTCGTAGAATGCTTTTTGTAATTCTGCAGCTATCTCTATACTGTATAGTATTGCGTTGACTTCAAAATTTAGGTCAAAACTTCGATAATCCATATTTGCAGAACCAACTATAGCCAAATTGTCATCTATGACCATAGTCTTAGCATGGACAAACCCCTTTTCATATTGGTATATTTTTACACCGTGCTGTAATAACTCAGTATAGTGCGCACGAGCTGCGGTGTTGACCATCTTTGAATCTGAAATACCTGGGATCAGTAATTTTATCTCTACCCCACTTTTTGCGGCTATGACTAGTGCATCCATCAGGCTTTCGCCGGGAATGAAATAAGGACTGGTGATTAGAATTTGTTCTCGAGCATTACCAATGGCTTCTATAAGAGCATATAGGATGACCGGAAGAGGTGAGTCCGGGCCTGACGGAGCTATCTGTATGAGCTCGTTGTTGATCTCGTTATTCTCGTTTGGAGTGGGAAAATAATCTGCCCTGAATTGTACATGTTGTTTACTACAGAAATTCCAATCACTGAGGAATAAGTATTGGAGGTAAAATGTCGCCGGCCCTTCAATCATCAGATGAGTATCGCGCCAATACAGATCATCTTTTGCTTTAGTATCATTTCTGTATTTATTGCTGATATTGATACCACCAATGAATGATATGTTTCCATCAATTACGATTATCTTTCGATGGTTACGATAGTTGAGCCTATTGGCTAAGGCATACAATTTTATTTTGTAAAAGGGAAAAGCCCGCACCCCGCTATCGGTCATTCTTTTAATGAATTTTTTATCCAATTTATGGCTTCCAAAATCGTCATATATAAAGCGTACCTCCACACCTTCTAGCGCTTTCTTAATTAATAGATCGGCTATTGATTTTCCGGTCTCATCGTCTCCATATATATAATACTCCAGGTGAATGTGAGATTTTGCCCCAGAAATAGCACTTAAGACTTCCGGGAATTTTACTTCACCATTCAATAGAAGTTTTACTGAATTATTAGCGGTCAACGGGCTATCACTAGAATTATAAATAAACTTACCTAGATTTTTGTAGGCTGATGGCATGAGCTTACTTCCTAACACTCGATCCGAATAATTTCGAATACGCGCCGAGACCTGCTGACGAAGTCCTTCGTCCTGAATTAATTTTTTGCTGTAGAGCTTTCGTTTTCTGTAATTAACGCCAAATGAGAAGTAAAATATAATTCCGGCTACGGGCACAAGGATAATAAACAGAATATAGGCCAAAGCTTTCGATACACTTCGTGTATCGAGTAAGACTCTGAATATAACAAGAATCGTTATCACAATGTAACCTATTTGTCCTATCAACATCCACTTCATCCTATCCGATTTACTATGATAAGTTATTAATCCAATGTTTGTTCACCGCCGCCATTTACAAATAGGGTCTGACCACTTACCCATTCTGAAATGGGGGCTGCAAAATAGAGCATCGCTCCTGCAATATCATCAGCAGTTCCTAAGCGCTTTATTGGTGTATGAGCCAACATTCTTTCTTCTATCTCAGGAGTTAACACCGTCTCCAGTGCAGCAGTTCGGGTAGCTCCCGGACCTACGGCATTAATGCGTACTTCCGGTCCAAAATCGTGCGCAAGATTAGCTACGATATGATTTACGGCAGCTTTCGAGCCCGCATACCCACTCATATTGGGACTTTTATTGACACTGGACATTGAAGTGGTAAAAACTATGGAACCATAGCCGGCTTCCTTCATATGCGGTACCACTAATTGGCACAGTCTCCAACCACTAAATACATTCAAATCAAAATCTCGTTTGATATCTTCTACCGAAATTTTGAACGGATTTTCACGGCCGCCTCCACCGCCTCCTGCATTATTTATTAGAATATGGATACCACCGAGCTCTTTCAGAGTAATATCTACCAGGTTGACTAAATCTTCATCCTTCAGAACATTGCAGGGTATGGAAATAGCTTTTACGCCTAATCCTCGTATTTCTTTGGCAACTTCTTCAGCAGCTCCAAGGTTGTAATCTCCAATAGCGATGTTGGCCCCATGTCTGGCAAGAAGTATCGCAGTTGCTTTTCCTATTCCATTTCCACCACCGGTAACAATGGCGACTTTGTTTTTCAAGTCAAATAGATCTAAATTTCTCATTTCTTTATTTCTAAATATTATTTTCTCTTTATTAGATAATCAGCAACCGCTTGATAAGCCGGCAATGAAGTAGCATCATTTGCCGAATTTCCTGCTATGGGATGAGATGCAAGACGCACGACAACCATTTCTGCAATTGGGTCAATATAAATTGTTTGACCATGAACACCTCGCGCAGCATAAGCGCCATCTTTATTTTCGGTTATCCACCACATATTGCGGTAGGACCATCCTTTAAGCTCCGGATGTCCTGATCTTTGAAAAGCTTGTTTGTCTCCACCTTTTTCAATATCAACGACAGCTTGTGAAGGAAAAAGCTGCTTTCCATTCCACTTCCCCTTATTGCGAACCAACTCGCCAAAACGGGCGAGATCCCGCAGTCCCGCATTGAATCCACCACCGGTAAAGGCAATTCCCTTGCCATCTACCTGGTAATAGCCATCTTGTTCCATCCCTATTTTACTCCATATCCTTTCTGAAAGTAATTCGTTTACTGATTTTCCTGAAGCCCTTGCGATTATCCAACCCAGGGCATCGGCATTTACTGTCTTATACCCAAATACCTCACCATGATTACCTTGCTTTGTAACTGTTTTCAAATACTCATAATACCCTATAGGTCCTTTATAATCTTTAGGTTTTGGAAGCGGGTTTCCGGCAGCTGAAAAATCCCAAATGTCTGCTTTTGGGTCTGCATAATCCTCGCTATATTTTAATGCGGTAGTCATGTCCATTACTTGCCGCACTGTCGCATCGGCATAAGCTGAGTTTTTGAGTTCGGGCACATAGAATGGCACTAATTTATTTTCATCAATCGTTCCTTCTGAGACCAATATCGAAGCGAGTATCCCGTTGAGAGATTTTGTTAGTGACATTACTGCGTGGACATCGTCTTCAGTTAGCTCGCTAAAATAGCGTTCATAAATCACTTTACCTTTATGAAGAATGATTATGCCGTCGGTATAATTTTTCCATAGTGACTCTTCCCAAGTCATTGATTTCTTTCCATCCCAGGGGACAAAGGTGATTGCATCAATGTTCTTATCCAACTTGTACTTTAATGATTGTGGTGATTTTAATCCACGTGATACATTTACAGTAGGAAGCATTTGTCTCATATGTACTACACTCCAACGTATTGCCGGGAAATTGAAAAAGGAGCCATCCCCGGCTTCGAGTGTCTTATCAGCAGGAGGCGGGAATCCCTTCATCCATCCAAAATTACTGGGTTCGCTTTCCTTTGCAGGCAGGAACTGCTTTTCACCCTGAGCAATAAGTTGTATTGAAAGAAATATAAATACAGATAGAAAAATAATTTGTTTACACATATTTAAGATGGTATATATAAGTTAATAATTTTTATTTTATACTATGTTTTATTCATCCCACTATCTACTAAATATCTTGGGGAAGTTGTTGAGATAAATCTTTAGTCCTGATGAAGGTTCTTTTATCAGTATAAAGTATTTTATTAAGACTTGTCTCAAAATGACTGATATCAAGATTGCTCATGAGGAAATGTAACAAATATGCAGAATTGTATTAGTTCTTCAAGTAGAAATGATTTAATAAACGTTTTGTTTTGGATTAATCAGAAAGCTTTAATGGGGGAAGTCAATCTTAGACTGATTTACTTGGAGATCACGCCCTTTTAGTATGGACTATTGAGAACTGAGTCAACCTTTTGTATCGAGACATATATTTAAAAGAGGTGTAAGCTTTCGTCCCATATCCTGCCAATGAAGGTGCCAGATTACTCTCATCACTACATCATACAATCGGTCATGGAAGCTGAATATTTATTTTAATTCTGTCCCATAAACAACTACATTCATTCCAAGGTATTCATTCTCATAAAGGATTTTCATTTCATTTTTCTTAGCAACTTTTATTGGATCCGAATTATTTATGCCAACACAACAAAGAATCAAATTTTTAACACCACTAATTAAAAATGTATATATATATAATTTAAAACGGTATGTATAGTTTCCACTTTGTGTCAGCCTTAATAATTTTCCGAATACATCTGCCAGACTTTACCGCTTAGCTACGATACAATGTAGTAGATTCAGATAAAAAATCTAAATGGTTTTCGTTTGGGCTTTTAGGTCGCCCTGATGTTAGCTCATAGACTTTATAAAATGAGTATTTATAACTTTACGCTTTGGGAATACCAACTAAAGCCTCTTATGCGTCATTTACAATTTCACATTAAATATCAAATCGCATATAGACCGCTGCACATTTCCCTTTTTAGGCCTATTACATAACTTCACAAAAAAAATAAAGGCCCCCCAACAAGTTGGAGAGCCTACAATATCTAAGAAATGAATCTTACTAATCTGCCAAAGACACATTTACCGCATTCAAACCTTTTTTACCTTCCTCCACTTCATAAGTGACTTTGTCGCCTTCTGAAATTGAGTTTCCGTTAAGTCCATTTACGTGAACAAAAACATCTTTTCCACCATCATCAGGTGTAATAAATCCGAAACCTTTGCTTTCGTTGAAAAATTTTACTGTTCCTATTTTCATAGTTGTTGCATTATTATTAGTTATTAATTGGCGAGATATAAGATTTTTACCCCTACCAGGCCGCAATGTACGAAGAATTTTTGTAGATTGAACCCTATTTCTTTACTTATCTTTCAATTTCTTGAAGGACTTGTGCCCTATATATACTGGTAGATTATAACAAAAGGGTAGCCGCTCGAGACATAAAGTGTTGTATTTCAGGTAGTAATGGTGTTGAGAAAAGGTCGTTATTATCTGCTTTGGCCTGCTCGTACTTTTTACTTAAACTGGCGAATGAGGGTTTAATTGGTAGGCATTAAGGTACATTTTAGCTACTTTTGGATGTTCCGGGGCCATTTGGCTCTTCATTTTTACCCTTAAAGTCTCTCGGTTTGGTCTAACCTTGTGCACTACGCGGCCTAAATTCATCTAAGTTGGCATAAGAGAGTGTTATCCTAATTTTGCTCAGTAGGATATGTGGAGAGCTATGGAGTATGTGGGACCGGGTGTACTACATTTAAGTTTGACCTATTTTGGGATGTAAAGTCGGTCTTGAGGATTTAATGCTTCTTGGGGCTTATTGAGACTCTTTGAGGCTCTGTTTATTATTTAAGACCTAACTGCTCAATTTTATTGCCAACTGTGGTTTCCTTCATTTCAGCCTCCAGTTTATCAAAATCTGCACTGTACACCTTTTTTATAAATTCCTCATTTTTCATTAAATGTATCTCATCACAGGTATCTGCCAAAGTTGAAAATATATGGGAAGAAATGATTACAGTTTTATTTAATTCCTTTAGCTTCATTATTATTTCAGTTATAATTAAATTGCTTTGGATATCAACGCCATTAAATGGTTCGTCCAGAATGAATACGTTATTCTTCTGTAGAAGTATTGCCGTCAGAGCCAATTTCTTTTTCATTCCTGTCGAGTAGGTCGAAGCATACTGATCTAGCGGAAGATCAAAGATGTTTTTATCTTCAATGTTTGATGATTCTATCTGCCTTGCGTTGGTAAGTAAGCGTATATATTCTTTTCCGGTAATTTTTGAGAAGAAGAATGGTTCTGTTAATAAGAGTCCTATATGATTCTTCAGATTTTCAAAGTCAGATATTATATTCCCATCATAACTTTCAAGTCCTGAGATACATCTAAATAGAGTTGTTTTTCGTGCACCATTTTCCCCGACTATTCCGTACACATTTCCTTTATTAAATTCCAAATTTATTGCGCCAAGTACTTGTTTCTTTCCGTAGGACTTGGATAAGTTTTCAATTCTAATCATTTTAAAATGGAGGTTAAGCTTTTTATGGACTGATAATAGAATAGCGGTATAGTAATAAATAGGGCCGGGGGAAGCATTAGGCTCAGTGAAAATAAGATTCCCTGAGGTAAGCTCATTTCATTTGGGTATGCAGAGTATTTTGCTAAGATAATGGTGATCAAATAGATGTAACCCAATAGTTGAAAAATCAGCAGTATTTTTATTTCGCTGAAGAAGAAAATACTTAGGATAATAAGAATGGGTGTGCTCAGCATAGTGGAATACACTAAGCCTGTCCTGATCTTTTTCATGAGGAAGCCCTTCGGCGAATCTATAAATGACCATACAAAGTATAGGTCTTCAGGCTTGGAATAGAAAGTTAACGTGATGAAGAATACAAGTAAAAGAGAAAAAATTCCGAGATTAAAGTTTCCCACTGAAATTGCTATAAAGGTTAGAGAATAGGTCATTATGAATAAGTAGAAAGTATTTCTGAAGCCTACTGCAAATTCATAAGGTCTTCTATAAAATGGGGTTGGGATGGTAAAATTGAATGTACTGTTGAAATTGACCAAGGAAATAACTAAAGTAATAGTTGATAGAATGAGCATAGCAGGGAATAACTGTTTATATGCTAAGAAGGCAATGAAGGGTGAAACGACTAGGAAATTTTCGATCAACCTCAATTTTAGATAGGGGCTATGAGTGAAAATTAGTTTTAAAAAATCATTTCTTTTTCTCTCACACTGTTGGACCACCAGGCTCAGCGCAAGCAGAATATAACCGTATTGAGCATATTGCGTTTTGTAAAACAGATAAATTGAACCCCCGATGAATAAAGCACCAATGATTAAGAAACCTAATATTGGATTTAACCCAAAAGCGGTCAACTTTCGGATTGTCATTTTAAATTGAAGTATGAAATACTCTTTCACTTTTTGTTATGCTTCATATGGCTAGTGATTTGGAGGGTATATTTGAGAGTCCTTCAGACAAGGCCACTTCGGCTTGCTCTTTTTCTGTTCGGGCACCGACAATAGCCTCAGAACTTAACCGCCTACGTAATGCAAAAGAACAGTATGAGCTGTACAGTATGCACAGGAGTCTTTACTTGAAGCCCACATTGCCAAACCTAGAGATGCTTTAAAGGACTTACTGCCGAACAGGGTGGCCGGTAAATTAAACATATTGGGCACTAAT
>Ga0154020_10006249_pt1 | contig 13970 bp, 19 predicted proteins | sample Klosneuvirus_201_FD_109709 | JGI IMG/M metagenome (GOLD analysis project Ga0154020, IMG submission 109709) | Active sludge microbial communities from wastewater, Klosterneuburg, Austria - Klosneuvirus_20160825_MG | ecosystem: Engineered > WWTP > Aerobic digester > Activated sludge | place...
ATTTTTTGATTTTTTGGCAACCTGACGTCGGCAGCTGAGCACTAACCGGGCCCCTGCTGGCGCAAACTTTACCCCCCCCCCCCCCCATTCACTCCACGTTGACCTCAGAAATACAAATCATAAGAAATCGATTTTTTGAGGGCTGTACAACTATGTCCTTGGGTGCTCGCTCGGGAAGTGGACCCGTCGTTGCAACTCCACCGCCACGACTGATGAGGCCGAAATGCGGAAAGGAGATAACATTGTCCAACTCCGAGAGGGAATTAGGTAAGCATGGTTTCTAACAAGGTAAGGGCGCGATAGGAGACCCGACAATCGAACAATGAACAAGAGCATCGATAGCGCTAGAGCTTGTAGTCCACAATCTCGTTGAGGATCTTCTGCGCGTCGCTGCAGATCTTGATGGTTTGCTGATATTGCTCGCGACGCTGAGCCACATCGGTGCCCTCGCTCAGCAAAGTCTCGAATTGATCCTATGAGAATGAGATCACTGGCCTGAAGCAACAAAGACAGATGAGACTCAAGGACGAACCTCGCGATAGAGCTCCTCAACGAGCTTGTTCTGAATTTCCTCCTTAGACTTGTTGACCAAGAAGCACATGATGGACTAACAGGATCAGTTGATTTAGAGATAAGGATAAGACTCACAATAGCAATCGAGATACCTTGGGGACGCGATCTTTGACGTTCTTCCGGACGATCTTGAAATAGGACTTGAGCAGCGTCTCTACGATCAAGAAGGACAATCAGCAAAGCACAAAAAGAAAGCCGCAATACTTGTGATCCGATATATAGGTAACTGAGAAAGGGAGAGCGTACCAATGAGTTCCGTCTGGAAATCCTCGTTCTCGGAGCGCTCCCTGCGACTCTTGACCTGGACAACCGAAGGAACTTGCGCCATGGGGACATTCGACGCCATCGCAGCTTGGGCCGCTTGGGAGGGCTGAGCTTGGCTCGACGAAGAGGATGACGCACCTACAGCGACATGATTAAGAGAGTGATATAATCGACAAACAGAAACTTTGAAAATACCTTGCTTGGAAGCTGCAGCAGCGGAAGAGGGCTGCGCCGCAGACGTCGCCGACGCCTGCTTGTTAGGCGGTTGGTTTCCACTGAAGATGCTCCAGAAACCGCCGCCTCCTGCCTGAGCCGCAGCCTTCCTACGATTACAAATGATGCGTTATTCTGAGAGAGGTCCATGGAGGAGACAGACGCGGAGCGTACTTTTTTTCGTCTTCGAGGCGTTGTTGCTCTTGCTTTTTGCGTTCAGCCTCCTTCTGCTTCTCCATGTCAGCGCGCTCTTTTTCGGCTTGAGCACGCATCTGAGACATCCGTCATGATCAGCATACCTCGACGGAGAGGAGAGGATGATTGGCAAGAACAGGGTACCTGTTCAACTTGAGAGTTGAACTGTCCTTGGAGCTCACGGGGCAACGAGGGGTCGGCCCCTGGCTGCGTCTTGCGCACTTGACGCTCCGCGCGACGGCGCAAAATCTTGGCAATCGCATCGCCTCCACCTGCAAATATAAATACATTCACGAATTGACATTACCCAGTCAGATATGAAAGTGGAAGAATACCGATAAAATCGGGATGATTGGTGTTGATGTAAGAAGTCTCGATGGAGATGAGGCTGTTAATCATCGCCTTGGTCGGTCCCTGAACAATGCATAAGACTTCAGATAACAATAGAAAAGAGGGAGGAGAGCGGAGGGACCTTGAAATCACGGAGCATGCCAACGACAACCTCAACGATCTTGTCGCGCAAATTGTCGAAACGCTTCAACTCCTATGGCCAAAGGTAACGCCCTCGCACAAATGATGAACTGTAAAGAAAAGTGGAAGGGGGACATTCAGCTCGATGCAATTGACGATGCGTTGGAGCTCATCATAGACGAGATCGACACAGCGCAGCGAAGGGTCTTCCAACACCTTGATCTGACGCTTAGCGAGCTGCTCGAAAGACTCCTCAGGGATGAAAAGCGACGCCTTGGGACCCTAAGCAAATCTCGTAAGGCATCGGCAAATCCAACTCAATAATGAGAAAAGATACCGTCGCGTTGGCCATGATCACTTGGACTTCCTCGTCACTGAGTCCGCCAAGAGAGTCAATGGCGTCGATGTAAGAGCCAAAGAGATCATGGAAGACAAAGTTAATGCGCGCTCCTGAACAAGAACGGTCAGGTTGGGGATATAAAAGCAGAGAAGAGCATGAAGGGACCTCCATAGAGCTCAGAGGTGGCGGACGCAGAGCTCAAGCGACCATTGATCGTGTCCCAGTAGGTGTGAACAAATGCATTGATGATGTGGAGCAACAGAGCGCCCTAAACATTAAACAGCAATTGTTAGATGATTACAAACTGTGACAATCAGAAGGGAGCAAACCTTGCTCACGCCAATCCTTGGGTCGCCGAGGGCATTCAGTTCATCCCGTGAGCTCTGAAGCAGCGTGTTCACGCGAGTACGCAACTCAGGAAGCGAATTTCGGATGTGATTCATCAGGATCTAAAAATATGAAAAGTTTAAACAGTGCAAATGGAGAGGCAGCTTGCAACACAAGTCCTGACAAACCTTATTGAGCGACTCGGACAGGTGCTTGGTGCCACAACGCGAGAGGATTTGACGATATTGCGGATGACCCTCAAAGTATTTCATCTCATTCTCGCGAGCCTGAGCAAAAAGGACATGAGTAACCATAGAGCAGATTGTGACAATCTCAGAGACAGACCTTATCGACACCGAGGTTGGTAACAATATCGTGCTGGCTGCGATTCACGACAGCAATGAAGCCGTATCTGACAGGAAAAGCGATCAGAAATGGAAATATTAAGATGGGGCATTGTCATAAAGACAGAGAAGCAATACTTGAGATGGTAGACACGGTTCTGGAGGACGTCGAAGCAATCGGTGCCCTTGTCCATCAAATCCAACTTGGTCAAGACACCCACGGTACGCTCACCTTAGATAGAGAACTATCAGGCGACGACAAGAAGTGAGCAGAGCGTGCAACGTACCGTGAGGGTCGACCTCGCGAGCGATGCGCAAGCCGTCGCTGTTGGCGATATCGGCGTTGGCAGGCGAGATGGCCAAAATGATCGCGGATGGACGAGAGATATATTCAAGAACCTAAAGATGATGTTCAATGAACAGACGAGAAACGAACTCTGCGAACAAGCGAAGCGAACCATGGCGCGAATTTGATTGGAGATATCCTTCGGCTGATCGCCAACGGGAACCTCGAGAGAAGGATAAACGAAGGCACTCAGCTCATGGGAAATGAATGATGAGGTGCCTTGGTCAAGCCAGGAAGATCGACGAGCGTCAAGTTGAGCACATGAGGCGAATAGATACGCAATGAGATGGGTTGAGAAGAAACTCCCTAAGAAGAAATCAGCCAGAAGTCCAAGCAACAGAGGCGGAAAGGAGTCTCGAGGAAAACGACGAGGTCAACAAAACGCGGTGGGAGGACCGAGGGACGAACATGAGCCTCCGCATCAGCAACACTAATAGAAATATATCAAATAAATTTGTTGAATGGGATTCTAACCTTATTCGAGCCAGAAATACGGTCGGTATCGGCTTGAATCTCTTTCCGAATCTCAGCGAAGTCAGTAAACTTGCGGCCTGGCAAGTGCAAAAACTCGCCCCATTCCTTGGGACCGGTGCCGAGGTGGCGCTTGAATATGAGCTGGAGGATGAGCGGGCGACGCGTCACGATGCCAGAACCGCGGGGCAAGAAGTCTCGTCCGACGAGGGATTCGAGGACCGAGCTCTTACCGCTCGACTGCTCGCCCACCACCACGATCTGGGGAAGGTCTAGTTGATTGGTCTCAACCACAGCAACAACATCTTGCAGCTTGTTGATCACGGGGATGAGTTGCTCCATAGCGACGACGAAAGTGCTCTCGGCGGCAATTCAACGAGAAAGCAATCGCCAAACACAAAAAACCAGCCGCTGACCTAACGGCAAGACGAAATGACGATTTCACCGACTAAGATAAGCGACAATTTCACACCCAAACGCCAAACGCGACAGAAGGGCCACAAAAGGCGGAGAGTTTCAAGTAAAATGAATCAGTTGCAGCAACGTAATGTCGGCCGTCCAGCTCGTCGTCGATGCCTCGCTGCGATTATCCACCATGAAGACGAAAGTCGAACCAATAAAACAGTCTCATTTTGAAAAAATGTTGCGCAAGAACCCGAGCCGACTTGAGTCACGAATGGACAACGAGGACCTCGACCAATACGAGCGCTCGATGTCGAAGCTCCGCGAGGAAAAGGCCCTCGCCCAGAAGAAGCCAGATTCCGTCCCGACGCTTGCGCAACCCACGAGCACCGAAATTCGGTCGCGCATCGGCATTGTGAAGAAGTAGAGCGAGGAGCGCGTCCTCGGAAAGCTTGTGTAAATTGGTCAATAATTTTGCTCCCCTCCCGCCTGTCCTCCTCCTTTCAGTCTGCACTCCATTTTGACAAGAGAAAATATTAATTTACCATTTTATTCAAGTCTTTGGATGAAGACTTGGGCAGTCGTGGCATTCTAAAGCCCGATAACTACTTCTGGGCGGCGAGGAGCGCTTTGCTCTTCCCCTCGAGATCCTTGATCTTCTCGATCTTGTCCTTCTTGGTGGACTCTATCTCCTGATCGATCTCCTTCAATTTGGCATCGATCTTTACTAACTCCTCGCGAATCTGCTGTTGGCGGGCTTGCAGGTTGCTCTTGTCCTGAGAGAGCTGGGCGATCTGAGCATCACGGGGACCTAGCTCAAATGGTCAAGCGAGCCAGCTCCAAGATATATATTGATAACTAAGAAGAAGAAAAAAAATCAATTACCAGCGATGCCTTGGATCTCCTGCTGGATGGTCTTGAGGGTCTGAGCTCGGACCTCGGTCTCACGGACAGACTGATCGATCTGCTTGGCGAGGGCCTGGATCTGGGCCTCAGGGTCAACGGGAGCAGCAGGCTTCTCCTTGGGCTGGGCCTTAGCGACAGGGGCGGCCTCCTTCGCAGCTGGAGCGGCCTCCTTGGCGGGAGTAGGGGCAGCCTTGGGAGCGGGCGCGGGATCGACGCGAGTGAAAGGCTGCGCCTGGGCCTTGGAGACAACACTGCTCCAAGATGACTGCTTCTTGTCTAAGGAGCAATGATTAAATAGAAACCAGGCAAAGCTGCGGGCTGCAATACAGGAGTACCGTTGAGAATGGCCAGGGCGGCATTCACGTCGCCGTTCGCCTGCTTCAAGGTCGCATTGAGGATAGCGTCATCGAAGTATCCATTGGTCGATTGCTGCAGGGTGAGGAGCTTCGAGTCAACCTAATCTCGACATAAGACGACAAAACCAAGGGATGTATCACCTCAATCACAAGAAAACAAGGCATGGATGAGTAGCACTCATTAGAAACAGTATTTCTAATGAGGAAACCCATAAAATTTATGATTAGTCTGAATTAAAATATATCTAGAAAGCGAAGTTTGGATCAAACGAGAGGGAAAGGAGCTGCTGAAGTCGAGGGTCTGTGGACTCAAAGACAGTCGAGGTCGACGACGCCAGAGCGATGTTCGAGAGCCTGGGTGAAATCGCACAACAGCTGAAGTGCCCGCAACGGGAACATTCGACTTAGGAGCCTTGGGGCCCTGCTTCTGAGGCTTGGCCTCGCCGTCCTTGGGGGCGGGCTTCGGGCGCGGGGCACCATTCGTCTGGCGAGGAGCGCCCTCGCTCTTGGGGGCGCCCTCAGCCCTCGGCTGCTTGGGTCCGTTCTTGCGAGGGCCCTGGCCACCCTGAGGCTTGGCACCCTCGGTCTTCTTGGGGCCCTGGGGTTTCTTCTTTCCAACCTGCTGGAACCCAGCCTGATTCGCCGACGCGTCGCTCATCGCCTCCACGCCTCCTGATGAAGAAGAGTGACCGTCTCCTTTACTCATCCGACTCTCCGTGTGGTCTCTTATGGTCATGGTCTCCTTGGGAACGAGCGCGAGCAGACGGGAGGGCGAGCGGAAGAAAGCTCTGTGAGGGTCGAGATTTGCCGACGCCCTCGTCGAGAGCTCTGAGAACCGTCGTCCGTCGACCCTTCACTCATTCCTCCACGGCCGCTCTCTTGACGCCAGCTAATTTCCATTCCTCTTAAAAATAATTATTTTCAGAATCGGCGCCATGTTCAGGTCGTTTCGCAGGTTCTGGTCGAGTTCGAGCGGTGCTCCTCCGACGGAATCTTGTCCCTTCCATTGCCCCCTTTTCTGAGCCTATCTTTTCCATCTAGGTGGCGCGGTGGGATCAAAAGTGTTAGGTAACGCATCCTTTGACATGTTATAAGTATTACCGAAGGGCGAAGGAGGATTTCTCTTCCTCCACGCACTCCATATTCTCCTCTCCGAAGTTTCCTCGACGAAAGTGCCGTCGTCTAATTTATCAACCCGGACGATTTTCTCGGCTGTTTGGATTTATCCCTCATATTTGTTTTCTTAAAGGTATTCAGCGTCGCAGATTCTCTGTTCTCGTCCAGCAAGGGCCGCGCCGAGGAGCGCTCGCAGTGCTCGCTGGCCTAGGTGCATTTCCCTGCTCCCGACTTTAAGTTCCCCCGAGATTGCGCCGCAGAACGCAATGTCCTCGTCTCTCCTTCTACCGATACATGGAAAGAGTTTCACATTCGATGTTGCTTTAGCTGGATTCGCTGCGTCGTCTGCCTTTTTCTCGGCCTCTGCGGTCGCGGAGGACAAGGCGGCCACGTTGAGTTCGACGGCGGATGTCGACGATCAGGCGCCTTCCTCGGAGGACATGAAGGAGGCTCAGAAAGGCGCCCCCGTTCTTAGGTTCGCTAATATGTTGTATATGCATATATTTTGTTTCTAATCGTGATGAAATTCTCATTCTTTCTCTTCCTACAGGATCGTTTTGACTGGTGCGTTGGCGCTCGGCCTGCTCTTGGTGATTCAGTACCATTCGTTTTCTCCGCTCACTTGACGGTTTTCTAGGAGGTCCATGCGGTGGTAAGACGACTGCCATGGCTTTTATTTCTGAGCGTTTGCGTTCGCTCGGCTTCCGCGTTTATCGCGTGCCTGAGGCCGCCTCCATCTTGCTCAACGGTTCGTTCCTATGACGGAGTGTTCATGATGATGATTTCTCAATAGCAGGATTTGTTTTGAAATGAAATACCTCTGTCTTAGGAAGTGGCGTCAAGTTCTCGTCTTTCACGGAGGAGGAGGTGTTCAGTTTCCAGCTGAGCCTCATCAAGATGATGATGTCGCTCGAGGACGCCTTCACCACCATTGCTAAGGCTGCAGGTAGGATTATGTTTCGTTATTCTTACCAACACTTACAACCATCTCATTCTTTGTTATTCTGCGTTAGGTCAGCCCTCTGTAGTCATCTGCGATCGCGGCACGATGGACCCGAGCGCTTACATGTCGAGGGGGCAATGGCAAGTGATCCTCGGCGAGTCGTCCTGGAACTTGGTCGAGCTCCGCGATAAGTACTTGAGGCTGAAGTTGTCGACTCTCTCTTTGATGAATATTTCAATTATGTATGTAGGCGATACGATGCAGTGATCCACATGGTCACCGCTGCCATTGGCGCCGAGCGCTATTACACGACCGAGAACAATAGCGTACGTACCGAGACACCCGAGCAAGCTCGCGAGCTCGATGTTCGCATCCTCAACGCCTGGGTAACTTTTCCTTTGTATTTTCAAGGGGTTTTGTCTTGGGATTCGTCATGCTCATGATGTTCGTCATGTTCATGACGTTCCTGATGCATACGATGTTCATGCTAAGCTCTTCAATGTGTTGTAGATTGGACACCCTCAGCTTCGCATCATCGACAACAGCACGGACTTCATGCTCAAGATCCACCGCACTGCCAACGTCATTTGCCAGCTTGTCGGCGCTCCTCGTCCTGCCAACTTCCGCCGCAAGTTTATCACTTCTCCTATCTCTGTTGGTAATGCTGATACAAAACAATTCCATGGAGTCAGACTTGATAATGTCTCGTTACTTAGAGCACGTGGCAAGCCATTCTGACATTCGCGTGGAGACCTTTGAGGTTGAGCAAGTCTACCTCACCCCTTTCACTCATCCCGATCCCGAGGACCCTGGAGCCAAGGGCTATCAGTTCGTTCGCCGTCGAGGTCAAAAGGATTCCTTCGGCTACACGCACCACCGCAACACGCCTAAGAGCGGCTCTAAGAGCTCGATCCATGGCATCCCACAGGTCCTCATGGTCTCGCGCGCCATCTCTGGTCGCGATTACCTTGCTCTCCTCAAGCAAGCTGATCCTGACCGGTACGTCTTTCCTTTTGTTGTTGCCCTTTCTTTATTTTGGTTTCCCTTTCATTGATGCACTTTGTGCAGCGGTCATGTGAAGAAGGTCGTTCACACCTTCACTTACAAAAACTTGTACTACGAGCTGGAGACGTACGTGGAGCCTGATCTTGGCTTAACCGTTCTCGCGGTCGAGGTTGACCCTCGCCAGTCGTTTGAGTTGCCCCCTTTCATCCGCATCAAGGTCATAGCGCTCGTTCCGCTCCCTCCTGCGTTGGTTCTGACGATTGTAAATCTGAATAGGGTGAGGTCACCGACGATGACGAGTTCAGCTCGTATTACATTGCCAAGAAGTACAAGGACTTTGCAGGCAAGGCATGGAAGGAGGATCAGGACATGTTGAACAAGTACCTCGACGCCAAGATGAAGTTCGTCAAGAGCTCCTCCAGGGCTCATGCCACCATCATCGAGCCTGCCGCCGTCGACCACGACCACCACCACCAGCGTCTCTAACATCGCCTAGACACGCTACCAGCAGACTAGTACCTCACCAACAATATGCTGCTATCGATATCCTGCTAATCAAAGAGTGGGTTGATAGAATCACTCACCGTATGAAATTCATACTTTATTATTAACATGGTCCTGCATTTTTGACTGCCGCCGTCAGGAAGTCTTCTCGGCGCTTGATAACGTATCGTTTCTGTATGAGAATTCTTGTCATGCATTATTAATGATGTGATAAATAAAGTAATCAGTTCTCGATCCCACTTCGTCAACAGTATAAAAAGAGAAAGGTGATTGAGTCCGAATGACTGTATTTGCAAGGGCTGTATGAGAGGCAGTCAAGGCCCAAGCAATCAAAGCACTCTGGAAATGTGGTGGGCTCCCAGCCCAATAAACCCGTATTAGATGGTGGATTTACATGGAGTCGAACCATGACTGCCACATGAGTAGCCCAGAGACTTCATTCCAGTCATGAGCTGGACATTGGAGCACCCGCCCTTCACGATCCATCGGGCTCTCTTGAAATCGAGCACTCACCGGAAGAGATGGATCGGGCTCAATGGGGAAAGGGACCGGGAAATTCTCAAGAACCACATTCATCCTCACCTCCTCGTGTCATAACATGATGAAGGGGAAACTTGGTCAGCTACATATAAAATATTGCGCTTTGGAAGCGGAGGAGATGCGATGGACTGGCCGAACGTGACGACGCCACGGCGGTTGGAATCATTAATCAGTTCTCATATACGGCGGAGATCCATCGTCCGACATCTAGGCCCCCTCGGCTCCTCCTTCTGCTCACTTTCGATTTCTGTGCTCGTTCGTATCAGATTTTGAAATAAAGCAGGATGGGAATGTTCGGCTTTCACGATAATATGCACCTCTTTCTCTTCATCGATTGCCTCGTCTTGGCCGTACGCCCTCCCTTCCACCTTTGCTCTTAGCAATAATCAAGTATATATTATATGTTGTCATTTATCCCATTATGAGCGGTGACGAAGAGCGTTGTCGAATGGCCGCGGGAGATTGCCCAAAGGGCAGCACTCCTCTCACCTCGTCGACCTCCCCCAGTCCATCTGCGATTTTGTCCTGCCTTTGTCCAATTTGACTATCATATATATTATTATTATATTATCATTTGTTGATCGTTTTGGCTGTGTCTTGGCGGTGCTCCTTCATCTCTCGTCCAGCAGAAGCATCGCCGAGCTCTCGGGACCCGTTGTGGCAATGCCTCTTCTGTCACTTCTGTTTCGCTTTAGTGTGAAATGATTATGATTCTTTTACATGCATACATCATGTAGATTGGCTCACTGATCATGGCGATCGTGTTCTGGGGCTTGTGGTTCGGCTGGATCACCATGGTCCTCGCCCTCATCTGCGGTATCTCCGGCATGTATGGTGCCTTCGTGCGACGACCCTCTTCTTCATCCTTCCCTCTCTCTTTTCTTGCCAATAATATACTGTGCTCCTATGTGTGGACAATCTCCTCTTTGGCATTGTCCGCGAGATGACTGTCCCTTGCTTTCTCTAGTGTTTTGTTCATCGTTTCGCTCGTTTTCCTCCAATCTCTTCTATCATGTAGAAGCGCCACGATGTCGCGTTGTTTGTGGCCTTTGTATCAGGTGTCATCTTGTTCGTCTGGTCGATCGTTCACCTTGTCATCGCCATCATTTGGGGCAATGTCGCTGGTATCATCTGGGCCATCGTCGAGATCGTCTTCATGGTACGCTTCTTCCGTTGTCGTTCCACATCTGTTTTTCTTATATATTGTTATATTCTTTGATATATTCATAATCTCATCTTATTTCTGATTTTGATGGTTGAATGTGACGCTCCCTTTGCCTTTGTCAATCCCTTCTTTCTCCGTCGTCGTTGATAGCTTCCTTCGTAGCTTATCATCTGTTACCTCGTCTGGGTGTGCCGAGGCAGGAAGTTCGAGCTTCCGTAAACACCTTCATGAATTGTTTGAGCCTTCACAATCTGAATACACAGCTACTACAGCACCTCGTCTTCTGCCTTTCCTCTCGACCGCGCTTGATTTGAGACATCGCGGCATCATCGGTTGCCTCCGCCAGTCGCCCACGGTACACGCAGCGGTCCGTCATTCTGAGGAGAAAGGATGGCAGGACATCATTACCCCGAGCTTAGTAATATCCACAGTACTCAACATATCAAATTGGACAATACAGTAGGAGGTCCATCCGAGTCTACAACTTTTTTGGGCTGTTCCTCGATCCGAGATAATATCCAAATCCGAGTGTCGCGCAAACTCCGACCACGACCAGTGCTCCCGTCAGCCAAATGCTCGTGTTGCCTTCTTCTTGCTTCAGACTGCTGCCTAAAGATCACCAATGTGACAAAAATGGGTGTTGAAGAGAATGGAGGATGAAGGCAGCACCTGTAACCTTGGGAAGAGGTCCCTGCTCGACTGTTTCCGCCTTAGACTTGGTCTCACTTGAAGCTAAGGCGAAGATGAGCGCATATCGAATGAAGACAGAGGAAAGAGAGGCAGCGATGTGGACCTTGAGGTGGGGCTTGGATCGAATGGACCGGAGGAGGTAGGGGAGCGACTGCTTCTTGAACGACCTGAATTTGAGGAGGATCCCGGAGAGATATAGCAGCAGGAGCTGGAGGTTCGGAAAGAGGAAGCGGAGGAGGAGGAGGAGAAAGTGGTGGTGACTGGGCAAGTATAGGATCGATGGCCTTGGGGGCAGGCGTCTTCCGGCGAGGCCTGAACCACTCTGGCTGCTCGGAAGTCTCCTCACTACCGTCATCTTCATCGTCATCACTGCCAGCGCCCTCGAGCTCGATTCTTGTTTCCACTCCTGGCTTAGATTCACTCGTGGATGATGAGGTAAGATCGATAGCCTCGTCCTCTTCGTCATCGGAAGAACTGCTCCAGCTGTCCGTCTTCTCCACTGTCGAAAACTGTGGTCCATCTCCTTCTCCCTTGGTTTCCTCCTCCTCTTCCTCAATTGCATTGTCGAAAGCGTGTTCCTCCTCCTAGTTAAGATTATCAATGATATTGTGATCGCCAGAAAGGAAGGCAGATGGAGAACCGGGTTGGACCTCAAAGACGGCGTCGATAAAGTCCTCGAGGACGGGCGGCGCTTCAGAGGACTCCTCACTCCAGTCATTCTCGAGCTCTTTAAAGTTATCCTCCTCCGATTCCAACAGATTGTCTTGCTTTTCACTATCCCCTTTCTTAGGATTCTCTTGCTCCTTCATCGTCGCAACTTTCTCCTGGAACTTGGGATTGTCCTTATAGAGGTTACTAAGGGTGACCTTCCTCAAAAGGGAGCGATTGGAGGACTTCGGTTGGAGCCTCAACGAAGCTCTCTTCGCGTCTCCTTCACCGCTCTCAAGGACTTTCCCAACTTTGGAGTTCGTTGTCGAATTGGAATTTACGATCTTGGTCGAATTGGAGTCGCTGGAAGGAGAAGAACTGCCTTTGTCCGCCTCCGACTCGTCGAAACTTTGGAATGAGATGGCGTCCAAGTCATTCTCCTTTCCTCCTCTCCCTGACATGTCCTTCTTCTCTTCAGCGGCGAGTAGGACTGAGAGTGTTCTGAAATGACCGCCTTTGATACTCTCACTAATGAAACTCAATCGCTTCGACTTTTGCGCCTCGTTGAGCTTGGAGTGATTCGCCTTGACGGCAATGAGGGCGCTGGCTTGCTCCTGGTGCTCCAAGTAGCGCTGCGACATTGACCTCCTGAATTCCCTCTAAAATTACAAATTATAAACAGATCAAATTGGCGGAAAGCAGAGGAAGAAGGAGAAAATGGTTCGGACGCGTTGAGCTTCGGAAGCTGAAGGAGAGGGCGTCTTGGGGAAGAAGTCCTCAGGCTTCTCAATGAGAACCTTAATGATCGCTGTCACTGGTCCTGCATCACCTAACATGCAAAAATATATTGCAACAGAAATACTTCGAAACGATAAAATATGATGAAAAAAGAGGTACTGAGGATAACCAGTTGAGTCTCCCGCTTGGCTCTCAAGAGGGCGGGGGCAAAGACAATGGCGAGCTTGTCGGCGCTCATCTTGTTCAACCAGCTGCACTTGGACACCTCAAAACAATCACAATATGAAACAACAAACGAAGAAGTAAATTATAGGGGGGAGTGGGGGAATGCGAGGGCGATACCTGGTGAAGGTAGCGGATAAGCAGCTCGAGCAGGCGACGGTTATGCTCGGGGAGCAAGGCGACGGCTTGAGCGATATTCGCCAGCTTCTCGAGTCCTTGGAATCCTACAAATACAAAATATATAAAAATATATATTAGATTGATCTGAAATGGCATTCAAGGCACCTTGAGCGCCAATGAAAGTGTCGTAGAGTTCATAGGTCAACAGAGGGGAACGCATGTCTTTGAAAAACCGTCGAACTAGCGCCGCCACCACATCGACCTCCTGATCCTTACCAATCTTCGACAACTCACCTAAGGTGCCATGCGGGTCAACAATGAGACAAACAAGAATAGTTGAGGATACATACAGATAAGGCATACTGACGATGATAGAAAAACAACGAAATCAGAATTTCCATGAGGCCTTATAATTTCGCATTATTATATATTTGATAGTAGAGGTAAGGAAACGAAAAAGAAGGGAAACGAAAGGAGAAGGACCTTTATTAGCGCGCTTGATGAGCTTCTCGACCCTCTTCTCAGAGGCAGGTCGACGGAAAACCTCGCCGAGTTCGTGAGCTACACCGCAAATATCATCCACCACCTTAGCCAACATGGTCAACACAAAAGAGCTCCAAAAAATGAGCAAATATTACAAAAAAGAGATTCGGATATGAAGTCCACTTCACAATAACAAAGGGCACGTGCCGGTCGAGCTCGACGAAATGGCGTCGAGCTCGGCAACACAAAAACGATACGATACTCAAACCTTCTTGAAATATAGAAAGATTATTACAATAGGTACCTTTGTTTTCGGTGAGCCAAGCGAAGCAAGTCTGGAGGAAGCGCTCGGCGGCAGCGAAGGAGGCCTCGTCAAACTCACGCAGAGCCCAGAAGGGAACAACGGCGCCTAATTGGGCTTCCTTCTTGCGCCGCTTCTCCTCCTTCTCCTCCACGCTCTTCTCTTTCTTCTTTTTCTTCTGCTCCTTATCTTTGAGGTTGAGCTGGCTGGCGATCTCTTTGGCCATGGAATAGGGCTTGCTCATCTTGGAGGGCGGAGGACGAGATTCCGGTGGGAAATTCCAGATG
>Ga0154020_10006250_pt1 | contig 13969 bp, 20 predicted proteins | sample Klosneuvirus_201_FD_109709 | JGI IMG/M metagenome (GOLD analysis project Ga0154020, IMG submission 109709) | Active sludge microbial communities from wastewater, Klosterneuburg, Austria - Klosneuvirus_20160825_MG | ecosystem: Engineered > WWTP > Aerobic digester > Activated sludge | place...
AAAATGGCTTCTCAAAATCAGTCCTCCTAAAATTGCATTTGTTGATGGAATAGAAATGGCGCCCGGACAATCTTTGGCGACGCTCACGGCCCTCCTCGCCCTCGTCCTCCTGCCCTTGTCGAGCGCTGTGCTAGGTTCGATTCAAGTGCTCGTTGAATCCAAATTGAATACGCCTCTTTGAAGATTATATATGTATATATAATATCGTGTTTTTATAGAGGTTGGCCCTGCAAGTCCTCCTTATGTGGTCGCTTCGGTTTTTGACTCGAGCAACCAATCGATCCCCCTCAACTCCAGCTACTCCTTTCCTTTCTCTTCCATTGTCGAGTTTCCTGCTTCTCCTGGTGTCTTGATTGGTTTGCTCGCTCCGAGTTTGCTCCCTGTTGTGTCCAATGATTGGGGAAAGACGTGGGTGGCCAAGAAGCCCATCCCGAACCTTGGAAGGACAGCGAAGAACACCTTACCGAGCTCGATAGTGGCGGCTGCCAATCCTACCAACAATGCAGCCGTGTTTGCTTGGATGGACAACATGTCATATATTTACACGACCAATACTGTGGATGGAAAAACGTGGACTTACCCTGAGATGATCGGTTTCAATCCCATCACTCGCTACTCGGACATGGACTTGGTGTTCAATTCGATGGGCACTGGCGTGTGCGTCCTCTCTGCCGCCGCCAGTGGTGGCGACACTGATTTGGCGAGCGCGATGCACCAAGTGAGCTCTGCGAATTGGAATATCAACAATGTCTTGTCTTATTCGGCGAGCGATAGCGGTGATGATAAGAACATCAAGCTCGCTGCTGGCGGCACCGGCTCAGGCACCCAATATCTAGTCGTGGGCGTTTACGAATCGGTGTCGGGTCAGTCAGGCATGGGTAGTGTCGGCAACGACGGCGATATTATGGCAGTCATCTCTGGCAATGCTGGGTCGACTTGGAACTCGAATATTTCGTTTGTCAATTCATGGGCAAAGTCGGACTCGGCCTCCGATCGCGACCCCTCCATTTGCACCAACGGTTCCCGCTTCCTCGCCACGTGGACTTCCAACTATAGTCCCACGGGTTCGACTTCTCTTTGCTTGATTGATTCATTCCGTTGCTGGGTTGCAGATCGCTCTGTTAATGTTAGGACCCATTGGAGACGATGATATATACAGGTCGTGGAGCTTGAATGGCGCGAGTTGGGGAGTGGCTGAGCTCGTCAACCCCAACGGCAGCTCGGACACCCTCTCCGACACGGTCTCTCGTTGCGCATATGGCAGTACTCTCTCCATTATTTCACAAATACGTATTTTTGTTTGTTTCCTGAAGATATAATGCTTGTTAGAGGCCATCTGGGTGATCACGTGGATCTCGCGGTCAGTAGATCTCTCGCGGTCGGTAGAAGCGCCGAGTACGAACGAGGTGAATCTGGTCTATTCGAACGATGATGGAGTCTCATGGGTCTTCAAGAGCAACTTCCCCTCCATCCCGGACGCGACAGCGACTGACGATCCATATAAGATCTTTTACAGCTCTCCTAGTTCCTCCTTCTTGGTCGCCATGGCTTCCAACGCAGTCGGAGAGAACACTATATTTTCCTGTACGGGTCTTTCATATCGCCACTTACACGTGATATTCACCTTTCCTGTTGTATTAGCATTATTGACGTACATCCCCTCGCCTTCTCCTACCCCTACCCCAACCCCCACGCCAACTCCAAGTACGAAAACTTTTCCGTGGGCTTGCTGTTTGAACCTCATTGTTTTTTATAGCTCCTACTCCTACTCCTACTCCTACTCCTACTCCTACTCCTACTCCTACTCCGACGTACGCCTATCAATTCTTCTTCGAACCCGACGTTTCTGTTGAATTGATGGTCTCCTTAGCCCCACGCCTACTCCGTCTTGTGAGGGTCAATCTCTTGTTGGGTTCATCTGCGAGAACGGTGTGTGGGTGAGCAACTCTGCGACCATTACCCTCCCTTCTTCTCTCACCGGCGGCTCCTACCTTGTGAGTAACAACTTGACCACCACCGGTCTTGTGACCCTCACTTCGACGAATCTCAGCATCCAAGGGTCGTTGAGTGTGCAAGGCGAGTCGCTCTCTATCGTCAACTCCTCTCTTGCTATCGATAGCGACTTTGAGCTGAACCAAGGGTCCAATATCTCGTTGGATGTAGATGCGAACAGTTCCTCTCCGAGCATCTCGGTGGGCGGATGTGTTTACCTTCGCGGTACCGTGGTCCTCAATCTCACTTCGAAAGTCGCTGCCGGACAATCGGTTCCCATCTTCTCGCAGAATTCGGTTCGGCCTCATCTCTTTCCCCTCTTCGATTTTCTGAATATATTTGCTAAATTGTAGTGTTATAGGGAACCACTTGCTCTAACGACTTGTCCCAAGTGCAAGTGTCTCCTTTGAATCAAGACCCCTGTATAACCGCCGTCCTCACCTCTCGTTCCTCGCGGATCATGGTGCTATTCAACCTTGAAGAGTCGTGTGTTGCCAATACCGCCACTGTCTCGTCGATTTTTGACCTTGTCCTATCTGGACTTTTTGGTTTACTCGTCTCTGCCGTTTCATGAACATAATGTTGGGACTAGGTAGTAATGAAATTTAGAAGCTTCTACTGTAATACCGTCATATTTGAATCTGAGAGCCTCCTAATAATAATGTCTCCTCTAAGGCGCGTGGTAGCTGTGGGACCCCTATAAAGCTCGAGGAGATTCGATGCCCTCTTTCTCCTTCCTACCTCCCGGGGATACGACGGAAAATGTAAAATGAGGCGCCTTCCATGTATATGATCTTCATCGACGATTTCGAGATCGAAACTCTACTTCAATTCACAATCTAACAATAATGACTGCTATTCTCCGAGATTAAAAAGAAACCGAAATGGAGACCATGGATCTCATGGGGTCTCCTCGTCGAGCTTGGTTATGATGGCGTTGGCAATGAGCTCGCTGTTGCCTTCGAAGACGAGAAGTGCCTTGATCTCGTCCAGCGTCTTCTTCTCCTCCGAGTGTAGCGCACGGGCACGCTCTAACAAATACGGTGGCACTCTTACGCGCCGAATCCTAAAGAGACAGAAATCACGAATGAGAAGTGAAACGACCCAGCGAATATTCATCAAAAACATACGAGGCATCATCGGAATCAGAGATAGTGATGATCACGGGCGATTGCTGAGCAGGGGATGACATCGTCTTGCGGTGCTTATTGGTCGGACTCCGATCTAGCAAACGAGCGAGATATCAATATAAGCGGAGATAGTAAGATGAGCACACAACCAATCTGAACGCAGGTCATACTAGCGGGATTGGGGCTGCTCCGAGATGGCGTCCGCTCTAGTTCGGTGGAAGGAGCCGATCTATTAAGGCCCTTGGTGGCTTTCCGAGAATAAGGCGATTGTGGCGGCGTAGTCGACGAGAGTAGATTTTGCCGTCTAGAAGATCAAGAGATATGAGAGGAGCGATATCAAGCAAAACGGAACACCGAGTACTGTGGAGTCGAATAATTGCGAAGAAAGCTGTCGTATTTATCGCTTGTTGGAAAAGAATTGCCGCTGCCCTCGTCATCAAGATCGCCTGAGCAAGATATGTCAACATTACTGTCGTAGAGCGATCGATATGAGACCGAGAGGATATAAAAACTTACCTTCAGTCGCAGTAACGAGATCCTCATCATCATCGTCTTCCTCATCTTCTTCTTGGCTAATATAATTGAAGGAATCGTCGCCATTGTCGAAAATGTCTGCGTTAGGACTGGCGAGATTAGGGAAGAGCTCGAGCAAGATCTTGGAGGCACGGTCGATCTTGCGCTGGTTGGCAAAGTTTGAGTCGGTCCAGATGATGATCTTGCCGTCACGACCACCGGAAACGAAAGCTCGATCCGAGAGCTACAACGGGAAATTGAAAGTCAGGAGAAACCCCGGGAAAAAAACATAAAACCCGCCGACAACGAACCTTGGAGAGCAAGGTGACCTCCGCAGCGTGCAGCCACATCTCGCCGAGACACTCTGGTGGGTGGAAGGTCTTCTTTCTCCGATAGCTCCTGCAAAAATCTCAGTGACAGAGAGCACGTTGTCAAATAGACGAGAACTCGATCAAGGGAGTACGAAGAGCCAGATTCCTCGATATCGAAATTGAATGGCCGCGAACTGCCCCACACCTTCACTTGGCCGTCAGCAGAGCAAGTTGCTAGTCGTCCCACTGTCTGGCCATCGCGGCTAATAGGAGAATGACATCATTGTAGATGAAAAAGAGAACGGAAAAGCAGGCGATACCCTAATGGATTGAGCGACACGAGCGAGAAGACAGCAGAATCGTGGGCCTTGGCACACTCCATGACGCAATCTCCAGACATGGAATCGAAAACTTTATAACCCTTGTCGATACAAGCGGCAACATAGCGCTACAGGGAAACAAAGCAAATGAGGCACGAAGCAACATCAAGCGGAATGAAGGAGGGAACAAACGGAAGAGGAGATTCGCACGTGGCCCAGGATTAGCAAGTCGTTGACAGCAAACGAGAAATACTTGAATTTGTCTGACGAGGAAATATATGGTTCCGGAAAACCTACATATCGAATACGTTAGATTTCCACGAGTGGCAAAGTGGATCCGCATGGAATTGTATAGGAATGACAGCGACGACGACGACGAGATCGTACTGAGCTTTCGGATTGGGGCAAAGCTTTCAGAATTCCATATCACAATCGCACCATCCAAGGAACCAGAAACGAATTGAAGGTCTACGCCAACGAAGAGATCAGCGGCGAACAAGATGAAGCCAAACAAGAAAGAAGGCGAGCTACCATTGATATTGGCGAGGCACTGAACGGACTCACGGTGACAAGTAAAGGATTGGAAAAAGGTGAGCGAGTCGGTGCGATAGACATGAAGCAACGGCGAGTTGGAAGCTGTGATCACTCGGTGGTCTTTCAGGGCCAAGAGCGCATTTAAATCTATTCGAAGCAAATCCGATCAGGAAGAAGGGGGTTAATGAATAGCATCAGAGGAGCGACCACAAAAATCAAAATCATCCTGGGTCTGATAAAGAGAGGGGTACTTTCGTCTTCTTCGCGCTCGACTTTGCCGACCTGGTCGCCGTCGTCGCTCCAGATGCAGATCGATCGATCGTTACCTCCCGAGCAGAACTCGCCGTCTGATAGTGCTACCAAGCACTATATCCGACAATGTTATTCCAATCAGCGAATCAGACATCCAATAAAGAAGAAGCCGACCTGGACGGATAGTTCGTGTGCGTTTGGCAGTGCCTTGATTAACGTTCCGGTGGCAATGTCCCAAATGGCAATGCTCCTGTCGACGCTTGCTGATATTAAGAGCGTCCCTCCCTTTGTAAGAAGGCATGACGTAACTGCGCGTTGGTGGTGCCTAGGATGACAAAGAATGAGACCAACTCGTTCAGAAAAGTCGACACTCTTTTCCGACTGCGATCGAGACCAGAAACGACGAGCTCGATTCGCCCTTCAACAGAATTCACCGTGCACTGCGGAATGCAGCTCACGGCTCAACATCCCAAACAACAAATAATACTATATGAATAACTTCCGCATTTCAAAGTCGGGGCTGCGACGAAAAGGGCACCAGGAAGGAGAACACGGCAGAACGGGAAAAAAGAGAACGTCGAACTTGAGCACGTGGAGCTTTCGACCGGTCGAGTCCCACACCACGATCTCACCCTGGTCATTTGCTGATACAAACCTAATAAAAATAAAAATTACTATATTATTTAAATGCAGGAGGAAAGCGAGCGATCGGTGGGTATAGACAACGCCGTTGGTTGAAGGGCAAGAGCTTGATCGAACCTGTCACCATCTATTGCTAGCAGGACACGGATGATATCACCACAATGTGGTAGCTCCTTAGCATCAGTAAATATGTTTTCTGTGACGGGCGTCTGGAAGGGCATCGGGAAGGCGTCTTTCGATGACTTGGTGGCGAGGTATGAGCCTTTTACGGGCGAGTTGGCGGGCGACTCCTTCTTGTCGAAGATCGACTTGAAGAAGTTAGATATCTCGTCCATATGGACGCAAATACACTAAACTATATGACAATAATCAGGATCGAATAGGCCCTAGGATCGAAGCAATGATGGCAGGGCGGCCTCGGAGTATAAAAAACTGGAGAGCTCGCGGTTTCTTTCTGTTCAAGTCGGCGGCCTTGACACGCCTGCTGACGAGGCATCGCCTCCCTGGAGCCTTCCTTGGCTTCGCTGCCCGCGTAGTCATTCATTTTCGCACCGCCAAAGTAGACTCTATGGAATCTTCGAATTCCTCGGAGGTTCGTCCTCGGCCGCTTGATTGATCCATTCCTCGAGTCCCAATCCGCCTTATAACCAGCCTGATTGCCCTTGTATTCAGGTCGAGGTTCACAAGAACAACTCTGATATGTATTCCTCATTCGCCAAGATCGTGCTTGACCCCAACAGTGAGCCCAGCGCCGTGCGCAGCGAGGGTATCGACCGACTTGACGAGGCGTCGCCTGACTCGCCTCAACAATTGGGTGTCTCGTCCTCGAGCCCCCAACTACCGGTAGAAACCAAGGAACAAGTCGAGATGGAAATTGAAGAAGATGTCATGCCTAAGGTATTGATCTGTCCACTTTTGCTTGACCTTGAGCTCCAGTAGGGCGACCTTGAAATAGCTTCCCGTTCAAGCATCGCTCTTCGAGTGTATCATCAAGACTAGAGGTTTACTCAGACTATTGTAACAGAATAGTTTTGTCCTAGCAGATTCGATTCAGCACACCTGACGACGGTGAGGACCTGAAGATCGAACTCGATAGTGGCTCAACTTTGTATGCTCATCTGGCTGTCCTCTCCCAGTGGACTCCCTTCTTCAAGGAAAGCTGCACTCCTGACGGATCGAGCGAGAGCATGAAACGTATTAAATTGAGCAACGTCAGCGAAGAGAGTGTTGCTCGATTCTTGCTCAAAGTCTACCCGCCCTGCAACCTCCCCATCACTAAGGACAATGCCGCGCGGTTCTTCGTCGTGTCTGTCATGGTTGATGCGACTTACCTCAGGAAAATGTGCACGAAGATTCTCGAGAGCCTCGAACTCAGCTTTGATTTCGCGTTGTTGGCCGACCGCTACAAGGGCGAGCTCGGCAACCTCTACGTCACCATGGTGCAGTGGATGGCTGAGAACTTTTCCATTATCGGCGAGGACCCGAGGTTCGTCGATCTCTCCAAAGAGGCCATCCTCGAGGTGATCAAGCTCAACAAACACGGCAACGAGTCCACCGTTGATGAGCCCCCGCGCAAGAAGCCCCGCTTCTGGTTCTTCTAGAGCTCTCTTTCTTCTCGTGTTTTCCTGTCGGTTCTTTCCGTGAAATTCAACTCATGAGATGAATGGAACTTTCAACGGGTCGGCTGTTTATTTCCTCATCTGCTCGCATGCAGGGCTTTACTTCTTGCCAGAAAAGTGAGCGCAGTGGTCGGCAATGATGCTCGAGACGCACGAGGTGATCTTGGCGCCGTAGTCGATGTGGAGGAACTCGTTGGGGCCATGGGCGTTACTAATTAAAATAGACGAATGAGGCAAGTGGCGTTACGACGAGACCAAGGTTTCAACGCACGTCTCAGGGCCAAGGACACCAGTGATGACGAACTGAGCCTCGGGGAACTTCTTGCCGAGCATGCCCATGAAAGGGATCTGAACAGAGCATCAGTCAAATCACACATAAGAAGCGACCAATTCGAATCATACCGAGCCACCCTCGCCCATGTAGTTGGCAGGGTTCTTACAGAAGTAGCTGCTCGCCTTGTCGAGCGAGGACTCGAGCCAAGGGACAAGAGCAGGCGACTCCCAGCCGGAGGCAGTCTTGAACAAGTCGCAGGTGACCTAAGTCAAGGCAATTAGTCGAAGATAGGGCGGCGTGAATTCGTGGAGGAACTCGAACCTCAGCGCCATAAGGGGGGTTGGCCTCGAGAACAGCCTTGAGGGCCTTCGCAGCGACCTCAGCATCCACAGTGGGGGGAGTGCGGAGGGAGAGAGTGAGAGTCGTGTGAGTCCTGAGGACGTTACCGGCCTGAAAGTCACAGTCAACAAGAACACGAGATCTGTAGAGTGAACTCGATCGATACCTTGGCGATGTGAGGAATGCCATCGACACCAGTCACGGAGAGGGTGGGCTGCCAAGTGCGATTGACAATGAGCTGGAAGATGTCATCCGACATGGGCTCTACGAAGAGTAAAATCAGGAGTCAATAAATCATTGACGAACCAAAATAATGGCGTACTAGCTCCAGGAACGAAGGGGAGAGAGTCACTACCAGAGGAGAGCTTGTAAGAACACGCAGAACATGAGACTAGCGGCGGCGTACACAACCTCGTGCTTCAAGATGTCGCAGGACTTCATGATCTGCTGAACACGGTGCTCAGGCACGACGGAGAAGAACTCGGGGACCTTGATGCGGCCAGTCTGAACATCCTCAATGCTAGAGAAGAATAATGAGGTGAGGCTGACAGCGCAAGGTAAGGGAGGTACCGCACCGGTCAAGGAGCATGCGGATGATGCGGAACGAGGAAGGAACAACGCCGGAAGCAGAGCCAGAGTGGACACCCTCGCGAAGCTAGACGACCGAAATGTTATCGCAAGCAGCGGAGCGAGATGAACGTGGAGGCAGCGCACGATCTTGACGGTGAGGTTAGCAGCGACGAGGCCACGAAGAGTGGTGGTGGCCCACATCTGAGTGAAGTTACCAGCGCCAGAGTCCAAGCAAACTAAGCAAAGAAATGGTGACTAAATGATGTGAGGGACAGAGAGATGAACGATGAAATACGTACTGATGAGGGAAGGAACGCCGATGCGGGAGGCTAGGGAATCGACGTAAGCAGGCAAGTGGGGGCTGCCCGACTCCTCAGAGGCCTCGATCATGATGACAATGCGCGAGTGGGAAATACCTAAAATGGAATGGGATGTCAACGGATGGAAATGGCGTCAGAATGCTGGAAGAGTACCCTGCTCCTGCAGCGCCTTAATCGAGATAATCGCAGCACAAATGGAGTAGCCGTCATCGGCACCACCGCGGCCATAGAGCTAACAAGAGACCGAAGGGAAGAGAGTAATGTGAATAAATCAGATAGAGGTCCACAAACCTTGCCGTTCTTGAGGACGGCCTTGTAGGGGTGAAGGCCAGCCTCCCAAGTGTCAGTCATCGGCGGCTGCTTGTCCAAGTGGCCGTACATGAGGATGGACCTGAAAACAACAAAAAGTTCATTGATAATTAAAAAAAATGATCTGATGGAGGTCAATCGCACTGCTTGTCATCCGCATTGGTAGCAGCGATCTCGAGGAAGATGAGGGGGGACTTACCCTCGAGACGAACGACCTACGACAAATTGACCATCAAATCCGATGGAATTTCATATCCTCCTGATATTTTTGCAGTCCTCACCAATGCAGCAAAATAAACAACAAATTCACAGGCCGAAAACCAAGATGGGTTCAAGGGAGAACGTCACAGCGTCGAACGAGAAGAAAAGATAACATCTCGAGCGATGAGCGAGGAGGGAGATGTACCTCGCTCTTGAGGCCCTTGACGCCCTGCTTCTGAGCCCAGCCATGCAGCAAATCAGCGGCCTTGTCAATCAAGCCTATATAATAGGAAAGTAAGCGCGATCGCGAGCGGTCTGAAGAGGAGGAGGAAAATTCACACTCGTCTCAACGGCCTCCGGCAGAGTTACGGTATAAACGTTTTGTAAATATTTGTAGAGCCTCCAAGGCAGTACGAAAGAAAGGACAAAGGGAGGACGAACGACAACGAGCAGGAGCAGGGCGCTCAGGCGGAACCCAGAACCTCGGCAACGCAACGGAGCCAGCCGAGAATCCAATGAAAACAATTCATAAAATTTATTACCGTTGGTGGCCCACTCGGCATCAAAGATGGGGGACTGGTTGGGGATGGCAATGTAGTCGGACATGACCTGAACGACGTTCGAGCTCCATTGCTCGCTCACGAACTTCCACGTAGCCTCGTTGGCCGCCATTTGTGCTCTTGCTTAGGATAGAAGACAAGTGTGAGACAACAAAGCGCCTCAGCGTCATTCGCGTGAAGATCGTGCGACCGAGGTCGCAAATCGGAAAGCGCCTAACCGGGCAGTTGCGTTCTTTTCTCGCGACGTTTGATTCCCGCCGGCACACCGGGGGCAAGCGGGCCTCCGGTCATCCTATCCAAGAAAACATTGCTATTCTCTTCTTTATCCGTTTCCGTTCGGGATCGCGTGCAGCAGAGCTTCGAATCGCGTTATGGAGATGGCCGTTAAGACAGAGGGCTCTTTGGTCCCTGACCGCCTGAAGCTTGTCTCCAAGGTTGCCCACCAGTGTGGTGTCGACGAAGATATTCGCAAGAAATTTGGGTGCATCTACTATGAGCTCAAAGGCGAGCGTGAAGGTGCGCTGGCCCCAAGTTCCCCAGCTCATGACCCAGACTTCCAGACCTCTTGACATTCCCCCTGCCTTGTTCACCCCTCACGCACATACTCCCTTTGTATTTATATCCGATATTTAATTTCTAAAAGCTTCTGATGCGTAGACTCTCCTGGGACGAAAGAGAACGACCGTCGTCGCAACAGGAATGGAAAATCCTCGAAGGACATTGATATCATGGCTCAAGAAGCGCAGGCAACCCCGTCGCCCTCTTTCATAGATCAAATGTGTTTGGAAGATGTTAAATTTTCGATTTAATTTTAGTGATTATTTTTGCCTCAAAGATCGAGTTTCAATTTTTTTCAACGGTCAGTTAATCGTGTCATGATGTTGTAGCTCCAATCCATGAAGTCCTTGATGGACGAGCTCGCGCCAAATGATTGGAAGAAGACGTGGGAGTCATTAAAGATTCAGAAGAGCGGTTCCAGTCTCTCCAAGGCCAACGAACGGACCTTTCGTGAGGTTGCCTTTTTTCAATATTGCGTTCCTTGCTCACTCATTGCTGACAATTCCGTTCTTAGGCGTTGAATGTTCTGATAATCTTGGTCTGGAATGAAACTGACAAAGTCAAGCGCGGAAAGGTAGACCTCGTGAAGCTCTCAATTGAGAAGAAAGTCCTCTGGGTATCGCATCGGAATCCCCATCCCGCCGATGCCAATGGGAAGGGAAAGACGAACGCAAAGCGGGGGAAAGCAGCTTCCTCTTCTCAAAGGCAATCACAAAGCCAGAATATCGATGCCGGGACGCTATCTCAAAAAGAAAGTGTTCAGACGAGCTTGGAGGACGTCAAAATGCTCGAGGTCTCCGACCTGCTCGAAGCGGAGCTCTACCTAATTGCTCACCTCGAGCTTCGCGCCACCCTCCCATCGCAATTCCGCATTGTGATTGAGGGCTTCGGGGCAGCCGAATCATTGGAGTTCTTGAAAACGCACACTCTTATTTTCTCATTAGCTTGATTGTTTTTCTTGACCGCGACTTTCCACTCAGCTTACGGAGGTCGAACTGGGAGACGCCGGTCCTTATCCTTTCCGACGAGAATGTCATGGCTCAACTGGATGCTCTGACGCTCTGCTCATTGCACTTCGGGACCCTCGATCTCTTTATCCTATCCATGCATCATTCCGAGGACATGGACCACTGCACTCAGGATGCGATGAGTCAGCCGACTCTGGCCGAATCTCAATTCACTCCAATCTTGCCGCAGTCCATGCCCGACTTCTCAACTCCTTCAAAAGATGCCAAGAATCCTTTCCGCCTCTTCCTTTCTCCTGAAACTGGGAAGACTCCAATCCGAAATCTTTCTGGAATTGAGACTCCAATAGCCCCGAGCCAAAGCCAGAGCAGTTTTGTCCCTTACACTTCCCCCTCCAAGTTCAGACGAGTGCAAATGACACCAATGACGCCGTTGTCTCTGGAGGTCCAACCCTTGATCAGGTGCGTGACTTGATTGTTTCGTGATGCCTATTTGAGCCTCACAAAATGGTGTTATCTAGTGCGACGATAGACTCGAGCGAGACAGGACTAACCACCATGTACCTTGCTCATTCCCCCTCGCCTAGAAGTCGACTTGATGAACCTTCGTTTTCAGATCGGACCAAATGACCGCCAATGCGAGTGCGGACGAGAACTTTTCTGAGCACTCAGGTTCATATCGGCTGAACGAACTGAAAGTCCATGCCATGTTCAAAGGTATTCTGCTCGCCCTTCGTCATTTGCCAGCTTGTATTCATTTGCATCCGAAATGTGCAGATAATGACGTTGAGTACGACGATTCGGACACCTACGAATTCCCTACTCGAATCCCTGATACCCCTACGAAGACGGCCCCCTCGACGCTTTTAGATGACGAAGAGGATGGAGATGAGGGCGATGAAGAGCACTCAGATGGTAGCGAGGACGTGCCGCCAAGCCCGATCTCGAATTCATCCTCTCCACCGAAACTACCATACGGTATATTGGGTCAGTGACTCTCTTAGTGAACATGTATTTTAATATCATTGTGCCCTTAGGCGAGGTTGAGATCAGCGGCATTGTGGCAAAGCAGCTTTTGAGCTCTTCGGGTGTGCTGATTTATTCTGGGCCATCGAGCGAGGCGTCTTCTCCCACGGTACCCATCGAGAAAGCAATGACGGCGCCGCTGGACAAAACGATCTCTTTCCGCGATCCTGCCGAAGTAGAGAGGACGGCGTCGTTTAAAGAACGAGAAAGTGAAAGCGAGCTGTCTGTGACGGGACCCGGCGCTCAGTTCTATCAAGTTGGCGAGGTCAACACCATGTTCATCAATCTCTCCACCCCGTTGCTCACAGCTGGTGCGAGTTTCCGACTTTCACTGATCCATGGCTCATCTCTGATTCAAATGTTGCTGCTTAGAGTTTGTTGGTAATGGCATTCGCTTTGAGGGTCACGTGATGCCATTGGTAAGTCAATCGATGATCCGCTACTTCCCGACGCGAAGTGGTCAGCCCTACACGGCCAAGATCTCCATCGGCAACCGCATCCTCTTTGAGGGAGAGATCCCTGCGCTCAGCTCGAGGAGATGAGCCGATGTGTGTCATTATTATGTATGAGAATGAGAATAAAAATAATAGTATAAGACGCGGGAGAGCAAGATAGTAGAGCTGAAAACTATATTAGTGTTACATAATGGGGCAGTAGCGCTAGACGCTTACTTGTCCCAGAGGCCAGCGACGGCGCGGGCACGCTCCTCGAGGTCGGTCTTCTCCTCAGTGGCGCGGCGGGCGTCATTCTTGGCGCGCTCGAGCTCCTCAGAGAGGGCACGAACCTCATCGCGGAGCTTGGCAATCTCAACCTCAGCGCGGCGACGGTCGCTCTCGGCGTCGGCAGCACGGTCCTGCTCGTCAACGAGGCGGCTCTTGAGGCGGCGGAGCTCAGACTCGAGCTGAGTGCGGTTGCTGCCCTCAGCGCTCTCCTTCTTCTCGAGGTCAGAGAGCTGCTTCTTGGCGGCACGGTAGTCAGCCTCGGCGCGCTTCTTGGCCTTCTCAAGCTTACCAATGGTGGCGTTGAGGGCGTTGAGGCGAGCGTTGGTGTCCTCGAGCTCGGCGAAGGCCTTGCGGCCAGTGCGCTCGGCGTTACCGCGGCCAACACGCTCCTCATCGAGCTGATCGCGGAGGTCGTTGTTGTCGCGCTCGAGTTGGCGCTTGGCCTCCTCGAGGACCTCACGAGCGGAGATCTCACGGTCGAGGGCCTTCTTGAGGTCGGCGATGGCGGACTTGTTGGCGACCTTGAAGTTGTTGAGCTCGCGGTTGCGCTCGCTCTCCTCCTCAAGCTGATCCTTAAGATCCTCAATCTCAGCCTGGAGGTCAGCAATGAGCTGGTCAGCACGGGACTTGCCACGGGCGGCATCCTCAGCGGTCTCCTTGAAGTCATCAAGCTGGACACGGAGCTGCTTCGAGAGCTTCTCAGCAGCAGAGTGGAGCTTGTTCTCATTGTCGAGCTGCTCAGTGAGGGCATCAACCTCCTCTTGGAACTTCCAGGCAAGGCGCTCCTGCTCGTCCTTCTCAGCCTCAACGGC
>Ga0154020_10006251_pt1 | contig 13968 bp, 10 predicted proteins | sample Klosneuvirus_201_FD_109709 | JGI IMG/M metagenome (GOLD analysis project Ga0154020, IMG submission 109709) | Active sludge microbial communities from wastewater, Klosterneuburg, Austria - Klosneuvirus_20160825_MG | ecosystem: Engineered > WWTP > Aerobic digester > Activated sludge | place...
ATTACAGTCGTGTGCAAGATAAGAATGTAAATAGTTGGCCAGGAAAACCAGATACTACCGGAATGTTTTCAGCGAAAATCACATGTGGTGGAAAAAGCAACAAAACATTTATTATTTACAACAATGCCGGCGACGTTGTTCAGTCCGGAAAACTTCTAGACAAGAGCTATGAATGCGGAACTGAGTATAAATCAAATTTCATCGACATGAATTTCGATGGATTCCTTGACTTTAAAGTAAACTACGAGATGGGCGCCACAGGTAATAGTTGGGATGAATACTGGTTATTTAATCCGGCAGATCAAAAATTCCAATATAACATTCAACTATCGGAATTGATTTCTGCCATACCATATCCGAGAGAAAAGCGAGTTGAGTCTTACAGTAGGAGCGGAATGGATTACCAAACTTTGGAAGACTATGAATGGAACAGAGGCGCATTGACAATGGTAAAACGAGAAATTGTAAATGCTGATTCTAAATTTGTTCATCAAATTTATGAAAAGAAGAATGGGAAATTAGTACTTACGAAAGCGGATAATGAAAGATTGAATATTCGGAACTGATCTTTTTTTAAAAAAGTTTGGGCGTGATTTTGTTTTGATATATTTGAAATCAAATAAAGTTTCCATTTATTTTATAGCGAACATGGCCAAAATAAAATTGAATTCCCGGAAAGTAATCTTTAAAAAATAAATTAACATCGTTAGCCATGTGCGGACAAAGAACAGACAATATCATATACCAAGATACTTTTTATCATTTGGCTACCTTGCCATTGGATTCGTATTTAAAAGCACTTAAAGATCCTTTAGAGTTTCAAAGCCCTGATACTGGATTGCAACGTGGTTATGAAGGAACTTGGGAGATAAGAGACAATTTACTTTTATTGGTGGAATTGGATGGCTGTGTTTATAATTATCGAAAGGTTGATATTCATTGTTTATTTCCGGGAGAAGATACCGTCTTTGCAAATTGGTTTACCGGTAAATTGCGGATTCCGTTTGGCATTCCAATCTATCAAGGGGGTGATTATTTTCAATCAATATTTGATTTTGAGCTTACTATAAAAATTGAAAAAGGACACCTCGTTGGCACAAGAATGCAAAACACAATGAAAAAGGGTCGTAAAAAAATGTTAAAAGAAGCTGAATTGCAAAGGACCTATCCATTTTGAGAAACAGAAACAGAATCAATACGATTCGCTAAGGGGGGGGGTGCTAAAAAAGTTCGTCAGCAGGAAAGTTATTTATCAAAATGAATCTTTAATCTATATTCCAAATAGCATTTGAGTAACCATCTAAAGCTTCATCGCTGAATTTTTGATCAATGGTGCCGCCATATTCATCGGAAATACCTATTTTAAAATCTTCGTAATCTTCCTTGTTTCATTTCACTTTACAATGTTAATATGGGACTATATTGAGTTTAAATTCACTCTTTGATTTTTCAGCCTTGTAAAATTCTAAATTAGGATAATGAAGTTTTTCAACCAAAGCTTGAATAGTTTCTGATTCTTCAAATGGGGTGTTAACTCCAAAGATTATTTTTTTAACATACCTTGTATTAAATTCATGCAAACCCGCATTGTTAAGCACGACTCTAAATTCCTGTTCATCTTCCCAGATTTTCGCCTTCGTTAAAACCTGACCCATTAAAGACGAGGTAAAATCTACATCATGCTCAATGAAATTTTGATAATGATTATGTTCAGGATAATTTACCTTCCAATAGTAAGCATTGCTAAATAAATGTTCATTTGCATCTAATTCAACACAAATCCCTCTATGTTTATCCGCATAATGTGACCACATTTTTATTGAGTCTGGAACTGTGGTCAAACATAGAATACCAAATTCTTCATCAGCTCTTTTTTGAACTTCACTACAAAGCCTTTCTTCAAAAATAGCTGGGTTAACCTTCCAGTTCTTTAAGAACTCATTTCTTTCCAAATTAAATACTAGATGCTTCCATCTTCCTGCTATGAAATCATAATATTCACCCATTCTTTTTTCAGTTGTTCCAACTCCAAATATCATAGGCGCTTTGCAATCGAAAGGGTCATTGAAATTTTTGGGTGAACTAAAATAAAAAGTACGGTTTATTAAATTCTCGAAAAGGAACCTATCAATTCTTGTATAATAGAATAGCGGATTATTTACGCTTTCCGTTGCTTCTTCATTAACCATGTTTTAACTCCTTCTTTTATTTCTTTTTCTGACATCAATTCTGAGACCCATACCCAAGTTTCATAACCTTCAGCAAGTCCATTTGGAACGATATTTTTATATTCAACATAAATTGCACTCGGTTTCTGCTTATTTAAAAACATTTCATAAGTACCGATATCTTTTAATCCTCCTGACACGTATTGATAAGTACCACTTCCTCTTAGAGGATTAAAAGGATCTAATTGCATAAATCCCTCAACCTCTCCTAATTGGTAAAATGCTTTAATGGAATAACTTCTTTCTCCTAAATATCTAACTTGCAATTCAGAATCAATAGACTCATAAGCTTCTAAAGGCTTGTATTTAGTATTGATTATTGCAGTATGATCAACTTCGAAAATCTCTTTTCTTTTATAAACTCCTTGAGCTTTGCCATAGACAAATTTTTCTGTGTAAAACTCTTTCACTTCAAGGATCAATAATAGAACGACTGCTCCTAATATTCCTGCGATAATATCTAAGGAATATCCTCTCCAAATGAGAAAGTACCTAAGAATGAGAACAGCAAGGAAAGTTGCTATTGCGCCAATTGATAGCCAGAAAATATTTCTCCTTCTTGAAGTTCCAAATTTCATTGTATTTTAATTAGATTCTGCGCAAGAGAAAATCGTTTTTCCGCAAAATAATAATTAAATGATTTTTTATATTCAGAATAATAACGTTCAATCTTAAGCACTTTATCATATCTGAGAATCTACAGTTTAATTTATATTTGGCTGAACTAATAAAATATTTTTAAATTTACTAAAAATAAAATCATGATGAAAACAATAACACTTGATTATAATCTCCTACATGGCTTAGGCCTTGTACTTGTATTTCGAGCTATAAAATTTAAAGGTGAACCTGATAAAGATGGCCTAATTTATGGAATAAAGCCTAAAAACGCTGGAGAACAGTTAGCAATAGCAAATTTATTGATGGAACGAGTTAATTACCATCGAGATAACTCTATATGGGAAATTAGTTTTTATAAATCTGAAATCGGCATTTTAATAGGATCCTTAACGCAAATGTACCAAGAATTACACAATAAAATTGATAAAGGCCAAGATGATCGTCAGTTTATGTCTGACATCGCATTCATAATTAAACTTTTGCAAGAATAATATTCTCTCCAAAATCCAATAGTTGCAGGAAACTACTGTTAAGGTTGTTGAAGTATCTTCTGTACTGGCTCTTCATATATTCTTTGACCAGAATCTATAAACATTAAGAAAAAAAGATGTTGCCTAAATATTGCACAACACTAAAGTTTAATAACAGGGATATTCCTATGGAAAATTTGTAGCCGGAGTTTATTTGGTAACGATTGTTACGGAGAAAGAAAAAGTGTCGGGGAAGATTGTGAAGGAGTAAGTGGTTTTTCATTTCTCCTTACCAACAAACCCCGCTCGATAACATTATCCAACTTTCCAACCATCCCATTGCACCCGTCACCCCGTCCATGTATTCTCGCAGGAAAAAAGACATGGACGCATTCGAACAAATCATTGGCCAACTTCTGATAGAAGAAAAGTATTGGGTTAGACATTCCGTAAAGATCGATCTCACGCCTGATGAAAAAAGAAGTATTAACAAACCTTCCACGCCAAGACCGGAGATTGATATAGTGGCATATAACACAACAACCGATACAATACCTGCTTGAGGTAAAGTCTTACCTCGATAGTCCTGGTGTTGTTTATGAGCATGTAGCTATTGAACAGGACGAACAGTCCGGCCGGTACAAGCTACTTACCGCAAAGAACTACCGGGAAACACTGGCGAAACGGCTTCATGAGGATTGGTGCAAATCCGGCCACATCCTTCAAAGTACAAGGATCTCGTTCGGGCTTATTGCCGGAAAGGTTTACCGTAATAGAGAGCTAGAACTCCGGAAATATTTCGAAAAGCAAAGTTGGTTATTCTGGGGCCCGGCGGAGATCAAGAGCCGGATTCTTCGGCTGTCTGAAAAGGGTTATGAGAATAATGCGGTGACGATTGCAGCCAAGATCCTAATCAGGAGCTAAGCAAGACGGAACTTCAGTTTATTTGAACCAAGGTTGGTTTAGTGGTGCGAAATAAACGTTTCGGAAAAAGGTTCGTTAGGAATTGTCTGGGAATGGCTCAGGCAGGATTGGGCGGTGCAAGGAAACCTGTAGTTTGTTTTGAACTGGTGCTAATATTCTAAACCTCAAGTTTCTTTTGAAATTGGTAATTCAAGCCAAATTTAAGTAAATTTGAAATTATGATACTAACTATAACTATTCGCGATCTAATCGTAGCTATGGGTGGAACTGCTGTTGTAATTATCTCAGCGTTTGCATTTGGTGGTAAAATATTGTTAGGAAAAATAACAGCAAAGTTCCAGCATGAATACAATGAAAAAATTGTAGGATTGACTAATGAATTATCTAAGAGTAACAATCTTTTAAATAATGCACATTCAATTTTCCTAAACAATGTAAAAGCAATCAACGAAAGGAAGATTTTAATCTTAGAACAAATATGGAAAAATACCTTTATTGTTAAAAGAGCAATACCTCCTAATGTACAATTAACATTGTGGATACTTCAAGATTCTGAGTGGTCTATTGAAACACTAAAGAATATGCAGCCATTTGGAAAACCAACAAAGTATGATAGCATTAAAATGGAAGCTAAAAACAATTTGCTAAAAGTGAGTGATGAAGCTTTTCAATTTATTGATGGAGCCCGTTGTTTCATCTCCCAAGAATTATATCAAATGTATTGGGCTTATAATTTGGTAATCCACCGAACAGTAGACGGATTTATTCGAGGAGTCACTTATAACAATCTAGAGCTGTGGAAGAAAGACGAATATACTATTCAAGGCTTAAAAACTGTTTTGACAGATACGGAGCTTCAGCAAATAGATAAAAAAACCATGGGCTCCTTTAGTTTTACTGTTGATCTACTGCAACTTAAAATTCTTGATCGAATAAAACAAGAGTTAATAGGGAAGAACGAAAGTGCAAATAATTTAAAAAATCTTTTAGAAGTTGAGGAATTGAAAAATAAAATTGAAGCAGGAAATGAGAGTGCAACTATTTAATTTAGATCCCGGCTTTTTTGTCAACTCTTTGTTAATCTTGAATATATTTATCTGTTTTCACACCATAGTACTCTCTAGTTCAATTCCAATTATTTTAATCAAATTATAATTCTTTAAATGAGTGAAATAATTTTAAAATATGGTCACTGTATTATTCCGAAAAACACATTTTTATTCCGAGGCCATCTCAGTGAGAAATTTGAAGATGTAATGTTTTTCGCAACAAAGATATGGATGGCGAAAAATGTCGGAAAAGGTATTCAGGTTTGGAAAACAAAAAGCGATATTGAAGTTGGTTTTTTTGTTAACTATTTGAACTCCAGAAGTCATGCCGTTTCTTCAATACCAAAAATATATTCAACCTTTTTTCCTGAAGAAAAACAATTTGAATTAAGTGATTTAGATATAAAACTAAATCCGAAAAGGATGGTCAAATTAGTTTCAAGATTGAAATCAGAAAATATACTAGGATGGCTTACCTCTTATGAAAATAGAGAAGAACTTGAAATTTGCTTTATAAATAAAAAGAAAACAGAGTCATCGCTAATTTTTGTAGAATCTTCCAATAAAAATAATGCGTTGTATTTTAAGGACAGCCTCAGTAAAATAAAAATATTTCCGGCAAATAGTTTTTTCGAAATAAGTAAAAGTAAAATCACAGAAAAATCATTTAATTCAGAATACTCAAAAAACATCTATAGAAAATATAAGAAATCAATAAGTACTCAAATTCAAGAGGACGTATTAAACGGAGATGATAAAATCAAAGCAATCCATTTTTATTATAACTTAAGGCAGAAACTAAAAATTTAAACATGTCCATCACTCTTTTCACTAACCATACACATCCATGCACATAGCAGCGCCTAAGCCATTATTGATTCTTGATTATAAATTGTTTTTCGGAGAAGAGCCACCGGAAAATAGAATCTCCTTAATCAGTCATATTTCTAAGGAAAGCATTCTCTATGAAATATCAGGATTAAACTATCGTCTTAAGCCCAAAACGGAAATTCAAATTGATGAGACATTTGAAACACAAGTAAAAGAGCTCAAGTATTTCACTATGACGAAAGAACAATTTGTTAAGTATTCTAATGTTGCAGAAAGATACACAAAAAGTAAGGAGGAATATCCAATCATCTTTAATAGGCAAGCTTGCCTATTTGCAATGGAAGAAATAGTCAACTCCTCAGAGATAAAAAACATTGACAACTTCAAAATGGCAAAGCCTGAAGTTTGGGATAGTATTCTAAGATATTTTTTAGCAGTAAATTATACAATCACACAAATAAGAGAAGAAGACAAAGATACAAGAGTTGATTTCGAATCATTAAACCCAAAACTTCTCCCACTAAATGAAATGTCGATCGAAACTGATCCGGTATTCACTCCTTTTCGAGGATTTCATCTAATTGACTTTTTTCTTAAACACGAAGTATTTGGCATTGAAATTTCCAAGTATTTTAAAGTTGTGTATAATATTGAGCCGCAGCAATTCATATTTGAATTATTCAGCATGTACTTGTCAAATAGTAGCGAAAAACCAGAACACAATTTTTTTTATCTAATAAAAGAAGGCCACCAAAACCTATATGATAAACTGAGCCAAGCAACACCTAACAAAGAAACTTACAAATTAATCACTATCCGCAAATCTCCATTTATCAATGTCGGTCCTTGCAAGTATATCTTATCTGACAATTCATTCCTTTTAGAGAAAACGTACTCGCAATTTCTAAATGATTTTTGGTTTGATTGGATAAAAAATGTAAAAGATGAGCAGGGTAAATCAAAATTCAAAATTACCTTGTATCGAAGTGCGTTTGGTTATTTCTTTGAAAATTACATGGGTGAAATACTGAAGGTTTGCTTTGAGAATTACAAGCATTCAATTCTACTTATGTTTAATCAACTGAAATTGCCCACGAAGAACGGAAATATCGAAATCGCAGATGTGTATTTTAGAAGTAATTCTAAGATTATACTTGGTCAGGTAAAATCAAGTAGTATTTATGACGATGATAAATTCGGAGGGACTATTGACACTTTATATAAAAATGACAGGAATTCATTTTTTGAAAAATTCGGCGTAAATCAATTAGTAAAATCGATTGAAATTCTTGAAGAGCACATGATAAATATTGACCCGAAGTTTCCTAAAGGTCATGTCTACACAATCTACCCATGTATCTTTTTAAATGACAAAGCGCTGCAAACTCCTTTAATGGCAGATACCTTTAATGCAAGATTTCAAGAATTAATTGTTGATCTAAAAACAAATAAAGTCAATATTAAGCCACTAACATTAATACACATTAACGATCTTGAAAAGTTAGAAAATTACCTTAATAAAAACCCCAAGGAGATCTGGGAACTATTTCGTTTTAATCAAAGAGACAAACATTTTATTCCTCCAATATATGCAACTTTAAATTTTAAACTTAGAGGGTTAAAATACCCTGATAAGATTATGAAACTATTTACATCGCTAGTTTCCAAATACAATCCAAACAATGAAGAATCAAGGCAGCCTGAAGAATCTGATAATAACTTAATAAAGCAAGAGGGCGTATAATTTACGCCTCCTTTGCTTATCTTTCATGAAACTCGTCTTGAAAACGCTGTAAGGTAAAGGTCCATCAACATAAATTCTTATAAAGTGTATATTATTAGTAAAGTTGCTATTAGTACATCCACAATCAAATTCCTTGTTTTATCGTTCAGCTGTTCATTCGGAATAAATTCAATTTTTATTCAAATGGGATATAAATTTAAATTATTTCTTTAATTTTCTTGAAATCCTTTTATTTGGGTTAATAAATTATTCAATAGATATGTTTAACTGTTTATTTAATCCAGCTTCAACAATTTTTTTTAAAGTCATTATTTCTATATCTTGTTTATCATTTTCTAATTTTGTTATATAAGTCCGTGATGTTCCAGATAATTCAGCTACTTCTTCTTGTGATTTCTTTGCTGCTAATCTTGCTCTTCTGAATAAAGTACCAATTGAAATATTTAATTTAGAATCAATTTCACTCAGTTTATATAATGAATCAGCTCCCACATCAAATGAAACTTTTTTTCTATTGTTATCAAAATCTGTAATTGCTAAAATGACATTGTTCCAAATCAAAGTGTGATTTTCAACTTTAACTTTCGCAAATTCATTTGGATTAAAAAGTTTATATTCTGGATCTTCTTTATCAATTTTCCAAATATTTTTAAAAATATTATTAAAGTTAAGTATTCTATCTTCACCAGTACTAAACAATACAGATACAATTAATCGATCTTTTTCAATACGATTAATCTTTAATATTTTCGGTAATCTCTTATGAGGTTTACGGTTGATATTTGGTTCCGTACTATTTATTTTGGGGGTTTTCATTTTGATTTTATTTTTATTCACGACCATTATTTGCCTTTGTTATTTTTTCAATCTCGGGTTTAGTTCGAAAAAAATTCTTTCAGCGTTTTCTCTATTTTTCCCTGCTTTCAGCCACTTGTGTACCAGTTTTAGTTTGTTTGTTGGTATCCACCCTTCATAGGTTTTGCCTGTTCTTATTTCAATCAATATTTCATCTTCAGCGAAAGCTGCATGAAAATGTGGAGGCAGATGCTCTTTAGAAAAGATCGATATTTTAATGCCATTCATTTCGGCTAATAATGGAGCCATTTTAGATTGTTTTACAACAAATGTACCTAATTAGGTGCATAAAATTAAGTATTTTGCTAATTTTTAAATCTATGAATATCAACATGATATGTAAATTTCACAAACTCCTTAATATAAATACCCCGCTCGCCGGAATGTTCAACCGAATTAATAATGCAGATTAAATTACTATGTAAAATTAATAACTTCTCTTCAAGGACTTAGACGTGTAACACCTAACGCTGCATTATTCTCAATCAATGAATAATCTTCCGCATCAACAATGCCATCACCTGTGAGATCATTGACATTGTAACCAATAATGAATCCTGAAGTTTGGCTTTCTAACTGAATGAAGTCGTTGAAATTTATAATTCCATCCTTAATTCCAGACGTTATGCCATTCGTAATATCGCCGCTCCAGATTCCAAACTTGCCATTGCTTAAACTTGACTGGTTATTCCCATAAGCTTTGTTTGCAGCAGTAGTGAAGTCATAGCTTACAGACGAAGAATTAAAGTTCACCGGTAAGCTGCTCCATGTTTCAAGTGAATTACGATGTTTGACAACTATATAATACTGTTGTCCGATAATGGAAGGATTGAAAATAAATTGTCCTGAACCTGAGGTGTCAATAATTTCTTTTACTGATTGTATTAAATTAAATGGAGAACTGGTGTGATGCAATTCTACAATAATGGTATCGCAAATTGAGGGATAATTAATTTTATCAACCACTGCACGCATGGTTCCTGATGTTAATAAATACCCCTGAATTAATACCTTTAGATTTAATGTAACTATACAGCCTTCATCAATCTGACCATTGCAATTTTCATCAATTCCATTTCCACAGATCTCAGTTGAAGCCGGATTAATCAATCCATTTCCATCATTACAATCACCGCCTATTAAAGCAGTATATATTCCGGATGGCGTACAAAGCCTTGCTGAATCTGTTGTTGAACCATAATTGTCATTATCTGAATCTGCAAAATAAAATATCCCTGCACCAATTAATTCGTCAGCACCAATATCGGGTGTTGTATTATTTCGTGCCTCACCATCAATATCAGTTGTAATTGATGATGGAGCACCTCGATTAACATGATCACAATTATCATATGTTAAATGCAGATCATTCTCATTATTAACAAAAACTACCGGTGTATTTATCGATTGCATGTCGCCACCAGAAATAGCTTTCCAAGCAGCAAAAGATTTATCTGAGTTCAGCGGCCAAAACGGCCACATACCAAGCGTGCTGGTGTTGGATGTACTCAAATTATTGTAATTGGAAGCTGTAGTGCTCCATGAAGTTCCGGTTAGATTCACAATTGCGTAATGACTTCCGGTACCTGATCTATAATTATGAAACAAATTATTTACTACCTGTACGTTTCCTGTTGTTGAATTTCTCCAAAATGACGATGAATTGGAAACTCCTGAATTGACGCCACCGATATAAACAGAATTATGAAAAAATGAATTGACTGATGAGGAAGTACTATGATCATAAATTCCAAAAATCGATGCCCTATGTGAATAAGGAGAATTAGTAATTGAGATCATATTATTGGAGGCAGTAATACTTCCGCTTCCGCCACGGTATTTAATTCCAAGTAAAACTTGAGAGCCGGAAGTCGTAACCGGAATTGTTTGAAAATTATATATTTTATTTTTCTTCACATTAACAATTCCATTCTTAACAAATATTCCACATACAACAGGATAGAAGCCACGATTAGAAGGTTGCGCGAGCAGACCTGTAATTAAATTGCCTGAAATCAATTGTGGCTGAATAGAACTGGAAGCATTCAAAACAATTCCTATCAGCGCAAAATCTCCGGATTCACCAGTTTCATCAGAAGATTTTATAGATGTTGATTTTATATTATTAATAATATTTTCGGTGATGGAATGAGAATAACTTCCTGTTCCTGAAAAATTAATTCCGGTAAATGATGAAGAACCTGTAGATAATAAATTAGAAATTGTGTTATTTTGAATAGTTGCTGCTCCATCAACAGCAGAGGTCGTGATTAATATAGCTGAACATGTTCCGTTTGAAGCCAATGAAATCGAGTTCGGAATAGTTAAACTCCCAAATCTGTTGCCGGAAACATTTACTGCTGAACCATCACAATAAATTCCGGTAAAGCTTGTTAGCATTGGATTTGTTTGAGTAATATTTTCAAAAATGTTATTAGTAATATGTTGAGTGCTTGGAGAAGTATTGTCAAGACTTATTAGAGCCATTCCACCTATTCGTTCATTGTATATGTTACTGAATTTATTATTAGAAACAAGCATCGAACTTATATCAGAATGAATAAGACGCATTCCCTCAAAACTAGTGGTGGAAGAAGCGTTTAATAATGTCACGTTGGCTATGACATTATTTGTGATAGTATCATATGAACTAGTAGAATATAAGGATGCAGATATAGCCTTAAAATCAAAAGTGTTCGCGCCGTCAAATTTCAGACTATTCGTCTGAACAGTATCGCCAATTAGATTATTATTAACGGTTACAATCCCTGACATAGCAATACCTCTAAATGCCGCAAAACCTCCAACTTGATTAAACTCAATATTTGCGATTTTATTATTGTTGACCTTAATTCGTCCTGTCGGCTCTGCATTTTCAACATCTATTCCTACGAAAGAATTATCTGAAATTAACATAGGCAAACCACCGGTTCCGGGAGCTGTACCACCCAGATAATTATTGGTAACATTAAAATCCAAAACACCGCAATTCAAAACAGTAATCCCACCATTAAATACATTTATTCCGTCTCCATAAATATTATTTTGTGTGATGAGCCAGTATCCAATATTTGCTCTAACTTCTATTGCATCACGGCAGCCAACGAAATCATTATTTTGAATAATGACATCATTGGTTTGCATTCCACTAGATCCATCAGCAAAAATTCCATAAGATGGAATACCAATGCTATCTATTCTATGACCAATTTTGCAGTTTTGAATGGTAGTAAAATCATTACCTGAACCTCCTGATGATTCCGGGCCAATAGAAATATTACTTGAGCCTAAGCCTCCTTCAATCGCAAGGGCATTCAACAAATTATTAGTTGCGTCATTATAAATATAAAATGCCGCGCGGAAAGGTGTAGCATCTCTGCTTCTAAACCGCAGCCTTCTTGTTGTTCCCAAAGTCCCGCCCGGAGAACCATCAAAAATGATATGGTCAGCACCATCAAGTACGATCATACCACCAAAAGAAGTATTATATGAACCTATAATATTGATTGTAGAAGATGCATCGGATCGTGCCCGGAACACCGCCTTTTTTGTTGCTGTTCCCGAATAAGTAATTGTTATCGGATATGTTTCTGACGTACTGACATAATCACTCTGAAATTCGAAAAATCTTTTTGAATTACCAGGCAAATTATTTAATGCGTTTACAGCGGCAGTAAGTGTTGCGAATTTTGCCACATAATTATCTCCGTTTGGTTGTGTATACGAAGCACCGGGCCCGATCGCATAATAATCACCGGCTACAATATTCTCGCCGATTCCAATATATGCTCCGGTAAAATTCACAGCGCTTGTGAATGAGGATAATGATAAAGTTGTTGTAATTGTGGAACCCCCCACAATACCACCAATACTGCTGTAAGAGAGTTGAGAATTATTTGAGGAAAAACCTACCAGGTTATTTGTTGTAAGTATCGGAACAGGAGTAGTAGGCGTTAATGCAAAACTTCCAATTGATGTTATTGAACTTAATCCGCTAGTATTTACATACCAGTACCTGTTTGTCATTTCACCATGTAAATTCGATGTATTAGGACCGCCTGCAGGAATAGATTCATGTGCTTCAACTTCCAAATCTAGCGCGGAGAAACCAGAAACTGTAACATTATTAAATTTGATTGGCTCGTATAAAAGTTTGCCGACAGGAAAAGTAATTGATGAAGTTGCACCTGTATTTATAACTCGAATTAATGTGCCGTTAACATATGATGAACCGGATCCACCTGTGATGCTTGAAGTTGCTTTAATTTTAACTAAACCACTACTGCATACAAAATTACCATTTGTAAGGATTAGATTTGATACTGTTACAGAAGAAGAAACTGCAACATGATTTGAACCTTTGTTGATCGATAATGTGTTTAGTGTACTCACAGATGTTGGGATGGTTATCCCGGCATCTGACCCACCATAGTTAAGATCTGTAGAAGAGTTGGTTGTAAATCCAGCCGTACTGCCATTCACAAAAGCAATATTTGGTCCGTTTAAAGTAAGTGAAGAATTGGAAGAAACGAATGTAGTTGGATTGATAAAATTTCCGCTACCAACAATGGTAAGAGTGCCATTTACTGTTAAAGCCACACCATTCTGACTGACATTAAATTCATTATCAATCGTCAAATTATTTACAACAGTAAGAGCAGAACCAATATCCTGAGCAGAGGAACCATTGTAGATGTAATTCGCTGCAGGATTGAAATTTCTTCCTCCTGTAGTTCGAATATTTCCGGTGGCATTTCCAGGAAGCGTGATCCCTGCTGATGAACCGACTTCCATAGTAGCTCCGGAAGACAAATTAAATGCGCCGGTTCCTGAAACGATAACAGTACCACAATTAATTCCGCCGTTTACAGTCAATGCACCATCCACTACTACACCAGCTGAACCACTTAATCGCAAAGTATTTTGCACAGAATAGGAGGCGCCGGATGTTATATATAGAGAATCGAAAAAGTTTGTCAATGAAATACCTGACATTATTTTACTAGTTCCCTGTAATTTAAATATCTGCGTTGAGATGCTAATAAATGAACCGTCAATCGTAAGATCACCATTGATAAGAAAGTTTGCTGTATTGTTATTATTTATTGTAACCCCGGTCCCAACATTTAAATTGTTACAAGAGATAGCTGAATTTCCTCCAGGTGTTGTAGACCATGAACCTGAAGTAGAAACAAAAGAGAGATTTCCGAAAGTTCTTCCGGATATTGAAATTGAAGGAGTCAGAG
>Ga0154020_10006252_pt1 | contig 13967 bp, 10 predicted proteins | sample Klosneuvirus_201_FD_109709 | JGI IMG/M metagenome (GOLD analysis project Ga0154020, IMG submission 109709) | Active sludge microbial communities from wastewater, Klosterneuburg, Austria - Klosneuvirus_20160825_MG | ecosystem: Engineered > WWTP > Aerobic digester > Activated sludge | place...
ATTTGATAGCGTGTTTTTAGATCAAGACCCTGTGTTGTATTCAGCACATTACCGATTTGATATCCAATTGAAAATGCAGGGATGACAAATTTGCAAAAAAAACAAGAGGTTATGTTGTATGAAGCTTGCCATTATGCAACCCTACTTTTTTCCATATATAGGCTATTTTGATTTGTTGTGTAATGTTGATTTGTTTATTGTTTATGATACGGTTCAGTACATCAGACGTGGGTGGATTCACCGGAATCGAGTGCTTCAACATAACAAGATTGGTTGGCAATATATTATTATGCCAACTAATAAAGCCGCCCAGAAGACACCCATTAATGAAATTCAAGTTCTACAAAATAATAACTGGAAGTATCGCATACTTGGCCAGTTGGAACATTATGAAAAACATGCCCCATATGCTATGGAAACAATTGAGTTTGCAAAAAAATGCTTGGAGGTCAATGAAGTCTCAATATCTAGACTTAATGTAAATATTTTACATCAGTGCGCTGATCTATTAAATATAGGTTTTGAATATAAATTATGCTCAGAATTAAATATTGAACTTGATTCTGTCGGCAACGCTGAAGAAAAAATCTTATATTTGTGTGAATTCTTGGGGGCTAGTGAATATGTCAATTTGATAGGTGGTGTAGATTTGTATCATGAAGATAGCTTTAAGGATAGAAATATTAAACTAACTTTTCGAAATACCCCTACATGGATTTATGAGACAACCCCATATGAATTTGAGCCTAATTTGTCGATTATTGATGTGTTGATGTGGAATAGGCCTGATAAAATTAAAGAATATCTAAATAAGTACCGGAAAGCTGAATAACGCATGGAAAAAAATAGTGTTAGTGACCTGGTATTGTTTGGGGGTGTCCCGTCATTTACTGAACCTCTTCATGTAGGCAGACCAAATATAGGAAGGCGGAATTCTTTTTTAAAACGCGTCAATGACATGCTAGATCGCCGCTGGCTTTCCAATGATGGTCCCTTTGTAAAAGAGTTGGAGCAGAACCTCGCGGGGTATCTTGGCGTTAATCACTGTATCCTTATTTGTAATGCAACAATCGCCCTCGAGATAGCAGCGCGCGCATTGGGGTTGCATGGCGAAGTGATCGTTCCCTCTTTTACATTTATTGCCAGCGCGCACGCCTTACAGTGGCAGGAAATTACCCCTGTTTTTTGTGATGTGGATCCCATCACACATAATATTGATCCTGCAAAGATCGAGGATTTGATCACGCCGCGCACCACAGGTATCTTGGGTGTCCATGTCTGGGGCCGCGCCTGTGATGTTGAAATATTAAGCGCTATTGCTCAAAGACACCAGCTCAAGTTAATGTTTGACGCTGCGCATGCCTTGGGGTCAAGTTATCACAGCAAAATGATCGGTGGTTTTGGAGATGCGGAAGTATTTAGTTTTCACGCCACAAAATTTTTTAATAGTTTTGAAGGAGGGGCGGTTACCACCAACAATGATATGCTTGCTCAAAAAATACGCAGCATGCGTAATTTTGGTTTCGCCGGTCTGGATAATGTACTTGATGTTGGTACCAATGGCAAGATGTCTGAAATATCCGCTGCCATGGGTCTGACTTCATTCGAAAGTTTGGATGAATTTATTGAGATCAATCACAATAACTTTCTGGACTATTCAAAAGGTTTGCATGGAATTCAGGGTGTTCGATTAATTAAGTATGATGAAAAAGAAAGAAATAATTATCAGTATATAGTCATTGAGATTGATGAGAATAACGTTGGCGTGGATCGTGATCTGCTTATGAAAATCTTACATGCGGAAAATATTCTCGCACGTCGTTATTTTTATCCCGGCTGTCATCAAATGGAACCTTATCGTTCCTATTTCCCTAACGCTGGCCTGGTATTGCCGGAAACAGAGAGGTTGACGCTAAAAGTGTTGCAGCTTCCGACGGGAACAGCCGTTGGAAAAGAAGACATCAACCAGATATGCGGGCTTATTCATTTTGTGTTTGCAAATGGGGCCGAAATACGGAAACGACTTGAAAGTTGAATAACCAAATTTGATCTACTATTATGTATCATGCTGATGACTTGTTAAATAATGGAGATTCTTTTTAGATCAATTTTTTTGGGCTATATTGCTTTGGTTATGTGGCTTTTGTAAAATTGCTTGACAAAAATGGAATGTCTTGCTTTGAGCATAGCGACACTCCCGCAGTGGAGTATTGCTATGCTTGGTTGAGAGACTCTTGGTCGCAACGAATACGCTCCCTCAGAGCGACACGAATCAGACTTTACAAAAGCCATGCTTTGGCTTACAGGAGCGTCTAATTTCGTGGGCTTGTCAAAAGATTTCACCACAGAGCGCACGGAGAAAAACCTTTAAATATCTCTGTGCGCTCTGTGATCTACATGGTAGTAAGAGATTTATTTTCCATCTTTTAGACACTTTCTAGCTTACGATATTCCTATTTTTAAACTTGGGATGAATTATAATCCTTCAAAAGGATGCACTGTCTGTTTGCCGCTAGATTTAAGCGGTTCAATTTTTTTGAAAAGCGAGCAAGAGATAATATGAAATCTGATAGCAAAAAAGTAATCGTTGTGCTCGGTATGCATCGTGGCGGAACAAGCGCGGTTGCCAGGTCGTTACAGGTATTGGGGGTTGGGTTGGGAGATAATTTATACCCGCCGGCTGACGATAACCCAACAGGTTTTTGGGAGGATCGGGATTGTATTGCCATTAATGAGGAATTATTAAGTTATGTTGACTCTGAATATGACCGTCTTGGCCTGGCTTGGGATTTCGATGTTGCTGATTCGTCAATAAGTCATTTGTATTCCAGGGCAATTCAGCTTGTTTCAAAAAATGTTGTAGCCAATCAAGGTTCTTGGGGTCTGAAAGATCCGAGGATATGCCGTCTTCTTGGATTTTGGAAGGAAGTGTTTAAGGCATCTGGTTGTAGTGTCAGTTATGTGATCCCAGTTAGAGATCCTGTTAGTGTTGCGGAGTCGCTGGAAAAAAGGAATCGTATTCCACCGGAAAAGAGTCACCTTCTATGGCTTCAGCATATGGTCCCAGCTATTCTGGATTCTCGCAATGGGGATAGGGTAGTGATCAGTTATGATTCGTTGCTAGATTCGCCGCAAGAGCAATTGGCTAGAATTGCGGGTTGTTTAAAAATACCGTTTGATGAAAATAATAACGCCTTATTAAAGGATTTTTCTGAGAAGTTCTTGGATAGCAAACTACGCCATAGCGTTCACACGATAGATCAGATCTCATTGGACAACCGTTTGCCAGCCGATGCGCTTAAAGCGTATCGGCTTTTGCTTCGTGTAGCGGGCGATGAGGTTTCCCTTGATTCTGATGAGGTGCATAATACTTTTGCTCAGATTCAAGCCAACCTGAAGGCATATGCGCCTGCATTTGCCTATGCTAATTTATTGGAGTTGGAAGTCGAAAGATTAAGTCCATATCAGCCGGTTAATGATGTTGATCATCAGTCTGCCAGCCTTACCCAAAATAGGAATATCGGGAAAGTCCAGTTGATGATAACTCTGGCAGAGCGGGATGGACAAATCGCTGATTTAACCCATACTGCACGGGAATTGATGGTTCAAGTGCAGCAGAATCAACAGGCCAGACAGGCACTGATAGTTCAATCGGCAGAGAACGAGCAAGCCGCACAGGCCTTCGTTGCTCAGATTCAGAGTCTCTCGTCTCAAATAACTGAGCAGGAACGTGTTGTTCAAGTGTTGAATTCTCAAATGGATGAGATGATCAATAGTAAGGCCTGGAAAATAGCTTTATTTTTCCGCCGAGTTCGTATCCAGCTCGTTCCTCCCAACAGTCTTCGTGCCCGTGGGTTGAAGCTCTTGACAAACGTTGTTCTTTTTCCGTTTAGGAAAATCAGGATAAAAAGAAAATTTGATCAAGACCGTACTTTGATTAGTTCATCCGGCTTGTTCGATGAAGATTGGTATCTGGAAAATAACCCTGATGTTGCTGCGGCAAAAGTGGATCCGATTTTTCACTATTGGCGGCATGGAGGTTATGAGGGTCGTGATCCCAACCCACATTTCTCCAGTGCTTGGTATCTTTCTGAATATAAGGATGTGACCAAGGCCGGGATGAATCCCCTTGTGCATTATCTCCGATATGGCAGGGTTGAAAAGCGCAAGCTCCAAGCAGAGAAGATTGCAGATGCGCTTTTGTTGGAACAGTTGAATTTCAAAAAGCAGAAATTGGCTGCAGATCTGTCCCCCAAACAGGATGATGATATGCTGGTTATATCTGAACCTGTTAAATATATTCCAATGTCAGATAAAGATATTTTAATGCAAGGTGGTAATAAAAGAGATGGCGAAATATCGGATAACTCGAATCTGAAAATTGTCCTGGTTGTTCATCAATTCGTTCCGGATTATTCCTCTGGAACAGAAGTGTTGACTTATGAAACCGCCAAAGCCCTGCAAAAACAAGGTCATGACGTAATCGTTTTTACTGGATATCCCGCAAAGGGCGAATTAAGGGATCATGAAAGATTCGATAGATATGCACATGATGGTATCCGCGTGGAGCGGTTTCGTCATAGCTATACGCCTATGGGTAAGCAGTCCAATGTCATGGAGATGGAGTATGACAACAAGTTGTTCGCTGCATATTTCCGGGAATTTTTGGAATATGAGAAGCCCGATCTCGTGCATTTTTTTCATTTATCAAGGCTTTCCGCCTCTCCTATTGATGTATGCAGGGAGTTGAATATTCCAACAGTATTAACGCCCACTGATTTCTGGTTCATATGTCATACTTCTCATTTAAGATGGCCCGGTGATCGGCCTTGTCCTGGACCAGACAAGTATGGTGTAAATTGTCTTCGTCATGTTGTTGCGATACATCAGTTTTCAAAGATCGATGCGTTATTTCAAAAGTTGCCTGATTGGGTAATCGCAGCGCTAATATTTCTTGTCAAGCATGGGTTTAGCTTTGATAAAAAATATTCCCCTTATGTTCGCGCCTTGGCAAACAGAAGAGATTTTCTGCGCGAGAAAATAAATCATACGGATAAGGTTGTTGTCCCAACTCAAGTGATGTTATCAAGCCTTATTCAAAATGGGCTTGAAGTTCAACGGACAATCTCGCTCCCATACGGTTTGAATCTTTCATATCTTCAAGATGCAAAAAGACCTGCATCGGGTGAGTTCTTGCGACTAGGTTATATAGGTACTCTGTATGAACATAAAGGCGTACATATTCTGGCTGAAGCAATAAAAAAACTCGCAGGCAGACCTGTTGAACTCAATATTTACGGTAATTTGAATGACTTCCCTGTTTATGTTGCGAAGCTAAGGGAAATTAATTCAGATGATCCACGGGTTAAATTTTGCGGCACATTCCCAAATGCTGAGATTGGCAGGATATTTTCCGAGCTGGATGCGTTGGTTGTGCCGTCTTTATGGCATGAGAACGCTCCATTGGTCATTTATACAGCTCAAGAAGCCAGGTGTCCGGTGATTGCATCGAACATGGCAGGAATGTCTGAGGTGATCGAACATGGCAGGAATGGTCTTTTGTTTGAAGCAGGCAATGTGGATGATCTGGTAAAAACCATTGAGCTTCTTTTGAATGATCGCAGGCTTCTACAAAAACTATCTGGGAATGCTAGCAAGCCTTTGTCGATCCATGAATATGCCTTGAAGCTTTTGGATATCTATCAGGGTTTAATTGAAAAGGAAAGATCCTTATGAAATCTGTAATTATGGGAGGCGGTGGATTTATTGGCTCCCACCTTGCCGAGGTTTTATTGGCAGATGGCGATGATGTAAAGGTATTTGATAGACCGGCTGCACGATATTTGGAATTTTCCCGTCAACTGGGAGCGGATATTATTACAGGGAATTTCTTTGATCCCGATGATATTCAGCGCGCGATCATGAATTGTGATGTCGTTTATCACTTAGTGTCCGTCACGGTTCCTCAGACCTCTAATGAAAATCCTTATTATGATATCGAAGCGAATGTGATGGGGACACTGCGGTTGTTGGATGAAATGCGCAAAGCACAGATCAAAAAAATTGTATATGCGTCATCCGGCGGGACTGTTTACGGAATTCCGCAGGAGGTGCCCATCAAGGAGGGACACCCAACTGAGCCCACCAGTTCCTATGGGATTTGCAAGCTTAGCATTGAGAAGTACTTGCATCTGTACTGGGAATTGTATGGGTTGGATTATCGTGTTTTGCGAATAGCGAATGCTTATGGAGAGAGACAAGCCGTGACTAAAACACAGGGAGCTATTTCTGTCTTTTTGGACGGGGTACTTCAGAAAGGTGGAATTACTGTGTGGGGCGATGGTACTATTATGCGTGATTACATTTATGTCAGTGATGTAGCAAAAGCATTCCGAAGTGCAGCCTTATGTGAAGGGGAGGAAAAAATTTATAATATTGGTTCAGGAAGGGGGTATAGTTTGAACGATATTATTAATATTATAAAAAATATTGCTCGGGAGCCTGTGTTGGTAAAATATGAGGCTGGGCGCCCGTTCGATGTTCCTGTTAATGTGCTCGATATATCTCGCGCAAAAATGTATTTAAATTGGCAGCCAACTATGGAACTGTATGAAGGGATTTCGCGCACTTATGAGTGGATGCTGAATGAGCAAAAGAAATGATGGTAATAAAATTCCTAATTCTAAAAGAAGTTTAAATTGAAAAAACTATACGTTTTTATCGCTTTTAGCGCGGTTTTTTTAGTGATTGCTTTATCCCTTGCCTTTCAAATTGCCCCTTGGTTTTATGCGATCAATACGCGTGTCAGGCTATATCTTGATGCGCCAGCAGATACATTGATTAGTATCTGTTGGGATGAGGCAAAAAACGAATGCCTGCCTCTTGTTCCTTACTCGGAGGCGGGTCAAAGTATTGTCGAATCAGGCGGGATTGCCAGTGTTTGGTTGAGCGAATTACCACCGCGTCCAATCTACTATATTTCTATTAATTTTAAGTCTGTTATTCGTGGAGCGGCAATTCATGAAATGGAATTGGATTCATCCAATGTCATATTATGGGGCGCTATCCCGGGAGCTGATGTCCAAAACATAAAAATTGGCATGGATCAGTTTGAGACGCAGGGTATTACGCGTATATTGCGGGATGATTTGTATTACATGGATGGCGATCCCGGCAGTCAATTATTGATACCTCAAGGAATTGAGGCCGGCCTATTAGGTGCTGGCATTAAAAGAACGACAATAATGGTTTGGGGTCTTCTGTTCTCGATTTATTTGCTGTTTGCAATTCCTATATATCTTATGCCGTTTGCTGTACAAAACCTTGGGACTGCGATCAAAAAGGCCCGACTGCCGCACTATCCCTGGTGGGTATTTTTATTCTGCTTCGCGGCAATAGTGCTGATGCCGTTGCTGGTGGCGAATTCAGCGGTTCTGATGCATGAGGGTGACCCATTGGTTTATCTGCTTTGGGCAACAAGAGGAGAATGGTTTACGGCAGCCCGTCCTCCAGGCTATCAATTATTTGTGGCAATTGCGTTGTGGCTATCTGATTATCACTTGGATGGGGTTGTGTTATTGCAAGCTATCTTCCTGGCTATATCAGCAGCAATTTGCACTTGGATGTTACGAAGATGGTTGCATCCCTTGGTTGCTGTGCTTTTTATGTTTTTTGTTTTATTCAGCCCGTCCCAAGTTCACTGGGCACGTTGGATTTTGCGTGACAGCCTCTTTGCAGGTCTGGCTCTGTTGGCGATCGCAACGGTTATTGCCCACATTACTGCTGATAATAAACGGATGTCTAGGGTCTGGCTTGCTGTATTTTCAATTGTTTGTGGAATTGCATTCCTTATTCGTGAGAATGGCATTATTTTACCGGTGGTTTTGGCTCCGGTTTTGCTTGCGGAAGCAATGAAGCGTTTGAAATCCCCGGGCATGATTTGGAAACGCGTGCAGGATGTCACTGTGCTCTTCATGCGTTACCTGCCATCTGTGTTTATCGTAGGTGCCTTGTATGTCGGATTAAGCTTTTATAACTACCTGCATTACGGATACTTCCAAGCCACGCTTCATGTGACGAGTCACCACTTCTTGTGGAAGGAGATAGGTACTGCAACTTTCGATTCCCGCAGTTTATTGGAACCAGATCGTTCAATGGATGAGACAGCAAAAACCTATCTTGGGCAGCCATTATATCGTTCGTTCATTGTGACGAGGGAAAAAACACCGAGATATGATCCGATTTACGCAAGCCTCTTCTCGACTATAAATCAGACAATGGCCGAAAATGGACAGGTCGTAAATTGGTTCCATTCAGCAAGAATTTTAGATGATATTGGGAGAAGTTCAAAGGCTTTAATGCCGTGGCAGGCAGATCTCGCCGGTGCTTTACGACAGTACACGGAACTTTTGACTCAGAATCCATCAGATATTGGTGGGTATCCCTTGAGGTCAGATGATTCGGCCGGCCTTGCATTTAAACAGCAATTGTTGGATCAACTACCGAAAAAAGTAATGTATACAGGAAAAATACTTGGACCCGATAGTGTGATTGGCAAGTACTATCGTGTCACAGAAAGATATTTTTGGTATCGTTCGATATTTTGGATTGCTTTATTTTTTTGTTTATATATGTTGCGGTATGAAGACCCTGTATTTCTTGCTCCCATGGCCTTTTATATCACCAACGATATTTTGCTTGTAGTTATGAGGACGGTAAACACTCGTTATTATATGAGTCTGGATGTTTTGTTAATCTTGCAGGTCGCTCTGGGCTTGAGTTGTTTGATTCATAGGTATTTTAATCTACATGGGTTGACACGACCTGTGGTAGAGTCGCAAAAAGGAACATAGCGCTGTTAGGAATGGATGCTAAAGGAAAATGTAACCATTGATAAACATGTTGACGGGCCTGTTTAAAGAAAATTCAAGAAAGCAGTTTTACATTTTTGTGGTAGTGAGCCTCATGACCGCATGTATTGCTTTATTACTCTCATTGAGGCTGTTGCCATGGTTATATGCAACGAATGTTCATGTTAGGCTTCATATACAAGCGCCGGCGGAAACGAAGGTTAATATATGTTGGGATAAAGCGCAAATTGAATGTTTACCCCTTGTTCCTTACTTAAGTTTAGAAAAAAGAATAGCCAATGTTGGTGAAATTGCCGATGTATGGTTGAGCGAGCTGCCTCCTCGGCCAGAGTATGCTGTATCTTTGATTTTTATATCGGAAGGTGCAAAAGGAATATTTCAAGATTTGGAATTGGATAGTTCGCCAAGTATATTATGGGGTAAAATTCCGGGCGCTGGGGTGGAGAATACAAGGCTTGGAGCAGACCAATTTGAGAAAAAAGATGTCGCTTTTATTATAAGAGATGGCTTGTATTACTTTGAAGGCAGTCTAAGTGGCCATTTGAATGCAACCCAGGAAATTAAACCTGGGCCGTCCAATATCAACGGTGGAACAATGGCACTGGTAATTTGGAGCCTTCTATTTTCGATCTATTTGCTCTTTGCAATTCCTCTCTATCAGTTGCCGTCTGCAGTCCAAAACCTTGGTGTCGCTATTAGGACTGATAGTCCACAGCGCTATACATGGTGTGCCTATATGCTTTGTGGTTTGGCAATCTTCCTTATGTTTTTATTGGCCATAAATTCACCGGTTATGTTGGAAGCATCTGATCAACTTGTCTATCTACATGTGGCATTACGTCAAACCTGGCTTTATTATCCTGCGCGTCCTCCGGGCTATTATATGTTTGTGGCGCTTGCGTTATGGTTATCTAATTATCATCTGGACGGAATTGTGTTATTGCAAGTCACACTTCTTGCATTATCGGTGACGATTTGTGTTTGGACTTTGAGGAAATGGCTGCATCCATTTATTGCTATATTTGTTGTTTTTGGGGTTTTGTTCAGTCCAGCCCAAATTCATTGGTCGCTTTCTATAATGCGTGAAAGCCTTTTTGCCAGTCTCGTATTGTTGGGAGTCACGGCAGTGGTTGCTCACTTTACTGCCACTAATAAGGTGGCGGCTGGAGTTTGGCTTACTATTTTTTCTGTTGTTTGCGGACTCGCACTTCTTGTTCGTGAGAATGGTATTCTTTTGCCGGTGATTTTACTTCCAGTTTTGATTCCAGAGGCAGTGATGCTTGTGAAATCACCGGGGGACATTTGGAAACGTATGCAATCTGTATTCCAGTTGTTCATTCGCTACATGGGGCCTATATTGTGTACAGGCATTGTGTATATTGGACTCAGTACCTATAATTATGTGAATTATGGATACTTTCAATTTACGATTCACGTCACAAGCCATAACTTTTTATGGCAGGAAATTGCAACTGCGAGTTTCGATTCGCGCAGTTTGCTGGAATCAGATCGTTTAATGAGCAAAGAAGTACAGACTTATCTTGGGAGACAGTTGTACGAATCATTTATCTTGGCGAGATATGAGACTCCTGGTGCGGATCCAATTTATGTTAGTCTCTTTCCGACTATAAATCAAATAACGTCCGATAGTGGACGGCTTGTCAATTGGTTCCAAGCGGCAGATGTTATAAATGAAATCGGTAGGAGCGCAGATGCCCTAATACCGTGGGAAGCAAAATTTATTGGCGGATTACGGCAATATAGGGAATTTGTTGTTTCGAATCCAAGGAATACCGGTGGCTACCCCTTGTTGTTAGTTGATCCGACTGGTCTTGCTCACAAACAGAAATTATTGAGCCAGATGGAGAGAAGCATAGAATATAATGGAAAGCCGGTTAAACAGGATAGTGTAATTGGCCAATACTATCTTGCTGCAGATTACTATGAATGGTACCGTCCATTATTTTTTCTGGCATTGCTTATTAGCATATATTTGTTACGGTATGATGACCCGGTTTTTCTTGCTCCGATGATCTTTTTTATTGCAAACGCTCTTTTAATGATTGTTCTGAGGACAGAACAGGCTCGTTACATTGAAAGCATGGATGTTTTATTAATTCTACAGGTGGGATTAGGCCTGAGCCGCTGGATATATAAGCACTCTTCGACCGTCTTCTGCTATTTCAGAAAATTATTCTTTTCCCACTTATTGATTCAGGAGAAATAAATGCCCCCAGCAGTGATTATTCCCACCTACAACGAAATAGAAAATATTGAGCGTCTGATTAATGAGATCATTTCCTTGCCGATAGAAGCGCAGGTTATAGTTGTTGACGATAATTCGCCGGACGGTACCGGTGCGCTAGTAGAAGATATTTCCCGACGAGAGGCGAGGGTATTGTGTTTGCACCGCCCAGGGAAATTAGGACTCGGTACAGCTCATATTGCGGGGATGCGCCATTCGTTTGTTTTGAATTGCGATCCCATAATTACAATGGATGCTGATTTTTCTCATCAGCCGGTTTATATTCCAAGTTTACTTTCAGCATTAGATAAATTTGATGTAGTTATAGGTTCGCGATATATCTCAGGTGGCGATATGGAGGGTCGCAGTATGGCATTACGTGTGGTTAGCCAGGGAGCTAATCTATTTGCAAGAACAGTACTGGGTCTCAAGGCAACCGATTGTACCGCTGGTTTTCGAGCTTATAGAGGTGCTGTTCTAAGGTCTATTGAGCTGAATCGAGTTTTCTCAAATGGGTATTCATTTTTGATAGAAATGCTATTTCTTTGCCAGACAAATGGCTGGAGTATTGGTGAGGTGCCGATTTTGTATCAAGACCGCTTTGCTGGTACATCTAAAATTTCACGTCCTGAAATCTATAAAGCTATGTATACTGTATTGCGATTAGCATGGCGACGTGCGAGGATGGCTAAGAATGTGCTACTGGATCGATTTAGATAGATAAAAGAAGATTAGTTGAGTTTGAAGGATTACCAAATTAACCTGTTTTGATTAAGGAGTGATTGATGAATCTTGTTCCTAGTGAAGAAATTGCGTGTGATTTATGTGGTTCAAATGATTCTACTTTGCTTTATCAAAGTACATTGACTAGCTTAACGCCAAACTCCGATGATTTTCGTTGTACAAGTGCGGCATATGGTGTTCACCCGCCTATTGTACGTTGCAATATTTGCGGTCTTGTATACGCTAATCCTAGATGGCATACTTCTGTTATTAGTGAAAGCTATAGCGTGGTCGAGGATCATCTTTATATCGAAGAACGCGAAGGACGAGTACTAACCTTTCGCAGAAATTTAGCGCCTTTTGAAAAAATAGTTGCACAAAATACTCAAACTAGGCGGTTACTGGATGTTGGTTGCCACATTGGTGTAATGGTTGAATTGGCACAAGAGCGTGGTTGGGAAGCTTGGGGTGTTGAGCCGTCTAGTTGGGCTTCGGAGCACGCACGTGCTCGTGGGCTACACGTCATTACCGGTTCTCTTGGCGAGGTAGAGGTTCCGGAAAACTACTTTGATCTTGTTACAATGTGGGATGTTATTGAGCATCTCTCCGATCCAACTGCAGAGATACGCAATGTCTATCGAGTTTTGAAACCTGGCGGTGTTTTTGCAATTCATACTATCAATATTGAGAGTTGGTTCGCACGCTTGTTGGGTAAACGATGGCCTTGGTTAATGGAAATGCATCTCTACTTTTTTTCACCTCGTACATTGAGTAAAATGCTTGAGCAATCTGGTTATGAAGTGATTCATTGGAGTTCACAAGGAAGGTATTTGCGTTTAGGATATTTCATTACTCGTCTTGAACCTTACAGCAAACCGATTTACAAAATATTAAATGCGATCACAACTAAGATGAACTGGAATAGTATTCCGATCCCAGTTAATTTTGGGGATTTGTTTACACTCTTTGCCCGTAAGAAATAGTAGGTATGGAGAGATGAAAATCTTGCGCTGTTACGATTGAGAATTTAAAAAAATACTGCGGAAAACTTGAACTGATGTTCCTGTTTCTTTTAGAAAATAGACCTGCTATGCATCGGTTTTAAATTTCTGGATAATGTAGCCAACTTAATTACTCATTTCACAAAGTGTAATAATGAATCAGCCCTGCCCGTTGATTTTCGGGGCTGGCTCTTTATTTTAAGCTACAGTGTTTTCTCTATCATAGCCTCTCCTTCTCCGCCGGGCTGGTCGTTGACTATTACGGCGATTCGCACGGTGGTGCCTTGCACCAAGCTGCTGACGGCCGTGTACACCCAGCGTCCGCCGTTGGGCGGTGTCTCTACGGCCTCCCCGCTTTCGATTTCCTCTCCGCTGGCATCGCTCACTGTCACCAGCAGGCGGGTCACCTTGAAGTCATCGTGGGCGCGCACGATGATCGGGTTTCCTGCTTGGCCGCTGTAACCAAAGAGGCCACCTCATCGATCACCGGCGCATTGAAGAAGTCTGCTACGGTCAGCGAAAAGAGCGGTTTGCCTTTGGTCTTGGCGGCTTTTTCGTAGTCTGCCATCACCAGCTGCCCATACAGCACTGCCTGGCGGAACCGCTCCTGATTCTCCAATTGAGAATCAGTCGGAAGCACACCGGAGCGGTCAGGCTTGCGGCCCACGATTACCTCATCACCGTAGTGTTTGAATACAAGCTCTCCCACCTGTCCGCGGATCTGTTCAAGAACGGGGTTTAATTTTACTTTAGCCATCGTGTATCTCCTTATCTATAGTGTTGATGATTGTAAATCAGGGCATGCTAACGGGAATAATAATCGTGTCCTGGTCAGTGATAGGCGCAGCTTGCAGTTTTTAAGAACCATGGAGTCACAGAGAAAAACATATGTCGTTGCGGGCGGCGAAGCAACCTCTTTTCTTTGTGCCAGTCATCATTCATTTATCATAAGTACTTGGAATGAATTCCTGTCTGGTAAAAGCTCTTGCCATTCTTCCCCTTTTTTTCTTTGAACAATTGTTCTGTTTAGATAGCCCTATTTTTGCACCTCTTTTTATAGAATATCAAGGTGACGATTCTCATGTTTTCATCGTGAGCCTTATGTAGGTAGAATTTGTCTTTTGGCTG
>Ga0154020_10006253_pt1 | contig 13967 bp, 12 predicted proteins | sample Klosneuvirus_201_FD_109709 | JGI IMG/M metagenome (GOLD analysis project Ga0154020, IMG submission 109709) | Active sludge microbial communities from wastewater, Klosterneuburg, Austria - Klosneuvirus_20160825_MG | ecosystem: Engineered > WWTP > Aerobic digester > Activated sludge | place...
ATGGTCTTCCCTTCGGCCTGCAGCGCGGCGAGGAGAATCGCGCTCTTGATCTGCGCGCTCGCCGCCTCCGGGGTCACCGAGGCGCCCTGGAGTCTCGCGCCCCGGACGCGCACGGGAGGGCGCCCGCTCGTGGTCTCGATCTGCGCGCCCATTCGCCGAAGCGGATCGGCCACGCGTTCCATGGGGCGCCGGTTCAGCGATGCGTCCCCCGCGAGTTCCGACTCGAAGGCGGAAGCGGCGAGAACGCCCATCAGGAGCCTCAACGTCGTGCCCGAGTTCCCGCAGTCGAGGGTGGCGGCCGGCCGCGAAAGCGGCGCGCCGCCTTGAACCGTGATGAGGGGCCGACCCGGGTCCGATTCGAACCGCGCGCCGAGCGCGGCGAGGCAACTCCTCGTGGACGCGCAGTCGTCGCCGCCGGAAGCGCCCTCGATCGCGGTGACGCCCTCCGCGAGCGCGCCGAAGAGGAAGGCGCGGTGGGTGATGGACTTGTCTCCCGGCATCCTGAAGGTTCCCCGGAAGGACCGGGCGGGCCGAATTTTCATGAAGTCGCAAGGTTAGCTTCGAACCGCCGCCTTCACGAGTTTGCAGCCCATTCACTTTTTCTCGGCATTCCAGATCGCCATATCGCCCCCGGGTGGCATATCCTCCGCCCTCAGCCATGGCGGCCCGCCCCACCACCGTCTGCATTGACTTCGAGAGTCGCATGGATATTCTCGAGCCCATCCAGGCGTTCGTCGACCGTCTGGCCGCGGTTGGCGGCCTGGACGAAGACGGGGTCCACGACCTGTCGGTCTCGGTTCGCGAGTGCGTGGTGAACGCGCTCAAGCACGGCAACCGACTGGATGTGGAGAAGCGCGTGACCGTGACCTTCGGCCTCGCCGCCGGCGCCATCGAGGTGTGGATTCAGGACCAGGGGAAGGGCTTCAATCCCGACGCCGTACCGGACGCCACCGCCCCCGAGAATCTCCTGAACGCGGCCGGCCGTGGTCTTTTCTTCATGCGAGCCTTCATGTCCGAGGTCGAGTACATCTTCCCGCCCGAGGGAGGGACGATCGTCCGGCTGGTGAAGGCGATCGAAAAGCCCGAAGAGTAGGAACCGCGCCGCGGCCCGGCCGCGGCGCCCCCCGTCCCGGCTACGACTTCTCTTTCTTCTTCTTCGCCTTCTTCGCGCCGGGCGAGGCCGCCGGATCCGGGGGCGGCGCCATCATCTCGCGGGCCTGATTCACGAAGGGCGACTCCGGATACTCATCGAGAAGCCGCGCCAGCACGGGCGCGGCCTCGGCCTCGCGTCCGGAGAGGGCCAGACACTGCCCGAGCCGGAGCAGCGTTTCATCGGTCTGGTCGAAGTCCGGGAAGTTCTTCAGGATGTCCTCGTAGCGGGGGATCGCGGCCCGGTAGGCCTTGCGTGACTTCTGATAGAACCAGGCGACCGCGAACTCCGAGCGGGCGAGCGAACTGCGGCACTCCTTGACCCGCTCTCTCGCGGTCTTCGCGAAGGGAGACTCCGGATAACGGTCCAGGAAGGCGAGATACTCGTCGAGAGCCTGGGCCACCTGGGTCTGATCGCGGTCGGGCGAATTCTTCTGGTTGAAGTAGCTCTCGCCGATCTGGAACTGGGCGTAGTCGCCCCGGGGATGCGACGGGAATACGGTCAGGAACTCCCGGTACTGCCCGGCCGCGAGGGTGTAGCTCGCGGCGCCCCCTTCGCTGAAATACGAGTCCCCGGTCGCGATGCGCGCCTCGGGCACCAGCGGACTCTGGGGAAAGCCGTCCACGATGCGACGGAAATGCTGGCGGGCGACGTCCCACTGCTTGCCTTTGAGCGCCTTCTGCCCGGCCTGCCAGATCACCTGATCGGAATTGCTGGCGAGGGTGGCGATGTCCACCTCCTGCCGCCCGCAGGCCAGGGTCGCGGCCGCGAGGGCAGCGGCGAGGACCGCCTGAGTCCGACTCATCTTCATGAACAAATCCATTCCCATTCCGCTTTCAGTCCAGTGGCAAGCGGCGTCTTTGGAATGAATCCAAGATCGCGCGCGGCCTGCGCCGTGTCGGCGAGAGTATCCCGCATGTCGCCCTTCTGACCTTCCTGCCGGTCGATCCGGACTTCCCGGCCGGTCACCGCGGCGATGGCCTCGAGCACCTTGAGGACGGAGATGCGCTGACCGCCTCCCACGTTGTAGACGAGACCGGGCTTCCCCTGGACGAGCGAACACTGCAAGACGTCGATCAGGTCGGCGATGAAGGTGAAGTCGCGGGTCTGCTCGCCATCGCCATACAGGGTGATGGCCTGGCCGTCGCGCACCGCCTTCAAGAACCGGTGGAACGCCATGTCGGGCCTCTGCCGCGGTCCGTAAACGGTGAAGAATCGCAGGCTGGTCACGGACAGGTCGTTGGCCTTGCCGTACAGGTGGACGAGGTGCTCGGCCGCGAGCTTGGTGACTCCGTAGGGAGACACCGGCGAGAGAGCCATAGACTCGCGAAGGGGAAGCTCCCTCACGTCTCCATAGACGGAGGATGACGAGGCGTAGATGACCCGCGGCACCTTCGCATTCACCGCGGCCTCGAGGAGCTTCTGGGTGCCGAGCACGTTGTGTTCCACGTAGCCCGCGAAGTCGTCCCCCCACGAGGCGCGAACGCCCGCCTGCGCCGCGAGGTGATAGATCGCCGAGGCGCCCTTGAGGAGCGACTCGAGATCCGCCGCCTTCTCGATCAGGGTCTCATGGATGGTGAAGTTCTTCGAGGTCTTCGCCTTCTCGAGGTTTCGCTCCTTCATTTCCCGCGGGTAGAAGGGGACGTACCCGTCGATGCCCACGACTTCGTGTCCGGCCTCCAGCAGCCGGTCGCAGAGGTGCGAGCCGATGAACCCGGCGGCGCCGGTGACGACCAGTCTCATTTCAGGAGCCTCAGGATGTTCTCGGGAAAACGCCGGGGCCGGCCCGTGCCGTCGACCGATGCGTGCTCGGTGCGGGCGCGAGTGAGGACCAGAGCCTCCTTCTCGCGGCGCAGCTCGTAATCGAAGGAAAGTCTCACCCCGGTCACCCTCGCGAGAGTGGTGTGGATCTCGATGCAATCGTCGTAGCCGACCGGCCGGAGGAACTTCGCCTCCGTCGAGATCACGGGGAGATGCACGTCCTTCGCCATCAGGTCGACATAGGTCATGCCCCGCCCGCGAAGCCAGTCGGTCCGCCCCACCTCGAACCACGCGAAATAGGCCCCGTGGTAGGCGGAGCCGAACTTGTCGGTCTCCGCGAAGCGGACCCGGATCCTCGAGATCGATTCGCGCGCGCTCATGAGCCCTGCGAAACCTCGAACACCACCGCGGTCCTCGGGTTCAGCCGATAACCCGCGAGCGGACTCTGGGAGAGGATGATGCCCCGGAGGAGGCCCGGGTAGCTCTTGTAGCGGATCTGGGGGGGGACGAAACCGCGGGTCTCGAAGGCCTGCGAGATGTCCCCGATGCTCTTACCGATGAGGTCCGGCATCACATAGTCGCGCATCGAGCCGTTTCTCGCCACCACCAGGAGCACGCCCTCCCCCAGGTTTTCGACCACTCCGGCTTCCGGGACCTGGACGAGCACGGTGTCTTCCGGGACCGCGGAAGGAGCCTCGATGATCCTCCGGATGGGAACTCCCATGCTCTCGAGGCGCAGGCGGGCGCTGCGCAACGCCTGTCCCTGCACATCGGGAACCGTGGTTTTCCGGGCGCCCATGCTGAGAACGACGCGCAGAGTGCGATTCTCCTTGATGGACGTGCCTGGGAGGGGATCTTGTTCCACCACCCGGCCCGCGGCGATCTTCGAATGGTTCTTCCGGCCCGTCACCTTCACCCGCAACCGCCGCTGGGCCGCGTCGTTGGTGGCGGCGGCGAGGGTCCGTCCGGTGAGGTTCGGGGTCGACGTGGTCTGCGAATTGCGGACGATGCGAAGGGTGAGGGCGGCCGAAATGAGCCCGCAACAAAGGGCCAGGGAGAGAACCAGAAGCTTGCGGAGCATGGGATTTCGGGGATGCGGAGCCGGGCGAGTTTAGTCTTTGGGGTCGCTCGGCCGGGACATCGGGCCGGCGCCGTCCTGGCTGCCCAGGATGATCCCGGCCTTGAGCTTGGCCCCGTTCGCGAAATCAAAGGCGGAAACCGGCCCGCGGCTTTCCGGTTGAACGCGACGCAGTCTCAGGGTCGAGCCTCCCCCGCAGGACACATCCAGGCCATCGCGGGAGATTCCCAGGATGGCTCCGGTTGAAAACTCGTCGGTCCGCGCGGTCGCCACGGCCACCGCTTCGAGGATCTTGATCGAGCGGCCTTCGTGCTGGAACTGAACACCGGGCCAGGGGGAGAAACCGCGCAGCCGGTTGGCGATCTCGTTGGCCTCCCGGCCGAAGTGGACGGCGCCGTCTCCCTTGGTGATCAACGGCGCTTTGGTTGCGAGATTCTCATCCTGGGCGACGGGAGCGACCGTTCCCCGGGCCAGAGCGTCGAGGGTCTGGATCAGCAGATCGGCTCCCATCGCCGCCAGACGGGGTTCGAGGGTCGCGGTGGTGTCTTCGGGCGAGATCGCGCACTCCTTCTGGAGGAGGATCGGGCCGGTGTCCATGCCGCGATCGAGCTGCATGGTGGTCACGCCCGTCCTGGTCTCTCCATTCGCGATGGCCCATTGAATGGGGGCCGCACCTCGATACTTCGGGAGGAGCGACGCGTGAACATTGATGGCGCCCCGCGGGGCGCACCCGAGGATGTTGTCGCGCAGGATCTGACCATAGGCCACGACCACGAGAACGTCGGCTTGCTCCGCGACGACCGGACCCGGTTCGAGCCGCAGTTTCTCGGGCTGAAATACGGGCAGGCCCAGCGCCATGGCCGCGGACTTGATGGGGGTCGGCCGAAGGGTCAGGCCGCGACCCTGAGGTCGGTCCGGCTGGCTCACCACCAGGGACACCTGATGGCTCGCCCGATGGAGTGCTTGAAGGGTGGGCACCGCGAACTCTCCGGTGCCCAGGAAGACGATCTTCAAGACGGGGAGTCATCCCAGTCGTTCGCCCTGGCGCGCTTGCGGAGTTTGCGCACCATGAGGTCTCGCTTCAGGGGGGTCAGGCGATCCACGAAGAGCTTCCCGTCGATGTGGTCGATCTCGTGGCAGAAGGCGCGGGCGAGCAGCCCTTCCCCCTCATAGACCCTCTCCACGCCGTCGCGGCCGAGTCCTTTGACCCGCACGAATCGAGGGCGGACCGGCGAGCCGGCGTACCCGGGAATCGAGAGACAGCCTTCCTCCTCCTTGACCTCGCCCTCCCGCGAGATGTACTCGGGATTCACCAGCTCGATCAGCTGCTTCGGGTCGTCGCCGACGGTCAGGTTGATCACGATCACCCGCAGGCCCACCCCGATCTGGGGCGCCGCGAGCCCGATCCCGGGCGCCGCGATCATGGTCTCGTTCATGTCGTCGAGGAGAGTTCGAATCTCGTCCGTGACCGCCGGGACCAGGGCGGAAGGCGCGTGAAGGACACCCTCTCCCCACTTGACGATGGGCCTGATTGCCAACGCGGTTATTCCTTTCCGAAGCCGAAGGTCGAAGCCCGCAGGTCGCGAGCCTTCTCGAAGTGGGCAAGCAGTTGCGGACGCGAATCGCCGCCGTACGTTTCAAGGAGAGCCTGAGCGAGGACGATCCGCATCATGGCTTCGCCGACCACGGCCGCGGCCGGAACCACGCAGGTGTCGCTGCGCTCGATCGCGGCGGGCGAGGGTTCGAGGGTCCTGAGGTCGACCGAGGGCAGGCGATTCATCAGGGTGGGAATGGGTTTCACCATGGCCCGCACCCGGATTTCCTCACCGTTGGAGACACCGCCCTCGATTCCCCCCGCGTGGTTCGAGGGGCGGGTGAACCCCTGGGAGGGAGCGAAGCCGATCTTGTCGTGGAAGGCGCTGCCCCGCATCCGGCCGGCCTCGAACCCCTCGCCCAGGGCCACCGCCTTGACGGAAGGAATGGACATGAGGGCCTGGGCCAGCAGGCCGTCCAGCCGCAAAGTCCATTGAGCGAAGCTCCCGAGCCCTGGAGGCAGGCCTCGCGCCGCCATCTCGATCTCGCCCCCGACCGTGTCGCCATCCTTCTTCGCGGCATCGATGGCTTCACGCATCTTCTGAGCCACTTCGGGATCCGCGCAGCCGACATCCGACTGTGACGCCACCGCCATCGCGTCAAAGGAGACCGGGGCGTCGCTCGCCGCGTTCTCGATCCGGATCACGTGGGAGCGCACGTCCACGCCGAACACGTCCAGCACCGACTGGGCGAGCATCCCGGCCGCCACCCGGGCGGCGGTATCGCGCGCGCTCGACCGCTCGATGATGTTTCTCAGGTCCTTGGTCAGATACTTGAGGGCGCCCGCCAGGTCAGCGTGACCCGGTCGGGGCGACGTGCGCTCGCGCCGGGAAAGGGCTTCGGCGCGATCGGCTTCGGGCACGACGTCGGGCGACATCACGTCCGTCCAGTTCGCATGATCCTTGTTCCTGACCACCAGGGTCACCGGCGACCCCAGGGTGAGGCCGTGCCTGATTCCGGTGAGGATCTCGACCTCGTCCTGCTCGATCTTCATTCGTCCGCCCCGGCCGTACCCGCGCTGCCGCCTCGCGAGCTCCGCGTTGATGCGGTCCTTGTTCACGTCCAGGCCGGCGGGAAGACCCTCCACGAGGCAGAGCACGGCCGGTCCGTGAGATTCACCCGCTGTGAGGACGCGCATCGATCGCGGAATCTAACAGTCCTCGCGCGCGACCGGTCAGCCGGCGATGGCCCGGCGGTAGGCCGAGAGAGTCTTTCGTCCCGTCTCCGCCCAGGAGAACGAGGCGGCCCGGACCCGGCCCTTCGCCCGCAGGCCCTTGCGCATTTCGGGATCGCGCGCCAGGGCGTGCAACCCGCCGGCGATATCGCCCACGTCGAGAGGATCGACGAGCAGCGCCGCGCCCTCCCCGATCTCCCCGAGGGAAGTCGTGCTGGACGTGAGCACGGGCGCGCCGCAGGCCATGGCCTCCACCACGGGAAAGCCAAAGCCTTCGAAGAGGCTCGGGTACACACAGGCCAGAGCGTGCGAATAGAGGGACGGAAGCGAATCCTCGCGCACATAGTCGAGGATGATGGTGCGGCTCGCCACATCCGGCCGGGCGGCCCGGGCGTAGATCTCCTCGCATTTCCACCCGCGCTGGCCGGCCAGCACCAGATTGATCCCGGTGACGTCGCGCGCGAACGCGGCGAAAGCGTCGATCAGGCGAACCAGGTTCTTTCGCGGTTCGATGGTTCCGACGAAGAGGAAGTACGGTTCGTTCATGCGTTCCCCGGTCGGGCGTTCTGCGGTCGGGCGGAACATCTCCGCGGCCGCGTAGGGAATCGCCCCCACGCGATCCTCTGGGATCCCAAGATCCTCGATCACGTCGCGACGCGTGGCGAGTGAAGGGGTCAGGACCATGCGGGCTCCCCGGGCCACCCGGGGCACGAGACTCGCGGTCAGCAGGCGCTTCTTCAGGGTGTGATGCTCGGGGGTCCGGGTCAGGCTCATGTCGTGGATGGAGACCACGTACGGGCCGGTCGGGACCGCGGGGGCGAGGTAGTTCGTGTAGTGAACGATGTCGGGCCGGAGCTTGCGCAGGAGGAGGGGAAGAAGAAACTGCATCCAGGCGGAGCGAATGGGGAAGCGGAGGCCGCACACCAGCCGGGCCGAAGCGGGAAGGGCGCGTCCGACCGGGCCGTTCGAAAGAAGGAGAAGCTCGGAGACGTCCTCGCCCACCGATTGGGCCAGGTGTTCGACGATCCGCGCCGTGTAGTAGCCAACGCCCGAGATGTGGCCGCGGAGCGTGGTGACGTCGATCGCGACGATCATGGATTCATGAGTCCCGGGGTGCGCAAAGTACTCACCATAACCGGTGCCGCGCCCTCCTTGTGACGCTCGGGGAAGCGTCACAGGCCGATTAGTGAATAAGGCCTCATGAACCCGACCATCCTTCAACGCAGAAAGGCCCCGAAGACACCATGCTCCTCTCCCTTGACCCTCCCCGAAACGGCGATCCGGTCCTCAACACCCTTCGCTCCCTGCTCACCCGAGGCCGCCACGCCGAGGCGGACCGCCTCGCCCAGGCCCATCGACGCCGGGTTCCCCGGGAGGATTCGAGAGCTTTTCTCGCCCTGCGCGCCGAGATCGCCCTGGGCCTCGGACGGTTGACCGAAGCACTCGAGTGGGCGAGCGAGGCCCTCAAGGGGATCGATCATCGGGAGGGCCTCAGGGTCGGCCTGGAAAGTTCGCGTATCCGAGCCCTGATCGGCCTGGGCCGATTTCGCGAGGCCGAGCTTCATCTGGAAGGGCGATTCGCCGGCCTGGATTTGCCGGGAGTCGAACTCAGTCTGTTCCGCGGGCAGGTGGCTCTCCATTCGGGGGGGCTGGCCCGGGCTGCCCGTGAAGCCGAGAACGCGTGCGCCCGGGCGGTGGCAGGGCGGCAGCGCGGGCGACTCGTCGAGGCCCTCCTGCTGCGCGCGCGGACCTCGAGGGAGGAAGGGGATGCGCCGGGCGCTCGAGCCGACCTCGACCGGGCCCGGCGACTCTCGAATGGGCTTCGAGACGCGAGCGCTCTTGCGGGCGTGCTGGCCGACCGCGCGGACCTCATGGCCCACTCCGGAGACTGGAGCGAGGCGGCGAGGGATGCCGGGCAGTCCGGCCGCCTGTTCGCCCGGGCTCTTTCGCCCCACGAGCATCTGAGCGCAGGCCGAAGGACGGGGCTCCTCGGCCTCGCTCAAGGAGCGCCGGGGGCCGCCCTTCCCGCCATCGAGCGGGCCGCCGACCTCGCCCGACGCGGGTTCGGCACCATCGAATGCCGGGCCGAGATAGACCTGCTTCTCGCTGATGCGCAACTGGCCGGCCGGGACCCCGAGGGTGCTCTCGAACGAGCCACCGCGGCCCTGTCCTTCTTCCGCGGCGCCCAGGATCCGGGCGGTCTCGCCCGGGCCCACGTGCGCCGGTCGCTCGCGGCCCTGTCGGCGGCGAACATGACCCTGGCTTTTCGAGAGGCGAGGATCGCGAGCTCCATCAACGGAGCGGGGCCGGTGGCGAAGGGCCTCGCTGATATCGCCCTTGGCCGGGTCCTCCTGAGGAAGGACCCCTCCAGCGCGGCGGCTTCGTTCCATCGCGCCGCTTCGAATTCCAGCCTCTATCCACCCCTCCGGTCCGTGGCTCAACTCGGCCTGGCCCTGGCGAATGGCGTCTCGCCTCACAGTGATGCGGTTCAGGCGCACATCGGAGCGGTCGAGGCCTTCGGAGATCTCCGGATCCTCGCGATCGTGAGGTCGGATATGAAGGAGATGTTCGGAGTGGATTCCTCATCCGACTCTCGGGGCGCCTTGCCGGCGGTGGGCGGCGACGGCGAGGGCGAGCGCGGGAATCAGGAACCCGCTACGACCCTCACCGAGTTCCTTCCAGGCCTCTTCGGCGAGTCCGAGCCCGTCCGTCGTCTGAGCGCCCTGGTGCGAAAGGCGGCGCCCTCCTGCCTCCCCGTGGCCATCTATGGGGAGACCGGCACCGGCAAGGAGAAGGTGGCGCGGGCCATCCATGATCTGTCGCCTCGAAGGGACCGGCCGTTCGTGGCCGTGAATGCCGCGAGTCCCTCCGACGAACTCTTCGAGAGCGAGACCTTCGGCCATCTTCGCGGGTCCTTCACCGGCGCTCTTTCCGATCGCCCGGGGCTCGTGGAGAAAGCGAAGGGCGGCACCCTCTTCATCGACGAGGTGGCGGACCTTTCCCCCCGCTCCCAGGTGCGGCTGCTTCGCTTCGTGCAGGAGGGCGTCTACCGGAGAGTGGGCGACGATCACGAGCGGCGGGCGGACGTCCGGATCGTGGTGGCGTCGAACCAGAGGCTCGAGGATCTGGTGGCGAGCGCCCGATTCCGCGAGGATCTCCTTCACCGTCTCCGCGGCATCGGCCTCACCCTCCCGCCCCTGCGTGAGCGCGGTCGCGACATCGTGCCCCTGGCCCGCCACTTCGTGGCGCTCGCGAGTTCGGGCGCGGCCTGTCTGTCTCCGCAGTCCGAGCCGAGACTCCGCGACTATTCATGGCCCGGCAATGTGCGGGAACTCGAGCAGGAGATGCGGAGGGCGGTTGTGCTCTCGGACTCGCGAGTGATCGAGTGGCGCTGCCCCCAGGCGGCGGCCTCGAATCCCGCGCGGGTCGCCGAGTCGGGGACCGGGACCTCGACGCCTCTCCACGAAGCGATGGGCGGGTTCGAGCGGACGTATCTCAAGTCCGTCCTGTCCCGCTGCGTCGAACGGGTTGAGGCCGCCCGGATGCTCGGCATCTCCCGGCAGGCCCTGCATCAGAAGATCGTCCGCTACGGCCTGTAGTCGGCTACCATCCCAGCTGCATCGCAGACCGCGGACCTGGCTCGCCTGCAGCCTCCCGCCCGGGAGGTTCCGGTCGAGGTGCGGCTGTTGGTCAGGCTGGCCCTGCTCGCGTGGACGATGTTCGAAATGGTGACTCAGCTATGAAGACGCTCCGTGGGGTGCTGCTCATGTCGTGCCTGTCGCTTCCGGCCTGCTACGACTTCGACTTTCCCCTCGATCCCAAACCGCAGGTCCCGGTGGACGCGCGCCTGGTGGGCGCCTGGCGGTGCCTGGGTACGCAGGCGACCCTCGACGATCCTCCCGGTGTGCTTCGCATCGATCGCCGATCCGACCTGATCTCGAGGTGGACCTTCGAGAGTCCGTCGGCGAATGGCGCAGCCGAGAAGGGCGAGTACGAAGTCCATGCCTCGACCGTCCCCGGAGGCGCCCTGCTCAACGCGGTCGAGCTGGGTGAGAAGGCGAACGGAAAGTGGAACTTTGTCCGGTACTCCTTCCTGCTTCCGGATGTCCTGCGGATTCAGCTGGTGAACGACGAGCCCTTTGAGAAGGCCAAGGACGCGAAGGCCCTTCGGAGCCAGATCGAGAAGAGAAGGAACGATCCCGCGATCTACACCGACTTCTTGATCTGCGTGCGGCCGAAGGCCTCGAGTGAAGCCTCGGCCACGCCTTCGCCCACGCCCGGGCTCTGAACCCGCGGAGCGCCGCCCTCACCGCCGTGCCCGGCCGCGGCTATCCTCCCCCTTCATGTCCGAGCGGCTGAGCACCTGGGAGAGTCTCAAGCACGCGGTCCGCTCGAAGCGGCTCGCGGTGGTGATGCTGCTGAGCTTCTCCTCCGGCTTGCCCCTCGGCCTCGTCTGGATCGCCATACCGGTGTGGCTCAAGGACATCGGCGTCGACATCCGGATCGTCGGGCTCCTGACCCTCTTTCAGGCGCCCTGGAGCTTCAAGTTCCTGTGGTCCCCATTGATGGACCGCTACGAACTGCCTTTCCTCGGGCGCCGACGCGGCTACGTGCTCATCTCGCAGATCGGCCTGTTCCTGACCGGTCTGGCCCTCACCTTCGCCTCGGATCATCCCGAGCGCTTCGGTGTGATCGCCGCCCTCTGCCTCGCCATCGCCCTCATCTCCGCGACCCAGGACATCGCCATCGACGCCTATACCGTCGAGGTGCTGCGCGAGGACGAGCAGGGGCTCGCGGTGGGAGGGCGAACAGCCATGTACCGGGTGGCCATGAATCTCTCCGGCGGCCTGGCCATCTCGCTCGCCGGGGTCTGGGGATGGACCGCGGTCAATCTCCTCCTCGCGATCTGCTACCTGCCCTGTCTCCTGATCACGATCTGGGCGGACGATCCCGAGGTCAGACAGAAGCCGCCCGCGACACTTCGCGAGGCGGTGTGGGAGCCGTTCCTGGGTCTGCTGTCGCGGCCGCGGGCCATCGAGATTCTCGCCTTCGTAGTCCTGTTCAAGCTCGCGGACGCTTTCGCCCAGTCTCTCCAGCGGCCCTTCTTCCGCGAGATCGGCTTCGACCTCTGGGATGTCGGCATCGTTTCGTCCACCATCGGGACGGTGGGCATCATGGTGGGCACGGTGGTCGGCGGCCTCATGACCACGTCGCTGGGCCTCGGCCGCGCTCTGTGGATCACCGGCTTCCTGCAGGCGCTCTCGAACGTCGGCTACGCCTGGGTTTCGGAATCGGGGCCGGTTTCGTGGGTCCTCTACACCGCGTCGGCGTTCGAATACATCTCGAGCGGTCTCGGCACCGGGGCGCAGGGCGTCATGCTCCTGCGCCTCACCGAGAAGCGCTTCTCCGCCACCCAGTACGCGCTTCTGTCGAGCCTGTTCGCGCTGCCCCGTATCTTCGCGGGGCCGCCTTCGGGGCTGCTCGCCGACACCCTCGGCTGGACGAACTTCTTTCTGCTCACCGTGCTGATGGCCATTCCCGGCATGGTGATGCTGTCGCGCTTCGTGCCCTGGAGTCAGCGCGAGCTGAGATTCGAGGTCCAGGAAGGGGAGCACGCGCCCCTCATGGACGGCGGCGCGCTCGCGCGCTGGACCGGGCTCTTCGGTTCGATCTCCTCGGTGGCGGCCATCGCCGCTCTGTCCGCGCTCGAGGCGACCAAGGCGTATCGCAAGGACTCCACGTTCCCCTGGATGGCGGAGACGCTGAAGATCGTCAATCCACACTCCATCGGCGACGGCCTGGCGCTGGTGGGCGGGATCGCGGGCGGTCTCGTTCTCGGTCTCACCCTCGCCGCTATCTGGCTGACGAGGTCGAGGGGCCGCGTCCCCCCGGCCCCGGGCCCGTCCTGACTAAACTCGGGTTCCGGTCTCACTTCCGAGACCGCCTGGGGAGGTGGACCGTGCCACGAATGTCGACACTCGGCCGTTCAGTGATGTTGCCCCTGGCCGTCGCCGCCGGGGTTTCCGTTTTCCTGGGCGCGGCTCCCGCGCCGCCTTCCGACGGCATCCGGGTGGAGGTCGCGTATCCCGCGACCCTGGGCGCCGGCCCCTTCGATGGTCGCGTGCTGCTGCTTCTCTCCACCGACGACACCGCGGAGCCCCGGTTCCAGATCTCCGACACCTCGATTGAATCCCAGCAGGTGTTCGGGGTCGATGTCCTCGACTGGAAGCCTGGCCAGAAGGCGGCCTTTGGAGGCGACGGGCTCGGTTATCCCGTCGAGTCGCTGAGCCGGGTGCCGGCCGGGACTTACACCGTGCAGGCGCTGCTCCACAAGTACGAGACCTTCCGGCGCGCCGACGGTCACGTGGTGAAGCTCCCGATGGACCGCGGCGAGGGTCAGCAGTGGAGCCTGGCGCCCGGAAACCTCTACTCGACGCCGCGCAAGATCACCATCGACCCGGCGAAGGCCGAAGTGGTGACGATCACCCTCGACAAGGCGATTCCGGAGATTTCCCGTCCCGCGGACACGAAGTACGTGAAGCACATCCGGATCCGGAGCGAGAAGCTCTCGAAGTTCTGGGGTCGCGACATGCACCTCGGGGCCAACATCCTTCTGCCGGAGGGGTTCGATTCGCATCCGACGGCCCGCTACCCGCTGGTCATCAACCACGGCCATTTTCCCGCCGACTTCGACGGCTTCCGCGAGACCCCGCCCGATCCGGATCTGAAGCCCGACTATTCCGCGCGGTTCCATCTCGCGGGCTACAACCGCATCCAACAGGAACTCGCGCATCAGTTCTACAAGGACTGGACCGGCCCGACCTACCCGCGCATGCTGATCATCGAGATCCAGCATCCCACGCCCTACTACGACGACTCCTACGCGGTGAACACCCCGAACCAGGGCCCCTACGGCGACGCCATCAATGAGGAGTTGATCCCGTACATCGAGAAGACGTTTCGCGGTCTCGGCACGCCGTGGTCGCGATTCCTCTACGGTGGCTCCACCGGCGGATGGGAATCGCTGGCCGCGCAGGTCTTCTACCCCGATTTCTACAACGGATGCTTCGCCGCCTGTCCCGATCCCATCGACTTCCGCGCGTTCACCTCGATCAACATCTACGAGGACGACAACGCGTACTACGCGAAGGGTCCATGGAAGGTGGTGCCCCGGCCCGGGCATCGCAACTATCTCGGCCACATTTCGGCCA
>Ga0154020_10006254_pt1 | contig 13967 bp, 14 predicted proteins | sample Klosneuvirus_201_FD_109709 | JGI IMG/M metagenome (GOLD analysis project Ga0154020, IMG submission 109709) | Active sludge microbial communities from wastewater, Klosterneuburg, Austria - Klosneuvirus_20160825_MG | ecosystem: Engineered > WWTP > Aerobic digester > Activated sludge | place...
AAACTGGAAAGCACAATACCTACTTCAATGGCAATAACTAAATCAAAAATAACGGTAAGGAAAAAGGTAACTAACAATATCAGTACGTCAGATTTGTTTCCTTTTAATAATGATTTGAACTGCCTCCACTCGCTCATGTGATAGGCCACAACAATTAGAATACCTGCCAGGCAAGCCATTGGAATTAATTTTGCAAACGGTGCAAGCAGTAACATGATAAGTAGCAGTACCAGGGCATGGGTAATTCCTGCAATGGGGGTTCGACCACCATTCTTAACATTAGTTGCCGTTCTTGCAATGGCCCCTGTCGCTGGAATTCCTCCAAACAAGGCTGAAAAACAATTGGCTACTCCTTGGCCAACAAGCTCCGCATTGGAACGATGTCGTCCACCCATCATACCATCTGCCACTACAGCAGAAAGCAAAGATTCGATACCACCCAGCAAGGCAATGGCAAAAGCAGGTTGAATTAAAGCCTTCACAGTATCGAAGCTTATGCGAGGAAAGGCAGGCAGCGAAAGATGATTTGGGATATTGCCAAATGAAGTTTCAATTGTGCTTACCGGAAATTTAAAAAAGTACACAGTCAACGTGCTTAGCAGTATGGCCACAATGGAGCCGGGTATTTTAGGTGTTATCCGGTGAAAGTTAAACGATATAAGTATGGTGCTAATGGCTATGGCAACGGCATACCCATTAATCGTATTAAAATGCAAAGCATAAACCTCCCACTTTTCAATAAAGTGAGCCGGTACGCTTTCAATGGGGAGACCAAAGAAGTCTTTTACCTGAGAAGAAAAAATTATCACAGCAATGCCGCTGGTAAAACCTACAATAAGTGGATAAGGAATAAATTTTAAAAGATTGCCTAAGCGAGCCAGGCCCATGGCAACCAGAATTAGTCCTGCCATAAACGTAGCAATGGTCAAACCCACAACTCCGTGTTCCTGTACGATGGCATAAACAATTACAATAAAGGCTCCTGTCGGTCCACCGATTTGCACCCGGCTGCCACCCAGAACAGAGATAACAAGTCCGCCAATAATTGCTGTTATTAATCCTTTGTCGGGTGACACCCCGGAGGCAATCGCAAAAGCTATGGCTAAGGGCAGGGCAACAATACCAACAATCAATCCGGCTACAATATCTCTTTGTACTTGTTCTTTGCTAATGCCTCCCTTTAACAGGGTAAATAATTTGGGGGTGAATTGATTCTCTCTCATAGGACATTCCTTGTCAGTTGTCTCCAATTTTTTCAATTACTGCTAACGGTTTCGGTCTTTGCGTTCAGTAAGTTTCTGGGCACAATTCCAATAGCTATCAGAACAAATTAATGCTGTTCTTTCTGAAATTAAGGGTTCATTCTGTCGTAGGTTGCTTTGATAACATCTGGTGTTGCTTTTGCCATTACTTCACTAAAACCAAAAGTGAGTTCTGTCTTACCCTCTTCCATTTGCTGAAAAACTGCGTTCACAAAATCAATTACTGATGGCTGGCCATCGTGTAAGCCTTTTCCACCAAGGTCAGTATTTAATGCTGGCGGTATCATTTCCATAACCTCTATATTTTTTGATTTTAGTAAATGTCTTAGTGAAAGTGTAAACGAATGGAAAAATGCTTTTGTCGCACAATAGACCGGAACTTTTGAAAGTTGGACAAACGCAAGACCCGAAGTAACATTTATTACTGTGTTTAATGATTTCAAGTTTGTAAATAAATCGATTAGATGAATTGGTGCCGTAATATTTATAGCTATTTCCTCTTTAGCTTTTTCGTAAAAGTTCTTGTCTGTTATATCCATCCAGTTTTGGATACCTGCATTGTTTATAAGCACATTCAGGTCGCTGTGATTTTTTGATATCCAATTGAAAAGTTCAATTCTTTCAGTTTCAATAGACAAATCACAGACTTTTGTAATAACGGAGGGATGTGTTTTTGCTACTTCTTGCAAAACGCTTTCACGTCTGCCACAAATTATTACTGTATTATTCTCTTTGAGAAATCGCTCCGTTAAGCCAAGACCAATTCCGCTTGCACCCCCTGTAATTAAGATTTTGTTTCCTGTAAGTTTCATATTCGATATAAAAAAATTTGTATTTAATGTCGCAAGCAAGCAGCTCCATGTTGTGTTTGTGATCGGTAAAATCAATTCAAAAAAAAAGGCTGCACCAGCAACCTCTTTTTAAATTTCCAATCAGGTACCATCCTTGCAAGGACAAAGCTTTTAAAAAATCACTTATTCGACACCAAGCTCCTATTTCGCAAAGCGGCTGGCCACTTCGCTCCACTTAACCACATTCCAAAACGCAGCTGCATAGTCGGGCCTACGGTTTTGATAGTTTAGGTAGTAAGCATGTTCCCACACATCCAATCCTAAAATCGGAGTTCCTTTTACTTCTGCTACATCCATCAACGGATTATCCTGATTGGGCGTTGAAGTAATCGCCAATTTACCCGAGGCATCTTTAATCAACCAGGCCCAACCCGAACCAAACCGGCCAGCTGCGGCTGTATTAAATTTCGTTTTCATTTCATCGAATGTTCCGAAAGCAGCATTAATAGCCTCGGCCAGTGCACCCGTAGGTGTTCCACCCGCATTTGGAGCCATCACCGTCCAGAACAAAGAGTGATTATAGTGGCCGCCCCCGTTGTTACGAACAGCTGCCGGGTATTTAGAAATATTTGCACAAATCTCTTCAATGCTAAGGCTTTCTTCCGGCTTGCCGGCTACAGCATTGTTTAAATTGGTTACATACGCGTTGTGATGTTTGCCGTGGTGAATCTCCATGGTGCGTGCATCGATATGAGGCTCAAGTGCATTAAATGCATAGGGTAATGCGGGAAGTGTGAATGCCATAATTATTAAGATTTAGTTTTATGATTAACAAATATACATATACAGGTTAACTAACCCCAGCACAAAAAAGTTTACCGTACCATCAGATTCTTAAATCTTACGGGCTTTATAACCTTCTTTGGTGAGGATAGCCATTATTTTATCCCGGACATCCCCTTGAATGAGTATGGAGCCATCTTTCGCGGAACCTCCTACCCCACATTTCGTTTTTAAAAGTTTGGTCAGATTTTCAAGATCTGCTGTAGTTCCAATAAAACCGCTAATCAGCGTTACTTGCTTACCGGTTCGCCCGCTACTGTCCATTTGCACCCGCAACATTTGCTTACCTGCAGGGAGCGTTTCAACCTGCTCACCAGCTGCTTGCTCATAGGAAAAATTATCACTGGTAGAGTACACTACCCCTACGCGGGTTTTCCAATCATTTTTTTTACTCATACTTTAAAAACTATGAATTCGAAGAAAGATAAAACTCAAAAGCATAAGTACAAAATTTACAACACCCAGGTTAAATCGAAACTCTACGCCTTTCCAATAAAAGGTACCCAATAAGGAAGTAATTAAAAGTACCAGTGGCAAAAAAATAAAATTTCCATAAATAGAAACTGGGATTTTGGTTTTAAAGTGGGTTGTTTCATTTTCCAATATCAAAGGAACAGCGAATAGGGCCGATGTATAGATCACAATCTGCGATCCTCGTTTAAACTCACTCGCACTTTGAGGATTTAAACTTATTTTATCTCCATCCTGCAGCTCCAACTGCATCGATCGGCTGCCCCGATACTCACTTCTGCTTTGGGTCTTTACTACTTCTTTACGTTGCTTATCGGATGGAAGTGTTAAGTCAGCAATTAAGATGGCAGAAAAAAGTAGTGCTATGCGCGATACAAACACCGCATGGCGTAGGTAGGTGCGCATGGTCTCCAGGATTTCCCTCCGCTTGGAGGGTGCTACATAACTACCGGGTGGTCTTGGACGATACCTTGGATCTCTATGGGGGGTTGGCCCGGCAACGCCTTTCAGCAATCGATCATAGTTAAATTTATTCTGCGGATCGCCTAAGATTTCATACGCTTCATTTATTTCTTTAAAGATGGCCTCCGCTTCTTTAGAGGAATTTCTATCGGGATGAAACTGCAAAGCCAACTTGCGATACGCTTGCTTTATTTCGAAGACCTGCGCGTTGGTAGTAAGACCTAATATGAAATAATAGTTTTTCAACTTATTATAAATATAAAAAAGAAAAGCCTCCTGATTCCAGAAGGCTTAACATTTGAAACAAAGAGTTGGTTTAGCGTTTCACCACAAAGGTTAATACCGGGCGTTTTGCATGCCCTACAACATCCTCGGCAATACTGCCGGCCATCACATGAGCAAAACCTGTGCGTCCATGAGTAGCCATAGCTATCAGATCAGCGTCAATGCTTTCGGCAAAGTGAACAATACCATCTTCCTCGGTGATATCATTAAAGATGTTAATTGTATAGTTTTTCAAGCCTAACTTTTTTGCAAACTTTTGCATGTAATCACGCACGATATAATCGCGCTGAAAATCCCCGGGCGTATTGATTCGAACCAAATGGATGGTGGAGTCGTAAATCTTCTGAGTATCCTTAATCATACGCGAAAAAATTTCTTCGTCTTTATGCATAGCCGTAGCATAAACAATATTCTTAAAATCAATTTTTGCTGGCTTTTTATGAATGCTTAATACCGGGCATTTGGAATGACGTACAACACGTTCTGTGTTTGAGCCTATTAACATTCCTTCCAGTTTTGTGCGGCCGCGGGTACCCATTACCACTAAATCTACTTTTTGTTCAGCAATAATAGTGCGCATGCCATGAAAGGGATTTCCCAAGCGCAGTTCACCACTGACCTTAACAGCCGAAAAACGAGGATCTAGCACTAATTTCTCCAATTGGTCATTAGCTTTCTCTAAAAGTTTAAGGGTATATAACCTATCTGACCAATTTTTCTTGGTTTTCCATTCACCCATAATCGAAAGTGAACTTTGGCCTGCTTCTTCAACAACATGCAGTACTGTTATTTCTGCTTTTGCCTTCTTGGCGATTTCTACCGCCACCTCCAAGGCACTAATGGATATTTTAGAAAAATCGGTTGGAACAAGAATGTTTTTCATTGTAATTTTTTTAAATGATTTTCACTTTAGGATCTCGATAAAAGTACGGAATTCGCTCCAAATTTAAAATTCTATCAGGGGCAAATAACTTCTTTCTGGTCTTTGCCAAAGAGCTGATTATGTGATTCGGCACCGTGTACGATAAAAACGCGGGCCACCATCCAGATTCCTATAAAAATAAATACTACAGTTGTTATTTTTTGATAATTGATTTGAATACGTCTGAAACCCACCCCCATCAGCCAGGTTAGGCCAATCATTACCGGCCAGGTACCAACACCAAATAACAACATATAATAAAATCCATCCCTTGCCGATGGAAGAATAAAGCAATAGCTCATAGCCAAATAGGTTAAGCCGCAAGGCAATAGTCCGTTTAGCATGCCGGTTACGAATATGGCTGATCCCCCTTTTCGTTGAAGCCAGTAATGAAATAATTGTTTGAGCTTTATCGTGAATTTATTTATGGCTTGAGTAAAATAAGGAATGCGAACTCCTGAAATAGCACCAAAGCCCATCAGTAGAAAGACAGAACCAACAACAAGTGAAATAATACTTTGGTAGGAGGTGAGCATAAAAAGGCTTCCAAAGCCTGCCGCCATGGCCCCCAAAAGTCCGTAAACAAGTACCCGGCCTGTATTATAAATTATTTTATACCGAAGAAATGGTTTCTTAGAAGTTATAGCCATAGCCAGCGGACTACACATGCCTGCGCAATGTAGACTCCCTGCTAACCCCATAACCAAGGCAGTCCACATGATTATAGAACCATTAGTTTTTCGAGATAATAATCTTTGCCAGCCAATGTCCAGGTCAAACTAACCCGGTATAAACCCGGCTCCCAGATTTTCAATTCAAAGGATTGAGTATCACCCGGTATAGCAGAAACATCAAAGGTATGATCCAGACGAGAGTCGGAAGGTCTTAATACAATTAGCTTACCCTTTTCCATACTGGATAAAGCTGAATAGGCAATTATTATTGAATGGTCTTTACTTTTAAGCTGTGGTTGTTCGGCCAGTGCCTGCGTGTTTTCCTGCTGAGTCATTTTTTCGCTGTGCTTCAACTCTTCGACATAGTAATTTTTAGAAACCAGACCAATATCGCCTCGCGTTCCAACAACCAATAGAGTTACGATAAACACAATAAAGAGCGCAAAGGCCACCACAATCCACTTCATGATCTGTACATTAAATATTGATTACCTAATCATTGAGTTTTCGCTTTCACAATAGGCCCGATAAATTTCGCCTTGGCCGTTTCTACCTTTTCACCATTTTGATAAATGCCCAACTCAATAACTGTTTTCATAGATGAGATTGCTGACTCCGGTAACTTCACCATAATCATGCCTTTTAAAATTCCCTCTTTAGGAACCACAATAGCCGGATCACCGATTTTCAGATACGTTGCCTCAGCCGGGCTTTCTATTTTTACTTCTAACGGTATATCATCGTAGGTTTTATTAAGAAACTCGATCGTATACAAATTTGTAATCTGTCCATCAACTGTTTTTGTATATAGCGTTCCCGGCACTTTCAAAATAGTTGTCTCTATGTCAGCACGGGTAAAAATAAGGTAGCTTAATAAGCTGATGAGTGCCGTTAGTACAATCAAGTAACCCGCAATACGGGGTGTAAATAATTTTTGAGCTCCCTCCTTTATTGCTGTATACGATGATAATCGGATCAGCCCTGTGGGCTTATTGATTTTGATCATCACATCATCGCACGCATCCATGCAAGCCGTGCAGTTAACACACTCTAATTGCGTTCCATTACGAATATCAATACCGGTAGGGCATACATGGATACACAGTTTACAATCAATACAATCTCCTTGCTTTTCTGTTATGGTCGACTGATTTTTTTTGAGCTTGCCGCGAGGTTCTCCCCGTAGCCAATCATAGATAACTACAATAGAATCTTTAACCAGTAACACTCCCTGCAGGCGGCCATACGGGCAAACTGCAATACACGCTTGCTCTCGAAAATAGGCAAAGACTCCGTAGAAAACTCCGGTGAAAGCGATTAATCCAATAAAGCCAGCCATGTGTTCCGTGGGTGGTTGACTAACAATTTCTTTTACCTGATCAATACCAATCAGGTAGGCCATGGTGGTGTGCGAAATTAAAATCGAAATCAAAACAAAGATTAACTGCTTTGCTCCTTTTTTAAAAATACGTTCTCCATTCCAGGGTCCCTTATTCAACCGTCTTTGTGCGTTGGCATCTCCTTCAATCCAATACTCAATTTTACGGAAAACCATTTCCATAAAAAGAGTTTGGGGGCAAGCCCAGCCACACCATAATCGTCCAAAAGCAACCGTAAATAAAATTACAAATACGAATAGGGTAATGAGGGTTAGTGCCAATAGAAAAAAATCCTGAGGCCAAAATACCTGACCAAAAAAAATAAATTTCCGCTCAAAAATATTAAAGAGCATGAATGGCCTTCCGTTCAACGTAATGAACGGTCCGGCAAAGAAAATAGAAAGCAGAATAGTGGTAACCAGAATTCTTAATCGGTGATAATACCCGGAAGGTTTTTTAGGATAAATCCAAATCCGTTTTCCTTTTTCATCAACCGTAGCCATGGAGTCTCTAAACTCCTCCTCATACTCATAGAAATCCTGCTCCTTACTTTCCTTCATAGCTTCCATTCCATACAATAACAAAAGACACCTTTAAAACATCATCCATCTACGCAAAGTCAAACAAAAGTTAAAGATACCTAACATTACAAACTCGCCTGTGTTTTGGTAGAATCTGCGCCTACCACTTTAGGAACATAAAGCTCTCCTTCTGGCTTTTTAGGATTTTCGGGATTAGACCCTTTAAGAGTAAGAATATAGTTTGCTACATTCTGCATCTTTTCCGGGCTAATAAATCCTTCCCACGAAATCATATTCGTACCCTGCACCCCGTGGCGAATCACAGTAAAAATATCTTGTATAGATCCCCCATGCTTCCAATATTCATCCGTCAGGTTAGGTCCAATCTCGCCACCAGCATCTTTACGATGACAGGATGCACAATTGCTTAAAAAAGTAGCCTTGCCATCTTCCAGGGCAGTGGGGTCAGTAAGAATAGCCACATTGGTTTCGTCAATAATGGCTACCGGATTTGAAGCCTTTAACTTACGGGCTTGCTCATCGGCCTGAGCCACTTGTGTTTCATATTCCTGAATCTGTAGGGGTAGCGTATCAGACACATGATAAAATATCAAATATACAATGGCAAATAAAATCGAACCAACGAACAAACCTGTCCACCAGGGAGGAAGGTGATTATCCAGTTCACGAATGCCATCATAGCTATGCTCCAGCATGATTTCCTTTTCCTTCTCTAAGGGAACAAAATCATTTGACTTGCTCCATACGGTTGACCAGAAAGAAGGTTCTTCCTTGTAGGCAATCCCCAATCGTTCAGCTCGCTCTTTCGTGGCTTGTTTGGCCATGTAATTAAGCACGCGTAGCATATAGATTACGACCAGCAGCACTAGTATTGCAACTGCAAAAAGGAATGCCGCCACCACGTAAAATGAAAACATGGGATCATTGGCCATGGATGCCGGAACCTCTTTAGCTGCCTGGCCAAAACTGGAATTAGCCAGACCTAGCACCGTTATGAAAAATAGTATAATTCGTTTCATGGTGTTATTGAGTTAAAGATTCTGCATCTGAATTAAGTTCTGTCCCATCGTGAAGCGGCTTTTCGCTCATCTCATTCATGAATTTTTTGTCAGCGGTAAAAACCCAAATCAGCAACACGATAAAAAAGACAAAAAAGATAACGAAGGAAATCACCGGCCAAATAGCAATGTGATCTATACCCTGAAGAATATTCTTATACATAGCTTTATGGGTTATTGATTGTTAGCTACTTTTTCCAATTTAATATCGGTACCTAATCGTTGCAGGTAAGCAATCAGTGCAATAATTTCGGCATCGCTGTTTGTATCCAGACCTTCTAACTGCAAGCCTTCTGCAATTCTCTTTGCTTGTTTCTCCAAATCTTCGTTAGCCCGATCTTCATACCCAGCTTCATACGGCACGCCTATGGTTCGCATGGCGTTTATCATAGAAGCCGTTATACTCTTGTTAATTTGTTGCTCAAAGAGCCAGGGGTATGCCGGCATGATGGAACCCGTACTGACTTCGCCTGGTGCAAGCATATGGCGGAAGTGCCAGCTATCCGCATATTTACCACCAGTACGGTGCAAATCAGGGCCCGTACGTTTCGATCCCCATAGAAAAGGATGATCATATACATACTCACCTGCTTTAGAATACTCGCCATTTTTTGGATCATACCGCTGAACTTCTGAACGGAATGGTCTGATCATTTGTGAATGGCAACCGACACATCCCTCGCGAACGTAGATATCGCGCCCATGCAATTCGAGTGGTGTATAGGGCTTAACACTGGCAATAGTTGGAATATTTGATTTAATAAGAAAGGTTGGAACCATTTCAATAGCACCTCCAATTAATATCGCAATCAACGCCAGGGTAGTAAAAAGAATAGGCTTACGCTCCAACACACTGTGCCAGTGACCACCTGCGTGAATAACGGTAGGGAGCGGTGCAACTTCAGCTTCCTCATTGGCGACAAATTGACCCGAGGCAGCCGTTTTCATTAAATTGTACGTCATGATAAATACGCCTGTTAAATACAGCGTACCCCCAACAGCCCGTAACATATACATGGGTAAAATCTGCGTGGTTGTTTCTAAGAAGTTCTGATACTTAAGAAATCCATCAGCCGCAAATTCTTTCCACATTAAACTTTGCACAATACCTGCGATGTACAGGGGCAAAGCATAAAACACAATGCCCAACGTACCAATCCAAAAGTGAAGGTTAGCCAACTTAGAAGAATACAATTTAGTATTCCACATGCGTGGGACCATCCAATACAACATTCCAAAAATCAGAAACCCATTCCAACCCAAACCGCCCACATGCACGTGCGCTATAATCCAATCCGTATAGTGGGTGATGGCGTTAACACTTTTTAAAGAAAGTAGCGGGCCTTCGAGTGTGGCCATACCATAAGCGGTAACGGCAACCACCATAAACTTCAACACCGCATCTTCACGCACACGATCCCAAGCTCCCCGTAAGGTGAATAAACCATTGAGCATACCACCCCAGGAAGGCGCTATAAGCATAATTGAAAATACCACGCCTAATGACTGCGCCCATTCAGGCAAGGCCGTATAAAGTAAGTGGTGCGGACCTGCCCAGATATAAATAAAAATCAAAGACCAAAAGTGAATGATGGAAAGGCGGTATGAGTAAACCGGCCTATTCGCTGCTTTGGGTAAGAAGTAATACATGATACCCAAAAATGGGGTGGTTAAGAAAAATGCTACCGCATTATGACCATACCACCATTGAACAAGTGCATCTTGCACGCCTGCATACCAGGAGTAACTCTTAAAGAATGTTACCGGTATCGCAAAAGAGTTTACAATATGCAATACAGCAACCGTAACAAACGTGGCGATATAAAACCAAATGGCCACATACATGTGCTGCTCTCTACGCTTGATGATGGTACCAATCATATTAATACCAAACACGACCCATATAAGCGCAATTGCAATGTCGATAGGCCACTCCAACTCCGCATATTCCTTAGAAGTAGTAAGGCCTAATGGAAGCGTTATAGCGGCAGCCAGAATAATCAATTGCCATCCCCAGAAATGAATCCAGCTTAGCGAATCGTTAAACATGCGGGCTTTTAGAAGTCGCTGCATGCTATAATAAATACCCGCAAACATGGCATTACCGACAAAGGCAAAAATTACGGCATTGGTATGCAAGGGTCGAATTCGCCCAAACGTGGTGTACTGCAAATCAAAATTAAATGCCGGATAAAAAAGTTGAATAGCGGCCGTAAGGCCCACTGTCATGCCTATAATGCCAAAAATGACGGTAGCAATTATAAAGGCTTTGACAATCTTGTTGTCGTAATGGATTTTCTCTAGTTCCATAGATTTAAGTACAGGTTTAGGTCTATTTTGTGGCCTAAAAGTAGAACTACCCTATAGGGTGCTACATGATACCAATTAGGGTAAAAGATGACTTTTATCATGAATTGGTAGTATGAAAAGCAAAACAATTAGCCAGCCTAAAAATAAAGTACAAATACCAGTCCTCAAACTATTAGCAATCTTTTGAACCCAGATTATGCATTAGGAATGCATAATCTGCCGAAGGGTTGACGATCCTGACGTTTCCGTCAGGATGTCAAGGTTAAACCCTGACAATGAAAATCACCAGCTTGGTTTTTAATCTTGCTATAAGTCGTTGATTTTCTTTCGTCCATTATGCAATAGAAATTTCTATCGCATAATTTGGGTTGAATGTTTACATTTTTTGAGCGGTGAATCTTTCTTTAGCTCAGTTCTCCAATTCAACTAATTGATTTATTGATAGCCTGTAATACGCTAATCAAAATATAGTTAAAGAGTGTTGATAAGTGGGTTGATAAGTTGTGTGATTCTTTTATGAAAATTCTTTGGCAGAATATAGATCGTGAATTATCTTCATATCACTAAGTTGAATTTTTGATCAGGAGATCAAACCACTACAAAAAACAAAAAGTTATCTTCTCCGGAAGGTAGCCAACAAAAAAGTGGAGTGGGATGATTATGTTGATGGCAGACTTTCTTCGGAAAGTAAGTATTAGCAGGAAGTTTGATGCGGTTGTTGTGAAATGACCGAAGTGAATTTTACCAGATTAAAAACAGTTTAAGATTGAGTATCAGCTACGGTTGATGCACAATGAAACGGGGAAAATCGAGCAATTGATCTTTCCCCGTTTTTATTTTATATAGATACCGAATTTGTTTGTTCTTTACTAAGCGAAATGGCCAACGATTTCTCAGCCTTAATCCGGGTTGATTCAATATACTCTTGCGCATTATCAGGCTCTATCGTATAAGAACAAAGTAACACGCCATCTTCAGGATTTTCAACTTCATGAATTTCGGCTATCTCAATAAACTTCCACGTTACGTTCTCGTCTCTATGGTTCAAAAATGATCGTTGTTCAAGCCAGCCTATTACCGTTGCTTTTTCGTAAGCCCAATTAACTTCATCGGCTTTTATCAACCGAACCTGCTCATCAAACTGAGGAGTGTGTGCCCCTTCCCCACTCAACACTTGAAAAACCAACTTAACCAGATACCATTTCATGAGGTTGAGTTTTATTAGTTATAACTTTTAATGTCCACACCTCCGAACATAACGAAGCCAGTAAGAATTAATTTTTTGCCAGCAGTGTAACCTCCTTGTGGAGCGTTCCGCTTGTCATCAACCCCGCCTAAAATAGCGGTTAAGTCCGACTTCAATTCCCAATTGGAAGGGATTACCAACTTGACACCACCAAAAAGTTGCGTTACATCTATTACAACGGTGCCATTAATGTCGGCCTGAGAAAGATCAATGTCGGCACCACCAAATACACAGGTTGTTTCACCTCCTTTAAAGTTTTTAGAAAATACTTTTCGTTTGTTACCGCCAAACACAGTAGTTAAATCAAAATAGTCTTCACCGCCCTCATCCGAAGTAATAACCCCATCGCCCCAGCGCGCTTTCTTTGCTTCGCGCGATGCTGAACCCAATACAGATCTTCCTAAAATAAAAATACCAACAGCAATCACACCTACAGGAAAAGCATACTCATGCAAATCGTAAGGGAAGCCAGGGATATTATCGAGCATAAAAAAAGAACCAATCAAAATCATAACCAACCAACCAATACCATCAAAATTTTTTCTGATTCCGATTATTAACCCTAGCACTATTAAAAATGTGTACCACCGAAACACCCAATGTGGAAAATATAGAATGTCTAAACGATCGAATAATAGAAATGATCCGAAAGCCAGGATAGCAGCGCCCACCCAGAAACTGCTGCTCATTTTTTTCTTTTCGTTGCTCATAATCATTGTGTTTGTTTGCTCAAAGTAACGGCATACACCCACGCAAGGCGAGGCTGATTAGGCTATTGACAACAAAAAGTCGGTGAAACCGGAGTTTAAGAAGGGTGAAAAGAGATGCTGAAAACCTGATTACTGCAGATTCTTGCGGTTATTGGATGGTGGACAATAGTTTTTGATCCAATGGCTGCACGCTCGAATTAAAAAAAGTGACTTGGGTGCCGTCTTCGTTAACTAAAAACTTGGCGAAATTCCAATCGGGATGTTTGCCGGTTTTAGCTTCCAGCCATTGATATAGCGGATGTTGATCGTTCCCCTTTACAGATACCTTTTCAAACATTTGAAATTGTACACCATAATTTTTTTCGCAGAAGGCTGCTATTTCTTCATTGGTGCCGGGCTCCTGCCATAAAAAGTTGTTAGCCGGAAAACCTAATACATCCACCTTACTTCCAAATTGTTCATGCAATTTTTCAAGTCCTGCATACTGCGGAGTCTTTCCACATTTGGAAGCCGTGTTAACAATCAATAATTTTTTTCCCTTATACTGGGTGAAGTCTATTTCCTTTCCATCCAATCCCTTAATCTTAAAATCATAGATTGAATTTGCGACAGGCGTACTTGGTTTTGATGAGGGCAACTTCCCTGTTAAAAATGCTACAAGACCCATGGCTGTAATTGTTAAAAAGATGTATAAAAATATTTTAAATTTCATAGTAAGCGAACCCATCCAGGGTTAGATATTATCAAGAATCTGTTTGTCCATTGGCTTTACAGAACTTTTGAAGAATTTCACGGTACCATCGGGCTTCACTAAGTATTTACAAAAATTCCAGCTTGGCTCTTCCCCTGTCTTCTCTTTTAGCCAGGCATATAGGGGATGTTGATCTGGACCTTTCACAGAAATTTTCTCAAACATTTGGAAGGTCACGCCATAATTGGCTTTACAAAACTCTGCAATCTGAAGATTAGTGCCGGGTTCCTGACCGCCAAAGTTGTTTGCCGGAAAACCAAG
>Ga0154020_10006255_pt1 | contig 13965 bp, 10 predicted proteins | sample Klosneuvirus_201_FD_109709 | JGI IMG/M metagenome (GOLD analysis project Ga0154020, IMG submission 109709) | Active sludge microbial communities from wastewater, Klosterneuburg, Austria - Klosneuvirus_20160825_MG | ecosystem: Engineered > WWTP > Aerobic digester > Activated sludge | place...
GTGAGCCACTCGTCCATGATCGCCGGGCCGGCCTGAACGAACTTGCGCAGCACGACCTGAGCCGCGCACAAGTTCGCGAGCAGGTCGGCGTCAGCATCCGCAAGAGCCTCTGTTTTCCAAAGCGCAGCCACGATCATCTCCGGTGCGCACATTGTACAACACCATGCGACAGCCCAAGCCGGCCCCCAGCGGTGACCCCGACGCAGCACGTACCGCCGCCTTCCAGGCGGCCTCGACGGGTGCATCCTGCACCCGTCCAAGCCGTGGGCAGGATGCCCACGGCGAAGCCGGCAAGATGCCGGCGCTACGAACTGCCATGGCGAGCCGGCTAAAGACCCGCTTGAACGAAGGCTGGATCCTGTGACCTTGAGTTCATTCAAGATTGAACCTTTTCCTGGCCGGCCCGTTATCATGGGTCGGGGGAGGGATCCCCTTTTGCTTACTCTTTGACAACACGGATTCGAGTGGAGGAAACCATGCGGTATTCCGCATTGGCCTTCATGGCTTTGGTCGCCGGCGCAACGGGACTGTTGCTTCTCAACAGGGCCCCGGCAAAGATCCAGAGCCAGCAGGCCCCTCAGCGACTCAACAGCAGCCTCGATTTTGGGGCCGCCTTTGATGTCGCTGCGCAGCAGAACTTCGAATCTGGGCTCAGTAACGCTGAACGGGCATCACTCATCAGGCTTCAGTCGCGATTCTTCCTTGCAGACAAAACGCGCCCGTTACCGACTCTCGATCCTGTACAACCTTTCTACCTGACGCTGTCCTCGGACATGCCGACGGGTCTCAAAGCCGCGCTTGAGGAGGCAGGGGCCTCCGTGCTCGGCTATGTTTATTTGCATACCTATATAGTGCGCGCCCGCGACGCGGCTTCTCTGGCTGCGGTGGGGGAGGTGTTGGGCGCGAGCGAAGTCGTGCTCGGCACGGCCACGAAGCTGGGGATGGATCTGTGCTCGGCTGACGTGTGGTACATGCTCGAAAGCGGCGATGAACCCGTGCGCGCGCTGCGCGTAATGCCCTGGGCGAACGTGCAGCCACAAGACGCGCAAGCCCTGTTCGATGCGTTGGGCTGCCCGGTGGTGCTGGCCTCGCGCGATGAAAGCGGCGCCCTGAATCTTGAGACGCGCTACGTTGATATTGCCGCCAGCGCCGATGACGCCTGGGCGCTTTGCCGCAGTCCGCTCATTGAGCGCGTTGAGTTTTCGCCCGTACTGGCGCTGCACAACCAGGCGAGCGTGGCTTTGGCCAAGGCCAACCTGGTCACGGGCTCACCCTACAACCTCAACGGCTCGGGCGAAATCGTGTGCATCTGGGATGGCGGCAACGTGCAGCTGCACACGGATTACGGTGGCCGCGTGGTCAACGCGGAATCGAGCAGCACGAGTAGCCACGCCACGCACGTGTTCGGCACGATCCTGGGCAGTGGTGCCGGCCAATCCAATGCGCGCGGCTTTGCGCCCTCGGCCACGGGTTTTGCTTACAGTTATGGAGGCGATGTTCCCGGCGAGCGCCGCACACGGCGACATACCTCGCTGCATTGCGCCGACAACCACAGCTACGGCAACGTGGCTTCGAGCGCGGCCGATTACGGCGGCTACGACAGTTACGCGAGCACAGTGGACGTGGACAACCGCGACCTGCTGATGGTCATGTGCAAAAGCGCGGGCAACGACGGCAGCGGCACTACGACAATTACGAACGACAGCTGCATCAAGAACGGCTTCTGCGTCGCGAGCACCTCGGACAGCGGCACGATTTCGAGCTTTTCTTCGCGCGGCCCGGCCAACGACGGGCGGCTGGTGCCGACGATCTCGGCCAATGGCGAGAATCTCAATAGCACCGTGCCCACGAACAGCTACGCGCAGTTCTCAGGCACGAGCATGTCCGGGCCTTCCACGTGTGGCGCAATGGTCTTGCTCGCGCAACTTTGGCGCGCGCAGCACAACAAGATGACCTTTGCGCCCGATGTCGCGCGCGCGGTGGTAGCGCAAACGGCCGTGGATGCGGGCAACACCGGGCCTGACTACCGGTACGGGTTTGGAATCATCGACGTGAAGGCGGCGGCGGACTTGATTCTTGCTGACAAAGCCAGCAACGGCAAACAGATCGTGCGCGGCATCGCGCGGCCCGCAAGCGTGAGCGAATGGCCGGTCGATGTGACGTCGTCGGCCACGCCGCTGAAGGTGACGCTGAGCTGGCTCGACACGCAGCCCAGCGGCAGCGCCACGGTGAAGCTCGTGAACGATCTCGACCTTGAGCTCGTGGAGCCCAACGGAACAACGATTCGCTTTCCTTATAGTGGGCTCACCACCGGCGGCAGCCAGACTACGGTGTTCACGCAGACCACGGCCAACCGCCGCGACAACATTGAACAGGCGGTGGTCACGAGCCCGACCACGGGCCAGTGGAAGATCCGCGTGCGCGGCTTCTCGTTGCCCGACCCCAATACGCCCATTGGATTTGTGGTCGTGAGCAGCCGGCCGGTGTCGCGCGACCATGTGCGCTACGACGACACGCTCAACGCAAGCACGCCCGTGGCGATCACCGACAACCTGCCGGCGGGTGTGGCGCGCACTTTCACCGTGACCGAAACCAAGCTCGTGCGCCACGTGCGCGTTTACGCCACCTGCGTACACACAGCGCGTGGCAACATCAGCATTCGGCTTCGCCATCCTGATAACACAGAAGTGCTGCTCGAAGGCAACGACACCAGCTCGCGTGATGACATCATCGGTATTTTTCCGGATACGCGCAAATACAACGACGACGTGACGACGATTTACGGCAAACCGGCCAACGGCACCTGGACCGTGACCATCGCCGACAACAACGCCGGCGAAACGGGCACGATCAACTGGCTTGCGCTCGAAATCGAATTTGATCCGCCCGGCACAACCGTGAACAACCCGCCCGTGGCTGACGCTGGCGTGGACTTCAACGTGCAGGAAAACGTGGCCGGCCAGCTCAATGGCACAGCCAGCTTTGACCCGGACTCCAACCCGCTGACTTACTCGTGGCAGCAGATCTCGCCCGCTTCTCCGACAATTGCGCTGACGGGCGCGACAACGGCTTCGCCCACGTTCACAGCGCCGAGCGTGACGAGCAACACGCCATTCACGTTCCGCCTTACGGTCAATGACGGCCAGGGCGGCAGCGATACCGACGATGTCATTGTTACGGTGCTCGACTTTACGGCGCCCAACAACCCGCCCAATGCCAACGCAGGCGCGGACCAGCAGGTGAACGAAGGAACCACGGTTAACCTGACCGGCTCGCTGAGCAGTGACCCCGACGGCGACGCGCTGAGCTTTGCCTGGACGCAGATTGGCGGCACGCCGTCAGTGACACTGGCCGGCGCCAACACAGCCACGCCGTCGTTCCCGGCGCCGATGGTCGCGGCCAGCACACCGCTGACCTTCCGGCTGACGGTCAGCGACGGCCGCGGCGGCACGGACACCGATGACATCATTGTCACGGTCAATGACACCAGCGCGCCCAACAACCCGCCGGTTGCCAATGCCGGGCCCAACCAAACCGTGACTTTCAACGCGACGGTGAACCTGGACGCTTCCGCAAGCACAGATGCGGATTCGGACCCGCTGACTTACTCTTGGTTGCAGGTGGGCGGAGTCACCACAGTCACTCTAACGGGCGCGGGGCCGACCGTAAGCTTTACCGCTCCTGCCTCCACTGACTCATTAACATTCCAGCTTACAGTCGATGATGGCCGCGGCGGCGTTGACGTTGACACCGTGACCATCACCGTTCAAGCCACCGCTGGCGGCAGCGGTGGGGGAGGCGGTGGCAAGGGCGGCGGCGGGGGATGCAGCAGCGCTGAAGATCACGGCGCGCTGTGGCTCTTGCTCGGTGCCCTGGCCGCGCTGGCGTTGACGATCAGACTTCGCAAAGCCGCGCTGAAGTAGCGCGGCTGGAGAATCAAGCTTGCACCGGCGAGGAGCGATGTGCGCTCCTCCAGTGGTGCATTGCGGCACGATGCACAACTTCTTGCGGGAGTCGGCATGAATATGCGCTTTTCCTGGAAATTGGCTTTTGGTGTCCTGGCGGCGCTGTCTCCGGCTGTTTTGCTGGTTCAGCCCGAGGCGCAAGACGCGGCATTGAGCCCGGCACGCAGGGCGCAGAGCAGCCTCGAATTGGGGCCGGCCTACGACTACGCGGCCCAGTTGGCCTTTGAGCGCAGCCTTTCTGAGAGCGATGCGCAGAGGCTGATCCGCTTGCGCAGCCGCTATGTGTTGGCCGAGCCTTCGTGCCCACTGCCGCAACCAGCAGGCGCACCGTTCTATATCACATTCAGGCATGACCTCTCGCGTGAGCTTGCCAATCGTTTGGGCGCGGCGGGTGTCCGTTTCATGGGCTACATCTGGCAGCGCACGCACATTGTGCGCGTGGATGACGCACAGGCACTTTTGGCGCTGCGCCCGCTTTTGCGCGCTGAGCCGGAAATTCTGGGCACCCTGCTTTCACGCCGCGAAGACAAGCTTTCGCGCGGCGCTTTTGACCGCGCAAGCCTGGGCGGCGATTTCCAGGTGCTGTTCTGGCGCGACACCGATGTTGCGCAGGCCGCAGCGCTGCTTGATAACGCCGGCGCCGAAATTCTCGAAGCCACGCGCGGGGAGGGCAACGCGATCGACCTCAACACGCCCATCGTTAAAGTGCGCGTGAGCGCGACCGGGTTTGAAACGCTGGCGCAAAGCAACCTCGTGGAGTTCATGGAGCCTGCTCCGTGGCGTGTGACGGATAATCAGGTCAGTGCCGGCATCAGCAATGCCACCAGCGCGATCATTGGCGTGGCGCCGTACAACCTCGATGGCACGGGGCAGATTGCGGCCGTCTGGGACAACGGCCATGCGCGCGATACCCACGAACAATTCCAAGGCGCGCCCAGCCCTTCGCTGATCAATAACGGCACCAAGCGCGTGCTGCGCGTGGACGCTTCGGGCACGGCCGACCACGGCTGCCACGTTACGGGCACGATCATCGGCGATGGCACCAACAATGCGGGCGCCAAGGGTTTTGCGCCCAAAGCCTATGTACTGGCGCACCTCTGGGACAACGTGGACCAGGAACGCCGCAACGCCAAGCACAACTGGAACCACGTGGCCGACAACCACAGCTACTCGAGTTTCAGCGGCGGCGCCGATGATTGGGGCCAATATACCGCGGATTGCCAGGTCAACGACTGGACCAACCGCGACTATCTGGTGCCCATGGTCCAAAGCGCGGGCAACTACGCTTCCACCAATCCCGGTGGCGCCGGCGCCAAGCCTTTCACCGACGGCAGCGTCACGGTCGGCAGCTTCAATGCGCACCGAAACGGATTGATCATGGCAGCCTCGACGGACGCCAATGCCATTACGGCCTTCTCTTCGCGCGGACCGTGCATGGACGGCCGGCTTGTGCCCCAGTTCTGCGCCAACGGTGAAGGCCTCACGAGCGCCCTGCGCGGCGCTGACAACGCCTACGGCAGCTACAGCGGCACGAGCATGTCCGCACCCAGCATGACGGGCTCACTTACGCTGCTTTCGCAGCTCTGGAAGAGCCTGCATTCCAACCGCATCCTGGAATCCGACACCGTGCGCTCCGTCTTGGCCTTGACGTGTCAAGATCGCGGCAACGCCGGGCCTGATTACCAGTTCGGCTTTGGCATCGTGGACGTCAAGGCCGCCGCCGATTTGATGCTCGCAGACTCCGCTTCGGGCGGCAAGCGCATCGTGCGCGGCTATGTGCACCAGGGTGAAGTCATCGAGTACACGGTCACGGTGGCGGCGGCAACGCCTTCGCTGGCCGTTTCGTGTTCGTGGCTCGATATCTACTGCAATGCGGGCGCCTCCGTGGCTGTGGTCAATGACCTCGACCTGGAACTGGTCGAGCCCAACGGCACCACCATTCGCTATCCCTATGCCGGCCTGCTCGCGGCCGCGGCGAATTCGCAGAATCACGTGTTTACGACCACCGGCCCCAACCGCCGCGACAACATTGAGCTATGTCGCGTCGCCAACCCCGCCGCCGGAACCTGGAAAGTGCGCGTGCGCGGCTTCTCGATTCCCGCCAACCCGCAAACCGAAGTGCCCAACGATGTCACGGGCTTCGTGCTGGCGAGCAGCGCTGACCTGAACACGCAAACGCTGCTCTTTGAAGACGCGCTCAACACGAGCACGGCCGTAAGCATTCCGGACAACAACGCCACGGGCGTGGTACGCAACTTTGTGGTCAACGACCCGCGCGTGATCACCCAGGTTCGCGTTTATACCCGCATCGTGCACAACCGCCGCGGCGACGTGCAGATGATTCTCGAATCGCCCCTGGGCACGATGGTCAACCTCAAGACGGTGAACTCGGGCGACCAAAACACGTACACAGACGTTATCGGCGTGTTCCCCGACACACGCCAATACGATGACGACATGACAGCGCTGGTGCACCAGCACATTACCGGCACCTGGAAAGTGCACGTGCGCGACCGCGTGGCCACCAACACCGGCACGCTCAACTATCTCGCGCTCGAATTCAACCTGCGCACCAATGCAGCGCCCAACGCTGACGCCGGCACGGCGTTTTCGGTGCGTGAAGTGGCGCCGGGCCAGCTCAATGCTTCAGCCAGCAGCGACCCGGAGGGAAACCCGATCACTTACCAGTGGGCCCAGACTTCGGGCGCGGTCACGGTGACTCTAACGGGCGCCAACACCGCCACGCCCAGCTTCACTTCGCCCTCGGTCTCGCAGGACGAAGTCGTCACCTTTGAGGTAACGGTGCGTGATGCCAGCCTGGACGCCGATACGGCCACGGTGCAGGTGACGATCTTGAACAATGCCGCGCCTGTGGCGTTTGCCGGGAACGACGACACCGCGCGCGAAAACGACCCGGTGCAACTCAGCGCCGTCGGCAGCTCCAACGCCGAAAGCGACCCGCTGACTTATGCCTGGACGCAACTCTCCGGCACGGCTGCAACGCTGACGGGCGCGAACACGCAAACGCCCACGTTCACCGCGCCCTGGGTCAGTGCTGACGACAACCTGGTGTTCGAAGTAACGGTTACCGATGATCGCGGCGATTACAGCACCGATACGGTGACGATCACCGTGCTCAACAATGCCGCGCCAGTTGCCGACGCGGGCGCCGACTTCGCCGCACTGGAAGGTGCGACGTCGATCGTGCTTGACGCCAGCGCCAGCAGCGACGCCGAGAGCGATCCGCTGACCTACGCGTGGACACAGACCGCCGGTACGAGCGTGACGCTCAATAACGCCGCCACGGCAAGTCCCGACTTCGATGCGCCGCTGGTGGCGGCCAGCGAGGTTTTGGAGTTCGAAGTTACAGTCACGGATGACCGCGGCGATTTCACGACCGATCGCGTGCAGGTGACCGTCGAGGAGAATCTGCCGCCCGTCGCCAACGCCGGCCCCGATCAGGGCGCCATGTTCACGTCGCTCGTTCAGCTCAGCGGCAGCGCCAGCACGGACCCGAACACCGGCGACGTGCTGACGTATTCCTGGACGCAGATCTCCGGCACGAGCGTCACGCTCAGCGGCGCCAACACGGCGTTCCCGTCGTTCGTCACCGGCAGCGGAGACGCGAACTTCGTGTTCGAACTGACCGTGACCGATTCGCTGGGCCTGACCTCGACCGATCAAGTGCGTGTGGTCGTGAACAAGAACGGCGTCATCGGCAGTGGGGGAGGCGGCGGCGACAAGGGCGACGGCGGCTGCAGCACCGGCGAGTCAGTGGGGGTGCTGTGGCTTGCGGGCCTGATGCTGGCGTTGCTGTTGAGGCGCTCACACCGGGAGAAGGCAATCGCACGTTGAAGGTGAGTGTGCGTCCATGAGTAGGGGCGACATATATGTCGCCCCTACGGTGCAATCTCTCGAGGGCGACCCATGGGTCGCCCCTACAGCGCACCGAAATCCTTGAGCGCTTTCTTCAGAGCTTCCTTGTTCTTGTCCGCCAGCGGCGCCAGCGGCAGGCGCACGTGCTCTTTGATCTTGCCCATCATCGCCAGCGCCGCCTTGGCGGGTACGGGGTTGGTTTCAATGAACAACGCGTTAATCACGGGCAGCAGCTTCAAATGCAGCTCCATGCCCTTTTCAAGATTCTTCGCTGCGCAGGCGTTCACGAGATCGCGAATCGCGCGCGGCACTACGTTGCTCGCCACGGAAATCACGCCCGTGGCCCCCATCGCCATCATGGGAAAAGTCAATCCGTCATCGCCTGAAAGCACGGTGAGCTTCGATAGTCGCATCACCTGCGCGGTCTGCTCCAGGTTCGCCGCAGCGTCCTTGTAGGCCACCACGTTCTTGAAATCAGCGTTTAGGCGCGCGCAGGTTTCGGGCAATAAATTCACAGCCGCGCGGCCCGGCACGTTGTAAAGAACCACAGGCAGCTTGGTTGATTTCGCCACTTCGGCGTAATGGCGATAAAGGCCTTCCTGCTGCGGCTTGTTGTAGGCGGGCGTGACGACCAATACGGCATCGGCGCCCAGTTTCTCGGCGCGCTTGGTGGCTTCTACGGTGGCCCATGTCGCGCTTGAGCCCGTGCCGGCAATAATCGGCACGCGCTTTTTGGCGGCCTTGATGACGCGCTCGATCACCGCGCTGCGTTCTTCATCGTTGAGCGTGATGCTTTCGCCCGTGCTGCCGCAGGGAATCAAACCCTGCGTGCCCTGCTCGATCTGCCAGTGAACGAGTTTTTCCAGCGCGTCGAGGTCAACTTTGCCCGCGTCATCAAAGGGCGTAACAATGGCCGTGATGCTGCCCGCAAACATGTGTGCTCCCGAAAGTGCCAAAGCAGAATGACCATTTTTCGCGCGCCGTCAATCAGCAGTGCCCGCAAAGCCGCTAACTGAGCGGTTAGCGAGCCCCTGCCCGAATCTGTCGCCACGCCTGCTAACATTCCAGTGGGGGACTCATGCCGGTAATCGGACTGAGCATGCGCGCTATTGAACGCGGCGAGAAGCCGCGTCGTGCCCGCGCGCCCAAAGTGGTCAAACCCCCACGGCCACTGAGCAAACTGCGCCAGCGCGGCTACCCCAAGGACTGGGCCAAGATCAGCAAGCGCGTGCGCTTTGATCGCGCCAAGGGCATCTGCGAAAACTGCGGCAAGCGCCACGGCGAGTTTGTCTACCAGGGCCCGCAAGGCTCGTGGCAACGCGACGGCAAATGGTTTGACGCGAGCGGCAAACCCATCGATGCGCCACCGCCCTGGCCTTCGCGCCAATGGTGGGACCATCTGCGGCACTACGGCGACCCGCCGCAAATCAGGCGCGTGAAGGTCATCCTGCACACGGCGCACCTCGACCACAACCCCAGCAACTGCGCCGATGAAAACCTCGCGGCGCTGTGCCAGGCCTGCCATCTTCGCTATGACATTGACCTGCACCGCTGGACGTGGGGCATCAACAGGGATTTGGCTAGAGGCCAGGGTGTTATGTTTGCTGGGCCAAGGCGCACCTGAACCCCCCGCCCCAAATCCCCTACGTCCGATAATCAGTGTTATGTGCGGTTGGGGGTTGGAGGGGGCTTCCGCCCGCCGTCAGGCCTTGCTGGCTGGCTTGGCGCCGATTGGCGTTCTCGGATTGCTGCATTGCTTGCGCGCGCACGAGTTTACTTCACCGGCTTGGCCTTTCGGGAGTTAAACTGACACTTTGCCCCGACTCTCGGCCCCAATTGAGGCTTTCCTTGGCTTCTAAATCGATCCTGGCGCTTTTCGCCCTGTGCGCCGCTCTGCTGGCGGCTTCCACGCTGGGCGCTGCCACTTTGAACGTGACGCTCAGCGGCGCTTCGCCCGCGAACTTTGAAAACCGGCTTAGCGACACTTCTGTTGAGGTCACGCGCTTTGTGCTGACCTCGACGGGCGCTTCCGTGGATTGCTCGGCCATCACCATCACGTTCACGAACCCCACTACGGCTGACGAGGCTTTTACGGCCGTGCGCGTGTTTTACGACGCCAACGGGAACTCCAGCTTCGAAGCCGGAGAGGAAATCGGCGTGGGCCAGGCACCCAACGGCGCGGCTGCGACGCTGGCCTTCACGGGCAATTTCACGGTGCCCACAAGCTCGCGACTGATGCAGGTGATCGTGAACACCGGCGCCAACGTGGCCAGTTACGGCGGCGCTTACCGTTTCAGCATCGCAGCGGCTGCGGATATCACGCTGGTGAATCCCGGCACCGATAGCGTCACGGGTGCGTTTCCCGTGCAGGGCAACACGCTCACGATCCGTAACAGTGTCACGAACCTGCTTGCGGGCACGGGCAACCCGGCAAGCCCGCGCACTGTCGCGCGCGGCTCACAGAACGTGGCCGGCGCGCATTTTCGCCTCGATTGCCTGGCGGCCGCGATTCCCGGCGAGCTGGTGGGTCTTGACCTGTCAAGCATCACCGTGAATCTCAACCTGGGTGCGCCTGCCGATGCCAATGTGATCGCCTCGGTCAGCCTGTTCGGCGACGATTTCGATGCCGCGTTCGAGCCCAACACGCAAGACCCGCTGATTCAGGCGCGCACCAGCGCCGACGTCGCCAAATGGACAGTGGCCGGCAGCACGCTGACGGTGATCTTTGACGGTGCGCCGGTCACGGCGCTGACCTCGATCAATTCGGGAACGGTGCGCGCGTTCTGGATTGGTATCAGCTTCAACAGCACGGCCGACGCTGTCGTGGAAGTGCTGGTCAATCGCACCGGAATTCTCGGGGCCGAAGGCGCAAGCGGCGATTTCATGACCACCGCGATCACCAGCATCAGCGGCAACGTGATTACCGTCAGCGGAAGCGGCGGCGGTGGTGGTGACGGCGGCCAGGGAAACCGGCCCTCGGAAGAAGGCGGCTGTGTTGCCTGCCCCACTGGCGCATCGGCGCCGTGGATGTTGCTTTGCATGTTGGCGGCTGGCTTGTGGTTTGTGCGTAAGCGCAAACGGCCCAATTCCACTACTTAGTTAGATACTGGGCAACTGGAGAGGACATGAAAGCCACAGCGTTGGGTTTGTTGGCGTTGGCAAGCGTGCTGTTTGCGGGCTCGCTCAGCGCCGTTGCCGTGGGGGAAATGGGCCCCGACTTCAAGTTCGACAAGAGCTGGAACACAATTGAGGGCGCGACCAAGCTCTCGGACTACCGTGAGCGGGTGGTACTCGTTGAACGATGGGCCACGAACTGAAGCCCCTGCATGCGCGGGGTCCCGCACTTGAATGAACTGAACAAGAAATACCGCGAACGCGGCTTCGAGATTGTTGCCGTAAGCAGTGAAGCCGCCGGCACCATTGAAGACAAGATGGTCAAAGGGGCAAGCGCCTCCTTTGGAGTCGTAAAGGCCGATATTGCAGCCCTGTACCAGACCAACGGAATCCCCCACGGCTGGGTCCTTGACGCCGAGGGAAAGTGCATCTGGGAAGGCCACCCGGACCAGTTGAACGATGCACAGATCGAAGAGTGGATCAAAGATCTCGCCCCCGGAAAAATCACCAAGGAAGTCCAAAAGCCGCTCAAGCCCGCCGTCGAGGCCTACAACAAGGGCCAGTTCGGCAAGGCCTTTGAGGCCGTGGCAGAGCATCTTGCGGCAGAGGACGAAAAGGTCAAAGCCGACGCCGAGTACGTAAACGGCGTGATCGAAAAACGCAAAGCAGCGGGCGAGGCCAAGGCCAAGAAGCTGCGCGACGCGGGCGATCTCGTCAAGCTCGTGCCGATCCTTGAGGAAGAAGCCAAGGGCTGGGAAGGCAGCGAATACGGCAAAGCCTGCGGCGACGAAGCCAAGACGGTCAAGGCGAGCAAGGAATACAAGCTCTGCCTCAAGGCCGCCGATGCCTGGGCCAAACTCGAGCCCAAGCTCAATGATCTGGCCGACGACAAAGCCGCCAAGGCCCTTGAGAAATTCATCAAGGACTACGCGGGCACGCCTCAGGGCAAGCTCGCCGAAGAGAGACTCAAAGACGTGAAGTAGCCAAAGATGCCACGCGCCCGCCGGCTTCGGAGCTGGCGGGCGGTTCTTTTCCTCTGGGCAAAGGGGATTGCAATGAAGACGATGTTTCTAGCCGCGTGTCTGGCGCTGTGCGCAACAACAATCGCGGCCATGGACAAGGGCGTTGAAGCGCCCAACTTCAAGTTCGAGGCAAGCTGGAACACTCTGCCCGGCGCCAAACAGCTGACCGACTATCGCGGCAAAATTGTCTTCCTCGAGATCTGGAAGATTCACTGAGAGCCCTGTATCCGGTTCCTGCCGCACCTCGTTGAGGTGAACGAAAAATACCGCGACAAAGGCATCGAGATCATCATGGCCACGGATATCGACAAGGCCCCCGATCTCGAGAAATTCATCGCCGAAAAGAAGCTCAAGCTAGGCGTCGCGCGCGTTGTGGACGTCTACAAGCTCGTCAAGGCCCAGGGCTACCCCACCAGCTACGGCATCGACGTTGACGGCAACTGCATCTGGCGCGGCCACCCGCAAGGGCTGAACGACGCGTTAGTTGATGGCTGGCTCAAGGACCTGCGCGCGCCCAAGATCCCGCGCAAGCTCAATGATGCGCTTGGCGCGGCTGTGAGCGCCTACGACAACGGGCAATACGGCGGTGCGCTCAACGCCCTTGAAAAGCTGCTGAAGCACAAAGATGAAAAGGTCAAAGCTGATGCGCAGTACATCGCCGATCTGCTCAACGGCCGCATGGAGATGAACAAAGCGGCGGCCAAGATCTACCGTGATGGCGGCGAGTTGGAGAAGCTCCTGGCGCTGCTCGAAACCGACGCCAAGGATTTCAGCGGTCTGGACTATGCTAAGGATTGCGCCAGCGAAGCCAAGAAGACCAAGTCCAGCAAGGCCTACAAGGAATGTGTTGAAGCACGCGAGAAGCTTGAGGGGCTGAAGCCGACGCTCAAGGACATGAAGGCCGCTGACGCCGTGAAAGCGCTCAACAAGCTGACGAAGGAATTCCCCGAAACTCCGGCCGGTAAGCACGCCGCCGAGATGGCCAAAGAGTTCGAGGAAAAGAAGTAACGGTAGCGGGCACTTGCAACACGCAGCGGGGGCGACAAAGATGTCGCCCCCATCGCTTTTGAGGCAGTCATGGCGCTGAAACTCACCGAAATCGAACGCCGCGTCCTGGGCACCCTGATTGAAAAGTGGCTCACGACGCCGCAGGCCTACCCACTGTCGCTCAATTCGCTCACCAACGGCTGCAACCAGAAATCCGCGCGCGATCCTGAAACTGCCTACACCGAGCAGCAGGTTGAGCAAACCTGCATGTGCCTGAAAACGCGCTCTCTGGCCATGCAATTCTTCGGCGCGGGTGCGCGCGTTTCAAAGTGGGAAGAGGCGCTTTCCGCCACCATGCACCTGGGCAAAGACGAAGTCGCCGTGCTCGCCGAGCTCATGCTGCGCGGCCCGCAAAGCGAAGGCGAGTTGAGAAGCCGCGCCAGCCGCATGGTCGATTTCCCCACGCTTGAATCCCTGCACGCCACGCTGGAATCCCTGCGAACACGCCAGGAGCCGCTGGTGCAACGCCTAAGCGAAGAAGGCAGAACACGCGGAGTGCGATGGGCCCACACGTTCTACGCCGAAGGCGAAAGAATACCCCAAGCCGCGCCCGAAGCCCCCACCGTGGCATCAGGCAGCTTCAACGCAACAGCCGCGTCCCCCACTCTCGATCAGCGCCTCGCTGCGCTGGAAGCGCGCGTAGCCGAATTGGAGAGAAGGACACAAGGGCTGTAACTTTGGAGTGCGCCGGCTCGCCGGCGCTTTGCAGTTTGACCGCACGCCAAAGCCCCAAAGTTCGTTGCGCAACGCGTGGCAAGCCTGCATCATGCGCACCCCCACCCGACTTCGCCAAAGCAACGTCGGGCAAGCCCATGTTCGAGACCATGCCATGACCAGATTTGCCACAATGCTCGCAATTGCCCTGCTGCCGGTAGTGTGGTTGTCTGCATGCGGAGGCAACAGCGTCCCGGAACTCAAGAAAGTCGAGAAGAAGAACGTCA
>Ga0154020_10006256_pt1 | contig 13965 bp, 9 predicted proteins | sample Klosneuvirus_201_FD_109709 | JGI IMG/M metagenome (GOLD analysis project Ga0154020, IMG submission 109709) | Active sludge microbial communities from wastewater, Klosterneuburg, Austria - Klosneuvirus_20160825_MG | ecosystem: Engineered > WWTP > Aerobic digester > Activated sludge | place...
AGTATATCATTGGCCAGGCTGCTTGCGCCAAACCTGAACCACTCATTATTCATCCAGCCTTCGCCCAGTGTTTCATTCAGCATCACCAAATAATGCAAAGCCAGTTTCGATTTTGAAATACCGCCGGCAGGTTTCATGGCGATCTTTTTCCCGGTCTTATAATAAAAATCACGGATGGCTTCCAGCATCACCAGTGTTACGGGCATGGTTGCAGCGGGTGAAATTTTCCCGGTGGAAGTTTTAATGAAATCGGCACCGGCATACATGGCAATATCACTTGCCTTGCGTACTTTATCATAAGTAACCAGTTCCCCGGTTTCCAATATCACTTTTAAACGGGCTTCACCGCAGGCTTCTTTAATGGCTGCAATTTCATCAAATACAAAATTGTATTCGCCTTCCAGGAATTTTCCCCTGGAAATGACCATGTCCACTTCATCAGCGCCGTTCTGCACGGCAAATTTGGTATCTCTTATTTTGATATCACGGGGTGCCTGCCCGCTGGGGAATGCAGTGGCAACGGATGCCACTTTTATTCCTGAATTGCCCAAAGCAGTTTTTGCTGTCTTTACCATCGACGGATAAACGCAAATAGCTGCCACAGTCGGTAAACCAGGGTAAGCATCATGGAGGTGCTGTGCCTTGTAACAAAGCTGTTTCACTTTGCCTTCTGTATCTTTTCCTTCCAGCGTGGTAAGATCGATCATGTTCAGGGCAAGCATCAAACCATTTATCTTGGTCTCATTTTTAATACTGCGCTTGGTGAACCGGGAAGCTCTTTCTTCAATACCCACCTGGTCAACATGAACAGGAGTTGAGAAGTCGGGAATCGTTTTTGTTAAGATCATTTTATTTTTATTTTGTCCTGGTACATACCCGGTGAGTCACAGCAAGACGGTGGCTCACCGGGTAGGTAACTAAGAAGCCGTTAATGCTTCCAGTGCTTTTTTGATCATTTTTTCAACAGCCGCATCACTGTCTTTTGAAAACTCCTTTACCACGCGGTTTGCAATGATGGCATTTACGCTCAGGCATTCATGCCCCATCAGTTTTCCCAAACCATAAATGGCCGAGGTTTCCATTTCAAAGTTAGTGATTCGGTGATTATTAAAATTGAAATGCGTAAGCCTGTCAACCAGTTCTGGGCTGTTTAATCCCAAACGCAATACCCTTCCCTGCGGCCCAAAAAATCCAGGGCAGGTTACCGTTATGCCTTTGTGGAAATGGTCACCGAATTTTTGCAGCAACAGGTTACTGCCGCTGAATGCATATGGCCTTGTAATTTGTATATCCAAACCGGTTTGTTCTGTAAATGCATTTGCCATTTCCTGATCAGCCGCCGTTTTTTCATACTTATAAAAATTAAGCAGGTTATCCAGGCCTAATCCATGAGTTGATGCAACAAAACTATCAACCGGGATATCGGCCTGTAATGAACCCGATGTGCCAAAGCGGATGATATTTAATTTGGCCAGTTTTTCTTTTATTGTTCTTGTTTCAAAATCAATATTGGCGAGTGCATCCAGTTCGTTAAAAACGATATCAATATTATCGGGACCGATACCGGTTGAAATAACCGATACATGTTTATTGCCGATATAGCCGGTATGGGTGATGAACTCACGGTGTTGTAACCGGTGTTCTATCTTATCAAAATGGATACTTACTTTTTTAACCCGTTCCGGGTCACCAACCACAATAATGGTACCGGCCAGTTCTTCGGGCCTTACATCCAGGTGATAGATGGCGCCGCGGCTGTTGATGATGAGTTCAGATTCTGCGATCCTTTGCATAAGTTAACCGTTATTGAATAAAGATACCAAAAATGAACCTGAATCATTTTTTTAGATGCTGTTTGAAGAAAGGCTGTAGCAGATCTGTTTATAATAAATACAACAGGGATCGCAATAAATCCGGTTTACTGGGCGATCCTTTTCTGTTTCCGGAGCCGTTTTGGCCCATACCAAAGCCAGAAACCGGAAATGGTAAGCATGAGTAATGAAAGGCCCATAATGGTTGTATAGGATAATTTGAACTGGTCATTTTCAGTATTGAATAATACGTCCAGTATCGTTCCGTCATGTATATTCTCAATGATATCCGACCTTCTCCGTTCAACCAGCAAAACCTTGCCTGTGGTGCCATCCAGCTGAATTTCCCAGTAATCATCCGCAAAAACAAATTTCACCATTCCTTTTTGCGGCCTGGCATCGATCCTTTCCAGTTCATCAGAAAGGCCTGCTGATACGGAATCGTGTAAAGCCTTAACTGCAATGCCCCGGAGGCTGTCGATCGGGAGCCAGGTTTTAAGGTCTTTTGAAATACCTGTTGAAGATGGCGGAAGTATAAGCCCGCCGGAATTTTTTTTCCATCCAAGCAATAAACCGGTTACCGAAACAACCAAAAAGAAAGCGAATAAAAAAATGGCGATGGTTCTGTGTATTTTTCTTAAAACCCTGATCAGGTTTGCCGGTTTATAGTATCGGGAATTTTTTGTTGTCATGTAAATATTAATGCTTCATGCTGTAGCCTGATTTTTCACAAGTTACAATTAATCTGTTGTGAAACCCTGCTGTTACCTGTTATAAACAAATGCAGGATCATTGTAAAACTGATCCTGCATTCAAAAAAATCATTTAAAATTTTTACTTTATCCCGTACTTCTTTTGATATTTTTCTGCCAGCTGTTTCTGTTTATTGTCCAGGTCAACATACCTGCCCTGTATAAACGCATGGTTGATGATATTGGTGCGCATTTCAAATATATCCCCTTCGCACACAATAATGTTGGCATCTTTCCCGGTTTCAACGGTACCTGTTTTATCAGCAATGCCCAATATGGTTGCAGCATTTAGCGTGATGGCAGTAAGGGCTTCTTCCCTGGAGAGGCCGTATGCTACAGCAGTACCGGCATTGAACGAAAGGTTACGGTAACGGCTATTTACATCATCATCCGTAAAAGTAAATAAAACACCTGCTTTTTGCAGTATGGCCGGCGTTTTAAACGGCTGGTCTATATCATCATCAACCATGGTTGGTAAACTATGCAACTGGTTTAAGATAACAGCCATATTGTGCTGCTTTAATATATCTGCAATTTGCCAGCTGTCAACAGCGCCGGCAAGTACCACATCAAACCCGAATTCTTTTACAAAATCAACCGCAATCAGCATTTCCTTTACAAGATTGCAATGGATGAACAGTTTTTGTTTTTTGCTGAATAAATTTCTGACGGCTTCAAATTTCAGGTTGGTTTGTTCATGTGCGGGTTCTGCCAGGTAAGCTTTTGCTTCACGAAAGAATATTTTTACGTTTTCGATCTGTTCCAGTCCCCTTTTTACCGGGTCTGCTGCAACCTGTTGCCCGGGTTGTGCCCCGCCGCCTCTTGCTCCACGGGTCCTGTTTAGTAAAGAGGGCATTCTAAAATGAATGGCTACATCTGTTTTGTATGCTGCATCTTCCCAGTTCCAGGCATCCAGCTGTACAACAGATGAAGAACCGGAAATGATGCCGCCTGAAGGAATGATATTGGCCAGCAGGATCCCGTTGGTACGCAGGGTATTGATCACTTTTGAATCGGTGTTGTAAGCCACTATTGAACGGATGCTGGGGTTCATGTCGCCTATTTCTGTTGCGTCTACAGTTGCCCGTACACTATTCACTTCAACAAGGCCCAACTGCGATGATGCCAGGATCAAACCGGGATAAATATGTTTTCCATTACAGTTAATAACCCTTGCCCCGGTTGTGGATGCAGTTGTGCTTACTTCAGTGATTTTTCCATCCTTTAAAACAACGGTCCCGTTACTGATCACCTGCCCGTTGCCAACATGAATGGTGGCATTGGTCAGTGCAATGGTTTCTTTTTGTGCTGCAGCAGGTGAAATGGTTTCCTGTGCTACTCCTTTTGTGAATGGCAGCAAACAGGCTATATAAAAAATTATTTTTTTCATGTGAATTGTTTTTACAGTTTAATTATTTTCTTCCAGTTCATCCGCATCAATGGTGAGCAAACCATGATCATGGTTATGGTCGCCGCATGCATGTATCACTTCAAGCCTGGGCCTGGCCCTTTGCATGCCTGCTGCTCCACCCGGACCGGCAGTTCTTTTTGCAGCGGCTAATTTTTGTACCAGCCTTGCTTTTTCTGCCTGGTTAAGTTTACGCATAGCCGCATCTTTATCCCGGTCGAAATAAATAATTCCGTCAACCATTGTTTTTTCTGCTTTGGCATAAATGGATAAGGGGTTATCGCTCCAGATCACCAGGTCGGCGTCCTTACCCACTTTTATACTACCCACTTTCGTATCCACGTGCAGCATTTTTGCCGGGTTGATGGTTACCATTTTCCAGGCATCCAGTTCATTGATGCCGCCATATTTTACGATCTTGGCAGCTTCCTGGTTCAGGCGCCTTGCCATTTCTGCATCATCCGAATTGATGGCCACATTCAACCCAACCTTTTGCATGATGTATGCATTGTAAGGAATGGCATCCACCACTTCCATTTTATAATTCCACCAGTCGCTGAAGGTAGATACAGCCGCACCGTGTGTCTTCATTTTGTCGGCAACTTTATAACCTTCCAGGATATGGGTGAACGTGTTTACGGTAAATCCGAATTTTTCGGCCACCTTCATGGCAGCGTTTATTTCACTCTGCACATACGAGTGGCAGGTTATGAATCTTTTTTTATTCATGATCTCCACAAGGGCTTCCAGTTCCAGGTCACGGCGTACAGTTACCGGCGTACTGCCTTTTTTCCTGTTGTTTTCTTCGGCAGTTTTCCGGCTTGTTTGATAATCAGATGCCCTTTGAAAAGCATCCATCAATACCTGGTCAACGCCCATCCTGCTGTCGGGGAAACGGGCATTGCCCTGTGTGCTTGAACTTCTTTTTACATTTTCGCCCAGTGCAAATTTGATGAACGGATCGGCACCGGCAAATTTCAGGTCCTGGTCGTTGGCGCCCCAGCGCAGTTTTATCAATTGCGTTTGTCCGCCAATGGTATTGGCCGATCCGTGCAGGATATGCGAAGATGTTACGCCACCGCTTAGCTGCCGGTAAATATTGATGTCATCGGGATTGATGTTATCAGCGATCCTCACTTCGGAAGTAACACTTTGCCCGCCCTCGTTGATGGAAGCGGCTGCAATGTGTGAATGTTCATCGATGATGCCTGCGGTAACATGTTTGCCGGTTCCGTCAATAACCCTGGCAGTGGCATCGACCAGGTTTTTTCCAATAGCTGCTATCTTTCCTCCTTTTATCAAAACATCGGTATTCTCCAGTTTACCTTCATTTTCACTGGTCCAGACCGTTGCATTTTTTACCAGTATATTCTCAGCTTTCGGCATTTCTTCCCAGCCATAACTTAAAAATGGATAGGTTACTTTCCCGGTTACCAATGGGGGCTTTGTCCTTGCGCTATCCGTTTTTGACACGGGCATTTTATCAAAACCGGCTGTCCAGTTAAAAGCATTTCCCTGGGCATCTGTTCCCCTACCGGAGATCGTATTGCCGGATGTGGCGCCGCTCATGATGGTTTCTTTTGCATTGGGCCCTCGGCCTTCGGTATAACTGAGTTTAATAAGTTTGCCATCAAAACTGTATTTGCCTGTAATGGTATCCCTGCTGATGAACTGGGCAACACCGGCATCTTTTAAATCAAGCGTAAAAGCTTTTGTGCCGCCAACTGTATTGGCTAAAAAATTATAGGAACCTTTCAGGTCGTACCAGTTCTCATCTTTAACAGCATTTTTAATACCCTGTGTCCAGTTTTGCAGGATCACGGTCTTATCAGCAAACACAGGACCGGAGGTAATTAAAAAATTGGCAATTTTGCCGGCATCAAGGCTTCCGATCTTATCATAAACCCCCAACAGGCTGGCCGGTGCTTTGGTTAATGCATCAAGTGCTTTGGTCTCTGATAAGCCATATTCGATGGCTTTGCGCAGGTTGGCCATAAATTCGGAACTGTTGGTAAGATCTGCTGTGGTCAGGCAGAAATTAATACCCGCTTTTTCAAAGGCGGCTGCATTGCCCGGGGCAAGTTCCCAGTGCTTCAGGTCATCCAGGCCAACAAAGCGCAGGTCATTCGGATCATCCACATCCATGGCAGCCGGGAAATTCAATGACACTATAAATGATGCTTTTGTTTCTGCCATTTCTTTGATTCGCTGGTATTCGTTACCGCCAGCCTTGATAATATATTGTACACCAAACTCATCACCAATTTTATCTGCACGCAGGCTGTTCCATTTATCATTGGCTTCAAAGATCTGTGGCAGTGCCTGGTTGTCGTTCCAGTATTTTAAAGAAATGTTCACACCTTCGGAAACAGGGGCAGCCATTTTATACCACTGTGCGTCCAGGTAAGTCTGGCGCAGCAGGGCAATACTGCCCATCAGGGAACTGGGATAACTTTGTGCCGAATTACCGCGGCTGAAAGAATAATGTGCCGATGCTTTTTCTTTTACCAGAACAAAATTGTCGGCGTTATTGGCCAGCGTTACAAATGAGCCGGTTCCCCTGGCTATACCGTCTTTCTGGTGGGTAAGTACCGCGCCAAAACCATTGTCACGTAAAGCTTTTGCTTTGGAATCATCGGCGCTGAATATCTTATATGCCTGCGTTTCACTTTTAATGGCCTGGTTCCAGCCATATGCACCTTTGTTGTTTGAATTGATCTGTTGTGTTCTGAAAAAACCGGCTGCGCCTCCTGCGGCCTGCTGGCGTTCCTGGGCCGGCATACCATAATCACTGTACATATCGATGAATGCAGGATAAATATATTTTCCCCGGCAATCAATTACTACCGCATCTTTTGGTATGGCAATATTGGTTCCAACCATTTCAATTTTTCCCCTCCGGATCACCATGGTTGCATTTTGTAAAATGGTTTGGGCATCTTTTACAATGACGGCATTGGTAAATGCATAACTGCCGTTTTTTGGATCGGCTACATCATTTACCGGGAAAGTTTCCTGGGCATTAATGCGTTGACCTGCGCCTGCAATTACAATAAGCGCCATCAACAAAAATTTAATTTTTTGCATGCAGATTTGTTTTGATTATTTGTTTGGGCGATAAATATAACAAATGATTACCTGTAATTACGGCCGGTTTTAAAATTATGTTTTGCATAATCATTAATTTTATGGCAATTGTATAATAATATGAATATTGAAGAATATATAGAACATTCAGTTTTAAAACCGGATACGGTTATTGTCGATATTGAAAGGATTTGCACAGAAGCGGCTGCATATCATTTCGGTACAGTTTGTGTTCCTCCGCTGTTTGTGAAAATGGCAAAAATACTTACTGCAGGAACCGGCATAAAAGTTTCCACGGTCATCGGTTATCCCTTTGGGTTCAGTGCCATTGAAGCCAAGGTTGCTGAAATAGTGTTGGCTGTTATTGATGGTGCTGATGAGGTTGAAATGGTGGTGAATACCGGGGCCATTAAAAATAATGACTGGCAGTTCCTGGCCAATGAGATCAATACGGTGATGCCGGTCATACGTGGCAGGGGAAAAAAAATAACGGTTATCCTGGAAACGGGGTTACTGACCGCTACTGAGATCATTACCGCCTGTGATATATATGGTGCTGCCGGGGTAGATTTTGTTAAAGCCGGCTCCGGTTATGTTGAAGACAAAGCTGTGACTGAACATGCCGGGCTAATCCGGAGTCATTTGGCAGCTGCCGTTCAGCTTAAAACGGGGGTTTCCATAAAAAATTATCATTTTGCACTGGGCCTGATAAATGCCGGGGTAGACCGTTTGACATGTAATAATGGTATAAAACTTAAGCAGGAAACAATTCAGCAAAATTGATGGAACGGTTTTTGTAAATTTGCAGATCATGAAAAAATTATACGGGTTATTATTCTTTATTATATCATCAACTGCCGGTTTTGCACAAACTGATGCGGCCGATACAGTTGTTGTTACAAAAGTTACGGTTCATAAAGATCCCCGTTTAGATATACTGGCAAAGGCTGAAGCTGAAATAAACAGCGTTTCGGCCCGATTTGTTAAAGGGTACCGGCTATTTGTATTAAAAAGCAATAACCGGGAATATGCCATGAAAGTAAGATCATACCTGCTACAGAATTTCCCGGAAGAAAAAGTGATCATGACCTACCAGTCGCCCTTCATAAAAATGAAATTTGGCGATTTTGAGGATAAAAAAGACGCTGAACGATACCGCGATATGATCCTAAGGGACGGGATCATTACCGGTGGCATTTATGTGGTACCGGATACCATTGAATTGAAACCTGACAAAATAAAACTGGAAGAAGAGCAATAAACGTATTATCAATAAAGAGTTTCTCCACCAGGAACTCTTTTTTTATCCCGCACTTAACCGTTATTTTTAAACAATGATAAAACAACATATACAGCAACTGGCAAAAAAATATGCTGATGAGTTTATTGATATCCGCCACCGGATACATGCCAACCCGGAATTGAGTTACCAGGAATTTGAAACGGCTGCATTTGTACAGGAAAAATTAACAGCATTTGGAATTCCTTTTGAAGTAAAAGCCACAACCGGTGTTGTAGGTTTAATTAAAGGCAAAAACCCCGGTAAAAAAACGGTTGCCCTGCGTGCCGATATGGATGCACTTCCGATCAGCGAAGAAAATGATGTGCCGTACAGATCGAAGAACCCGGGTATCATGCATGCCTGCGGGCATGATGTGCACACAACCTGTTTGCTTGGCGCGGCAAAAATTTTAAATCAGCTAAAGGAAGAATGGGAGGGAACTGTCAAACTGATCTTTCAGCCCGGTGAAGAAAAAAATCCCGGTGGTGCCAGTTTGCTCATCAAAGAAGGTGTACTGGAAGATCCAAAGCCGGAAAAAATATTTGCTTTGCATGTTCACCCAGGACTGGAGATTGGGAAGATGAGTTTCAGGAATGGCATGGTGATGGCCAGTGCCGATGAAATTTATATCAGCATAAAAAGCAAGGGTGGGCATGCAGCCGCACCGCAGTATACAGCAGATACTATTTTGATCGCTTCGCACCTGATCATCAGTTTACAACAGATCATTAGCAGGAACAACAGCCCGTTCAATCCTTCTGTTTTATCAATCACCTCGTTCCAGGGCGGTAATACCACCAATGTTATTCCCAGTGAAGTAAAGCTGATGGGCACTTTCAGGGCCATGAATGAAGACTGGCGTTTTACAGCACATGAATTGATAAAAAAACAAACGATAGAACTGGTACATGCCATGGGTGCCGAAGCAACCATACACATTGATGTGGGTTATCCCTTTGTGCTGAATGATGAAGCGTTGGGAAACGAAGCCAGAAAAAAAGCAGCAGCATATATCGGGGAAGAACATGTTGAGGAAACAGAATTAAGAATGGGTGCAGAAGATTTTGCTTATTACTCACATCAGATACCTGCCTGCTTTTTCAGGTTGGGTGCAGGCAATAAAGCAAAAGGGATAAGCAGCGGGGTACACACACCAACTTTTAATATTGATGAAAGAGCTATCGAGATCGGTATGGGGATGATGGCTTGGTTGGGGGTTGACACCCCCTCCGCCAGTCCTGAGCGTAATTCGACTACGCTCATTACCGAAGGAAAGGGGTAACTGAGGGCAAGAGAATTATTTGGCAATTAGGTTTTTGATTTGCATAGAGATCATTTTTTATTTTTAAAACTTATTTCAAAAGACACTAAGCTATGCAGTAGAGTACAATGAAATAAGGTTCCTCCGCCGCGGCGGAGGGCAGGCGTATGAAAATAGCATTCCACGGCGCAGCCCGTACAGTAACCGGATCAAAACACTTACTGACTTTAAAGAACGGCAAAAAATATTTACTCGACTGTGGTATGTTCCAGGGTATGGGAAAAGATACGGATGCCATGAACCGCCATTTTGGTTTTGATCCTGCCGAAGTAACACACCTGATCTTGTCGCATGCGCATATTGATCATTGCGGACTGATCCCAAAACTGGTAAGCGAGGGTTTTAACGGTAAAGTATTTTGTACACCTGCAACCATGGAATTAGCAGCAGTGATGCTGGAAGATTCTGCCGGGATACAGGAAAACGAAGTTAAGTACGAAAACAAAAGAAGGGCACAGCAGGGACTGCCATACCTGAAACCTTTGTACGATACGGCTGATGCATTAGCCGCGGTTGATCATTTTGTGGCCGTTCCATATGACATTTGGCTTACCATTGATGAAAATATTGAAGTGCAATACACCGATGCCGGCCATATCATTGGCAGCGCTGCCGTGCATTTAAAAATTAAGGAAGACGGAAAGATCACACGCTTAACTTTTAGTGGTGATGTGGGCCGTTACAGGGATGTGATCTTAAAATCGCCGGCAACTTTTTCACAGGCCGATCATATTATCATTGAATCAACTTATGGCAACAGCCTGCATGATAATGCCAGCACCACTCCCGACGAAGTGCTTCGCTGGATTGAAAAAGCCTGCCTGCAGAAAAAAGGAAAATTAATTATTCCCGCTTTTAGCGTGGGCAGAACCCAGGAGATATTGTTTGCGCTGAACCAGCTTGAACTGGAAAGAAGGTTACCTGACCTGGATTATTTTGTTGACAGCCCGCTTAGTGTTAAAGCAACCGGGATCGTAAAACGTTACCCGCAGTATTTTAATAAAACCATACAGAAGATCCTGCAATCAGATAATGACCCTTTTGGTTTTAAAGGATTAAAATTTATCCAGTCGGTTGATGAATCCAAATTGCTCAATTTCCGGAACGGGCCTTTCGTTGTCATTTCGGCAAGCGGTATGGCCGATGCCGGCAGGGTAAAACATCATATCAGCAATAATATTGAGAACAGCCGCAACACGATCCTGTTCACGGGTTATTGCGAGCCACGTTCGCTGGGCGGTAAATTGCTTGACGGAAGAAAGGAAGTAAATATTTACGGTGTTCAGCATGAAGTAAATGCCGAGATCGGTTCTATCCGCAGCATGAGCGCCCACGGCGATTATGATGACCTGTGCCAGTTCCTTGCCTGCCAGGATCCAAAACAGGTAAAGCGCATGTTTGTGGTGCATGGTGAATACCATGTACAAACAGAATTTCAGCACCGCCTGATGCGGAAGGGATTTGGAGATGTGGAAGTGCCGGAAATGCACTATGAAACAACGCTGGAATAATTGAGCATTGGAATATTCCTTTAATTTACCGTACCTGCCATTTCCTGGTAAACCGGATATTGGAATAGTTTTTGGTTAAGTAAAAGAGCCAAAGTTTGGCTGCATTGGCCTAAATGAATATTGTATGAAAATATTTAAGAAGATCGTAAAGATATTTTTGATCGTGATCGTTATCCTTGCAGGATTGGTTTTTGCTGCCCCATATATTTTCAAAGGTAAAATTGTTTCGCTGGTAAAAAGAGAAGTGAATAATAACCTAACCGCTAAAGTTGATTTTAAAGATGTAGATATTTCTTTCTTCCGCCATTTCCCCAAAGTGAGTATAGCGCTGGATAGCCTGCAGGTTACCGGCACCGGTGATTTTTTAGCTGACACACTGTTATCTGCCAAAAGAATGGATGCCACCGTAAATTTCATGAGCTTTATCAGGGGGAAGGACATGTCCGTTTATACTGTTTTACTTGAATCGCCCCGCATCAATGCTATTGTAAATAAAGATGGCCTGGCCAATTGGGATATTGTAAAAAAGAATGACGCAAATAGTGGTGAAGATACAGCTGCCGGTTCATTTAAGCTGCAGCTGAATTATTATTCCATTGAGAACGGTTACCTGAATTATATGGATGTTCAAAACAACATGAGCGTGGTTACTGAAAACCTGAACCATTCCGGTTCGGGTGATTTTACAGCCGACCTGTTTACATTAAGCACCAGGAGTACTGCGGATGCGGTTTCATTTAATTATGGTGCCATACCATACCTGTCAAAAGTGCGCTCAAACATCAATGCGGATATTAAAATTGACAACAAAAACGGTATTTATAGTTTTGAGGCTATTGATATTTTGCTGAATGAACTTAAGATCATCGGGAAGGGCAATATTAAAAGCCTGGCAAATGGTGGTTATGACCTGGATATCAGTTTTAATGCACCATCATCAGATTTTAAAAATATTTTATCGTTGGTTACTCCCATCTATAAAAAAGAATTTGAAAAAGTAACGGCAAGCGGCACGGCCATATTTGAAGGGTTTGTAAAAGGGGTTTATAAAGATTCAGTTATGCCGGCATACCATATTGCTGCTGCAGTAAAAGATGCTTCCTTTAAATATACCGATCTGCCCAAAGGAATTACTGCGATCAATTTTAAAGCGCTGGTTGATAATCCCGACGGGAAACCGGATAATATGGTTGTGGATATTTCAAAGGGCCACCTGGTGATGGACAATGAACCTTTTGATTTCAGGTTGCTTGTAAAAAATCCGGAGAGTAATATGTATGTTGACGGGGCTGCAAAAGGGAAGCTGGATCTGTCGCAGGTTGCTGATTATGTAAAACTGGAAAAGGGCACAGCCATTTCCGGGTTAATGAATGCCGATGTGAACATCAGGGGCAATGTAAAAGAATTGGAAAAACAACAATACAATAATTTTTATGCAGCGGGTACGGTTGATGTAAATAATTTCAACTACAGGTCGTCTGATTATCCAACCGGCATCAAAATAAATAAGGTGAACACCGTTTTTACCCCAACCAGGATCGATGTATCAAACCTGGATGGGCAATACATGAATTCTAATTTCAATGGCGGCGGGCAGATCAATAACCTGCTGAGTTACCTGTTAAACGGCAAGCCATTGAGTGCTGATCTTACGGTAAATGCGGATAAGGTAAACCTGAACGACTGGATGGGTGTTTCTGCAGATACAGCCTCCAAAGGCCCTGCTACAGTGCCTTTTGCAGTGCCCGGTAACCTGGATATCAGCTTAAATACAAAAATTGATGAACTTAAATACGACAATATTGAAATAAAGAATGTAACCGGCAACCTGCAGGTGGCTGATGAAACCGTAAAACTGAACAATGTAAATGGTTTTGCACTGGATGGCATCATTAAGATCAATGGATCGTACAGTACCAAAGCCAGTAAAACAAAACCGGCCATAGCCATGAGTTATGATGTGGCCCAGGTGGATATTCAAAAAACATTTTACGCTTTTAATACGGTACAAAAACTGATGCCCGTCGGGAAATTCCTGGCAGGTAAACTCACTTCTGTTTTATCGGCAAACGGGAAGCTGGGTGATAACATGAGCATAGATATGAGTACCCTGTCAGGTAACGGTAATTTATTTTTGATCGAAGGTTTTTTAAGCAAATTTGCACCGCTTGATAAAATAGCTTCCATGCTGCAGGTAAAAGAACTGGAGCAGCTTTCATTAAAAGGGGTAAAAACTTTTTTTGAGTTTTCTAACGGTAAACTGCTGGTGAAACCATTTACCGTTAAAGTAAAAGATATTGAGATGGAGATCGGCGGGCTGCAGGGTTTTGATGAAACGATCAATTATGCCATTAACCTGAAACTGCCCAGGGCATTGATGGGTACACAGGGAAACCAGCTGGTGAACAACCTCGCCGGCGCTATGCAGGCAAAAGGCATCCCTTTTAAATTAAGTGAAACGGTAAATCTTAAACTGGCAATGGGCGGTACCATAAAAGCCCCTACACTGAAAGTAGACCTTAAGCAAAGCGGTGAAACCCTTGCTGAACAAATGAAAGAACAGGTTAAGGATTTTGCCCAGGCCAAAATTGACAGTGCCAAAAATGCGGCAAGGGATTCGCTGAATTCCATTAAAAAGCAATTGGGTGATGCGGCAAAGGAAGAACTGCGGAAAAAAATATCAGGCATAAAAGATACAACGGCTGTTAAAGACAGCACGGCACCTGTAAAAACACAGGGAGATAAGACCAAAGAATCTGTGAAGGGATTGCTGGATAATTTATTAAAGAAAAA
>Ga0154020_10006260_pt1 | contig 13959 bp, 9 predicted proteins | sample Klosneuvirus_201_FD_109709 | JGI IMG/M metagenome (GOLD analysis project Ga0154020, IMG submission 109709) | Active sludge microbial communities from wastewater, Klosterneuburg, Austria - Klosneuvirus_20160825_MG | ecosystem: Engineered > WWTP > Aerobic digester > Activated sludge | place...
CTTCGGCAGCGGATCAAGAGCGAGACACGCGCCGACGGGAAGCCGACCTATTCGGCACTGACGGGACTATCGCTGATGGTGTTCTTCGCGCTGGCGTGCCAGTGCATGAGCACGCTGGCGGTGGTGCGCCGTGAATCCCGGAGCTGGCGCTGGCCGGCCTTCCTCTTCGCGTACATGACGGCGCTGGCCTACGCAGCCAGCCTGCTGGTCTACCAGGGCGGACGCCTGCTCGGCTTCGGCTGATCTCAGAACCGGCCCGAGAGCGTGGCGAAACCACCGCCCGGCCGCGCGGCGACGTCCACCTGGAACCGCTTGGCCTGCTCGGCCGCCGCTTCGGGCTTCTTCCCGGGTGCGAGCAGCAGATACGTCCCGATGCCGAGCGACACCAGGCCGACACCGAGCGCAATGTCGGCGTACAGGTACTTCTTCTCGATGGGGTCCAGATCGTCGTCGGTGCAGGTCTTCGAGTCGGCACACTCGAGGTCGGCCTTGTCACTGTTGCCGCTCAGCCCGAAATAGGCGAACCCGCCCAGACCGACCACGCCGACGCCCATCAGCACATAGGCCAAGGTCTTGCCGCTCTTGACCTGTTCGGTGCCGACCTTAGCCGGGCCGTCGTCGCGCGCCGGCGGCGTGTCGTCACCCGCCTTGGGTGCCTCGAACGAAAGCTCGATCTGCTGGGCCTTGGCGCCCTCTTTGACGACGAACTTGAGGTCCTTCTTCCCGTGCTTCGCGTTCTCGAACACGAAGGTGTGGGTGCCCGGGTCCATCGGAACGGCCTTGCCGTCCAGCGACTCGGTCAGCACCTGCTCGCCAAGCGTCACTTTCACGTCGCTCAGTTGCTCGTTGCCGGCCTTGGCGCTGAACACCACGGTCGGGATCGCGCCTTCGACCTCGGACAGCCACTTCGCGCAGTCTTTCTTGATGAACGCCGGGCAGGCCGACTGCGAGCAGGTGACCAGGCTCTCTTTGGCGGCGCGCAGCTTGCCGCTGCTGCGCTGCTCTTGCGACGCCTCGTAGGCGGCGGCGCAGTCCTTCTTGGTGTCGGCCACCGCCGGCCGCGCGACCAGCATGACCAGGGTCCCGAGGAGCGCAAGAAACGAAAGTCGCGGCATCGAGCCCGAAGCTTAGCGCATCTGCCCGGCAGGCCGACAAGAACCGGCCGCTCACATGCAGCCGGGCTTCACGCGACGCACGCCGTTCTTGTCGATGGTGAAGGGCGGATCGCAACCGTCGGCGGCAGGCTTGGGAGCCGCCACCGGGCGCTTCGTTCCGCCGCCCACCGGCGGCTTGGCGGGGGCCTTGGCCGCCGCCTTGGGCTCGGGTGCGGCGCTGGCCGCCGGCGCCTCGACGCTGGCCGCCGGCGCCTCGACGCTGGTCGCCGGCGGAGCCGTCACCGTGGGGACCGGCTCGGGCGCCTCGGCGGTGGGCGTGGCCTGGGTCGTGGGCAGCGGATCGCTCGCGATCACATCGACGGCGTCGGGCTTCTTCCGGGACACGAGGATGGCCGCCACCACCACGACCGCGACGCCGAGTGCCACGGCGACGCCGATCAGCGCTGCCAGAAGGCCGCGGCGCCGGGGCGCCACCGAGTGCGCCACCGACATGCTCGACGCGTGAGTGCCGACCGACGGCCGCGAGACACCCGTCACGTGCGACACCTGTGACGGTGAAGTGATCGGATCGCCTTGCGGGCCGGCGGCCGGCCAGCTCACCGGCACGGGCTCGGTGGGGGCCAGATGCCCGGGGTGGGACGCGACCGGCGGTGTGGACATCGGCGCGGAATCGACCGGGCGAATGTGCGCCAGCGAGCCGCTCTCGATCTCGGCGATCTGGCGGGCGCGCTTCCCGATCGTCTCTTCGCCGATGCGCTCGGCCCACTCGCCGACCTCGCGCGCCATGGCGATGGGCCCCGCGTGCTCGAGCGCGATGGCCATGTCGCGGGCCGTGGGAAAGCGCGCTTCGGGGTCCCGCGCCAGGGCCTGCATCACGATCGGATCGAGGTGGGCCGGCACGCTGGCCTCGACGCTGGAGGGCGTCGGGATCTCTGCCTGCAGCAGCTTGGCCATGATCTCGCCCGGATCGTCGCCGTCGAACAGCCGGCGCCCGGTGAGCGTCTCCCACAGCACGATGCCCGCGGCGAACACGTCGGTGCGCCGATCCACGCCTTTGCCACGGAGCTGCTCCGGCGCCATGTACGCGACCTTGCCCTTCATCTGGCCGTCGCGGGTAGAAGTGACGCGGGCGGCCGCCTTCGCCACGCCGAAGTCGAGCACGCGCGAGGCTCCGTCGGTGCCCACCAGGACGTTCTGGGGGCTGATGTCGCGGTGGACGATGTTGAGCGGCACGCCCTGCTCGCTCTTCGCCTCGTGGGCCGCGTGCAGCCCGTGCAAGGCACCGGCCATGATGGCCACGGCCACGCGGGGCGGTACCATCTCGCCCTGACGACGGGTCGCCCGGATCAGCTTCGAAAGCGCCTCGCCGTGGACGTACTCCATGACGAGGAAGACCTCGTCGTCCAGCGGGACGACATCGAGCGTGCTGACCACGTTCGGGTGCCGGATGCGCGCCGCCAGCCGCGCTTCATCCAGGAACATCGACACGAAGTCGGGGTCCTTGGCGTACTGCGGGTGAAGGCGCTTGACGGCGACGGTTCGAGAGAAGCCGACCGCGCCCACCAGCCGCCCGAAGTGCACCGTGGCCATGCCACCCGCGGCGATCTCGCCGTAGAGCGCGTAGCGCCCGACGATGCGCGGCTCGGCGAGCAGCACGGGACTGGCCTGCATGGATCCTCGCTAGGCTATCAGACGGCGTCAGGCTCTGGTAATCACTGGCCGAAAATGCCCGCGGGTCGCACCTACACCGACTCCGACGCGGCGCACCACGCGCTGCCCCCGCTCGATCAACTGCGCAGGCTTCCACGACAATTCTACGGACAGCCGGTGCTCGAGGTCGCGCGCGCGTCGGTCGGCAAGCTGCTGGTGCATCACCGCCGCGGGCGCACGCTGGTCGGACGGATCGTCGAGACCGAAGCGTACCGCGGGCCGGAAGACCTGGCGGCGCACAGCGCCGGCGGCCGTCGAACCCCACGCAACGAAGCCATGTGGGGCCCCCCGGGCCACGCCTACGTATTCTTCGTGTACGGCATGCACTGGCACCTGAACCTGGTGGCGGGGCTCGACGGCGAGCCGCACGCAGTGTTGATTCGCGGGGTGGAGCCGCTGCTCGGGGTGGAGTTGATGGCGCGCCGCCGGAAGATGACGGCCGACCGCCGCGAGCTGACCAACGGTCCGGGCAAGCTGTGCGTGGCCTTCGGCATCGACCGCCGCCACGACGGCGTGGACCTGACCGGCGGCGGCGGGCTCTACCTGGCCGACGCTCCGGCCACGCGCGTGGTGACGGCGCGGCGCGTCGGCATCGACTATGCCGGCGCCTGGGCAAAACGGCGGTGGCGCTTCCTCGAGCCGGGAAACCGCTACGTCTCGCGGCCGCCCGAAGGTAGGCTGCGCGGCGCATGACCTCCGCGCTCAAGGGCCGACGCGTCGCGCTCGCGGTTTCGGGCAGCATCGCCGCATACAAGGCGGTGCTGGTCGCGCGGCTCTTGGTGACCGCAGGCGCCCAGGTGCAGACCCTGTTCACGCGCTCGGCAAGCCAGTTCGTCGGCGCTCAGACGTTCGCTGGGGTCACCGGGCGTCCGGTGCTGTCGGAGATGTTCGCGCCGGGCGCGGCCGGCGAGCCGCACGTGGACATCGCGCGGGAGTCGGAGCTGATGCTGATCGTGCCGGCCACCGCGGACCTGCTGGCTCGGCTGGCCGGGGGGCGCGCGGATGATCTGGTGGCGGCCACGGCGCTGTGCAGCACCTGCCCGGTGGTGGCGGCGCCGGCCATGCACCCCGCCATGTGGGCGCACCCCGCCACGCAGCGCAACGTGCGGACGCTGACCGGCGACGCCCGCGTGCACCTGGTCGGGCCGGTCGACGGCGAGGTCGCCTCGGGGGAGCGGGGGCTGGGGCGCATGGCCGAGCCCGACGCCATCGTGGCTGCTGCGCTGGCCGCCCTCGCGCCGCGCGATCTGGTCGGTCGCCACCTGGTCGTCACCGCCGGCCCCACCATCGAGGACATCGATCCGGTGCGCTTCTTGAGCAACCGCTCGAGCGGAAAGATGGGCTTCGCCATCGCCACGCGGGCCCGCGCGCGCGGCTCCGAGGTGACCTTGATCGCGGGGCCGACGGCGCTGCCGACGCCGGCCGGCGTGACGCGCATCGACGTCCGCAGCGCCCTCGACATGCAGGCAGCGGTCGCCCGGGCCCTGGGGGCAGAGCTCGACGCGGCCGACGCGCTGGTGATGGCCGCCGCGGTCGGCGACTATCGACCGACTTCGACCCACGACCAGAAGCTGAAGCGAACTGCCGACGCCCTGCAGCTCGGACTCACACCGAACCCGGACATCCTTGCGGCCGTGGGCGCGGCCCGCCGCGGGGTGCGCCCCGTGCTGGTGGGCTTCGCGGTCGAGGCCGCCAGCGATGCGCAGGTCCTTGCTTACGCACGCGCCAAGCTCGATTCGAAGCGCGTGGACGTGGTGGTCGCCAACCATGCGGCCGACGCGTTCGGCAAGGACGACAACCGGGTGACGCTGGTGACCCACGACGGCGCGCAGGCACTGGCGCCGGGGCCCAAGTCGGAGCTGGCCGACCCCATCTTGGACTTCGTCGCGAAGAAGCTGGAAGAGCAGGGCTGATGCGACCGATCGCGGTGGTGGTGCTGATCGTCGCGGCGGTGAACGCCATCGCGTTTCGCCTGGAGTTCGCCGGCAGCTGGAAGTTCTGGGCCCTGCTCGGCCTGCCCTACGCCGCGCTGGCCGCCTGGGCGCTGTGGTCGCTCTGGGATTCAGGGACGCTGCTCGACGTGCTGAAGCCGCGCTGGGGCGACTTCAGCATGGGGTTCTTGACCGCGGCGCTGCTCCTCGGGGCCACCTGGACGGCGCGCAGCCTGATCGTGCCTGCGGGCAGCGAGCGCCACCTGTGGTTCTTGCGCATCTACGCCCAGGTCGGCGACGCCGACGCGGTGCAACGCTCGCTGGCGCTCACGGTGGTGCTGTTGGGCATTGCCTTGGCCGAAGAGCTGACCTGGCGAGGCTTCGTGCTGCCCGCCGCCGAGACTCGCTTCGGGACCCGCACGGGTTGGGTGGTGGCGGCGCTGGCATACGCCGCCGCGCACCTGCCGTCGGTGCTGTCGCTGGCCGACCCCATCGCAGGGCCGAACCCGCTGCTCGCGCTGGCCGCCCTCGGCGCGGGCCTGGTCTGGACGTTCACCGCCAAGATGACGCGGCGGCTTCCGCCCGTCATCGTCTCACACCTGGCCTTCGCCTACTTCTCGGTGGTGCAGTTCCGCTGGCCCGGGATGTGAGCCCGGCTCACTCGCTGCTCACCGGAGCCAGGCAGTGCGTGAGCATCAGCTCGTACACCACCCGGCGCACCACGTCGGGATGGTGACCCGCTTCGATCAGATCGGGCACCGACACCCCCGTGCCCGCCAGTGCATTCGCCACCGCCAGCTCGTCGTCGGTGAAGTCGAAGACCGAGGGGTCCGCCTCGGGGTGAAGCGCCAGCGGCAGGGCGGCAAGCTTGAGCAGCATGGCGTCCATGGCCGACTCTTCCGGGTGCTCACGCAGCCCGCGCGAGAGAGCGCCGAGGGGCGAGGTGACGCCGGGCACGTCGCCCCACAGCACCTGCACCAGATCGAACCCGTTGTAGAAGGCGTAGCGCGTCGCCGGCGGAAGGCCGAACAAGAAGGCCAGGCGCTCGATGATCTGTTCGTTGCGCACTTCCGTGATCTGCTCGGCACTGCACAGGCCAGAGGCCAAGAGCTCTTGTTCCAGCGTCGCCTCGTGGGTCGGCGGCTGGGTGATGGGATCGTTCTGGAGCTGCTCTTGCTCGATGGCGCCGAACGCCACCAGCAGGGGGCCCAGCGCGGCCACGCGGGCGTTCACGTGCACCTTGGTGGGAATGCCGTCCTGGAACAGCACCGCGTGCTCGGCGGGGTCGTCCCCCTCGTGCTCCACGGGCTCGGACAGGACCAGCGTGCCCGAGAGCGCGCGGTCGAGCACGTACAAGAACACGTTCGAGAACGGCGTTCGCTCGAGCGAGCCGCTGGCGCTCGGCGCGTGAGTCTCGGGCCCCGGCTCGTCCACCGGTTCGCCCAGGGGCTCGAGAGTGGCCGGAGCGCGCCGCCAGTGCGACGACGGATCGGACGGCTCGGCGACCACCAGCTCGTCGGTGTCGTCCGGGATCAGCTCGGGCAAGCCCTCGGTCTCGAGAACTTCGGACGGGCGGCGCGTCAGCTGCTGGCTCAGCTTGCGCTGACGCGGTGGCGGCGAGGGAGCGGGTGCGGGCGCCTGCGCGGGGGCCTCTTCTTCATCGAAGTCTTCCGAGCGCGGGTCGCGCCGTGACCGAGGCGCCTCGACCACCTCGACCAGCGAGGCCCGCGAGCGCCGCATCTTCACCGTCGACGCTGGGGTCGGCGTCAGCTCGGCGACCGAGGGCGCTCGCTCGCGGGGTGGCGGCGTCAGCTCGGGCTCGGACGACAGCCTGAGCTGTGGCGCGGGCGTCAGCTCTTGCACCGACGGCAGGCGACGCTGCGAGGGTGGCGGAATGTCGTGGGATGACGGGATCCGCTCGCGCGGCGCCGCGAAATCGGGCACGGACGGGGCGCGTGGCCGGACCGTCTCGGTTTCGACGTCGGCGATGGACGGGCTCTGGACCGGCGCCGCACGGGCCGAGACGGGCACCTCGGGCCGGGGCGGCTCGGGGGCCCCGGCCGTGAGCACCGCCTGACACGCCTGAAGCAGCGTCGCATCGGGCTGGGCGATCACGCGCACCACCTGGCGCTGATCGTCGGCCGCCAGATCGAGTGCCACCTTCATGCGCAGCGGCTTGCCGGCGGCGTCGTACACCAGCCGCACGGTGGGCCGCGGGTAGTCGGCAGGGTTGTCCGGAGAGCGCAGCACCACGGCGCTCTCGCCCGTCGAGAGCTGGACCGGCGAACCGCGGGGGAAAACACCCAGCGCGCCCACCAGGAGCACGAGCATGGCCTGATCGACGGTGTCGCGCGCCTCGCCCCGCAGGGTCGCGATGGCGTCGTCGACGCTGGGCGATTGGTTCGACGCCAGGTCGGGCTGCATCAGCTCGTTGAAGCGATGCGCGGTCGCCACGATCCGCGCCGCCACCATCGGCTTGTACTCGCCGTCGTACATCGGCCCGAGCCGCGTGGCTTGCCTGAGCCAGTGCGCTTCGTAGGCGATGACCGTGCGCACCATCGATGCGTCGCGCACCTGCCCCAGGGCGGTGAGCACGGCCGCCGTGGCCGCCGGCAAGCGCTGCTCGGCAGTGGGCGTCATCCGGGTGGCCACGGCACCTTTGCCGGTGCTGCCGCTGACCAGGGGGATCGCCACATCCATGAACAGCGCCGACATGGCGATGCGCGAGAGCGTGGCCAGATCTTGGGTGAGCTGTCGCCCCATGGCCACGGCCAAGATGGCGCGGCTGACGGAACGCCCCGCAGCGTCGTTCACGGCGCTGCGCATGCCGGTGACCCCGAGAAACGCCGGCGTGTCCCCCTCTGAAAGAACCACCAAGCGTTGCGCCAGCCGCTTCACCTGATTGGGCAGCTGATAGCGCGCCGCTTGCAGGTTCTCGTACACCCGGCGCATCACCACCACGGTCGTGGCGTAGGTCCGGAGGATCTGATCCTCCGGCGACATCTCTTGGTCGTTCTCGTCGAGGCGGGCCGCGCTCACGAAGCGCAGGCGGACGCGGGGAGAGGGCTCGATCACTCCGTGCTCGGCGCGCGCCTTGTGCGGAGGCTGGAACAGCCGCGCCATGGCAGACAGGTCGGCCCGGTCGGCGTCGGTCTGAATGGTGAGCTGCGTGACCCCCAGGCGACGCACCAGCTCGGACAGCTCGAGGGCAGACTCGTATTCCGTGCGCGACGCCTTGAGCAGCTGGCCACACACGAACACGGTGCTCTTGGCGAACAGCAGCGTGAGAGGCTCTCCGGTTTGTGCACCGAACGCCTTGAGCGCCTCCACCGTCTGGTCGAGCTGCTGCAAGAACGCCATGTTGTCGAGAGCGTGGAACTGAGCCACCTTGAGCAAGCGGAAGATCTGGCTGGCGAGGGCAGAGCCACGTTCGCGGGCCTGCTGCCGCTGGGCCAGCTCGGCCACGTTGCGCATCAAGAGCTGCGCGGTCTCGGCTGCGGGCTCGGTCATCGGGCCGAGAGCCTCCGCCGCATGGCCGCCGCCGCTTGCGCGGCCACGTCCCGCACGGCCTGAGAGTTGGTCCACTTGTCGGCCGCCTTGTCCAGCTCGACGATCACCTCGCGACTGCTGCTCAGGCGCTCGAGCAGGTGAATGGCCATGATGCGCGTGTCGTCGACCGACTCGCGCGTGAGCATCCCGGCCTTCACCGCCAGGTCCTTGACCAGACTCTCGGCACGCACCGGCGAGAGCTCCCACAGGGTCTCGAGCGCCAGCTGACGTTCTTCGGTCGGCAGCTTGTGGAACGCCGCGTCGCCGATCAGCTGCACCAGCGTGGGCCCCGCCTCTTTGACCTTGTAGCGAGCCATGGTGCGCAGCACCGCCATGCGCACGCCCGGGTCGCGGTCGGCCAGCAAGCGCGAGAGCTCGTCGCGCAGGCCCTCGGGCGAGGTCTTGGCGCGGACCGCCACGGCCTCGACGCGGAGCTCGGGGAAGGCGTTCGACTCGGCGGCCTTGAGCGCCCGCGCAGCGGCCTCGGTGCCGAGCCGGCCGAGCAGGCCCAAGATGGCCCGCCCCCGGGTCAGATCGGCCTCGCCGAGCAGCGCCCCGATCTGCTCTTCGCGCCCGACCGCGTGCATCTCGAGGTAGCGCATCAGAGCGTCGCGAATCGGCTCGACGTCGGCGCGGGCCAGCGCGCCGAGGACGGTGTCGAAGGCCTGGGGCCCCGCCTCGACGATCAACTCGGCCAGATGCGGCGCCGAGCGCTCGACCGCTTCGCGCTCTCGCTCGGGAACGGGCCGCGCCAGCTCTTTGAGCACCAGGCCGAGGGTTGCTTCGTCGAACAGCTCCCGCGCCAGCTCGGCGCGTGCCCCCGGCCCGGCCCGCGTCACCAGCTGAGCGAGCACCGCCAGGGTTCGGCGGAGGGCAACCTCCAGGCTCTGGCTCGAGGCGGCTTCGTGCAAGCCGACCTGAAGCGGCACCGCGATGAGCGCCAGGTTGCCGTGCGCCATGGCATCACTGGCCGCGTGGGCCAGCACCTTGACGTAGCGCGCCTCCCACTCGGCCTCGGGCATGTCGAGCGCAGCGGCGATCATCTGCCGGGCCCGCTCGTCCAGCGCCGCCGCCCCGGCCGAGCGCACGGCGCGGAGCGCGACCTGATGCGCCGTGATCATCGCGGCGCGCTCCTCGTTCGACATCGGCTCGGTCTCGACGTCGGCGCCGGCACCCTTCTTCCGGACCGTGCTCTGGACCAGGTCTTGCCCGGATTCCATCAGGTCGTCGTACTCGCGATCGAGCTCGTCGGACGCGCCCACCGTCAAGAACGAGCTGACCACCTGATACCGCACGTGCTCGAGCTGCTTCTCCCAGAACGCGGTCGCCAGGTCGTCCTCGGGCGAGAAATCGCGCATCGGGTCGCGGCGCATCAGGTCGAGCAACGTCGCCACTTCGTCCAGGGTCACGCCCGGCGTGATGGTGAACTCGCGGAAGCCGCTGGCGAACAGGTTGTAGGGGATCTCGTCGAAGGGGTGCAGTGGCTCCCACAGCACGGCGTTCCGATAGGTGAACGAGTGGGGCTTCACCTCCCACGACAGCCCGCTCGGCTGGCGGGCACAGTGCGCGCTGATCACCTCGTGCACCGACTGCATGTGCCCGACCACGACCTTGTGACCGGAGGAGTATTGCCGCACGGCGTTCAACGCGCGCTCGATGCGCACGAAGATCTCCTTGATCCGCTCGACCGCTTCCAGCTCTTCCGCCGTCAGCTCGCGGGCGACCTGCTCGCTGTCGGCGGTCTCGGCCAGCGCCGCGAGCAGCTGCGCCCGTCCGTGGGGCCGCTGGGGCTCGGGGGCGGTGGCCTCGGGGGTGCCGCGGAGCGCCGCCAGCACGCCGGCGATGGCCTCGCGCATCTCGTCGGCGTTCTGGAAGCGGTTGCGCGGGTCCCACGACAGCGCGCGGTCGATCAGTGACACCACCCCGGGCGCCAGCTCGGGGGCGACCTGCGACACCGAAGAGGCCGGCTGGGTCGCGGCCAGCACGAACGCTTCTTGATGGGAACGCCCCTCGTGCAGCCGCTTGCCGGTGATCATGGCATGCAGCACCGCGCCGATGGCGAAGATGTCGGTGCGCCCGTCGATCCGGTCGTTGGCGCCCAGCGCCTGCTCGGGCGCCATGTAGGCCGGCGTGCCGAGGGCGGTGCCCGCCAACGTCGGGTCCACGCCGGCCTCGCGCTTCCGCGCCACGCCGAAGTCGAGCACCTTCACTTCGCCGGCGTCGGTGACGAAGATGTTCGCAGGCTTCAGGTCGCGGTGGACGATCCCCTCGGCGTGACACACCGACAAGAAGTCGAGGACGCAGTCGGCGACCTCGAGCGCGAACTCGACGTCGAGCACGCGGTTGTGCTTCTTCCACAGCTTGTCGAGGGTGGAGCCCTGAAGGAACTCCATCACGAAGTAGGGATCGTTCTCTTCGCTGACCCCTTCGTCGTAGACGTGTACGCGACCCGGGTGATCCACCGCTTGCTGAAGCTGCGCTTCGCGGATGAAGCGCTGTCGCACGCCTTCGTTGGTCGAGAACGAGCTGTGCAAGACCTTGACCGCCACCGGTGTGTCGGCCTCGTCATGGCTGGCGTACACCGCCGCCATGCCGCCCATGCCGATCAGCCGCTCGAGCGGCCAGCGCCCGGCCAATACGTTGCCGAGTCGCTGCTTGGCGAGGCTGACTTCGTCTTGCGCGGAAGGGTCTGCCAATGCACCACCCGGCCGGCATCATAGACAAAAACCCAGCGGCCGCAGCGTCTCGCGTGGCTGCGGCCCCAGGCCGGGATTTTCAGCGGGTTCAGCGCTTGTCGGCCACCGCGGTGGGGGGCTTGGTCTCGAGCGTCAGCTCTGCCAGGCGGTCGGCCAGGGCCACCTTGCCGGTCATCAGCTTGCCCTTCAGGTCGCTGACCTCGATCGTCGCTTTCTGTAGCCGCTCGCTGATCTCTTCCATCTTCTTCGCCAGATGGCGGTTGAGCTTGTCCGCGGCGTTCACCCGCCTGAGCGTCACCAGCTGCGCGTGGATCTCGTCCACGCGCTCGCGATAGGTGGTCATCTGCGACTCCAGCGTCGCGACGTGCTCGCGGGTGTCGACCATGTCCTTGTACAGGCGCACGATCTCGTCCAGCTGTTTGGCGAGCTCCGGCTGCACCGGCTTCTGCTTGTTCAGGAACAACGCCAGCGTCTCGACGCCGGCATCGGTGTTGATGTCGATGGTCTTGTCCAGGGGCTGGCTCTCTTCGATCACCAGCTCGAGGGCGCCCCGCGCCGGCACGGTGATGGGGAAGAGGTGAGCGCCGCGCAGCTTCTCGACCTTGACCTTCGAGTCGCGCAGCTTCCAGCCCTCGGGCACCGCGTGCCGCACCCAGACCTTCGCCGGCGCGTCGCCGCGGTTGGCCAGCGCCAGCTTGGTGCGCCGGACGGTCTGCGCCTCGGTCCGCACGATGCCGCGCTGGATGGTGACCAGCCGATCGATCTCTTCACGGGTGTCGACCACCGGCTCGACCACCAGCTGCTTGTCGAGGGCGAAGGGGATGAACGCCGCGCTCTTCGGCGGGATGGGCTCGCTCAGGCCTTCGCCCAGGAACTGCCCTTCGGCGTAGACGGTGAACGGCCCCGATTCGAGGGTGTGCTCGCTGGGGTTGTCCAGCCGGACCGCGCGGAACGCGAACCGCCTGGAACCGCGCGACGAGACCGGATCGTAGTAGTAGACCTGCTCGCCGCGGGTGGTGACGTTCAGCATGTTGAGCAGCGCCGAGCGGTCTTTCTTGATGCTGAGCGGCGTGGGCGCAATGAACAGCGCGCTGCCGATCGGATCGCTCTGCGCGCTGGGCGCCGCGGCGGGCTTGGGCTGCGCCGGCTTGGCGTCGTCGTGCGCGGCCACCAGGCGCACGCCGTCGCGGTCCGAGGTCTTGCCCGTCGCCACGACGTCGATCTGAGCTTCGGGCACGCCGTTGGCGAGAAGCGCGTTCTTGACCGCGTTGGCGCGGCCCAGGGCGGCCTGCTTCTGGTCCTTCTCCCCCGGCTTGGCATAGCCCTCGACTCGGATGCGTTGACCGCTGGCGCGCAGCTTGGAGGCCAGCGTCACCACCTTGCCGGCGCCGGCCGTGGGCACCGGCTGCTGCAGCATTCGAGCACGCGCCTTCATCTTCACCGCGGGCTTTCCACCGGCAGCGCGGTCACCCCCTGCCCCCGCTGCAAGGTCCGACATGCTCACGGTGCCGCCGCGCTCGGTCAGCTGCTCGACCTCGTCGAGCGCCAGGTTTCCGACCACCGCGACCTCGCCACCCGCCACCGCGTAGGGCGTGCCGCCGGTGGGCGGCGCCAGCGCCACGGCCGGCCCCTCGTTCAGCGTCTCGCGCTCCACGAACCGCACGCTGTGCAGGTCGTACTTGAACGACAGCGCAGAGGTGCTGCCGACCCCGACCGTGACGCGGTCCCAGTCCTCGCCCGACACGTTGTCGACCACGGCCCAGGCCTCGAGCTTGGCCTTCCCCTCTTTGCCAAGCTCCACGCGGTAGCTCGGCTTCCAGGCCGGGCTCTCGGTCACGTAGGTGATGGCGATCTCGCGCGAGGCGTCCTTCGGCAGCTCGATGCCCAGCTCGACCATGTCGCCGTGCCGCACCAGCGTCGGAAACGAAAGCGGCAGGCTCTTGCCGGTCTTGATGTCGGTAATGCGCAGCGACTTCAGGAAGTCGTCGACCCGCTCGGCGGGCACGTTCATCACCAGCTTGCCGTCCACCACCCGCGCGTGGCGCTCGAAGTAGGCCACGCCGCTGCGATAGACGATCACCCGGCCCAGCTCGGCGTCGGTCTTCACCGGGCGCTGCGACAGGCTGGCCGAGCAGCCGGAGCTGGCCAGGGCCAGCACGATCAGAACTCCAAGACGCTTTCGAAGCATGGAAACCTCCCGGGGCACCCCTCACCCCCGGGGCACCTGGCTACGACACCGACTGTCGGGTCGGCGTTGGGTACGCGCGAGGCCGGGAATCGATCTTGCCCCCAGTGCATTTCGGCGCGATGACCGGGGCATGCAGTTCCTGCACGCGATGGTCCGCGTCCGGGACCTCGGTCGCGCCCTCGACTTCTTCGTCGGCGCCCTGGGTCTCACGGAGCTTCGGCGCAAAGATCACGACAAGGGCCGCTTCACGCTGGTCTTCCTCGGCACCGGCGCCCCCGGCGACAACGCCGAGATCGAGCTGACCCACAACTGGGACCAGACCGAGCCCTACACCGCGGGCCGTAACTTCGGCCACCTGGCCTTCCGCGTGGACGACCTCTACGCCACCTGCGAACGGCTCGAGGCACGCGGCGTCGCCATCTTGCGCCCGCCCCGCGACGGGTACATGGCCTTCGTCCGCTCGCCCGATCAGATCTCGATCGAGCTCTTGCAGCGGGGCGAAGCGCTTCCGCCCAAGGAACCTTGGGCGTCCCGGAAGAACCAGGGCGAGTGGTGAGGCTGGCGCGCTGAATTTCGAGGCGAAAGCCCGCCTTCATTCACCGCTGATGCGCGCGAGCTCGGCGTCCGACACGTCGAAGTCCGAGAAGACGCTCTGCACGTCGTCGTGCTCGTCCAGGGCGTCCACCAGGTTCAGACACACTTCCGCGTCGCGCCCCGAGACCTCTTTCTTGTTCTTCGGCACGTAGGCGATCTTGCTCTCGCCGAGCGGC
>Ga0154020_10006261_pt1 | contig 13959 bp, 10 predicted proteins | sample Klosneuvirus_201_FD_109709 | JGI IMG/M metagenome (GOLD analysis project Ga0154020, IMG submission 109709) | Active sludge microbial communities from wastewater, Klosterneuburg, Austria - Klosneuvirus_20160825_MG | ecosystem: Engineered > WWTP > Aerobic digester > Activated sludge | place...
AAACTGCCAGCGGATACAAAATTCCTAGTCCAACAGTCATAACAACGATCATTAGCACGGATGTAATCAAGTCTTTCATATATTTGAGCGGCGTGGGGACAAGTGCCCCCAACAAAATATTAAGCTAATCCAAGAGCTGTCACGATCAGATCGATAAGTTTGATCCCGATAAAAGGCGCGATGATGCCGCCTGCGCCGTAGATCAAGAGATTCCTTTGCAGCAGCGATGAGGCCGACAACGCTCGATATTTAACGCCACGGAGAGCTAACGGGATCAGCGCGACGGTCACCAACGCATTGAAGATAACCGCCGAAAGGATCGCAGATTCGGGCGTAGCAAGACCCATAATATTCAGGGCATTCAAAACCGGGAACGTAGCCGCGAACATCGCCGGGATGATCGCAAAATACTTCGCAACGTCATTCGCAATTGAAAATGTCGTGAGAGCCCCGCGCGTCATCAAAAGCTGCTTGCCGATCTCGACCACCTCGATCAGTTTTGTCGGGTTTGAGTCGAGATCGACCATGTTGCCGGCTTCTTTGGCGGCCTGAGTACCGGTGTTCATCGCTACCCCGACATCCGCCTGAGCAAGTGCTGGAGCATCATTAGTTCCGTCTCCCGTCATTGCGACAAGTTTGCCCTCGGCCTGTTCGCGTTTGATGAGCGCCATCTTATCTTCCGGTTTTGCTTCAGCGAGAAAATCGTCGACGCCTGCCTCCTGCGCGATCGATGCTGCCGTCAGCGGGTTATCGCCGGTGATCATCACCGTTTTGATGCCCATCTGCCGAAGCTGGTTGAAACGCTGGCGCATGCCCTGTTTTACAATGTCTTTCAGGTAAATCACGCCAAGCGCATTGCCCGAATCCGCGACCACAAGCGGTGTGCCGCCGGCACGGGCTATCTTTTCCACTACCTCCCGCAGCTCGGCTGGCTGCTGACGACCGCCGGCACTTAGGTATTTCTCAACTGCATCGACCGCACCTTTCCTTATCTCACGGCCGTCCAGATCGACGCCGGACATTCGCGTCTGCGCCGTGAAGGGAACGAACGTAGTATTGCTGGCCAGTTCGTGAACCTCGCGGCCACGCAGTCCGTATCTTTGCTTCGCAAGCACGATGATCGAGCGTCCTTCGGGCGTCTCGTCAGCGAGAGATGAGAGTTGTGCTGCGTCGGCAAGCCGCTTTTCATCAACGCCCTTTAGTGGAATAAATTCCGTCGCCTGTCGGTTGCCAAGTGTGATCGTGCCGGTTTTATCGAGCAGCAGAGTGTTTACATCGCCCGCTGCCTCGACGGCACGTCCGCTCATCGCAAGTACGTTGTGCTGCACCAGTCGGTCCATCCCCGCTATACCAATCGCGGACAGAAGGCCGCCGATCGTTGTCGGAATAAGACACACGAGCAGCGAGATGAGTACAAAGATCGTCTGTGGAGCATTCGAGTAAATTGCAAACGGCTGCAAGGTTACCACCGCAAGCAGAAAGACAATCGTCAATCCTGCAAGCAATATATTAAGTGCAATCTCATTCGGCGTCTTCTGCCGAGCGGCGCCCTCGACGAGAGCGATCATACGGTCGATAAATGTCTCGCCTGGATCGGAAGAGATGCGGACCTTCATCCAGTCTGACAGCACCTTCGTTCCACCAGTCACCGCTGACCGGTCGCCGCCGGATTCACGTATGACGGGTGCGGATTCGCCCGTTATCGCCGATTCGTCAACCGACGCGACGCCTTCGATCACCTCGCCGTCACCAGGGATAAAGTCGCCTGCCTCGACCAGGACAAAGTCGCCTTTTCGCAACTCGGAAGCAAGGACAAGTCCTTTAACGTTCCGGCTCTCGGGGCTTTCCAGCATTTTTGCATGTGTCTCGGTCCGCGACTTGCGAAGCGTGTCGGCCTGAGCCTTTCCGCGCCCTTCGGCCATCGCTTCAGCGAAATTCGCGAACAAGACCGTAAACCACAACCAAAGCGTGATCTGAATCTCGAAAAGACCATTGCTCTCCGCCGATCCTCCGACCAAATTGGTGAGAAGCTTTACGGTCAGAAATGCCGCCCCGATCTCGACTACGAACATCACCGGGCTTTTCACCATGTGAACCGGATTCAGTTTTTTCACGGAATCGATCAGTGCCTGCGAGATAATCTTGTTATCCCAAATTGAAATTTCGTTCTTCATTGTTTTTTCTTTGCCACAGAGAATACACCGAACTCTGAAAGGCATATATCACTTGATCAGAAAAATAATCTTCTTCTTTCTCATCCCGCTCTGAGACCTCGGTGGCTAAAAAGTTTCGCCTGCATACATCTGGAAATGCTCCAAGATCGGCGACAAGCTTAGGGCTGGGAAGAACGTCAGCGCGCCGACTATCAAAATTATGCCCACCAGCAACACTGCAAACAGAGCCGTGTTGACCGGGAATGTACCCGGGCTTGCGGGCACAGGCTTTTTCCGCGCCAGATTTCCAGCGATCGCGAGCATCGGGACGATCATCAGAAAGCGCCCGAACAGCATTGCCAGGCCGATGGTCGTGTTGTACCAGTAAGTGTTCGCATTCAGACCGGCGAAAGCCGAGCCGTTGTTGGCCGTTCCGGATGTGAATGCATACAAGATCTCCGAGAGCCCGTGTGCACCCTGATTATTTAGCGAGGTCAACCCGAACTCAGACGAGACCGCCGAAATCGCCGTAAATCCTAAGATGGTCATCGGGAAGATCAGCACATAGAGCATCGCCATCTGCACATCGTAGGCTTCGATCTTTTTGCCGAGATATTCGGGCGTTCTTCCGACCATCAGTCCGGCGATGAAAACGGTCAGGATGATCATCACCAGAATTCCGTACATCCCGGCTCCGACCCCGCCGAAAATCACCTCGCCAAGCTGCATATTGACAAGCGGCACCATTCCGCCGATCGGCGTGTAACTGTCGTGCATCGAGTTGACTGCACCGCATGACGCGTCGGTAGTGACGGTAGCGAACAGGACCGAACCTACAATACCAAAACGTGTCTCCTTGCCTTCAAAATTGCCGCCGACCACGGCTTGATTAACACTGTCCGGGTATAGCGGATTTCCGGCGCTTTCCGCTCCATAAGCTATGAGCGCTCCTGCTAAAAATAAAATCGACATTGCGCCAAACACGGCCCATCCGTGTCCCTGCGATCTCACCATCCGTCCAAGCGTATACGTGAATCCCGCAGGAATGATGAAGATCAAAAGCATTTGCAGCAGATTTGTAAAGGGCGTCGGGTTTTCATAAGGATGTGCCGAATTCGCATTGAAAAAACCGCCGCCGTTCGTGCCGAGCAGCTTTATCACTTCCTGGGACGCTACAGGCCCCTGGGCAATAGTCTGCGTCGTGACGATCTGCCCCTCCTTTACGTTGTTGCCCTCAGCATCCGTAACGACAACGCCAGCCTCGTCCTTTTTGTCCACCTCGATGGTTCTGCTTTCGGCCGCCTGTGCCGTAACGTAAGGAGCGAAATTTTGAATCATTCCCTGCGATACAAAAAGAACTGCCACAACCAGAGAGATCGGCAGCAGAACATAGAGCGTTCCGCGCGTCAGATCCTGCCAGAAGTTTCCCAGCTTATCGGTTTCGAAACGCGCAATCCCGCGAATAAATGCGATCGCGAGCGCCATTCCAGCCGCTGCCGAAACGAAGTTCTGGACAGTCAAGCCCGCCATCTGCGTGAAATAGCTCATCGTCGTTTCCCCGCCGTAGCTTTGCCAATTGGTATTCGCCACAAACGAAGCCGCGGTATTAAACGATAGATGCGGCGATGGCCCGGCAAACTCCATAGGGTTGAACGGCAGAAAGAACTGAAGCCGCTGAATCGCATAGAGCGCGAGCAATGACATCAAGCTGAACAGCACCATCGCGGCTCCGTATTGCTTCCAATTCATTTCCCGTGCCGGATCGACGCGCGCTATTCGGTAAAAGAGCCTCTCGACCGGCCCAAGCAGAAAATCGAGAAACGTCTTTTCGTTGTTATACACCTGCATCAGATACACGCCCATCGGCTTGGTCAGAAGCAGGAGAATGACGAAAAACAATAGTATTTGTAGAATTCCGTTAAATGTCATATTAGTACGCCGACATCACGCCGACATCACGCCGACATCACGCCGACTGACGCTAAGAGCCGGCAAGATACCGACGACTCCGTCAAAACTCCTCAGGCCGTAAAAGGGCATAGACTAGATAGGCCAACACCAAAACCGAGCATACCGCGGCTAATATTGTTTCCCAGCTCATTTCTCTTGCGCTCCCTTTTTCTTCAGATGCTCGCAGCCTGCGATATACGCAAGAGAGAGTAGGCAGAAGCCGATAAGCACAGACAAATACACCATATCCTCAATCATTTCTTTACTCCGTTAGTTCAAATTGATGCCGATAGCGGTATAGACAAAATGGTTTCCGCCGCTAAAGTTGGTGTTTCCGATCGAATATCCAACATAGCCGGTCACTTTCGGATGCGGCTTGAAAGCGACTCCCGGCGTAAAATAACCGGCCGCGTGTTTGCCGGTATACCAATCGGCGTTGATGTTAAGGTACTTATTCACCGTCTGCTCGAAACCGAATTGTCCGCCAGCGCGACTCGCGTTTGCCGCGACAACATTCTTCGTGAAGTGGTATCCGCCCGCCGTCACCCGCGTACCGCTCTTAAATGATTTGCTAACCTGTGCGTAGGCATAGTTGCCGATGTTGTACGATCTGTTTCGCACCGGGATAAATACATTATCCCCAACAACAATTGACCAACCTTTGTCATTGCTGTATGGCCGCCATTTAATCGCGGGAACGAGAGTCGTCGAATCGGCGCCGGGCTGGATGTTGCCGGTAACATTTAAACCAACTTCTACATTTCCGCCCGTGCCGACGACTACCCGCGGCACAAAGCTCGAAAACCTGCAAAGGGCTTCCTGACAGTTTGGCTTAAAGCTTAAGTCGATCTCACCATAGACCTTACCCCGGTCAAGTACATCGGCTGACGGCACATTGAAAATCGTTTGCTGCGCGTTCAATGAACCGGCAAAGGCCAATGACAAGATCAAAAACAAAACCGTGCAAATAGTATTTTTCATTTCTCTTCCATTCCAGGTTCTCGTGATCCAACCATCCCTGTCTGCCTGCATCGTTCGACTCTAATCGCCATTTCTGCCTCAGTGATCTTGTCGAGGCTATGGCCGACCAGAAACAGCAGTGGGAAAAAGGCAATTAGCAACCCGGTACCAAGCCCGGTGAGATGCTCGATGTTGTCATCGAGAAACCACGACGCCGCGCTGCACATAAATCCTCCCAGAATTGCCAGGATGCTAAGCATTCCGGAACCGAGCAGGACCGCCGTCCAAAAGGTGCGTTGCCGATCACATCTCGAAGCCGCGTTTCCAATACTTACAACTGCGTTTCGCGGTAATGCCATCTCCCTCACGAGTCAAATTCCGTTGTTAATACAACGGCCTCCAACTAGAGATTACGAAGTAATAAATAAATCTGGGGAAAAAGGTTGATAAAGAGTTCGTAAAGATTTAAGCAGAAGGGTTAAAGCGGTACCCGACCCAGGGTTCGGTCAGGATGTAGTGTCGTTTTGCGGACAACCCCCAATCTGTCTCCAGCTGGTCCAATTGCTTTGCACAAAATGCGAGGTCATTTTCCTAAACAAATGCGCGGCTGACGTCGCAAACTGACCAACTGACTCTGCGTCGGCGACCTGCCTAAGAAGAAATCTGTCTACACATAACAGATTCATTAGTTAACATTTAATTGGTCCATCGCCCGACTTACAGCGGTATGGTCATTTCCACCCACTACCTGTGACCGCATCAGAACCGAATTACGCGACAAACGATCGCATTCGGCGCTACCTTCAGCAGCCACGCAATTGTTACATTCGACGGAGCAGGAGGGACGGTTTTAGGATTTATCCTTTTTATCGCCATCTTTCTCTGGCGTATTTCTTAGTTTTCGCAATTCGCTGTGTTCAAATTCTTCGAGTTTCGCCTTAAGTTCTGCTGAGGCCAGCATGCTTTGAAACAATGAGAAGACCGAAAATAGAGCGACCATAATCAATGCAGAGCAGACAACAAAGGTCGTCTCAACTATTCGTGCATCCAAACTTTTCGATTTGAGTGCTACGGAACCAACGACAACAACGACCGAACAAAATAGCGCCAAGCCCCACCGCCATATTAATCGCTTCTGAGAAAAGCCGACCTCCTGGAAAAGATGGATCGCGGAATTGTAATCAATCTCTTTAACTCGCGTCCTCGTTTGATCTAACCAGCCTGCTGTCCAACCCAAAAGGCTGCCGGAAACCGCGACAATTCCACCGAGAAGCTTGAAAAGCTCACTAATCGTGTCCGATGGAACATGGGATCGTAGAAAGTACGCGGGCGTTGCGCCGATGAGCGCAAAGATAGCTGACTGGATTACTAGCCTCAACCCGAATTTCATTGGAAAAAGTAAAATTAGATCTGTTTCCTAGCATTCAGATCATCGTACCAACTAATCATTTTGTCGACGATGTCGTCAAACACCGGCATATCGTCTCGGTGCTTCACGCTTTTTTTCACATTGAGACGTAAATCCGCGTTCTTGAACGTACCGCTGTCAGTTTCAATTTTCACGTCAAATTCGTCGCCGGCATGTCGGAACACGTTTGAAAATGCATCAAGTTGATCGGCAACGGATTCCTTCCTGTTCCGATTCATCCACTTCAACGACAACGTCACCTGCAGTTCGTTATCTTCGATGAAACCTTTTGTTGAGAAGGCGTCGAGATTTACGTCGCTGCCGAAGAGATTCTTGAGAGCTGCCGCAACCTTTTTCAGCCCGGAAATCTTTTCAATCTTAGTCGTGCCTTTACCATCCCCGTTCGAACTACTGTCACCGGGCAGAGGCGAAGTCAGTTCGACTTTTTTAACGCCGGAAATTTTCTTCCTCACAGGCAATGGAATCGACGGTTCCAAACTAAACCGGAAATTCCTGTCCACGGAGCTATTGATCGCAACGATACGGTCATGCAGATATCGTTCGAGATGTTCGGCCTTAATTCGTTGATCTTGGCAGAGAATCATGTGGTCACCGAAGCAGACGAAATATAGTTTGCCGTCCAAGAAGTGCTGATCGGTTCCGTCGTCACCTTTACCTGCCTGCAATGCGGTCGTTTCTACATATTCCTTATCAAAATTAGCTTTGATGATTTGCTCAATTCGACCTTCTTCGTACCCGAAAAGATTCGCACAGAAAAATCCTTTCATACCACTTTTCTGGTTGATGAACTGAAAAGACGGGGCATCATCGGAAGTTTTGTACTGCCGATCCTTCACATGAGTATTGTCAAACGTCGCGCTAAGCAAGCTTTGCATAGTTCTGCTGTTCGGCTCTGGGTCGAAACGAACCCGCCAGTATGTAAAGGTTTTGGTTTTCGAGTTTTCCATATTCATTAGCTACAAGGATGTTGTCGTATTTCTAATATAGTTTGTTTTGTTCAATAATCATTATCAAGTTGCAGGATTCGGCGTGGTTAGCAGTCGGATTAAATCTACTCCCGCAAGAACAATCTTTGGTCGGGTTTTGGCAAGAAGCTTTGGTGCAAACGCTAGTTCAAGATCGGCTGGAATATCGTGTCCTTTGGGTGGGAGTTTCCTCAGAAGCGGTGTTGCCGTCTCGGCCAACTCTACAAACGCAGTAAGCCAGAACTCAATTTGCTTGTGCGCTTCCGACTCTTTCGGTAGGCGGTCAAGAAATGAGCGAACCTCATCAATTAAATCTCGAAGTTGCATCTGTTCAATAAGCATACTCATGCCCTCGTCCTGCGTTATTGGAGGTTCCGGTGGGGCTGTGGTTGCAAGTCGCATCAGATTTCCCGTAAGCCGTGAAACTTGGTAAACAGTCCTAAATACGTGGGGCGCAATCGCGTCCGTAGAGAGTGCCCGTTGAAGTTCCTTGAAATGCTGAAATAGATCGGTGCGAATCGACTGCCATCCTTTGTCATTCAATTTATTCTCTTCGGGGATCCTAATGGTTAACGTTTTGCCCTTTTCCTCAAATAATTCCTCTGGTGAGTCGAAAAGATCGAGATGCCATGTGTACCACCCCGTACGTTGGTGAGGTCGACAGCAATGATCAAAGTCGGGAGCGGACTTGCAAACCAATATTGTATAGAAGCACGAGAAACGCCTGATAATAAGACTTCTCCGCCGCGTATACGCGGACTCATTGACGTTTTTATCTGTACCGAAAACTCAAGATTATGTAGTTTCGATTCGTCCCGGACAACGATAAGTCCATCCTTGCCAAAATCGCGGCGCGGCGGTTGCCAAACCCAACCGGGTTGGAAGGGGCGCGGCGAACCATAACTCGCCTTGGTCGCCAAGATGTGACCGATTCAAGATGATTTGTTTTTTTTCGGTCATTAGCACCTCGACGTTCGATTACTTCCGCAAACAGAACACGAACCTGTCGTCAGCGGCCCACTGATCATGCGGTCGTGCACGAACAGCGTCGAGAGCTAAACCATCGGAATTATGCTGGGGCATAAAGATTCGCGGCTCTCCGTTAGAATCATTTATTGGCCGCATTGCAACGTATAGGCGATCGTTTGGCGGCTGATCTTTATAGTCTAATCGCAACACGGGGCCCAAGTCCGGCGGACAGAGTTCGAGGCCAAGCTTGATTGCTGCGACCGCCCGTGAACGGAACAGAGTTCCCGAACACGTCTTTGTCAAGGTCCGAACCGATAATTTCCCTCGTAGGCGCTCCTTGCTCAAAGCCCATGTCTATCAAAGTTAGAAGTATTGTGTTTAACTCCACGTTGAAATTCCGCCTTTATTGTCACTCCAGTGATGCGATTATACACTAAAGCTCTTTTCACAGCCTCGACGCCAGCGTCGTGGATCATCCAGTGATGTTGAAACGGTAACCGACCCATGGCTCGGTCAGGATGTATTGCGGTTTTGAGGGGTTTACTTCTATTTTTTTTCGAAGATTTCCGAGGAAGACGCGGAGATATTCGGTCTGCTCTGCTGCATTTGCTCCCCAAACCGATATCAAGATCGTGCGGTGCGTGAGTACCTTACTGTGGTTCTTGAGAAGGAAGATCAGCAATTCCAATTCTTTTGGAGTGAGGTGAATTTCTGCACCGCGAACGGATATTTTGTAGGTGGTCAAGTCGACCTTAAAGTCACCTGCCGCGATCACCTCTTCTTCAGCATTGACTGCCGGCGCCCTTCGCAGAACTGCCCTGACGCGTGCCAGGAGTTCATCCATCCCGAATGGTTTCATCACATAATCGTCCGCTCCGGCGTCCAGGGCTGCAACCTTTGTTTCCTCCTCACCCTTTACGGAAAGGACAATTATTGGAACACTCGATAATTTGCGAATCTCACGGCAAAGTTCAAGCCCGGACATCTCGGGCATCTGCAGATCCGTGATCACGATTTCCGGATGAAAATCACGAAAAGTCTCCAGTCCGCTCCTGCCATCGGCAGCAGTGCGAACCTCAAACTGAGGAGCAGCGAATCCGCGTCGCAGCACCCGCGTGATCTGAAGTTCATCATCCACTAAAAGGACACGCGTCGCTTCCATATCGGTCATTCGCTATCCTGGCGCAACTCATCCGTTTCATTATCGCCAATCGGTATTTGAAAGACGAACCGCGTGACGAATCCGTCGGATCCGCCTTCGACCCAGATATGCCCGCCCTGCGATTCTGCGATACCGCGGGCGATTGCCAAACCGAGGCCTAGTCCACTCCCGGTCGAATGAATGTCATCGTTCCGGGCTCGATAAAACCTGTCGAAAATGCGCTCGCGGTCATCCGGATCGATGCCGCGACCCTTATCTTCGACAACGATCTTGACCGTTTCATCCTCTGCCGGCCACGCCATGACTCGTATGTCGGTACCATCGGAGGAATACTTGGCGGCGTTGTCGAGGAGTGTGTAAATGATCTCCTCAACCGAGTCCGCGTCCACACGCACCGATGGCAATTCACGCTCCAGCTCGACCTTGAGCCGATGATCGGCAAGGCGGAACTGAGCGCGATCGATCGCTTTGTCGATGACTTCGCGCACAGAGATCCAGGACTGCCGAAGATTCAGTTTTCCTGCTTCGATCTTGGCCAGATCCACCATACCACCTACAAATCTGTTAAGCCGTTCGGCTTCTTCATTGATTATCTCAAGCAGTTCATTGCGGCTTTCCTTATCGGCGATGACCGAATCTTCCATCAGAGCCGTGGCCGAAGCCTTGATCGACGTGAGCGGTGTTCTCAGATCATGTGTCACCGCATCTAGCAAAGCGGACTTCAGTTTTTCGCTACGCTTGACCGCCTTCGCTTCGCTGGCCTCCTCAAACGCGTCCTGAAGTTTTGTATAGAGTCTCTCAATTTCTATCTTTCTATGTTCTGATTCTTCGGCCCGGCGTCGCGCATATTCGGACAACTGGCCCGCAACCAATGACGTGACAATGAACGCCGCAAACGCAACCCAGTTCTCTTTGGCTTGTATAGTAAAAGTATAAAGTGGCGGAAGAAAGAAGAAATTAAAACATAGCACTGCAAAGATGGAAACGGCCAGGGCCTGCCTGCTTCCGAAGATGGTTGCGATCAACAAAACCAATAAGAGCAGTGACAAAGCGACCGTTGTCGCACCAATCACAGACCCGAACGGGGCAAGCATTGCAACCAGTACAGCGGTTGCGATAACGGAAATGAAATATTTAAGCGTGACTCCCACTTTTCAGTTGCCGAGAGTATTATACACTTGAACTTCGAGCGGTTCGTGTTTCGTTGAATAAGGGCGCTCGGTAGGTCGCTGCAAAAAGTATGTGAGATTGACATTCCTCGTGAATTCCTTACTCTCGTTGATGCTAGTATCGTAAAATTCCACATACACTTCTTACGAGAGCACCTTCCCGGAAATCGAAGTTGTTTTGACGCATAACTACGTCGTCCGCGCCCGATGAACCTTAGGATTTGGTATCGCGTCACAAACGAGAACAGAATCGACATCTTAATAGAAATTTCCATTTTCAAGTTACGGTCGATCCAGATCAATTACTTATCATTCGTATCTGAACTAATTCAATATTTCGGCTTCATCTCCTCAAGACGGCGATCCATGTCGCGGAAAAAGCCGGTTACGACCGATGAAACCATTCTTAGTCGTGCGGCTTCCGTCGCGGCCGTTTGGTTTATTGAGGCCGCCTCTATTCGTCCTTCAAAATTCAACTGGTTCGCACCACGCTCGATACCAGCCGATTGGCGTATTCCCGAAAGTTGAATCCCCGCTCCCTGACGGCTGCTGGATGCGGCAATTCCGCTGCCGATATTAAAGGCAGACTTGCTCTGAGCGGCCTGCGATTCGAATGCCCGGTTTATTTCACCCTGATAGTTGTTGGACGCTTCTACCTTCTTGTCGGCAACAATGTCAGTATTGTTGTTTTGAAGCGAGACGGTATCACGGGTGGTCGAATCCATCCGCTTGTTAACTTCCTGGATTGGATGCTTACCCCTAGACCAGTCAAAGAGTTCCTGTCCAGTACGGATCGGCACGGAAGTCCCTGCAATTGACGAACCTCCCGGTGTAAATTCATAGGTCTTCATTCCGAATCGCTCAAGATTGCCCTGACCTCGCAAAGCGGTTTCCTTCCAGCCGTCAAATGTTCGTCCTTCCCGTGTTCCTTCGGCCTCGGCCCTTGTTCCTGTTATTTCTCGTCGTGTTGCGGCTGAGCTGCTAAGCAATCCATAGTTTTTGTTTGCCTCGGCCAGTAAGGATTGAGTAACCTGATTTGCTCTGATCTGCCCAAGGTTTGTTATGAGACCTCCTTCGACGCCGGCAACAGATGAAACAAGTCTCGCTTCGACTGATTGATTTGCGGCATCGAGAGCTTTTCTGGCGGCGGCCTGTTCGGCATTGTAGATCCCCTGGATCTGGGTATTTTCCGCCTGACGATTGATTGCAGCACCGGCGACAAGTCCGTAGGTTTCAAGAGCGGTGCCGATCGTTGAAAGCATCCATCCCATCGATATCTGGGATACACCTTCATACACCTGTCCGCGAAGGACACGGTAACTTAGCCACGGAACCAGAATGAAACAAAGACTTGAGACAAAGAAGAGTATCGTAACGATCAAAGCGCTCGAGGCCGGGTCGTAATTTCCGTTAGTGATGATCTTCGCGGTTTGGGGATCTAGTGCATAGACGCTCTCTCCATTGTAGATGGACACGGCAAGCAGTCCGATGGAGTAACACACATACAACGTGACCTCTTTCACGATCGGAAAGGCAAGCGCGAACGTCGCCACTCCCCAACAGAACGGATAGAAGATCTGATTGGCGAATTTTTCATCAAATCCAAAGGCCGACAACACGGGAGCGGCGAGTTTAAGACCTATAAGAATAAACAGAGCAGCAAGCGAAAGAAATATCGCTCCGAATTTGATGATGTTCTGGCCGATTACCATTATGGTGAACATTCTCGGCATGTCCCAGCCAAAGACATTCAAGTTTGCGGTTATGTCTGCAACGGATGATTCCTTATCAGTAATGATGCCGACAAGTCCTGGCTTTCCGTTCGGAAGTCTCGGTGCCAGCAATTCGTTCGGATCTTCTACGGCAAAATTTGCTTTGACATACTGTTTCATCTTTTCGTCAAACTCCGCGACCAGCTGCCGGTTGAAGTTTCGAACCGGCCTGGCGAAGAATTTTCCGGTTACCGTTAGTCCGTCGATTATAAAAGGGCTTGCCCCGATCACGACCATAAAGATGACCGAACGGATGCCCCACGCGACCAGCTGTTCCGGTCCAAGTCCTCGATTGTCATAAAAACGCCTGATGAAGCCGAGTATCAATACAAAGCTTCCGACTATCCATGCAAGGAACAGCAAGATCGGCATAAGCGGCTTTATGATGACATCAAGAATCGATCTGAAAAGCCATTCCTGCCCTGTTCGCATCAAATTTTGGATCTGCTCGGTGTAACTCCTCGCCGGCGGCGGCTGGGGCAACACGGTTCCTGGTACGGGTGTAGAAGTAGGATTGGCCGGATTGTTGTTTTCATATTGCTGCAAAACAGGAGCCGGACTGCCGTCAAGTGGCGGCATGAACGGCGAGTCGGAGTTGATGGTTAGAATAAGATCATTCGCCGTAACGGGCTGTCCGTTCACCGTACCAATAACCGTCTGTCCTTCGACACGAGGCGGGCGCGGCCGGGTTCGTTGCCCGGCCGCTGTGGTGGCGAGGAGGCAGTTGGCGAGAATGAGCAGGACGAAGAGAACGGTTGCAGTGTATGTTCGGCGAATCATTTGAAACCTCTTTTGTTGTTCGCGGTTAAAAGTCAATTACGGAAGCGGACTTTGATACGTGTCCTCGTCCCAGATCTCATATTTTTCGAGTTCACGCATAAAGTCGTCGGATACTCGGGTAATTCCGGTCATCATCTCGGTGGACTTGCGGATCTCGTTTCCAAATGCGGTCATTCTTTCGATCTTGAGTCCATACGCCACGAACTTTGCCTGTATCTTGGCCTCAAGTTCGCGAAGCTGGCCTTCGACGGTGGTGATACGCAGATTCACGGCGAGCATTTGATCGATAAGTGACTGCACGCCATCTTGATTTGCGGGCAGATTGGCCTGGATCGCTCTTGTTTCGTCGGCGATGCGTTCGCGTTCTTCGTAAAGTTTTGCAAGATCTAAAGCCAAGTTCTCGCGGTCAAAGAGCATTCTTTCAAGCTCAGAATCGAGTTTTGCGAGTCTTTCGAGATTCGCCATTTCCGCATCGGCACTCCGACCGATCGAGAACCGCAAAAAATCGTCAAGGTCGCGTTTGTTGGCGTCCATATCAAAGATGCCGTTCTTGAGTCTTCTGGCAATATTGACAATCGAATGTATCTGGCTGGTTATCGTTGTTTCGATCCTCTTTTTCAGTTCGAACGTGTTGCGGATCAAACGCCCCA
>Ga0154020_10006262_pt1 | contig 13959 bp, 7 predicted proteins | sample Klosneuvirus_201_FD_109709 | JGI IMG/M metagenome (GOLD analysis project Ga0154020, IMG submission 109709) | Active sludge microbial communities from wastewater, Klosterneuburg, Austria - Klosneuvirus_20160825_MG | ecosystem: Engineered > WWTP > Aerobic digester > Activated sludge | place...
AGTACTAAGTTTCAATTTCTGTTCAGGAAAAAGCGGAGTCAGATACTCGAAAGCAACCCGGTCGCGAATTTCTTCCGTTGTTTTACCGTTAATGCTATCCACTTTTAGAAGAGCAAAATATTTTTCACCCTCTTTCGGGGGTCGGATTTGCCCCTTCACGGTATCTCCTGTTTTTAAACCAAATAATTTAATTTGAGAGGGCGATACATAAATATCATCCGGACTTGCCAGATAGTTATAATCCGATGACCGGAGAAAGCCGTAGCCATCTTGCATAATTTCCAAAACACCTTCATTAGAAACCAAGCCATCAAAATCGCGAATAAGGTTTTCTTTGCGGGGCTGCTGATTGGATTGATTGTGTTGTCGATCCTCACGCGATTCTTTACGCTGAATTTCTGTTACGGCAGGAGGGGCTGATTCGTTGGGGTCATCAAACCGCCCAATGTTTTGATCAATTTCAATAGCATCGATGCTTTGTAATATCTCTTCGCTTGAAAGTTCTTTTTCCTGTGCTTTAGGAGCAGCTTCAGGGGCCGCATTTTCGCGTCTTCGGGGCCGCATTTTACGATCGGGTTCTGCCAAGGCTGCTTTGGTGGGCACAGGTGCGGCATCACCCGCAATCGCTTGCTGATCCAGGATTTTATAAACCAGATCTTGTTTCGCAAGCTTTTTGGCGTTTTTAACACCAAGCCCTTCGGCAATTTCCTTTAATTCGGAAAGTAGCCTGACATTCAGGTCATCAATAGTATGCATGTGAGGATAAAAAAATTAAATAATGAAAACAGAATTTTTATTGCGTTGTACTAGCTGAAGGACAGCTATAAGTCAAAAACATTTACCAGGTCGATTGAAAAGAGATTGTAAAGTATTGGGTTTTTTTATCGAGAGGGCCCGAGGAGGCCACTATGACACTGCAAGTATAATTCAAAATTAAATATTATCAAATTGCAAGAAAAAATTATTGGCTAATTTTGATCCCTTAATCTAAATCTATGTTGACATTACAAGTACTGCGGGAAGAAACAAATACTGTGCGGGAAGGGTTGAAAAAGAGGAACTTTAAAGAGGCTGAGGGCTTGATTCAGCAAGTAATTGATAATGATAAACTCCGCAGAGAAACACAAAACACGCTGGATACCTTAAAGGCCAGATCAAATTCCGATTCGAAAAAGATTGGTGAATTAATGAAGGCTGGAAAGGCAGAAGAAGCTAACACCTTGCGCACGGCCATCACCCAGGACAAAGACAAGGTAAAATCTCTGGAAGAAAGCCTTACCGGTTTTGAGAAGAAACAACTAGAGATTTTATACAAACTCCCCAACGTGCCAGCAGCCATTGTACCGGCAGGAAAGAGCGCAGAAGATAACATTACGGTGCATGAGTACGGTAAAGTTCCAGCGCTTTATGATGGGGCTTTACCGCATTGGGAACTGATCAAAAAATATGACATCATTGATTTTGATCTGGGGATTAAAATTGCCGGGGCAGGCTTTCCGGTTTATAAAGGAAAAGGCGCTAAACTTCAACGCGCCTTAATCAATTTCTTTTTGAATGAAGCCGATAAAGCGGGCTATACAGAAATACAACCGCCTATTGTAGTGAATGAGGCTAGTGGATATGGGACTGGTCAACTTCCCGATAAGGAAGGACAAATGTATTTTGTGAATGAAGATGGATTATACCTGATTCCAACAGCGGAGGTTCCCATCACCAACTTATATCGCGATGTAATCGTGAATGAAGATAGTTTGCCTATAAAAAACGTTGGCTACACACCATGCTTTCGTAGAGAGGCAGGTAGTTGGGGGGCACATGTACGCGGGCTCAATCGCTTGCATCAGTTTGATAAAATTGAGATAGTTCAAATCAGCAAGCCAGAAGATTCTTATCGAATTTTAGATGAGATGAGCTTGCATGTGCAAGGGTTATTGGAAAAGCTAGAATTACCTTATCGCAAACTGTTGTTGTGTGGAGGAGATATGGGATTTAACTCCGCCCTTACCTACGACATGGAAGTATTCTCGGCAGCGCAGCAACGATGGCTTGAAGTGAGCTCCGTGAGTAACTTCGAAACCTTTCAGGCTAACCGATTAAAGCTACGCTATAAAAACAAAGAAGGTAAAATGGAGTTGTTACATACGCTTAATGGAAGTGCGCTGGCGCTTCCGCGAATTGTTGCCTCTATTCTGGAAAATAATCAAACCGAAAAGGGAATTAAAATTCCAGATGTGTTAGTTCCTTATACGGGATTTGAGTGTATTGATTAAACCAGATACTTGTTGCTGGCTTCTAGCAGGTGAGGATCTCTTAAAGTATCGACTTCCGAAAGGGATGAAATTTTTAAGGAGTAACCAATTTTCCATCTCTGAATGAGTTCCTTCCGTCTGTACCCAGTTTGGTCGCGAAGCTGTACTTAAAATCTTTGGCAACAACATCGGGCAACCTTGTGGTTTTGAAAAACACGTTTTCACTATCTCGGGAATAGTCATCTGATAAAAACTCGAAACTGCTTGCTTTAGCATTGGGGATTAGCTGGTCATCGTAATAGACGGAGTTTTTATCTTTAAAATAATCTCTATCCAGTATATCAAGGCTTTCAACATCCACATTGGGAAATATTTTTCCATCATGGATAAGAATTTTGTTGATGGTAATATTTCGGTCATCCAACACATCGAAGAATTCAATTTTATCAAATGCGATTGAATTAAATTCGTTTTTCCAGTTGGAGAGGATAAGGGTATTTCCAATTAATGCGTAGCTACTGTTGATTGCTTTAACCACTCCCGCCATACGGCCAACCTTCTTAATCACCCCTCTATTTGTTATACCACTTTCTGTTTGAGAATTTACGATGGCATAAACAAAATTAGTATCGACAGCAAGGGTGTTATTGATTCGTTTAAAGCTTTTGTAATCCACTTCCAGTTTGGTGCCTTCATAAAAATAGTGCTGGTAGTCCCTAAACCAAGATCTATCCCAATTGTCGATACCGGTATCGAACCGCTTGTAAGTTTTGGGATCGGCACCTGTGATAATCGTCAACAGATCATTCGTTGAATTTCGGGCATAAACGTGTTGGTTATCCTTTGGCATATTATCATCGATGTAAAATGAGGCAAAGTCGACTGGCTGTTTAACGCCTTTCCAAAAAATTGAATGGTCATCTTTCCCAAATTCCTCGGCCAACGTTTTAAAACTTGTAGGATCTGCGTCTAACTCAGTGTAACCCAACTCAAACCAATTGCCCATAGGGGAATAGACGATTTTCTTTTTAATGGTATGAAAGTAGTAGGACTTCGACACCGTTTTATCGACCTCCTTGCCAAGGCGAATTATATAATATTTTACAATCCAAATGCCTCCGAACAGTAGTAGGACCACAACCAGGAAGACAGAAATAATTTTCATTTGTGTTCTTTATATTAAGTGAACTCAAAGAAGAAGAAAAATATTTAGGTCTGATTCGAATCAGACCTAAATCCTGCAAGAATCATTAATTTTTATATTCAGGGATCGTCTCACGTAGAGGGCGATGCCTAGCGAGAGAATTGTTTTCCTGTCTCATTCCTTATTCTTCCTTCAAGGAATCTACCGGATTCATGGTGGCTGCTTTGAACACCTTGTAACCGATTGCCGCAAAAGAAATCACGAAAAGTAAGCTCACCGAAATAATAAACGTGATGTTATTAGGGCCTTGGTAATAACGCCAGATGCTCCCCATAATCATATCGGACTGCACGTAACCGGCCCAGGAACCCAACACGGAAGCTAGCGCCAGAATAATTATAAACTCTGTATTAACGATGCGTGTAATATTAATTACCGAAGCCCCCAATACTTTGCGCATACCAATTTCTTTCATTCGCTTAATAATGTTGAGGGAAACCAATGTGTACAAGCCAGTGGCTGACAGCAATAAGGTGATGGCACCCATAAAACCGAACATGTTCACAATGTTTACATTAATTTCTTCTGTTTGAGCCAAGCTTTCACTCAACATACGACCAGTGTATAGCCGGTTTGGAAAAACCCTTCCCCAGGTTTCTTCCATAAACTTGTTCACCGAGGCCACTTGATTAGCTCCGGTAGTTACCACTAGTTGGGTATATTGTGTGGGCAACACATAGCGGATCATCATCGGTTCCATTTCTCGCCATAGCCCCGTTGTATATACGTTCTTCACCACACCAATAACATAAAGTTTAATGGTGTCTTTCCAGATGATTTCTTTTCCAAGTGCATTTTCCCATCCAAAATCTTTGACCAATTTCTCGGTAACTATCACCGATTCTTTGTTATCTGTTTCAGAATCTTTAATGAAGTCTCTCCCTTCCAGCAATTTCAAATCCATGGTGGATAAATAATGATCGCCCACTTCGATAATATCTACTTCCATTTGTGAGGATTCATATTTTATTGGATCATTGGCACGGTTTGAAAATATACCACTACGAGCACCCGCTATCGAAAGAATTTCAGGGTTAGCTTTCAATGCATTGTGATAGGTATCAAACTCACTTTGATTGTTAACCCATGCGATCACAGATCCACCTGCGTCAAAACCAAGATCATATTCACGTTGGTACTGCGCATTTTGCAGGAATCCAATGGCCGCTACAATAGAAATCAGGGAAATACTAAACTGCAACCCCAACAATATTCGGGTAAAATAATTAGTGCCCCCAAATTGAAGTTTCCCTTTCAAAATTGTAACGGGATTAAATTTGCTGATATAAAAAGCTGGATAGCTACCCGCCAGGATTGCTACCAAAAGCAAAATGCCAAAGAGAAAGAGTAAGAAGATAGGATTATCAAGGTAATGGGGTGTCAATTTGAAATATTCCCACATGAAATTCCAACCCCGAACCATAAAGTCTGACAGCAAGAGTCCCATTAGCATGGAAGCAAAGCAAATCAATAACGTTTCGCCAAGATATTGTGCGATCAGATGTTTTCGTGAACTGCCCATTACTTTTCGAATGCCAATTTCCTTTAGTCTTCGGGAAGCAATGGCAATGGAGGTGTTCGTTAAATTGAAACAAGCAAGCAGTAGTACCAGAATGCCCATTACGCTTGAGCCAATGACAGCGGAGATCGGAGGTGCGCCCCAGCTAGCCGATCCAACATCATCCGCCCTATCGTTATGCGCCATCTCAGTGAACGAATCCAACACATATTCCTTCACTTGGAAGTCTTCTCTTGCCTGATTGTTGTTTTCTATAAAGGGCTGCAGTTGCTGTTGCACTTCTTTTACCCGGGTGCCGTCCTTAATTTGAACGAATAATGTGTTGTAAACTTTCCAGTCATCTTCAAGCACATTCTTATTCTCATCTTTAAAATTTGAAAAGTTGATATAGGCCGATCCACCCTTATTGTAAAAGCTGGAATTCATGGGTTGATCTTTAAACACACCGCCTATTTGTAATTCTTTAAGATCAGGCCCGTATACCTGAGTGATGCTCTTACCCTGTGCCTCGGAGGCACTACCGAATAGCCTTATGGCCATATCCTCGCTGATAAGTGTACTGCTTTTGTCTTTTAGTGCTGCTGAGCTGCCCGTGATAAAGTCAAAAGAAAATAGCTGAAAGAAAGCGGGATCAATATAGGTTGCATTCGCTGGGAACAGATCGTTGTCGCGCTTGAAATTGGAGTCGGAAGGGTAGTATCGACTGGATTGATCGATATCAGGAATTGTTTTGGAAACAATTTCTCCCAGTGGAAGGGAGGTATAACTATGGCGTCTGAGGTTGTTGTCAAATTCACGAATAGCACTTACCCGGTAAATACTTGCATGATTTTGATGAATGCGATCGAAGGTAGCATCATACTCATAAGCAAAATAGCCGGTAATACACTGGGCGATGGCAATCCCCATCCCAAATATGTTGATGAAGATGAAGAGCTTGTTCTTCATCATACTTCGCAGGGTGATCAGAAAGTAGTTTTTAATCATATCGGGGCTTTACGAGTAGTCTTACGAATCTATTTACAAACGAGACGATCCTAAATTCGTTGCCTTTTAAGACTCATGTTTCGGTATGCGTTGACTTTAAGTACCGTCTCCCGAAAGGGGACGTTACGAAATCCTGACTATTATTTTGTCCTTGGTGTAGTATCGTCCTCTGCGAGAGACGATACTTGAAGTGGCGTTGTGAATACTAGAAGTGCGGGTCTAAATGGCAGCCTGCTTTCGCTTATCCAGTAATAATTTTCCGAACACAACTCCTAAAACTACTATCGCAACTAAAGCTGTATAAGCAATTGTATTATTTTCTGTTCTGGCCCACTTGCTATAGATTCCAAAGAACGCCCACATTAACACTAATAGAAACGCAGGCTCTTTAAATTTAAATGCTATAGACAAGCCCAAGGCAGTCGCAATACCAATCATAATAATAGTCCAGTATGGTGGTGATAGAAATCTGCCTGCCCAATGTATAGAGATTAACAGGGCAGAAACATCCGCAATGGTCGCCACGCAAATCCACGAGAGATAAAAAATGAAAGGCAGCAAAATTAAAAACCATTCTTTTCGACTTAGATTATTTCGCTGGAGTAATAAAAAAATCTGTGTAAGCGAATACAGCAAAACCAACATGATAACGACAGAGGCAGCAATGAATAAATGATGCCAAACTAAAATCCAACTGGCATTGGCCACGCACGAAAGCAAGAACCAGAGCGAAAGTTCTTTGAAGTAGGATTTATCCTTTACCTTAATCTGAGCAATAGAAAATACAATCAGCGATAAATAGATTACGCTCCACACTGAAAAAGTAAAACCAGCAGGGGTAAAAAGGCTGGGGTATAAATCTGAAATTTGTCCGGTGTTCATGCCATTAATGGGCAGAATATTCGCAAGGGCATTTACGGTTAGCACCGCAACCAAGGCCAGAATATTTAAGATTATCAGGGTGCGATTGTTCATGTTTAAAGTCATTAAGTTAAGTTGATAATTACTCTTGGTTAATAACCAACGTACAGGTAATATTGTTCTCCCAAAATTAAAGGCTATGAAACCAATTTCAACCTTCTTTGCTTTACTATTTATTGCCATGTTAGCATCCTGTACAAAATCTCCAAACACGGAAACTGTTTCAAATTATCCGGTATCTGCCAAAGTCGATACGGTTGATACGTATTTTGGCGTGGCCGTGCCCGATCCTTACCGATGGATGGAGAATGATACAACGAAAGCTGTGGCTGACTGGGTTAAGGCCGAGAATGAAGTGACCTTCGGCTTCTTAGATAAAATACCATACCGTGCTGAAATCAAAAAGCGACTGGAGGCGTTGAACAATTACGAAAAACTTGGCGCACCCTTTAAGCGTGGCGATTATATTTATTTCTATAAGAACGATGGTTTACAAAACCACTATGTGTTGTATCGTAAAAAAGGAGAACAAGGTGAGACGGAAGTTTTTCTTGACCCAAACTCGTTTTCAAAAGATGGAACCACGCGGTTAGCCGGAGTTTCGTTTTCAAAAGATGGTTCGCGGGCAGCCTATCAAGTTTCCAAAGGTGGGGCCGATTGGACAGAAGCAATTATTATAAATGCAATTGATAAAACTCCTTTGCAGGATACGTTACGCGATATAAAGTTTAGTGGAATCTCCTGGCGCGGCAACGATGGCTTTTATTTTAGCACCTACGAAAAACCAAAGGGCAGTCAGCTAACGGCTAAAACCCAAAGTCATAAATTGTATTTCCATAAAGTGGGCACGCCCAGAAGTCAGGATCAATTGATTTTTGGTGATGACAAAAACCCGCGCAGATATGTGGGCGGAGGACTTACGGAAGATGAGCGCTTTCTGGTTGTAACGGCATCAACAAGCACAACGGGCAATGAGCTTTATATGCAAGACTTAAATGATCCAAAAGGAAAGTTGATTACTGTGGTGAATAATTTTGATAATAACCATAATGTGCTGGATAATGAAGGAGGCCGGATTTTGGTTGAAACAAATTTAAATGCTCCGAACAATCGAGTTGTTGAATTTGATTTCTCAAAGCCGGGTATTGAAACCTGGAAGGACGTAATCCCGGAAACGGAGCATGTATTAAGTGCTTCCACGGGTGGCAAATACTTATTTGCAGATTATACCGTAGACGTTAAAACACAGATTAAACAATTTGATTTGCAAGGTAAGGTGATTCGCGAAGTAAAGTTGCCAGGCATTGGGTCGGCCGGTGGCTTCAGAACTCGTAGTACGGAGAAAGAGCTATACTATTCATTCACGTCTTTTACCTATCCAACTTCAATCTTTAAATATGATCTGGCTTCGGGTAATTCAACCTTGTATGCTCAACCCAAGGTAGATTTTAATCCGGTAGATTATGAGACTAAGCAGGTTTTTTATACCAGTAAGGATGGTACTAAAGTGCCAATGTTTATCGTGTATAAGAAAGGGCTTCAGCTAAATGGGAAAAACCCAACCTGGCTTTATGCCTATGGCGGATTTGGGGTATCACTTACTTCTTATTTTGATCCATCAATGATTGTTTGGCTGGAAAATGGTGGTGTGTATGCGCAACCAAATTTGCGTGGTGGCGGTGAGTATGGTGAGAAGTGGCATTTGGCCGGAACAAAAATGCAAAAGCAAAATGTGTTTGATGATTTTATTGCGGCAGGAGAGTACCTGATAAGCGAGAAATATACATCACATGATTACCTCGCAATCGTGGGTGGATCAAATGGGGGATTGTTGGTAGGCGCAACCATGGCACAACGCCCTGATCTTGCCAAAGTAGCCTTGCCTGCCGTAGGCGTGATGGATATGTTGCGCTATCATAAATTTACAGCAGGCGCAGGTTGGGCTTATGATTATGGAACGGCTGATGACTCGAAAGAAATGTTTGAATACATTAAAAAATATTCTCCTCTGCATGCACTTAAACCAAACACAGCGTACCCGGCAACTTTAATTACCACAGCCGATCATGACGATCGGGTTGTGCCAGCGCACTCATTTAAGTTCGCAGCTACTTTACAGGAAATGAATAGTGGACCAAATCCGGTATTGATTCGCATTGAAACAAAGTCAGGGCATGGATCATCTAACCTTTCTAAAGCCATAGAAACGGATGCGGATCAGTTTGCTTTTACCTGGTATAACATGGGCATTGTTCCACCCATGGTGAAGGTGAAGAAGGGAATGTGATAAGGAGTTGAAGAAAGCATAGGAGTTGGATACTCGATGGTTATACCGCTAAGTCGCAATGGCGCAAAGAGAATTTATAAGAGACAAAAGACATCAGCGTATCAATTTAACCCTTGCGGTAAAAATTTGAAATACTAAGTCGCGATGGCACCGGAGACGGGCAATCAGCATCAAGCTCCCAATTCCTTAATTTTTATCGCTGCACTTTTCCCCGCTACCTCCGTAAGTTCTTCGAGGCTGGCACCTTTAATTTTCTTTACCGATTTAAAGTGTGCTAAAAGTTTATCAGCAGTCTTTTTGCCAATGCCGGGTATTTCTTCAATCTCGGTTACGAAAGTTGACTTACTTCTCTTTTGCCGATGGAAGGTAATGGCAAACCGGTGCGCTTCATCACGTATGCGTTGAATTAATAAAAGTGCTGGTGATTTTTTACTAATCAATAATGGAAGAGGGTCTTCCGGGTAATAGATTTCTTCTAATCTTTTTGCTATACCTATAATAGGAATTTTTCCATAAAGGCCAAGTTCTTGTAATGCTTCACACGCACTGCTTAATTGACCTTTGCCACCATCAACGATAATCAGATTTGGGTACTCCCCCTCCTCTTCCATTATTCGCTTATACCTGCGGCCCACAATTTCTTTCATCGATGCAAAATCATCTGGGCCAGTAACCGTTTTGATATTAAAGTGGCGATACCCTTTCTTTTCAGGCTTACTATCTACAAACCGAACCATGGAGGCAACCGGTGAGCTTCCCTGAAAGTTAGAGTTATCAAAGCATTCAATAATTTTAGGATAACTAAGCAATCGTAGATTCTCCTGCATAATGTGAAGCACTTTATTCTTTTTGGATTTTAGCTCCTCTTTACTTATCTCTTTTTCTCGTTTTTGATAGAGCGCATTTTTCAACGAGAGATCAATCAATTTTTTCTTATCGCCAATCTGAGGTACAATGTTTTCGAATTCAGAGGATTTTACGGAGAGGGGCACATTGGTAAATACTTCCGGATTATTGCTCCGATACGTGGTGCGCAGTTCTTCCACAACCAGACTTAAAATATCTTCATTCGCTTCGTCCAGTTTCTTTTTTACTTCCAGATTTTTTGAAAGGATTATGGAGCCCTCCTTAATTTTCAGATAGTTTACAAAGGCCTCGGTCTCGGTGCTTGTTATTGTCACCACATCAATATTGGTGAGTTTCGGATTGACCACAAGTGATTTGGAGTGAAATTTTTCAAGTAGCTCGACCTTGTGCTTATACTGGGCGGCCCGCTCAAACTCCAGGGCTTCGGCTGCCTCTTTCATCCTTCGTGTAAATTCATTTTTAACCACACTCAGGTCGGCCTTTAAAATGTTTCTTACTTGAGCGATTTCCTCCAGGTAGGAGGCCTCATCCTGTAACCCTTCGCACGGACCTTTGCAATTACCGATATGAAACTCAAGGCAAACTTTAAATTTCTTTTGTTCAATGTTTTCCTGCGAAAGCAACAGCGAACACGTGCGAATGGAATATAACTGCCGCACCAATTCCAGTACACTCTTCATGGACACCACGCTGGTGTAAGGGCCAAAATATTCACCTTGCTTCGGATTGTGTTTTCTTGTGTAGATGACTCGTGGAAACCGCTCTTTTAAAATGCAGAGGTAAGGGAATGTTTTGTCATCCTTAAGAAGGATGTTATACTTAGGTTGATATTGCTTGATGAAATTATTCTCGAGGAGTAATGCATCGAACTCAGTGTTGGCTATCGTAAACTCAATTTTCTTTATTTCAGAGACAAGCTTTTCAGTTTTACGATTGTACTGTGATTGTTTTGTGAAATAACTGGTAACCCTTTTCTTTAAACTCTTAGCCTTACCTACATAAATCAACTCACCCTCTTGGTTGTAGTATCGATAAATACCGGGCGAATCAGGGAGAGAAGAAATTATATTTTTTAAATCGGACACGATGTAAAATTACGATTTACGAATTGTTAAATGGTGCTTCGTTTCCCGATAGCTATCGGGACGTAAATTCGCACCTCGTCAATCAACAATCGCTGTTAATGATTTATATCCCAAGGTTCCTCATCAAGCATTTTGAGAGAGTCGGAGAGCTCGTGTTTGCTGCAGTCCAACGTCATGTCCAGGCCGCTGGAGGGTCGTTTAAATTGCCCCTTTACAATTCCAGTAGCAGGGTCGGCATAAACTTTTGTCATAAACTTATCCCAAATAGGCCGAGCCGATTTTCCGCCCTGCCCAAATAGCCAGGAAGGAAAATGGATAGCTCTTTCATCGCCACCCGTCCAAATGCCGGTAACCAAATCATGCGTTAGTCCGATGTACCAACCATCCGAAGCATCGTTGGTTGTACCGGTCTTGCCACCAATTTCATTATCGATCCGCAAATCACGACTTAACCCCATAGAGGTTCCACCCTGCTCTTCCGTTCCTCCGCGCAACATGTAAATCATTTTATAAGCGGTTTGCTCATTAATTGCCTCTCTGGTTTTAGGATTAAAAATTTCTATTACGTTGCCATTCTTATCTTCAATGCGTGTAAGAAAAATCGGCTCGGTGTTAATACCACCATTCACAAAAGTGCTGTAGGCACCCACCATCTCAAACAACGACACATCGCTGGTGCCCAAACAAAGTGAAGGCACGGCATCTAGTTTACTTTGAATGCCAACCCGGTGCGCAAACTCGACTACATTCTCGGGTTTTAACTCCTGCATGATCTGGGCTGTTATAGAATTCACCGACTGGGCCATAGCCTGTCGAATAGTCATGCTTTCGCCATGTCCTCTCGAGCCATCCGCATTAAGCGGAAACCAAGGCGGCTGGTTACGGATATAAAATTGGGGAGCAATGTCTTTTTTAATTACACACGGAGAGTATCCGTTCTCCATGGCCAATCCATATACAAAAGGTTTAAAGGTTGAGCCTGGCTGACGAGTGCCCTGCTTAACGTGATCAAATTTGAAATACTTGTGATTGATACCCCCTACCCAAGCTTTGATGTGACCCGTGTACGGATCCATAGACATTACGCCAGTATTGAGAAAGCGTTTGTAGTAATTCAATGAATCATAGCTGCTGAACAAAGTATCCCTTTCGCCATTCCAAGAGAAAATGGTCATAGGCTTTTTCAGATTAAGCATAATCTTTAGCGAATCAGATTTTTCGCCATACTTTTCTGAATAAACTTTATAAGCATCGGTTTGGCGAATTCGTCTCTGTAGAAAATCACGAATCTCCTGGCCGTCATCACCTACCCAAGGATTACGATTTCTTTTTTTCCACTCTTCATCAAACTGAGCCTGCAACACTTTCATGTGTTCAGCCATAGCTTCTTCCGCATACTTTTGCAGTCGACTGTCAATCGTGGTATAAATTTTTAGTCCGGAGTTATACAGATCAATTCCCTTGCTATTACAATATTGAAGTAGATAATTACCTAGTACGGTTCGGAAATAGGTGGCTAACCCTTCATTTTGATTTTGAACACTATAGCTAAGCTCGATAGGCAAAGCTTTGATCGAGTCGTATTGCTCGGGAGTAGTTATTTTATATCCATGGCGATAAATCTTATATAAGATTTCATTGCGTTTGCGAAGTGAGTTATCTGGGTTTCGCTGTGGATTATAATAAGTAGCTGCCTGTAACATACCCACCAGCACAGCAGATTCTTGCAGATTAAGACTATCGGGCTGCTTATTAAAGTAGGTTTCGGCTGCCACTTTAATTCCGAAAGAGTTACTGCTAAAGGTTACTGTATTCAAATACATCGCAATGATTTCATTCTTGGTAAAATTCTCTTCAAGGTTTATCGAAATGATCCACTCTTTTGTTTTTTGAATTACCCTTTTGGGGATATTACCCAAGTTCCCTAACCAACCGTCCAGGCTGTGTTCAGGATTCATGGTATATAGATTTTTGGCAAGTTGCTGTGTAATGGTACTACCACCCCCTTGTGGATTTAATGTCATTAATCCAAACAGCACGCGCACGTAAGCTGGAAAATCTAATCCGGAGTGATTGTAAAAACGATGGTCCTCTGAAATAATTAACGTGTTGACGAGATCTTCTGAAAGCTCGTTGAAGTGAACCTGGCTGCGATTGTATCGGAAGTATCGACCTAAGGAGACTCCATCTGCTGAAATAATTTCAGAGGATAAATCATTCTCTGGATTTTCAACTTCTTTCAGGCTGGGCATTTCGCCAAAGGCACCAAACAAGTTTATGCTTACCGTGTAGATGTATAACGGAAATCCTAAAAGAAAACAAAGAAAACCTATCCACACATATTTTACTGACTTGCGGATCCAGGATCTCTCAGTCTTGAGGAAGCTACTGATTTTGCTTTTGATAGTTTTGGTCGAAGAAGGTGAGGTACTCATCCAGCGCTTTGGTTCTATAAAAAAGTTGAAAGTTATCTTTGGTAATTACAAAGCTATAGAATTTATAATTGGAAAATGGCTTGGTAGTAGCAATCTGAGCGAGGAATTTGTCAAAATAACTGAGCGCGGTTTCGCGGTTAGGAAGTTCAATAACAACGGTGATCGTTTTCTCTTCATTGAAGATAATATTACTTGTGTTTAACTTCAAATCTTTCCATTGGCTGGTATTATATTTTTCCAATGCGGTCGAAACAGGATTAGTAATTTTATCGTTCGTATTATATACGATAACAAAATTATGAGCACCTTCCGTGGAGTTGTTAAACTGAATGCCCTTCGCGCGTTCTAACTTTTCAACCAATGTTTTTGATGAGGCCAACAATTGCTCTGCATACGGTTTTAAAT
>Ga0154020_10006263_pt1 | contig 13956 bp, 12 predicted proteins | sample Klosneuvirus_201_FD_109709 | JGI IMG/M metagenome (GOLD analysis project Ga0154020, IMG submission 109709) | Active sludge microbial communities from wastewater, Klosterneuburg, Austria - Klosneuvirus_20160825_MG | ecosystem: Engineered > WWTP > Aerobic digester > Activated sludge | place...
CACCCACCGGCGGATCTCGCCCCACAACCTCAGCGCGCGTGACTTCATCCGTTCGGGCAAGGTCGGCGAGATCGGCATGATCCGATGCTTCGTCAATTCCGGCGGCGGTCGCGACCGTCTCCTGCCCACACAACCCGTGCCGAAGGAACTCGATTGGGACCTCTGGTGCGGCCCTGCTCCGGTCCGACCCTACAATGGCGGAGACCCCCGCGACCGCAAGACCGCGTGGAACGGTGCCATCCATCCCCGCGGCTTCCGCAACTACCTCGACTACGCCAACGGCACGTTGGGTGACTGGGGTATCCACTGGCTCGATCAGGTGCTCTGGATCATGGAAGAGCGGCATGCCCACCGCATCTATTCCACGGCGGGCCGGCCCATCGCCGGACCGGCGGTCCTCACCGCCACCGAGCAGACTCCGGATGCCCCGGATCACCAGCTCGCGACGTACAGTTTCAATCGCTTCACCGTGCAATGGGAGCACCGCCGGTTTGGGGGCAATGCGGCGGAGAAGGGCGAGAGCGTCGGCTGCTACTTTTACGGCACCCAGGGCATTTTCCACCTCGGCTGGAGGGACGGCTGGACGTTTTATCCGAGCGACGCCAAAGCCCCGCCCGTGAAGCAGGCAGCCCAGCTGGGCGAACCCGATGCGCAGAACATCAAGGAGCTATGGGCGGATTTTCTCCACGCCATCCGCACCGGCACCAAGCCGGCTTGCGACATCGCCGACATCCACCTGGCCACCAACCTGGCGCTGCTAGGCATGGTCTCGTGGCGCCGCGGACGCAGCCTCGATTGGGATGGCGAGAAGGAGCGGGTGGTGGGTGATGAGGCGGCGAATGCGATGTTGAGCCGACCCTATCGCAAAGGCTGGGACTACCCCAAAGTATAGCGCACGCCGACGGCTTCGCGCCGAGGGTGAAGGGAAAACGGGTCGACAGCCGCGCCCCCGGGCGCGATGCTGGACATCTCCTGGAATCAGGAATTACCCATGAAGATCACCCGCCTCTGTTTCCTCCTCAGCATTGTTTTGCTCCTGCCGGCGCTGCGCCTGGCCGCGGCCGAAAAGGGCCCGCAACTGGGTCTGCAATCGTGGACGTGCCGCAACATGAATTTCGACGAGGTCGTGGCCTTTGCGACCAAACACGGCATCAAGCACCTCCAGCTGATCGCTTCCCATATCGACCCCAACGGCACCAAGGAGGAATCCCTGCGCAAGAAGGCCATCCTCGATCAGAAAGGACTCGTTGTTTATACCTTCGGTGTGGCGCGCACGACCCTCGACAAGGAGGAAAACCGCAAGCTCTTCGAGTTCGCCCGTCTGATGGGCATCAAGATGATCGTGGTCGAGCCGCGCGACATGAAGGAGTGGGACAACCTCGAAGCGCTGGTCAAGGAGTACGACATCAAGCTCGCCATCCATAACCACAACCTGAACACCGTCTATGGCGATCCCGCGACGGTGAAGAAGATCCTGGCGGAGCGCGATGCGCGCATCGGAGTGTGCCTCGATGTGGGTTGGATCACCGCCGCGGGATTTGATGCGGCCGAAGTCCTGCGCGGTTACAACGGACGGGTCTTCGACATGCACTTCAAGGACAAGACCACCGAGACGGTTGATGGCAAAGTCGTGCCGGTCGACACGGAGATCGGCAAAGGCAAAGCGAACTACGCCGGCCTGTTTACCGAGATCAAGAAGTCGAAATGGAGCGGCGTGCTCGCCATCGAGACCGACAGCAAGGCCTTCGCCTCCGACCCCAACCGCCTGGTCGCGGAAGCCAAAGCCTACTTCGCGCAGATGACGAAGTGATCGTCCCGGGGTGCGGCTGGCCCTCGCCGTCGTGCGTGGGCGCCAGCCTTGGGTGCGGAACCGACAAGGAAGCCCGTGCAGCGGGGAAAGCCACGGGCCTGTTTCAGTGGAGGGCGTCGCTCCGTCGACGCCGCGAGGACGGCCCACGAATCGACACGCCCGACCGTTTTGGTCTCCGCCCCGCGCAACCGGCGCCGACGGAGCGGCGCCCTCCATTCCAACCCAAATCCAACCAATACGGTGCATTTGCGGCCTTTCAACTGACGCGCATGGACCGTCCGGCGGGCGTCGACGCCTACCTTCGCACCGGCGACGCCGGTGGCGACCTGCCCGACTGCCGGCGCCGAAGAAAGGCACAAAAAATCAAGCGCAAGCGGGGCACGGTCTGTTAGCGTGGAATCCGTCGCATGCATCAACTTGCCGCCATCCAGAAATCCCTTCGGCTGATCGAGGAGCACCTCGATCAACCCTTGCGGATGGAGGACCTCGCGCGCCGTGTCGGCCTTTCGTTCTGGCACTTTCAACGCATGTTCACCGCCATGGTCGGTGAATCCGCGGGCAGCTACCTGCGGCGCCGGCGCCTGGCGGGGGCCGCCGAACAACTCCGCACCACGGAGCGGCCGCTGCTCGACCTCGCACTGGACTGCCAGTTCGAGTCGCATGAGGCGTTCACGCGCGCATTCAAGGCGGAATTTGGCCTCACCCCCAGCCTCTATCGCGCCGGCCGGGACCATGGCGTGGGCTCGCTGCAGCCCGCCGTTCTGACGGCATCCTCGCTTCGGCTTCGCTATCAACACATGAAACTCACCCCTGAAATCGTCACCCTCCCGTCCCGTACGTTCGCCGGCCTTCAGGCCCCGTTCATCGTTCCGAGTTCGCCCGAGACCAACAACCTCAAGGTCATTCCGAAACTCTGGGATGACTTCTTCGACCGGATCGGCGAACTGCAACCCGTCGAACCGGGTGTGGGGTACGGCTTGAGCGACTGCCCTGAATCCCTGGGTCTTCGAGCGAGTCAGCCGGACGAAGCCGTCTATCTCGCCGGCACGGCCGTGGCGGATGGAACCAAACCGCCCGCAGGCATGGTGATCTGGCTCTCCTCCGGTGGCCTATACGCCAAGTTCACCCACGTCGGACGGATCGAGAAGATCGGGGAGACCATGGGTTTCATCTATGGACGCTGGCTCGCCACCGGCGACTACCAACGGGCCGCGGGCCCGGACATCGAGCGGTACGACCACCGTTTCAACCCGACCAGCGACGAAAGCCTGCTCGAAATCTACCTTCCCGTCGTCCGCGTGCGGCCGGGTTCCGGCCCAGGGTGAATGCCCGGCGGTCCGGCTGGCCCTGAGCGTCGGGGGATTAGGCTTGTCAGCCCGGACGGGACGTGACCGCATGGGAGGAGTTCGATGAATCTCGCTCATGCCTTATCCCTCGGGCTGTTGGTCGGTGGAAGCCTGATCGCGAGCCTGCGTGCGCAGAGTCAACCGGACTACGAGCTACCTCCGATTGAGTATTCGGCGCGTGTCCCTCGCGACGCCTTCGCCGCCGTGCGGAGCGAACTCGAATCGGGAACGTGGAAACTGAAGGGTGACGAACGTCAGGTGTTGCAGGCGTTGCTCGACCGGCTGGCGGTGCCGACCTCCAGCCAGGTGCTGGTGTTTTCCCGCACCAGCCTGCAGCGCGGCCGCATTCGACCGGAGCGCCCGCGGGCCCTCTACTTTTCCGACTCTGTCTACGTCGGCTGGGTGCCGGGCGGGCTGTTTGAGGTGGCGGCGATCGACCCGGTGCTGGGCCCGGTCTTTTATTCCATCGATGCCCGACCTCCCGGCGGAGGAGGACCGCGCGTCGACCGGGATCCCGACTGCCTGCGCTGCCACGGTGGTACGTTTGTGCGCGATATCCCCGGGGTTTTTGCGCGCTCCGTCTTCCCTGATGCGAGCGGCGAGCCTCTGTTGCGACATGGCACGCAGCTGGTCGATGACACCACGCCCTTTTCCGAGCGTTGGGGCGGGTGGTATGTGACCGGATACCATGGCCGGGAGCCACACCGGGGCAACGTGCTCGCATCCGAGCTCGAGGGACGGTTGACCTTCGCCCCCGACGGGGCGCGGCCGGACCAACTCACCGACTATTTTTCGACGACGCCGTACCTGCGGCCCACCAGCGACATTGTCGCGCTTCTTGTCCTGGAGCACCAGATGACGGTTCAGAACTGCCTGACGCGGGCCGGGCTGACCACCCGGCGCATGATCGCCTACCAGCATGGACTGCAAAAGGCCTTCAAAGAGACTGTGACGGACGAGCCCGTTTACGAGAGCGTGCAGAGTGTGATGACCAACACGGTGCAAGACGTCGTGGATCACCTGCTTTTCCTCGGGGCCGCCCCGCTGCCGGACGGGGTGGTCGGGCACGAAGCATTTCGCCTGGCTCTGGCCGCGGGTGCCCCGCGCAGCGCGGAAGGCCATACGCTGAAGGACCTGTACCTCCAGGGCCGGCTCTTCCGCTTCCGCTGCAGCTACCTCATTTACAGCACCGCGTTCCGGGGACTTCCCGACACGCTCAAGCTGCGCGTGCTCGACCGGCTCCGGACCGAGCTGCAGTCGACCGATCCAAACGGTCGATACGCCTATATCCCGGGGGAGGAGCGGCAGCAGATCTTCTCTCTGCTCCGGCAAACCCACCCCGACGCCCGCGAGCGTTGGGAGGGGGTTGCGTCGTCCGCCCGCCAGACCTTGGTCCGGCGCTAGGACCCCGAACCGCGGCGGACGCGCCGACGAAAGCTCGCTTTTTCCACGGTTTGGCGCCTGCATGAGCAGCGCTTCCGGGGGGGCGGTCTTCCCGGCGGCAAAACCTCCAACGGCGAGCGCCCATTCCCGCGAGGGAACGGGCTCGCAACAAAAAACCATGGCCAAGACACAAAACTCACAGAAGCAGACCAAGAAAAAGCCCTTGAAAACACCGGCCGAGAAGAAGGCCGCCAAGCGCGAGAAGCAGGGCAAATAAAGAAGCGGGCCAGCGCCCAGGCGGGCGCGGCCGCCGAGAGCGACAGGCCACCTTGCTCCCCGAGCAGGGAAAGCCGCGTGTCGCAGGCCGTCGGATGCGCTCCCGCATCCGACGGCCCCCTTCGCCTCCCGGGCGAATGTGATTGCCCGCCGGTCAGATCCTTGCCGCCTTAGATGTCATGGGAGCCAAATACCTACCGACAAAACGCGATTTGAAGGCGAATCAACGCTTCCATCAGAAGAAAAACCCTCTGCCGCAGACGAAGATCTCGGGCGGTGGCCGGTCGGCCAAGAAGCGGAAGTGATTCCGAAGTTGCGCGGAGGTGCCTCGCGCGCCGCGACTGGCCGGGCCACCTGCGTCGCTTGGCTATGGAGGGGGCAAAACCGTCCGCTCCGGAGTGCCAAAAAACCGCACCTGCTGTACCCGCCACCCTTCGGCCGTTCGCACCCAACGGTGCTGCTCCTGGTAGCGAAGGTGGAGTCGGACCCTTGGCGTCGCCGACGTGGCCTGCTCGACGCGGACCATCGTCTGCGTCAGCTCGACTTCGGCCGAGGCCGGGTCCTTCCACGTGATGCGGTCGACCCTTGTCTCGAGCGATTCGATCGCGAGCACGCGGGCAAGCAGCGCTTCGGTCCGCGCAATGAAGCCGGCCCGATCCAAGGTGACTCCGTCGGATCCGGTGAACGACCAGTCCGGCGTGGCGGAGGCAACGATTCCGGAGGCCGAACGAGCGAGGATGGCTTCCCGGATCAAAGCGATGCGGGAGCGGATCTCCTGACCGGCCTGCTTCTCCGCATCTGCCTGCGACGGGCGGCCGCATCCGGCCAGCGACATCAGCGCGGCCAGAATGACCAGCGGGAAGACAGGGAAAGCGTGTAAGCCAAGAGCCATGACGAGTTCGACACCCACGGTACCGCCCCGCCGCCCAGGAACAAGACCCGACCTTGAGTGCGTTCTCCGCCCCGCCGCTTTAGGCGGGCTCGTCGAGCCCGCGACAGTCCACCCGGCCCCGTCCTCCCGTCTTTGTGGCGGAAGCTGATGTCGATGCGCCGAAGCAGCTCCAACGCCTCGCGCCCTCAGCCATTTCCTTAGAGCCAACTTTCTTAGAGATGCTGTCAAAAACGGCACCAAAAGAGGTTTGAATACGAGTTTGATAGTGACGTTAACAATTGGAAGCTGGTGCTTTAGGAATTTATAGAGCGCACGGGCAATCTCAGAACCGGGCATGTCCCCCCCGGTTCAAGCGGGTGCGGATTGAGTCGAACTAGCTTCTTGGATCCACGCTTTCCACGCCATGCCACCACGCATCCTTCTCCTTCGCGGGGAATTCGTGCGGTTTGTCTCGGCCGGAGAACGCCGGTTCCGTCTGGTTCCCGCCGGCCGCCCGCCGGCTGCTCATCCGCCTGTCGTTCCCCTTTGATGTTACCATGAGTTCTCCCGTTACTCGAAGTTCATCCAGTTTGCAGCGTTCCAACATGACCCTGCGCAAGCGGCTCTTTGTCCTGTGCGGCGTTCCTCTCGCCGGGCTGCTGTTGATCTCGGCTGCCGCCTACCTCAGTTCAAAGTCGGCGCTGCGTTCGATCCATGAGGCGACAGCGGAGTGGGCGCCGCTGGCCGATCTCGCTCGAGTGGTGCAGATCGACGTGGCTTCGATCCAGGATATTTATACCGACTTGGCAGCGACTCGGAACGCTGCCGAAAAAGAGGCACGCCTGGCCGAGGCGGACAAACTGCGCCAGGCTCTCCATGATCACCTCGAGCAATTCGACGCCAGTGCGGTGCGGTTCAACGATCAGGGCCGCCGCCGACAGATCGCCGAGATCGGTCGCGCCGTGGATGCGCTTGTGGTGTCCGGACGTGACATGGCCACCGCCTACCTTGAACAAGGGACGGAGCAGGGGAATGTCATCATGGCAAAGTTCGATGCGACCAAGGCCCAGGTGCACCAGTTGCTTGAACCGGTGGTCGAAGGGTATGTGGCGGGTTTCAACCAGCGCCTGTCCTCCACCGAACTCCAGCAGCAGCAGCTCAGCCGCTGGGCCATGATCATCGGTTCGATTCTGGTCACGCTCACGCTGGTCGTGGCGGCCTACTTCAACCGCTCCATTCTGCGCAGTCTGTACGAACTCAGTGAGGTACTGCATGACGCGGCGGCGCAAAACCAGCAGCTGGCGGAACAGATCTCCCAGGCGAGCCAGTCGCTGGCCGAGGGAGCCAGCGCGCAGGCGGCCTCGCTCGAAGAAACGTCAGCCACGCTGGAGGAAATCGCGAGCATGACGAAGAGCAATGCGTCCAATTCCCAGCAAGCCAACCAGACCACCACTCAGACCCGCACCGTGGCGGATACGGGCAACAGCCAGATGGAGGCCATGCAGACCGCGATGGCGGGCATCAAGTCGGCGAGCGACGACATCACCAAGATTCTCAAGACCATTGATGAAATTGCGTTCCAGACCAACCTGCTGGCCCTGAATGCGGCCGTCGAGGCGGCGCGGGCGGGCGAATCCGGTGCCGGTTTTGCCGTTGTGGCCGGCGAGGTGCGGGCCCTGGCCCAGCGTTCCGCGTCCGCGGCCAAGGAAACCGCCGCCAAGATCGAGGAGTCTGTCAGCCGGAGCCAGCGCGGGGTCGAAATCAGTTCCAATGTCGGGCAGAGTTTCACCGAGATCCGCGATCAAATCCGAACACTGGATACGTTGGTGGGCGAGATTGCGACCGCATCGACCGAACAGAGCCAGGGCATCGGTCAGCTGAATGTCACCGTGACCGATCTGGACCGGATCACCCAGGAAAACGCCGCCCGCGCCGAGGAGTCTGCCTCGATGGCGGCCGAACTGAAGGTCCAGGCCTCCGAACTTTCCGTCACGGTGGGCATTCTTCTGACCCTCCTGGGCGGACGTCGTCGCAATGATGTCCGCGGTCTGCCGGGCGAAGCCCGCCCGGGTGGTCGCCGCCGCAGCGACCGGAATGCACCGGTCGCGAGTTCCTCAGCCGCTCCTGCGATCTCGCGGCGTGCGCCTGCGTTGACGCGCGCGAGCTAGAAAGCGGAAGCCACAGTCCCCGTCGACCTGCCCTTGACGGAGCGAAACGGGTTCTGGATACATGCCCGGGGCCTTGACGGAGTCCCTGCTACCCCTTGGCGGAGCGAAACGAGGTCCGGTTTCGGCCTGCTAGCGTGTCCTGTGATTTCCCTTGGCGGAGCGAAACGAGGTCTGGGGGCGAAGGCGCCTTGTTGGCTGGATCGTGCCATTGCTGAGAATCGCCAACACGAAGCCGAAGTCCCCAGACCTCGTTTCGCGGCTTCGCGCCTCCGCGTGAACCCCCCTGCTGAAACCGAGGTGCGTCCGCAAGGGACGGCCCGGTCGGTCTCGCTCGTCCGAACGCTCACGCCTAGGCGGGCGGGCGACCCCGCACCGCCGAGAGGACCGGGCTGACGGTGGCCACGGGACGCACTTCCACGGTCAAACCGAGCGGCAGTCCGGGACACTGCCGGGCGATCTCCGTGGCTTCATCCAGGTTGGCCACCGTGAGAAAGAAATACCCACCCACCGCCTCCTTGGCCTCGGCGTAAGGGCCGTCGGTGACCACCTGGCCACGCTCGCCGGAAACCACCCGGCCGGTCAGTTCCAGCGGCTGGCCGTGCTGCACCTTGCCTGCACGCGCCAGACCATCGTACCAGTCGTTCCATCGTTGAGCCAGCTCCTGCTGCTGCTCCGCGGTGAGATGCGCGTGGGGATCCGGCCCGGCGTTTCGAAACAAGAGCAGAAACGGAACGGATCCAGTCGGGTGGGGCGTCGGGTGGGGCATCGCGAACGGCAGAAACAGGCCGGACCGTGGCGCTTTGGCGTGGGAGGTCGTTCAATCTCCCGCTCAGAGCTGAGAGAGGATCTGATTGAACGTGGCGCTGGGCCGGAGGGCCGCGGCCGCCTTGGCATCATCGGGATGGTAGTAACCGCCGACGTCGACCGGTTTGCCCTGGGCCGCGAGCATCTCCTTGACGATTTCGTCCTCGGAGGCTTCGAGCTCGGCCGCGATCGGCACGAACAGTCGGTGCAGGTCCATGTCGTCCATCTGCCCGGCGAGCGCCTGCGCCCAGTAGAGCGCGAGGTAAAAATGGGAACCCCGGTTGTCGATGGTGCCCAACTTGCGGCCCGGTGAACGGTCGTTTTCCAGGAATTTGCCGTTCGCGATGTCGAGGGTCTCCGCGAGGATCTTCGCCTTGGCGTGTTTGAAGACGATGCCCAGGTGTTCCAGGGACGCGGCCAGGGCGAAGAACTCGCCGAGTGAGTCCCAGCGCAGGTAGTTTTCCTGCAGGAACTGTTCGACGTGTTTGGGGGCGGAACCACCCGCACCGGTCTCGAAAAGACCGCCGCCCTTCATCAACGGAACAATCGACAGCATCTTTGCACTGGTGCCGACCTCGAGGATCGGGAAGAGGTCGGTCAGGTAGTCGCGCAGCACATTGCCGGTCACGGAAATGGTGTCCTGTCCGAGGATGATGCGCTCGAGCGTGGCGCGGCAGGCCTCGGCCGGGGCGAGGATGCGCAGATCGAGTCCGCGTGTATCCAGTTCGGCCAGGTACATCTTGACCTTGGCGATGACGCGGGCGTCGTGTGCGCGGGTCGCATCGAGCCAGAAGATGGCGGGGGTGGCGCTGAGCCGGGCGCGGTTGACCGCCAGTTTCACCCAGTCTTGCACGGCCGCATCCTTGGTCTGGCACGCGCGCCAGACGTCGCCGTCCTCGACCGTGTGTTCAATCAGGACTTTGCCCGTGTCGTCGACTACGCGGACCGTGCCGCGGCCGGAGATCAGGAAGGTTTTGTTGTGCGAGCCATATTCCTCGGCCGCCTGCGCCATCAGTCCGACATTGGGTACGGAACCCATGGTGCGCGGATCAAAGGCGCCATGCTGTTTGCAGAAATCCACGGTCACCTGGTAAATGCCGGCGTAGCAACTGTCCGGGATGACGGCGAGCGTGTCCTGGAGTTTGCCCTTGGCATCGTACATCTTGCCGCCGACCCGGATCATGGCGGGCATGGAGGCGTCGACGATGACATCGCTCGGCACGTGGAGATTGGTGATCCCCTGATCGGAGTTGACCATGGCCACCCCCGGTCCCTGCGCGTACGCGGCCTGGATGTCGGCTTCGATGGCGGCCTTCTGATCGGCGGGCAGCTTCTCCAGTTTCTCCACGAGATCACCGAAGCCGTTGTTCAAATCGACCCCGAGCGCGGTGAAGGTGGCGTCGTGTTTGGCGAATACGTCCTTGAAGAACACCCGGACGGCATGGCCGAAGAGAATCGGGTCCGAGACCTTCATCATCGTGGCCTTGAGGTGCAGGGAAAAGAGCACGCCGTCGCGTTTGGCGCGCGCGATCTGTTCCTCATAGAAGACGACCAGGGCCTGCTTGCGCATAACCGTGCCGTCGAGGATCTCACCCGCCTTGAGGGGCGTCTTTTCCTTCAGCACTTTGACGGCGCCCCCGGCATCTACAAATTCGATGCGGACCGTGGTGGCGGCCGGCACGGTGACAGACTTCTCGTTGGAGAAGAAATCGTCCTTGCCCATCGTCACGACCGTGGTCTTCGAGCCCGGCGACCAGGCGCCCATGGAGTGGGGGTGTTTGCGGGCGTATTCCTTGACGGCCTTGGGGGCGCGCCGGTCCGAGTTGCCCTCGCGCAGCACCGGGTTGACGGCGGAACCCTTGACCTTGTCGTATCGTGCCTTGGCGTCTTTTTCCGCGTCTGTCTTCGGGACTTCAGGATAGTCCGGAACCGCGAACCCGTGGGCCTGCAACTCAGCGATGGCTTCCTTCAGCTGCGGCACAGAGGCGCTGATATTGGGCAGCTTGATGATGTTGGCCTCGGGCTTGAGCGTCAGTGCGCCCAGCTCGCCCAGATGGTCACTTCTCTGTTGCGACGCGGGCAGGCGGTCCGCAAAGACAGCGAGGATGCGTCCTGCGAGGGAGATGTCGCGCGTCTCGACCTTGATGTCCGCGTGCTTGGTGAACGCCTGGACGATCGGAAGGAGCGAGTAGGTGGCGAGCGCGGGAGCCTCGTCGGTTTTCGTGTAGATGATGGAGGGTGACGCGGACATGGTGATAAATAGGAAACGAGCGCGATCATCCTGTCACGGCGAAGCCCGCTAACGCACGACCAAAAACAGGGTCAAACACGCCCATTTCCCGCTGGCCCCGGGAGCTGGGGGCTGGGGGCGAACGGGTTCAGGACGGCGGGAGCGAGGCAGCGGCCTCCGACGGGAGACGGTTCGAGGCCGGACCCGCCGGTGCGGTCGGGTAGAAGTCCGTAAAGTCGTTTTCGATGCCCGTGTAGGGGCGGTCCTGTTTGTAGATTTGCAGGATACGGGCGTGTTCGTAGTCCGAGGTCGGAAAGATGCGGGGAGGTTCGCCCGGAAGGAAGATCGCGGTGTAGGCCCGCGTGCGGTCGACCTGGCGACGGATGACGATCATCGCCAGAGGAAAGCCACTCTCGCGAAAAACGCCACTCAGCTCGCGGTGACCCGCGTTTGGCCGGCTGTAGCGCAACCGGCGCCGACGGAGCGGCGCCCTCCCGGAGAGCACCCTGCGGGTGGTCCGGGGTCGTCGTCGGCCCGTTGGAGGCGGCCTCGCTGAGGCCGCGTGCTTCTAGCGGAGCGAAACAGCCTCCTTGCCTGCCACCGTTTCCCGGGTTTCTCCGCTGGTCCCTCGTCTTACGTCGACGCACCTAGACCCACGCGGGACGGTGCGTGGAGCGACTCGTTCCAGGCGGCCGGCAACGGCGGAGCGACGGTGCCGCGTTGCCGGGAGGTTTCGTAGAGAAAGACGGCGGCGGCGGCGGCGACATTGAGCGAGTCGATCCCCGGGGCCATGGCGATGGAGGCACTCGTGCCGCAGGCGTCCCTGACCTCCGGACGCACGCCGGCGCCCTCACTCCCGAAGACCAGGCAGACGTCCCCGGTGAGCGGAAGGGACGACAAGGGTACCGACCCGTGGGCGTCCGCGACCGTGCAGGCCACACCCTGGGCCTGAAGCCGGCGCAAGTCATCTGCCAGGTGGTTCGACGGAACCACGGTCAAGTCGAGCAAGGTCCCCATCGAGGCCCGGACCGTTCGGCGCACCCACGGGGGGGAGCACGTTTCGCCGATCAGCAGACAATCGGCCCCAAAGGCGGCAGCGCTCCGGGCGATCCCCCCGACGTTCTCGGCTTGGGCAAGACCATCCAGCGCCACCCATAGCCGGGGAGAGCGCGTCCGGGCGAACACCTCGTCCCAGCTCGGCGCCGGAGGAATGGCGGCCACGGCGAGGACCCCATTGAAGAGATCAAAGCCGACGATCTCTTTCATAAGATTATCGTTGGCAACAACAAATACGTCGATGGACTCACTGCGCAGGGCCAGCGAGGGCGCCAGTTCCGCGTACCAACGTTCGGTGGCCAGCAACGACTTGATCGTCAACGGAGAGCACATCAACCGGGCCACCACCGCCGGACCCTCCGCCACAAAGATGCCCGCCGAGGCGTGCACCGTGGCATAGCGCAATGTCCGGTAGGGAACGAGTGCAGGCAGATCGAGACCGGTGATCGGGTGGATGCGAAGCACACTGTCGTTCTACGGCACGCCACGCGTGAAGCCTAGGCGCAAAACTGCCCAGAACCCGGTGAAAATGTGACCAAAAGAACGCCCGATCGACCCGGGGGGATCGATCGGGCGCAACCGTCGAAGGGGTCACGACGGAGGGGGGAAGTTGGGAAAAACAGAACCGCCGGCGCGACCCCACATAACTTTCGCACCGGCGGTTGTTGTCTACTGACGTGGGTTGAACCGTTGGCCCACGCCAAGATGATTGGGTTTCGGCTGACTCTTCCCTGGGCGACCCCACCTTGACGAGGAGTGGAAGCGGCGAGAGGAAAGTCTGGCTGACCGAAGGTCCGAGTCATTCGTCCTCCAGCGACGTTTGACGAGACACAGGATGCCAGAACGTGGGAATTCTGCTCCGCATAAATTGGGATTTCTGCTGCGCAAATTGGCAGAAAACGGGTGCCCTTTCTTTCTGTGAGTGCTCCCTCGGCGACGATGCGGTCGCGGCGCATCCAGCACCCGCGGCCTCCCGGCCGCCGGGTGTCGGTACCGTGGGCCGCCACCTGCCGGTCAGGCGGGAGGAAGCGGACGCCATGCGCTTGCGCGCAGGGGGCCGAGGTCGTCGTCGTCGGTCGCCAGTTGGACGAAGGAGGGATCGAGAGCGATGGCGGCCTCCACCCAGCGCCGGGCGGCGGCGAGATCGCCCTTCTGGCAGGCGTAGCAGCCGAGATTGAACAATACGGTCGGCTCCTTCGGATGGTGCAGCCGCGCCTCGGTGAGAATGCGCTCGGCGGAGTCGATCGACTCGGCGCGCCGCGTGGCGTAGGCCCACATGATCCATGCGCCGGCGGAGTCCGGCCGAATCTGTACCAAAAGCTTAGATACGACCTGCAGGGCCGGCCAGTCCCGTCCCTCCTGGTGCAGGGTCGCGCGCAACGCCAGCGCCTCTTCGCTCGCGGCGAGGGCCGGAGGGAGCGCGTTGAGCTCGGCCAGGGCATCCTTGAGCATGCCGAGCTCGAGGTAGCCGCGCGCATGCGACAAGTGCCACCGTGGATCCATGCCCACAGCCTGACGGCGGATGCAAGCAAGGTGAAGTGCGAAATCCCGGAGGATGCTTCGGTGGAGGGCGCCGCTTCGTCGGCGCCGGTTGCGCATCGCAGAGACCAAAACGGTAGGGCGTGGTGGTTCGTGGACCGTCCCGCGCCGTCGACGGAGCGACGCTCCGGTCTCACGCAGGAGAGGCTCCTTGAGCTGCGATCCAAGGCAGTGGTTCGTTGGAGGTGGCCTCGCCGAGGCCGCGGGGGATTGGTGTAACGGCGCCAACTCGGACAACGGAGGCGGGTCCTGGCGGTCCCGTCGCGGCCTCATCGAGGCCACCTCCAACGGCAATCAGCGCTCGCCGCCCCGCGGGCGGCCGGCGCGTGACAGATTGAATCTCCCGTTCAATTCGCCGGCGGGCGGCCGAAGTGGGCGGCGTGGCTGGCGTAGGCCGAGGCGTCGGCGAGCAGGCCGTCGAGGGCGGCGGCGAGGGGCTCGTAGCGGGTCAGGCCGGACATCACCACCTTGTC
>Ga0154020_10006264_pt1 | contig 13956 bp, 8 predicted proteins | sample Klosneuvirus_201_FD_109709 | JGI IMG/M metagenome (GOLD analysis project Ga0154020, IMG submission 109709) | Active sludge microbial communities from wastewater, Klosterneuburg, Austria - Klosneuvirus_20160825_MG | ecosystem: Engineered > WWTP > Aerobic digester > Activated sludge | place...
AGAAGATATTCAAGGAACCTCCAGATTATTTGTACCCGGGGAATATGGCGGAACAGGTATTGCTCCGCGTTTAGGTACCGGGCCAAACACGTATGCGGATTTGATTCGTGGTAGTGATGACCGGGATCAGGATGTTCGGGTTTTGGGAAGCATGTTCATTGATGTTAAAATCACAGATTACTTGAACTTCAGATCTACTTTTGGTGGAACTTTTAAGAATAGATATAGAACAGATTGGGCTGGTAAAACCTATGAACGCTCAGAGAATGTGGCTACATCAGCGTATACTGAACAAGCTTATTTCGAAAGCGATTGGGTTTGGACAAACTCGCTTACTTTTAATAAGACTTTTGGCGATCATAAAATATTAGGTGTACTGGGTTATGAATCTGTTAAATATGGTATTGGAAGAAACGTAAGTGCTTCACGCGCTAACTATTTCTCGGATGCCTTCTCCTTCAGAACCGTAAGCAATGGCGCGCAGGTTACGGGTGCTAACTCAGAGTACAATACCCCGACAACATTAGCATCAGTTTTCCTTCGTGCCGATTATGGATTTAAAGACAAATACTTGTTAAGTGCCACCGTACGTAGAGATGGTTCTAGCCGCTTCGGTGCAGACGAGCGTTTTGGTACGTTCCCTTCGGTTTCCGCAGGTTGGAGAATTAGCGAAGAAGGCTTCTTAGCAGGAGTTGAATTCCTTTCTGATTTGAAGATTCGTGGTGGTTACGGAACTATGGGTAACCAGTTGGCAATTTCACCGGTTAACCAATTCTACTTGTATGGTGGGGCAATCGGTGATGCCAATTATGCCATCAATGGTTCAACCAGCTCATCCAGCCAAGGATTCAGACCAACCCGTATAGGTAACCCAGATGCTAAGTGGGAAACTAACGTTACGACTAACATCGGATTCGATGCCGGATTGTTCGATAACAAATTGCAAGTAACCATTGACTGGTATAGCAAGCTAACTCAGGACTTGCTCTATAACCCAGCGCTTCCTGGTACCTCCGGAGCAGCCTCTCAGCCATTTATCAATATTGCTGAAATGAAGAATACCGGTATTGACCTTCAGCTTGGCTATAGAAAAATTGTTTCTTCTGACTTATCGTTCGATGCAACGCTTACCCTTACTTCGTATAACAATGAGATCCTGAAGATTGCTGACGGAATTGATTTTTTCAGTGCCGGTGGTTCTCGTATTGGTTCTTTTAGTAGAAATGCGGTGGGTCGTTCCGTATCTGAATTCTACGGATTTAATGTTATCGGATTATTCCAATCTGATGCTGATGTGTCAAGCTCACCCGTACAAGATGGTGCTGAGCCGGGCTTCTTCAAGTATCAGGATTTGAATGGCGATAATCAGATAACCCCCGATGATCGTTCTTATATTGGAAATCCTAACCCGGATTTTACGTATGGTTTAAATCTGGGTGCAACCTATAAGAGTTTTGATGTCTCTTTATTCTTCTACGGTTCGCAGGGTAATGAAATCTTCAATTACAATAAGTGGTGGTTAGATTTCTGGCCTTCCTTCCAAAATCAGAAGAGCAAGAATGCACTCTATAATAGCTGGACACCGGAAAGAACAAGTGCATCAACCCCTAAGGCATCCAACAAGTCGAATTTCTCAAACAACACCCAATCGACAAGCTACTATGTAGAAGACGGTTCCTTCTTTAGATTGAAGAACCTTCAAATCGGTTATACTTTACCAAGTAACGTGATAGGCAAAGTTGGCTTAACCAGAGCACGTGTGTATGTGCAAGGCTTGAACTTGTTCACAATAAGTGGATATGATGGTCTTGATCCTGATTTGAATACCAATGATGATACTTTCTTTGGTGTTGATGAAGGAGCTTATCCCTTGGTGAAGCAGTATGTAATAGGTTTGAATATTGGGTTTTAATAGGATATAATTAATAAAACGATGAAAAAATCAAATATAAAAATCGGATTAATGTTTGCCGCTTTACTGGCATTCACGAATTCATGTAAGGAGGACTTTTTAGCGGTTACTCCTAACGGCTCGCTGGATGCAAAAGTGTTAGCTACAGCAGATGGTGTAGATGCACTATTGATCAGTGCCTATTCCATGATTGATGGTGTTGCCAATATTGGATTTGGCTGGGAATCCGCCTCCTCCAATTGGGTATTTGGAAGCATAAGGGGTTTGGAGGCAAACAAAGGTACTGATGCTGGTGACCAGCCGGATATTAACCCTCTCCAAACCTATACTGAGGCATCTACCAACCCATACCTGGATATTAAGTGGAGATCGGCCTATGATGGTGTTGCTCGTTGCAATTCTGTGTTGCAGGTGTTAGAAGCCGCAGAAGCCGATGGTACGGTTTCAGCCAGTGAGGCAACTTCTTTCAGACAACAAGCAAGAGCCCTTCGTGGATGGTACCATTTCGAAGCCTACAGAATGTGGGCTAAGGCCGATGGCACAGGAATTCCATATGTGGATGAAGTGACTGACCCGGTTGCAGTTACCAACGATGTGGATGTGCGGGATCTGATCTTAGCGGATCTTAATGAAGGAAGATCTTTACCCCTTGATATGGGGCAGGTGGGTCGTTTCAATAAAACCGTTTGTGACGTAATGTATGCAAAAGCCCTCATGCAAATGAAGAAGGATTACGCGGGTGCAAAAACTATTTTAGCGGCTGTTGTTGGAGCCAATGGTGCAAAACTGGGTGCTGGAAAAGCGCCTGATGGTTCTGCTATCGGTTTAGAGCCTAAGTATGGGGACATATTTGATGCTGCAAACCGCAATGGTGTAGAAGCCATTTATACTGTTCAATATTCTGTAAATGATGGCTCGGGCGGTTATAATGCGGGCTTTGGCGAAGTATTGAACTTCCCATACAAAAGCGGTGCTTCACCCGGTGGTTGCTGTGGATTCTTTCAACCGACACATGATTTTGCGAATTCATTCCGTACCGATGCAAGTGGATTACCATTTCTGGATGATTCTTACAGCAATGGTGCTAATGCGTTAACGGATGACCAGGGAAAATTACCTGCCGATGCTTATACGGTTGATACTCGATCCGTTGATCCTCGCTTGGATTGGACGGTAGGTAGAAGAGGTATCGAATATCTTGACTGGGGACCGATGACTGGTTCAGATTGGATTCGCGATCAATCCTATGCAGGTGTATATGTTGGTAAAAAACAGGTTTATAAAAAATCACAGGAAGGGACATTAACGGAAGTAGGTAACTGGACTAGTGGTTGGACAGCCAATGGCTATCGCTTAATTCGCTACTCTGATGTTATGCTTATGTTGGCTGAGTGTCAGATTGAAACCAGTGATTTCGCTGGTGCATTGATCAATATTAATGCGATACGTAACCGAGCTGCAAATCCAGCTGGATTTGTTGTTACGCCCGGTGTGGCCGTTACGTATAATGTGCAACCTTATGCAACATTGGGAACTCAGGATAATGCTCGCACAATTTTGCGTTTTGAGCGCAAACTTGAGTTAGGTATGGAAGGTCATCGTTATTGGGACTTACAACGTTGGGGCAACGTTACTTCTGAGTTAAATAGAATTCTTGCCTATGAGAAAACCAGACGCGCTTCCTTGTATGGAGGAGCTACGGTGGGTCCAGAGGATGTTAATTATCCTGTGCCACAAAATCAGATTGACATCACCAACGGTAAGCTAAAGCAAAACCGTTAAGATTTACTTAAGTTTAATTGGGAAGCCGCTATAATTTATAGCGGCTTCTTTTTTTACCCATTGGTAATCAATAACATTGTAGTTGATTAGAATCCCTTTTTCATGAAATCTGTTTTAAGCCAACTTTTATTCTTAATACTGCTTTCATTTACGGTTGTATCCTGCTTTAAAAGCACCCCCCGTTTTGATTTATTATCTGCCGACCAAACAGGGGTTGATTTTAACAACGTGGTGGCTGATGAAGACAGCTTTAATATTTTGCACTACGAGTATATGTATAATGGGGGTGGAGTAGGTGTAGGTGATTTGAATAATGATAGCTTGCCCGATTTAATTTTTACAGCGAATCGGGTATCCTCAAAGATTTATTTGAACCAAGGCGATTTCAAATTTTTGGATATCACCTCAAATTTTGAGGGCCTTACCAATAATCAGTGGTTGAGTGGGGTTAGTGTGGTCGATGTAAATGCCGATGGCTGGAATGATGTTTACTTAACATCGACCATGAGTAAAGATAGTTTGTTGCGGAAAAACCAGCTCTGGATAAATCAAGGATTAACAGACGGTCAGGTTTGGTTTAAAGAAATGGGTGACCAATATGGTATTGCCGATACCGGATATTCCATGCATGCGGCTTTCTTTGATTATGATCTGGATGGTGATCTGGATTTGTACGTTTTAAATAATGTAATCAGTCGTGAAGTACCGACTAACTATCGTGAAAAGGTATCGAATGGAACAGCCGACAATAACGATCAGCTCTATCAGAATCTTGGCAATAACACTTTCAGAAATGTTACTAAGGAGGCCGGTATTATTTATGAAGGTTATGGTTTAGGAATTGCAGTAGGGGATGTAAATAAGGATGGTTATCCGGATATCTATATTTCAAATGATTATATCGCCAATGATATATTATATATCAATCAGGGCAATGGTAAGTTTCTCAATCAATCAAAGCAATATTTCTCCTATCATTCTAAGTTTTCGATGGGCAATGATATGGCCGATCTCAACAATGACGGCAATCTCGATATCCTTACTATGGACATGATGCCTGAACAGTATTTTCGAAAAAAACAAACGATCAATGGCAATAGTTATTTCATTTATGTGAACAATGAAAAGTATGGATACGAACAGCAATATGTAAGAAACATGGTTCAAATTCATGGCGGGTTTTTAGACACTACCATGCTTCCCTTTAGTGAAGTAGGTCAAATGGCGGGCGTTTATCAAACAGAGTGGAGTTGGTCGCCTTTATTGGCAGACTTCGATAATGATGGCGACAAGGACTTATTTATCACCAACGGATTTCCCAAGGACTTAACCGATAAAGATTTCACTAATTACAAAGCACAGGTATATGGTTCGTTGGCAAGTGACGAGCATATGCTGGCTCGAATACCCATTGTTAAGGTGCCTAACTATGCATATGAAAATACAACCGGGCTGCAATTTGTTAATCGAACAAAAGACTGGGGTTTAAATATTCCGTCTTTCTCTAATGGTGCCTCTTTTGTTGATTTGGATTTAGATGGCGACCTGGATTACGTGGTTAATAATATTAATGATCCGGCATTTGTTTATAGAAATAACACTATAGAAAAGTTTAAAGAGAATAGCAATTACCTGCGGATTAATTTACAGGGAGAAACTCCTAATGTAGCCGCGATCGGTGCCAAAGTGGAACTTTGGGCTAAGGGTAGTTATCAATATGTTGAGAAATTTCTGTCGCGCGGATATATTTCTTCGGTTGATCCAATTATGCATTTTGGATTGGGAAATATAAGCGAGATAGATTCTCTTCGAATTACCTGGCCCTCATCAAAAAAAGTAACAGACTTAAAGTCGATTAAGGTTAACCAGGTAATTATACTTAAGGAAAGTGATGCAGTTGCCCCAGTTGTTAGGCCACGCGTAAACAAACTTCAAAAAACTTTTACCAAGGTTGAGGATTTCATTGACTTTACGCATACTGAAAATGATTATATCGATTTCTTTCAAGGACAGAATATCATTCCTCACAAGTTTTCTCAAATCGGTCCTAGAATGGCCAAGGGCGATCTTAATGGAGATGGCCAGGAAGATTTGTTGATTGGTGCATCAAGCGGTCAGCCAACCACTGCATTCGTAAAGGAGGGTAGTAGATTTTTGCTACGGGAAATAGAAGGACTAACAGGAGACAAATCAATTCAGGAAGCTGACTTACAAATTTTTGATGTTGATGGCGATGGCGATCAGGACGTAATTGCTGCAGCCGGTGGCTACATGGCGGAAGATGAAAAACAATATCGTCATGTTCTTTACAGAAATGAAAAAGGAAACTTTGTAAAAGAGGAATTGCCTTTGCCGCCTTTCTCGGCTTCCGTTGTCAGGACTTTTGATTTTGACAAAGACGGAGATTTAGATGTTTTTATTGGTTGTCGAGTTAAGAAATGGAATTTTCCCTTATCGAATAATTCATACTTACTGATTAACAACAAGGGAAAGTTTACGTTGGATGAAAAATTTAGCTTTGATTTGGGTATGGTTACCGATGCCATTTGGTCTGACTATGATGGAGATGGCTGGCATGATTTGATCATTACGCGCGAATGGAATTCCGTCATGATTTTGAAAAATGAGAAGAGTAATAGTTTAAATCCTATTTCTGATCCTGCTATGGAAAGGAAGCATGGTTTATGGTCATGCGTGATTGCTGGTGATTTTGATCAGGATGGCGATGACGATTATTTGCTTGGCAATCTTGGCTTAAACCATCGGTTCACAATTTCTGAAAAGTACCCCATGCGGGTTTATTCCATTGATCTTGATAAAAATGGTTATATCGATCCTGTATCTACTTCTTATTGGAAAGATGAAAAGGGTGACATGCAGGAATATCCTATAAATTATCTAGATGAACTGGCAGCCCAATCTCCATTCTTTAGAAAATCATTTACAAGCTATACAAAGTTCAGTTTCAGTACAGCTAACCAAATTATAAATACAGATACTATTTCTGCTAAGAATACTTTTTATGTAAACACTACAACCAGCTATGTGCTCTGGAATGATAAAGGAAAATTTACATGGCAGGAATTGCCTGTGGAGGCTCAGGTTGCGCCCGTAAAGAAATTACTGGTACATGATTTTAATGGAGACACTTTTAATGATGTCCTAATTGCCGGAAATGATCATACCTATGATGTGTCTACAGGGAATTATGATAGTAATAAAGGTTTAATCCTTTTAGGTACAGGTTCGAAGGAGTTTACTACTATGCCACCCACACAGAGTGGACTGCTACTTAATGGTCAGGTGGAATCATTAATTCATTTGAAAAGCGATACATTATCTTATGTTATCGGTGGCATTAATAGAAGTAAACTTCAGATTTATAAACTGATAAAAAAGTAAACCAATCTTAGTGGGCAGAATTTTTAAGCACCAGAACGGCCGTTGAATTTTTTTGCCAGAGATTAGTGAGTACTTTAGGAACCTTGGTATTGAAATCAAGTGCTCCTAGTAGGATGTCTTTATCCCCATCGCCTTCCAGATCAGCAACTTCCATCACAATCCATCTACCCGCTGGTGGGCCTGGTAAAGTGTGAGCGACATAAGTATTATTATTGTTCTCTAAATAAACAAAACTCTCCTCGGCAGTATTTTCGAAATCTGGAAAGAATGAAATGCAGGCTATGTCCAGATCTCCATCTAAATCAAAGTCGTTGGCGACAGCTTTGGAGGCACCATGCAAAGGGTAAAACCACGATTCGCGAAAGCTACCCTCCTTATTCTGAAGAAATATGCGCATTCCATGATAGGGCTTTAAAATTTGTGAATAGTCTGAATTATCGCCATTCGTATAGAGGATATCGAAAAACCCGTCTTGATTGAAATCGGCCAGATCAAAGTAGCTACTTCCATAAACAGGTGGAAATCTAAGGAGTATATTCTGTTTGAATTTGAAGTTTCCAAGGTTGGTGAATAAAATGATTTGTTCATCGCCTTGGGTAAAGAGCGCCATAATATCAACGAGTCCATCGTTGTTAAAATCTTTGACAACAGATTTTCTGGAACCGGGTAGATTTGAAATAGGATGTGTAACATATTTTGAATCACCTTTATTTTCGTACACTAGTAATGCACCCGTATAGTTGCCGAAGGCACAGGTTACTAAGTCGGGTAAGCCATCTTTGTTTAAATCTGCTTCCTCGATGTTTACGGGCCTCTGGATAGAATCGATGAGCATACCTGTTTTGTTCACGTTGGTCAACAGATCAAGTTCTGCTACGGATCCTTTTGACTGATCATTGGGATCCATAATTCCCATTAGGGAGATTATAGGTTTCTGATTAATTCTAAAGATTAGATCAGAAGGCGGGCTGGAGAGTTGTAAAGAATATTCAGGGTTTAGCTGATCATTATATTGAATTAATCTTCCGGTACGACTCCCCGTAAATATTTTATGCGCCAACGTATCAACTTTCACCATAGTGATAATCGCTGTTGATCCTTCAGCATTCTTTATCTCATAAGGATTGAATAAGGTTAGCTCTGCAAACGTCCTTTTAGATTCTTGGTTTAATGTGTCTGGTGATTTCTCTACAAAATAATCAACAATCAAATTCCATTCAGCTTTCGTTACCATGGGCTCGGATGGCCGGGTACCTGCGGCAATAAGTAAGTCATCGATGGATGTATATTTTATGCCATCCATAAGATCTGTTTGACCCATTCGAAATGCCATATAGGGCAATACCTCGTTTTTCCAGATATTTTTTGGTAAAAGGTTGGGTTCTGGAAACACGTGACAGCTACCGCAGTACTGTTTGGCCAATCGTTCAGCGTGTTCTTCTTTCGTTTCGCAAGAAAACCACGTTAGTGCTAAAGAGGCTACAAGTGTAAGATTAAAAATTCTAAAGGGCACACTTAAAACTTTTAAAGGATATGCTTGAGAGGATGTATTCTTATCTAACAAATTAATATATTTATCTATTATCTGACTTTGTTTCAAACATACTATTAAACCGAAAATAAGCATGACAAATTTGAAATCATCTCGTAGAGGTTTTATTAAAAAAATGGCCGGAACAGCACTGGCTACTTCGCTCGTTCCTTCTGTTTTAAAGGCGGGATCGGGGGAACCCATATATTTGGAAGCTCCGAAAAGGGAGAAAAAAATTTATTCGCCTAACGATCAGGTTAATGTTGCGGTGATTGGCATGGGCATTATGGGATTCAATAATACGGAATCTACCCTGTTAGTTCCGGGAGTTAAACTGGTAGGGGCATGCGATCTTTATACCGGTAGGTTGGATAGGGCCAAGGAGGGTTATGGTAAAGATCTTTTTGTAACTAAAAACTATAAAGAGATATTGGACCGAAAGGATGTCGATGCGGTGATCATTGCAACCTCCGATCATTGGCACGATCGGATTTCTATTGAAGCCATGAACAAAGGCAAGCATGTGTATTGCGAAAAACCGATGGTGCATAAATTGGATGAGGGGGCTGAAGTTATAGCTACTCAAAAGAAGACAGGCAAAGTTTTTCAGGTAGGCAGTCAGCGGGTGAGTTCAATTGTAACTTTAAAAGCAAAAGAAGTTTTCGAGACGAAGACAATTGGAGATTTGATTATGGTAGAAACCTGGATGGACAGACATAGTGCGAATGGTGCCTGGCAGTATTCAATCCCTACGGATGCGCAAGGGGGCACCGTGGATTGGGATAGTTTCCAGGGTGATGCCCCTAAACGGCCTTATGATCCAACGCGTTTTTTTCGATGGAGAAATTATCAGGATTATGGTACCGGAGTGGCTGGTGACCTTTTTGTGCATTTATTTTCAGCGTTGCATGCAGTAACCAGTTCACATGGACCGAATCGGATTCTTGCTACCGGTGGTTTGAGATACTGGAAAGATGGTCGCGATGTTCCCGATGTTATTTTGGGTATCTACGATTATCCGGCTACCGATAAACATCCGGCCTTTAACTTGCAGATGCGGGTAAATTTTGTGGATGGCAGTGAGCGGGGCGAGGGATTGCGATTGATAGGAACCGATGGCTATATTGATTTTGGATGGGATTATGTAAAAGTTGTTCATCATAAAATGGAAAAAGAGCCCGGCTATGGCGGCTGGGATTCCTATGAAACCTTTTCAGAGAGCCAACAGAAAGAATACGAGAAATGGTATCGGGCAAAGTATCCGAAAGCCGCACCTCAAATAATTGATTCGGATCTTGAGTACAAAGCGCCAAGAGACTACAATGCTAACCTGGATCATCACGCTGCATTCTATAAGGGAATTCGTGAGAAGGCGGTTATTGTCGAAGATGCTTTGTTTGGAATGCGTGCTGCCGGCCCCGCATTAGCTACCAACAAAAGTTATTTTGATAAGACTATTATCAACTGGGATCCTGTGCAGGCAAAATTGGTATAGGACTCTTTGCTTATTTATTAATGGACACCCGCTTATAAGCCAGCGGGTGTTTTTTTTAGTGTGATTGGTAATGTTTTTTCACCACTTAAATGGGCATTTGCTCTCTCATAAAAGCATGTTAAATCAAATGGGTTAATAGTTAAATTGCAGAGTCATAATCCTATAACCATGAAGAGAAATATAATTTTATCCCTTTTGTTGGTGTTGATCTGCAACGCCCTTTTTGGCCAAATAGAGGTTCAGCAGGTTGAAAAACTCAAAGCGGAAGCTGCGGCTGAAGTTGAGAAATATGCTGTCCTTGGTCAACAGATAAACGATATGCTATTTAGCTTCTCAGAATTAGGCTTTCAGGAATATGAGACATTTAATTACCTCACTTCTCTTTTAGAAAAACAAGGCTTTAAGGTAGAGAAAGGAATTGCTGGCGTTCCAACAGCCTGGATAGCCACATGGGGCTCTGGTAAGCCTGTTATTGCTTTAGGATCAGACGTGGATTGCATTCCGAAGGCCTCACAAAAGCCTGGTGTTGCCTACCAGGACCCTATCGTTGTAGGTGCACCCGGTCATGGTGAAGGTCATAACTCAGGGCAGGCATTAAATATAATTTCTGCTTTGGCACTTAAAAAGATTATGGAGCGGGATAAAATTAGAGGTACGATAATGTTATGGCCCGGTATTGCTGAAGAGTTAGTAGGTACAAAGGCATATTACGTTCGAGCTGGCTATTTTAAAGATGTGGATGCCTGTATTTTTACCCACGTAGCCAATAATCTGGGTGTGGGTTACGGTGACTCCGGTGGCAATGGATTAGTGTCTGTGCGATTTAACTTTGAAGGGGCCGCAGCGCATGCAGCCGGTGCTCCTTGGCGCGGTAGAAGTGCCCTTGATGCCGTAGAACTCATGAACATAGGTTGGAATTTCAGACGCGAGCATCTTGAACTTACGCAACGGTCGCACTACGTTATTTCAGATGGGGGAGATCAGCCCAATGTAGTTCCATCAAAAGCTTCGGTGTGGTATTATTTTCGTGAGCGTACTTACCCTAATATTAAAAAGCTATTTGATATTGGTGTGAAAGTAGCTGAAGGGGCCGCGTTGATGACAGACACAAAATTTACTTATGAAGTATTGGGTTCAGCCTGGCCTGGTCATTTCAATAAGCCTATGGCAGAAGCGATGTATGAGAATATTAAAAAAGTTGGCCTGCCTAAGTGGTCGGATGAAGATCAGTTATTGGCAAAGGCATCGCAAATAGAATTAAAGGCGCCAAAAGTAGATGGCCTTGCAGTTAAATTAGATACTATTAGTCTTCCTAGTCCTACAGCCCCCGTAAACGTAATGGGGCGGCAACTGATGGCTATGGGTGGAGGTTCAGATGACATTGCAGATATTAGCTGGACAGTACCGACTATTGTTCTCAGATACCCATCAAACATACCCGGACTACCTGGCCACCACTGGAGCAATGCTATTTCCATGGCAACGCCAATTGCTCATAAAGGAATTGTTTATGGTGCCAAGGCGGAGGTAATGACCTTGCTTGATTTACTGTTGAAGCCTGAGATTCTTAAAAACTCATGGGAGTATTATCGCACAGAGCAGACCAAAGATTTGCAATACACTCCTTTAGTTGGAGAAAAGGATATGCCAGCCATTACGTTGAATAAGAAAATTATGGAAGAGTATGCTCCTAAACTAAAACCATTCTACTACAATCCTGCTAAATATAAAACCTATTTGGATCAGTTAGGAATCGTTTACCCCACTGTTCGCCCTGATCAAAAAGAAGAAATTAAAAAGCTTGAGGAGAAAAAAGGGAAATAATGTTTACTGGAATAATAGAAGCGCGCGGCACTGTCTTGGAGGTACGTCAGGAACATTCAAACAAAAGTTTTTGTATCGAAAGCATTATCAGCCCTGAGTTGAAGATAGACCAAAGTACCTCGCATGATGGCGTGTGTCTTACGGTTACAGAAGTTGGTCGCGATACGCATTGGGTAACTGCGATTGATGAAACATTAAAGAAATCAACACTTGGATTGTTGAGGGCGGGTGATGTTATTAATCTTGAACGCTGCCTGGTAGCCAACGGTCGGTTTGATGGCCATGTTGTTCAGGGGCATGTCGATCAAATGGGCAAATGTATTTCGATAAAGGATGCGCAGGGGAGTTGGTTATTTGAGTTTGAATATGATCCTACTCTTGGAAATGTAACAGTAGAAAAAGGTTCGATATGTATCAACGGTGTTAGCCTCACCTGTTTTAATAGTCGCGCAAACAGTTTTACAGTGGCAATTATTCCCTATACCTATGAGAATACCAACTTTAAAACCTTAAAAGTTGGCAGTGTGGTTAACCTTGAATTCGACATTATAGGAAAGTATGTGAAACGATTATTAAATCTTTAATAACGCTTAGTAATAAGGTAGTACCTTGTTAATTTCAATTTTCAAACTAAACAACTAAAACTATGTTAGATCAACTTGTAAAACTCGTAGAACAAAATGCAGGCGCTGCTATTGTAAAAAATCAGGCAATCCCCAATCAGTTTAATAATGCGGCCATTCAGGAAGTGGCGGGTTCAATCTTTAATTCTTTAAAAGGGCAAGTGGCTCAGGGTAATATGCAACAAGTGGCTTCGATGTTTCAGGGAAAATCATCAGCAAGCAGCCTGGCAAACAATCCAATGGTTAGCCAGATTATCTCATCAGTTGCCTCTACTTTTGCATCTAAGTTTGGCGTTTCTCAGGCTCAAGCGCAAAGTATTGTATCGGGCTTGGTGCCAACCGTAATGAATCAATTTATCAATAAGACAAACGATCCTAAAGACAATTCCTTTGACCTTGGTAGCATGATGAAGACGATGAGTGGTAATAACAATTTGGACTTAGGAAGTTTACTGGGTCAGGTTGCTGGCGGAAATTCTAAATCAAATCCTTTAGGTGCTCTGGGTGGCCTTGCCGGAAAATTCTTTGGTAAAAAATAAATCTGTTTTGCCACTAAGTCTCGAGGTCACTATTGTTTTGTGTCATTGTGCCTTAGTGGCTTAACGTTATTCAGAATCCTGATTTAATTTATACCTCTTTCTTAAGTAAGAAGAAATTTTATATCCAACTAAGCCGCTCCCAACACCAATGGTTGCCCCAACAATAATGTCTCCAGGGAAATGAACACCCAGATAGATACGGGTATAAGTCATTAACGCAGCCCAAAGAAAGATCCAGCCAATCCTTTTATATACTGGGCTCAGTATGAGCCAAACAAATAAAGCTACCCCAAAAGTATTAGCCGCATGACCAGATGAAAATCCATAACGTCCACCTCGATAATCACTAACATGATGAAGCAGGCCAGCCAGAGTCGGATCATGCGAAGGGCGAAGGCGGGCAAAAAACGGTTTCATTAAGGTTGATGTTATTTGGTCACTGAGCACAATAACAATTGCTGCTCCTACTAAAATAAACCAGGCTTCTTTCTTAAAATTTCGAAATAGTAAATAAATAAGAAATGCATATAGAGGGAGCCAGAAGAATGTTTTTGTGATCAACAGCATTACAGGATCAAGCCAGACAGCATGAAAGCTATTCAGAAAAACTAACAGTTCTTTATCCCATTCAATTAGGCGATCTAGCATGATTCTTTTTAAAGTCTTAAAATTAATCTATTTAGTGGAATCGTTTTATTTCCAATGAGTCCAAATAGGAGATAGATGTATAATCAAGAACATTTCGCCTTGAATCCTAACCCGTAAATTGTATCTTGTCCATTAGTTTAGGCTTTAATTTTTTATGGAGAAATTTGATCTGGTTATCATTGGTGCAGGCCCTGCCGGCT
>Ga0154020_10006265_pt1 | contig 13950 bp, 12 predicted proteins | sample Klosneuvirus_201_FD_109709 | JGI IMG/M metagenome (GOLD analysis project Ga0154020, IMG submission 109709) | Active sludge microbial communities from wastewater, Klosterneuburg, Austria - Klosneuvirus_20160825_MG | ecosystem: Engineered > WWTP > Aerobic digester > Activated sludge | place...
AATCGAGGCTGGAGTAGGTCGCTACCGGAGCCTGCGGCGAGCGAGTGCTATACTCACCAAGCCGCGGGCGTAGTTCAGCGGTAGAACGTCAGCTTCCCAAGCTGAATGTCGGGAGTTCGATCCTCCTCGCCCGCTTTGACCGCCGCCGATGTCACGCGATGACACCGGCGGCTTTTCGTTGACAAACCCCGCGAAATCCGCGAGTTCCGGCAAGGCGGGCGGGTACGGCGGCATCGGGGCGGACGGCCGGACGATGACAGGGGATGACCTGGATGGACGCTCGCTTGTGCAAGCGCTTGTGCAAGCGCTTGTGCAAGCGCGTGTGCAAGGTGTGGCGGGATGGGGCATCTGCCATAGACTCTCGCCATGCACGGTCGCCAGTTTTGCACGCCCCATTTCGTGAACATTCAGGGAGCCACGCCGCTGGAGCGGGTGATCTTCGATGACCGCTCTATTCGCGAGGGGTGGTTCCAGGACCTGCTATTCAGAAATCCGTCGCTGATTCCCATCGACGAGATCGAAGAGATCTTCGGGCCCTTGATCCCGGTTGCCCGAGAACTCCCCACCGAGGCCGGCCCAGTCGATGTCGTCTATGTGAACCCGCGAGGGTACATCACCCTTGTCGAGACCAAGCTCTTTCGCAACCCGGAGGCGAGGCGAGAGGTCGTTGCCCAGATCCTCGACTACGCCTCCGCAATGTCCGGTTGGACGTATCAGGACTTCTGCTATGCCGTCCGGCTGAAACGCCGTATCGACGATGGTCGACCCACAGGACCGAGCACGCCGATTGAAGGCGATGACGATCCGATCCTGCCCTTGGTGCGCGATCATCCGGATTTCGACGAAGCCCGCTTCATCGACGCAGTGACCAAGAATCTCGCACAGGGACGCTTCTTGCTGCTGGTGGCGGGAGACGGCATCCAGCATGGCGTCGAGCAACTCGCCGACACACTCGCCGAAGCCCCAGCGCTGGGATTCACCTTCGCACTGCTTGAGATCGCATTGTTCAAAACCGGAGGTGCTGACAAGGCGATGGTGGCGCAGCCCCGAGTACTCGCGCGAACACGGGAGATCGTCCGTGCCGTCGTTGAGTTGCGAGCGCCCCTTGGTCCAAAGGATGTGACGGTCAAACTTCCTGAGGTCGTCTACGACGACGACGGCGGCAAGCGACGCCGACTGACCGAGGAAGCGATGTTCGAGACCATCGCAGAGTCGCTGGGCGAGCAGGTCGTCGATGTGTTCCGCGGCTTTCTGCGGGAGTGTGAGAAGATTGGTATCGAGCCGGAAGCTCGCGGCACGAGTCTGTCCCTGTTCTGGTACGAGCCAAACACCGGTAGGCGATTCTCTTTCGCCTCGATCTACGCCGAGGGCGGCGTCGTGGATCTTCGATTCGTGCTCCACAACTACCGGAAGAGCGGCATCGACCAGAAGATCGGCATAGAGTATGTGAATGCCGTGGCTGCGCTCGTTGCCGGCGCGAAGGTCAGAGAGAACTTCAAGGAAGGCAAGGCGTGGACGCGAGTGTTCGTGAATCAGCAGGAGATCACGCTGGCCGACCTCATGCCGATGGCAACGGGTTGGCTCCAAGCGCTTGCCACCGTGATCGAGAAGACAGAGGCAGGTGGCGCCACTCGCCCCAGCGACGCCTGATGTCCATCGTCTGACGACTATCGAGTAGCAACCGCCACCACTGTCCCGCCGACCGCCGCGAGCGGCAGGTGCGGCAGGCTCGCGACTGCCCCAGCCACATCGAGGAGCTTGGGGTCGGTATAGACGTTGGCGGTCAGGCTCGGGTCGCTGTGCCGCATCGCGGCCTGGGCCGTCCGCAGGGGCACGCCCGCCTTCGACAGATGCGTCCCGAAGGTGTGCCGCAGGGCGTGGATGTCGATCGTTCGGCCGCGATCGTCGGTCTTGACGACCACCTCATTGCCGCCGCGCTGCTCGACGCGGGCCAACCCGGCGAAGACCAGATCGCGGTCGAAGATTCGGATGAGCCCTTCGGGCACCACGCAGAGCGGCTGGTCGTTGCCGAGCGCCGCCGGGATGGGGTCCTCCGCGTCGCGGGCGGCCTGCTGGGCCAACACCAGCCGGTCGGCAAGCCATGCGCGGATGTCGGCCGCGAGTTCCGCCAGAAGCGGGATCACCATCGTCATGGGAACGCACGCCGTCGGCATGCTCAATCGGCTGATCTTCAGCTAGGTCGGTAGGGACGCCTTGTCCGGTGCTCACGGTGCCGGTCCGCGGAGCTCCGGAATAGAGTTGAGCCATGCAGGAGAGTGGACAGCATCGACTGGATCACGCGCGTGGTACACTCGGCACGTTTTCCGGCGTCTTCACGCCAAGCCTACTGACCATCCTTGGGATCATCCTGTTTCAGCGGCTCGGCTACGTCGTCGGAGCGGTCGGACTTGTCGAAACGATCGCGATCATCGCGGTGGCAACGGCTATTTCCGTCGTGACCAGCATTTCACTGGCCGCAATTGCCACCAACATGCGTGTGCGCGGAGGCGGAGACTACTACCTGATATCTCGGACGCTGGGTGTCCACTACGGCGGGGCGATCGGCCTCGTGCTGTTTCTTGCGCAGTCGGTATCAATTGCATTCTACTGCATCGGCTTCGGCGAAGCGACCGCGACGATGCTGGGACGGCCGGGAGACGGGACGGTGGTCGCGGGTATCGCCGCGCTCGCGACTGTGCTCATCGGCGCCATTGCGTACGTGGGGGCTGACCTCGCCACCAAGTTCCAGTACCTCGTCATGGCTGCCATGGCAATCGCGCTCGGCGCGTTCTTTGTGGGCGGCGCGCTCAACTGGAGCAACTCCAGGTTCCTCGAAGCGGTCCGCAGCGATGTCAACCAGCCCTCCATGCCGTTCTGGTTTGTCTTTGCGATTTTCTTCCCCGCCGTCACTGGCTTCACACAAGGCGTGAGCATGTCGGGCGACCTTCGTGATCCCGGGAGGAGTCTTCCTCGCGGAACCTTCCTCGCGGTGGGCATCTCCACTGTCATCTATCTCGCCGCGGCGATCGTCTTCGCCGCGAGCGTGCCGTCGGACGTGCTGGTTGCCGACTATGGGGCGATGCGGAAGGTTGCGGTTGCGCCGTGGCTGATTGAGATCGGCGTCGTGGCGGCCACGCTGTCCTCGGCGATGGCCTCGTGCCTTGGCGCCCCTCGCATCTTGCAGTCTCTGGCGAGAGACAACATCATTCCACCGCTCAGGGTGTTCGCCCAGGGTGTGGGCGTGACGCACAACCCGCGTCGGGCCGTATTGCTCGCGGTCGCGGTGGCGCTGGCCACCATCGCACTGGGAAGCCTCAACGCCGTGGCGGCGGTCGTTGGCATGTGCTTCCTTCTATCGTACGGGCTGCTCAACTACGCGACGTTCTTTGAGGCCCGAGCTCGCAGCCCAGCGTTCCGTCCGACGTTCAAGTATTTCAACGCCTGGGCCAGCCTCGCGGGTGCCGGCCTGTGCCTCTTTGCGGGCGTGATGATCAGCCCGGTGGCGGCCGCGCTCGCCGGTGCGTGCATGGTCGCGCTGCACCAGTATCTACGCCGCACGGCCCCTCACGGGGCTTGGGCCGACAGTCGCTACGCGTACCACTTCAGTCGTGTGCGAGATCACCTGGTTGAGATGGAAGAGGGCTCAAGACACCCCCGCGACTGGCGTCCGTTCGTCCTGACACTGTGCAACGATGCTCATGACCGGGTGCGTCTTCTCACCTTCGCGTCGTGGATTGATGGCGAGAGCGGGTTCACGACAGCCGTCCGCATCATCACGCCTGGCGACTTGGAACGCTCGTCGACGTCGGGCGCGGCGAGTGGAAGGGAGGACCAGGGAACCTCGGCGGAGGACGATCTGCGTGCGCAGGTACGCGGCGCCGGGCTGGGCACGTCCACGCGAGTGGTCAGCGCGCGGTCCGTTGCCGAGGGGCTCACCCTGCTCATACAAGCTCACGGTTTGGGCCCGCTCCGGGCGAACACGATCGTCATGAGCGCGCGCGAGGAGTTTGGTGACGCGGTGCGCTCGGGCGATGCGCCGCCGCCGGAGGCTCTGGCCGCGGCGCTCGGGCAACGCCGAAACCTGATCCTGGTCGACGGGGATGATGCGGATTGGGCGACGCTCGACGCCGTGCCCAGCAAGCAGCGTCGGATTGATGTGTGGTGGAAGGACGGCGACACCAGCCGTCTGTGCTTGCTCCTGGCACATCTGATGACTCGGGCCGAAGGATGGCGTGATGCGGCCATCCGCGTTCAGGTCATCAACCCCGAGCGTGCGTCCAACGACGAAGCGTTGGTGCGAGCACAGACGATGCTCGACGAAGCACGCATTGAGGCCACACCCGAGTTGGTGGAGTTCACCGGCCCCGAATCGCTGGTCAAGCACTCCTCGGACGCGACGATCATCTTCCTGCCGCTGCGTGTGCGCAGCGGGCGCCTCTCGGGTCCGCGCGGCCGGCCGCTCAAGGAGGCGCTCGCGGCTCTACCCGTGTGCGCGCTGGTGGTCGCGGGAGAGGACATCGACCTCGATGCGGAGCCAGACGAACTGTCGCACAACAGACCGGAGGCATCCGCCGCTGCACCGTCGGTGGATGGGGCCGCGACTCCAGAGGGTTGAGCATCGTCGGCCGTGACGGATGCACATCAAACGCGGCCGTGGGGCGGGCAAGGCGCTTCGGGCGAACGGATCCTCGCTCGAGGTGGACCGCCGGTCTCGGCTTGAGCGCACGCCCGCGAGGATGCCGCGAGGCTCACAGGAGACACCGCGTGGGCGAAGGGTCTTCGTCGGGTAGCGCAGGGGCATCATCGGACGCACACCCAGCGCGAACCAGCACCCCGCGATACCCGTACCATCCTGCGGCCGCACCGTGCCGGCTAGTTCGATTTGCCCTTCGGCGGGAGACGCACGCTTCGCCGGAGCGAGCCAATCCAAGGAGACGTTCATGAGTTCTCAAGAAGCCTACGTCGAGAAGTACAAGGCCCAGCTCGACCTGCTCGACGCCGAAATCGATCGTTTCGAAGCCAAGACCCGTATCGCCAAGGCAGATGTGAAGATTCAGTACGACAAGGAACTCGCCGACCTGCGTTCCAAGCGCGACGGGGCCAAGGCCAAACTCGCCGAGATCAAGGCCGCAAGCGGCGACGCCTGGGAGACACTCAAGCAGGGTGCGGAAGATGCCTGGTCCGCTGTGAGTGGAGCCGTGAGGGGCGCGGTCGAGAAGTTTCATTAGATACCGTGCCGACCGGGCAAGGTGTTGAGCGCAAAAGGGTGACCCAGCCGCTCCAGCCGTCGTTTCGTGGCGGGGTCGGCCAAGGCCGTGGGCTTCACACCATCGGCCCATGGAGATTGTGGCCCCAAGACTGGTCGTTGATCCCGTCGCCGTGGCGGAACTGGTACGTGCCCAGGTCGAGGGTGGGGTTGGTGCGGCCGGTGACGGAGTCCGTCTTGAACGGGTCGAGGTTCCACTGGATTGGGGAGCGGTAGATCGCCACGCCGTCGTGGCGCCGCACCTCGACGAAAATGTCCGGCTTCTTCTCTCTCAGGCGCTCGAAAAGACGGCCCAGCAGCCCGGTCTGGTACTGGCTGGCGTCGCAGATGATCTCGGCCACACCTTCGGTCGAGAGGCGTGCCTCTCCCAGCGCATCGTCCTTGAGGAGGTCGAGGTCGTAGAACCGCACGCGGTAGGTGTCTCCCGTCAGCGGGTTGCCAGTGTCGGCGCGGACGAAGCGGGCGATGAGCTTGATGAGTTGCGGGGCGGGTGTGCTGGACACGGGGGGCTCCTTTGGTTCATCGTGCGTGGTCGGGGGCGAACGGGGCGGATTACTCGCGCCCGGACGGCGGTTTGACGGGGCTGTCGGGCCTGCGGCGGCCGGTGTCCTTGGGCTTGGCCGAGAGGCGGAGCGAGCCGAGAATCCCGCAGACCACGCCCCCGGCCAGCACCGCCCCGAGCAGCAGCGAGAGGGGCATCGTCGTCTTGACCACGAGCAGACGGACAGTCGTCTCGGCGGTGTTCTGGAACACGACGATGAGCAAGAGCACAATGAGGGCGGCTAGCGCGAGGGGTTTGGCTTTGGCCATCGACTATGATACGGGTCGTTCGGCTACGATGTTCGTCGCAGAAAGCGACGGCACGCCAAGGACACTTGCGCTGGCGCCGTCGCCAACGGCGGTGGGAGCCCGATGCATGGACGCAGCGACGATCGACACTTCCCGCGGCAACACGAGCCACCATGGGCGCCCCATCGCACGAGCCGCGATGGTCGCCGTGGCGGCGATGCTGGTGCTCGTTGCCGGGTGCGCCTCGCATCCGGCGGCGTCATCGGCTCCGAATGCGCAACCCGCGCCGGTCTTCCTCGCTCACGTCGAGAGCCTTCGGCCCAGTCCCGACCACGCGGACCGCTGGTACGACCTCTCGCGACGGCTCGGGAACTACGGGGCGTTCATCGTCGAGAAGCCCGAGATCATGCCCGACCGTGCAATGCGCGGCGCGGCGCTCACGACCGAGCAGCGCGAGATGCTCGCGTCGTCGTATCAGGACGAGATGCGCCAAGCGCTCTCGACGATCTACTCCGTCACCGACTCGCCCGGCCCGGGCGTCGCGCGCATCCGCTCGGCGATTACGGCCGTGGCCCGCTCGGTGAACAAGGCGACCGGAGCGCGCCAGGACGGCGGGGCCAACCGCGAGATGGAGATCGTCGATTCGGTCTCCGGAGAGCGGCTCGCCGCCGTGATCGAACTGGACATAGGGCAGGATGAGCACGCCCCGGGGACCGACCGCCCGTTCCACGATGCGAGGGCGACGTTCACGCACTGGTCGGCCCGGTTCACGCTGATGCTGCGCGATGTGGAGCGGCTGGCGACACGGCCGTGAATCGCCGCGACATGGACGGCGCTGGACCTTGCGCTCGCTCGGCTCTGGACCGACCCGCCGAGAAACGTGCCGTGAAAACCTGTGCCGGTCGCCACGTACACTGATCGCATGAGACCAAAGTCACGCATCCACACGTACCGCCCACCGCCCGCACTCGCGGAGCCCGACCGATCCATCGCGCTGCTGAAAGAGGCACTGGCCCGCGGCAACGCCGCTGACGCGACCACGTGGTTTGAGCGACTCAACGCCACGCACTGGATCCCCCGTCGGCCCGACCTGGTGCCGTGGCTGAGCCGCGAGATCGGGGCACACGCCACCGGGCTCCTCGTCAAGGCGTTCGCGCTGTCGCCGTGCCACTTCTGCCGGGGCGAGTGGACGGCCTGCCCTAGCTGCGAAGGGCGAGGGGAGAATCACGAAGGGCGCACGTGCAAGACCTGTGCCGGGCTGGCGCTTGGGTGCTGCGCCGCGTGCAACGGCTCGGGCCTCGTGAACTACTCCGCCGTGCCCGTCGGGCTGCGCGGCGCGGCATGGAAGGACCGTGTGGCCCACGCGGCCCGCATTATCCGCGGACTCCGCCCGGACTTCGGCGCACGCGCCAAGGACCGCGTTGGCGCGCGGCTGCAAGGCGCGATCGCGGCCCGGGCCATGCTCGCCAACGCGGTGCGGGCGGCGTCGGAGAAGGCCCCGAGTTTCCTGAAGGCCCGCGATGCCATCCCCGCCACGACCAACGCGAGGGTGGCTCGTCTCACGCGACGGCTCATTGCCGACGCGGATGTGGCCCTGAGGGTGGCCGTCGCCGACATGGGCACGATCGAGGACCGGGCGGCCCGGCGTGGCGGCCCTGGAGCGGCGGCAGCCTCTCGGCGAGCCACGCGGCTTCTGCGATTGGCCGGCCGAAGAGTGTTCGTCAGCCCGCTGCTCTTTCGTCCGGCGCTGGGGTCGATCTAGGCGAGGAGATTGGCTCGCGGCGCACGCAGGCAGGGCTACGACGTCGCCAGGGCCACCAGCCCGAGCGTGAGTGCGAAGCCGCTGACGTCGGCCAGCGTGGTGGAGATCGGGCCGCTGGCGAGCGCGGGGTCCACCTTGAATCGCCGGAGCAGGAGCGGGCACACGGCGCCGATGCCGATGGCGATGAGGGCGTTGGACGCCATGGCCAGGCCCACCGCCGCGCCGATCGTCCACGGGGCACCCCACAGGCGAGAGAGCCCCGCGACAGCACCTCCCAGCGGGAGAGCCATCAGCGCCGCCAGCGCGAGTTCGTGCCGAAGGACCCGCCGCCAGGCGCGGGGATCGATGATGCCCAGCGTCAGTTCGCGGATGCTCACCGCCGCAGCCTGCATCGCCGCGTTCCCGCTGGTCGCCGAGATCACCGGCAGCACCGCCGCGACGACGATGGCCTTGGCGATGGTGTCCTGATGCAGCGCGACGATCGCCGCTCCGCCCAGGCACAACACGAGGTTCACCCCCAGCCACGCCCCGCGCCGGCGCATTCGCATGGCGACCGGCATCGAGCGGAGTTCCTCACCGCCCACGATGCCCTGGCTGACACGATAGTCGTCCTCGGCCTCTTCGTGCTCACGCTCGACCGCGTCGGCGCGGCCGACCACGCCCAGCAGGACGCCATGCGCATCGACCACCGGCATGGCCAGGAACGGGTTCTCGTCAAAGGCCAGCGCGAGGTCGTGCGTGGTCGCGCTCTCGCGGACGGTCGCGGGGGCCCGCTTGATGAGCGTGGTGAGCAAGGCGTCCTCGCGGGCCAGCATGAGGTCGCGGAGGGGCGCGACGCCCATGAGGCGGCGGGCCTCGTCCACGAGATAGACGTACTGCACGCCGATGACCGCGTACTTCTCCTGGTTGGCCCGCAGGTCGCGGATCGCGTCGCGCACCGTGGCGCTAGCCGGGTACGAGAGCAGCTCGGTCTCCATCAGCCCGCCCGCGGTACCCGGGGCGTATTGCAGCAGCCTCGCGGCGTCGGCCCGGGCGGCGACCGGGAGCGCCGCCTGGATCGCCGCACGCGGCTCATGGGGCACAGCCGCGAGCAGATCGGCACGCTCGTCGCTGGGCAGGCCCGCGACCAGGTGAGCACCCGTCGTCGCCTCGAGCGCGGCCAAGATCGAGCCGGCCTGCTCGAGCGGGAGCCACAGCAGCACCTCGCGGGCCTTGGCCTCATCGGTGTTGGCGGCGAGCAACCCCGCCGCGGCGCTCGTGCCGATCGAGCCGAAGAGCGAGCGCGTCGCATCCGGGTCCGGGTCGCTCGCCGCGAACCCCGAGGCGGCGGCGGCGAAATCCCCGCGGGCCAATGCCGCCCGCACCTCGGTCAGCGACACGCTCTCATGGGAGTTAGCCGACATCATTGCAAGACGATAGGGCAGAGGAGTGCCGGCACGGTCGGCAGATGGCACCGGGGCCACCCGCCACGACAGAACTCAGCCAACGCGGAAGATCGAGGGCGTTTCCAGCGCCGACGGGGCCAGGTTCTCGCTGTCCGCGAGTGTCGCGAGGAACATCGCTCGGGCCGGAGAAATCGACCGTCCGTGCGAGCCCGGGCTCGGCGTCCCAGCGCCGCCGTTCCCACGACTCGCGAGCGATTTCAGCAAGCGTCGGACGATTGCTTCCGCCCTCGCGTTCGCCGCGCGGCAGGTGGACTCGATGCGGACGGCGGTCGAATGGGAGAAGATCGATTCGCCCGGCGTCGTGACATCTCCCATGCGGACCCGCTCGCACGCGTTGGCCAGCACGCCCCGGCATCGCTCCAGGTCCGCCAGCCGGTGGATGATCTGCGCGGTGTCGGACGCGGAGACCTTTGCGCGAATCTCCGCGATTCGAGCCAAGGCCAGCCGCATCCGCCCGGTCATGACCGCGACACGTAAGCCAACAGGCACGAAGTCATAGCCCGCAAACGCGGTCCCGTTGCAGAAGGCACATCGGCGCGATCCGAGGCCGCCGCAGTCATGGCACACTGCTCCGCTTTGTTCCTCGCCCCTGCCACCGCACTCTTCACACCGCTCGCGGCCCGCTTTGCAGAACATGCAGGGCTGGACCGTGCACCACCTGACCAGTTGATCGGCGCAGCCCGCCCCAAGTTCGGCCCGAAGTAGGCGCACGGGGATCCGCCGATTCTTGAGACTCAGGTTGGCGGTCGCTTGTTGCAGGAGTGTGGACGCGTGGTCGAACTTGCCCGCCTTGCATGCGGAGCGGACCTCTTCAAGGATGCGGCGGCGATGATCGGCGTCGTAGGACATGGCAGACTTCCGCAGTGGAGTGCAGCAGCCGGACGACGGGGCGTACACCCGGTGTCGCCGGGCAACTCACGAGGGAGCGGCTTGAGATGATTCTAGCGGCAACGCGGCGGGCTCGACCGTGCGCAGCACGAGCCAGGCAAGGCCTTCGCCGTCGCCCGCACCAGACGTCTCGGTCTTCGCGGGCCGTCCGTCGTTCAGCGCGAGCAGTCTCACTCCCTCGCTCGCGGGTTGGGCTACCTCCACGACGACGCGACCCTCGTGGAGCAGCCGCTCCAGTGTTCGCCATCGTGCCGAAGCGGTGGCGCGGTCTTTGGACGAGGCGCCAGACGGCAAGTCCGGCAGGCCCACACCCACCAAGCCCGGACCAACGGTCCCTTCTGCCCACCGTCCAACGACGCCGTCCACATCATCGTTGCCTGTCCACGCGAAAACCCAGCCGGTCTCGTGCTCGCGCGACAACTCGGTCATCCGTTCGGTATCGGTGGCATCGGCCCGCACGACCGTCAGGCCGTCGCGCGACGCCAGATCGCAGTTGCGCAGATTAAAATCCACGAGCAGTGCCGGCACGCCGGCATTCTTGAGTGCCCGCGCGGTCTCCCGGCCCAATCGGTGCGCCCCGACGATCATCACGCCCCGCGGGGGTCCCGCCAGCACGCCCAAGACCCGGCCCAGAGGCAATGCCGTTGTTGTCGCGAGGAGGACGCTCACGCCGATCACCGAGTACACAACGAGATCCAACTCCCGCACCTGCGAGAGCAAGGCCGGATCTGGGCCGCCCGGCGCCGCGTTCATTCCCTCGACGATCCTCGCGACCGCGAGCGTGGCCACCGATGCCGCCACGATGCCGCGGGGCGCGAACAACCCGATGAACACCCGCTCGCGGCTCCCGAGTTTCGAGCGGGATGCGCCCAACAAGGTGTTCAGGGGGCGGACCACCAGCAGCAGCGCGGCGACGAAGGCCAAGTGCGCCGGGCCGAGGTTCTTGAGCCGTGCGAGGTCGATCTGCGATGCCAGCAGGATGAAGAGCATGCCCACCAGCAGCGTCGCCACCTGCTCCTTGAACTGCCGCACGTCGGACGACGCTACCGCATGGGTATTGGCCAAGATCACCGCCGCGATCGTGGCCGCGACGAGGCCTCCCTCGGGCGCGACCATCTCGCCGGCGGCGATCGAAAGCATGCAGATGCCCGTGGCCGCGACGTTCAGCAATCCCGCGTGCGCCCGCGTGGCCTTCGCCCCCGTGAGCAAGCGCATCGCGAGGAACCCGATGCCGCCCGCCGCGACCCCCGCCATCAGGCCGCCCCCCACCGGCATGACGATCCCGTGCATCAGATAAGACCATGCCCCCGTGAACGCCCCGCTGTAGTACGCCAGCACGACTTCCATCGTGACCACCGAGAGGACCACGCCGATGGGGTCGATCAGGATCGCTTCGGCACTCAGTGCGGCGTGCAAGTTGGGCGTGAGACGGACGTGCCGCAGGATCGGCTGGATGACCGTCGGTCCGGTCACGATGAGCATCGATCCGAGCACCAGGGCGATCGGCAGGTCCAGGCCCAACAGCAGGACGCCAAGCGCCGTCGCCCCCAACCATGTGACCAGTACACCCACGGTCAGCAGCCCCAGCACCGCGCGCGGAGCGCGTCCCAGTTCCTTGCGGTCCAGGTGCAGCCCGCCCTCAAAGACGAGGAGCCCGATCGAGAGCGCCACCAACGCCCGGAACGCCCCGCCGATGCTCGCGACATCGACCAACCCCATCACCGAAGGACCGGCCACCACGCCCGCGGCCAAAAGAGGGAGCACCGCCGGAAAACGCACCCGCGCCGAAAGGGCCGAGACGATCGCGCCTACTCCAAAGGCAAAGGCGAGTGTTGTTGTCGCATCATTGAGCATCGCCGGAGGGTATTCGCCGGGCCACCGGGCGGCGCGGGCGAGAAAACAGCTTGACCAGCAACTCTGAACAACCGGGCCGATGAGTCGTGATGCCCACGGCGGGACGGCCCGGAACTCAGCCCGCCCTCACGCCGCCACTATCGCCATCGGAACCTCCGATCAGGGCCCATTCCGGCATGATCAACCGCCGGTCGGGACACCGGCGACGGCTCCTTCGGCGCTGCGCTGGCCAAGGTCGGCATCAAGTCCGCGCAACTGCGGCACCGGTCTCCCAACCTCAACGCCCATGTCGAGCGGCTGATCCAGAGCATCCAGGTCGAGTGCCTCGACCACTTCGTCATCCCTATCCACAACTGGTTCAAACGGTTTCTCTCCGGGGAATCTGACGATCTGCATCAAAGTTGCTGGTTGACAGGCGACAAACGCCGGTCGGACGACGATAGGTGGGGCTTCAGCTGGGCAATCGGGCGGCTGGTCGATGGGACCCGGAACCGCCCTTTCTGGGCCGCCAGCGGTGTGCAAATACTCCGTACCGGCCCAAAGGCGCCGCGGGAGCGGTTCGGCGTCGCCCCTGTCGGGCGGAGAATCCGGCGTCTGTTCACAATGGGGCGATGCCGAATCTCTTCCGACGCCTGCTGACCGCTCTTGCCGGTTCCAGCCGGGATGACCTCCGCCGCCAGATCCAGTACCTCAAGGCGGAGAACGAGATTCTCCGCGCCAGGATCACCGGGCCGATCCGGGTGACGCCGGCGGAGCGCTCCAGGCTGGTCCGACTCGGCAAGCCGTTGGGAAAGGCGATCCGGTCGCTGGTCACGATCGTCAAGCCCGCGACCTTCCTCAACTGGGTCCGGGATGCTGGAAAGCGACCGAAGCGCAGGGCCGCGACCCGGAAACCCGGTCGTCCGCGCACGCCCGAGCAGATCCGCAAGATCGTGCTGCGGATCGCGCGGGAGACCGGCTTCGGCTATGTCCGCATCCTCGGCGAGTTGAAGAAGCTGGGCATCGGCGGCGTCTCCCGGTCCACCGTCGTCAACATCCTGAAACAGGCCGGATTGCCGACCGGCCCGGCTCGCGGCGAACAGACCTGGGACGAGTTCCTGAAATCCCACGCCAAGACCCTCTGGGCCTGCGACTTCCTGACGCTCCGCGTGCTCACGTCCAAGGGCCTGAAGTTCGCCTTCGCGCTCGTGTTCATCCATCCCAAGACGCGGCGGGCGCACGTTTCGACCAGCACAACCAACCCCGACGGCGCATGGATCACGGAGGTCGTCCGAAGGTTCGCAGCCTCGCTGCCCAAGGGCATGGCTCGACCCAGGCTCCTGCTTCGTGACCGCGACGGCAAGTTCCGGGTCGGGGACGGCGCCTTCGGCAGGGCGCTGGCCAAGGCCGGCAACAAGTCCGTGCGGCTGCCGCACCGCTCGCCGAACCTCAACGCCCACGTCGAGCGGCTGATCCAGAGCATCCAGGCCGAGTGCCTGGACCACTTCGTGATTCTCGGCACCCGGCACCTGGACCACCTGCTGTCCGAGTACATCGACTACCACAACCGGGAACGGCCGCACATGTCGCTCGGGTTCGCCACGCCGATGGGGCGTCCGCCGCCTATCAGCGATGGGCCGATCTGTCCCCGCAAAGTCCGCTGCCGGGAGCGCCTCGGCGGGGTTCTCAAGCACTATTACCGGAAGGCCGCGTGACACGGTTCACCCCTGAAATCCAAGCCGAGAGGCACGCACGGAGTTTTTGCATAGGACGGTCCGGCTGGCGGGTGACCGGCCGCAGGTGCTTCTCGGTGATCCGGTCCTTCCCGCTCTCCGGCGGAGCGAGGAAGAGCAGTTGCTCTTGAATGTCGGGGGCAAGATTCACGAGGTCCATGATCTGGCTGAGCCGCCCGCGCGTGACGTGCCCGAGCCGCGCGATCTCCGCGAAGTCCTTCACCCGCCCAGTCC